>Ga0256407_10000628_pt1 | contig 80903 bp, 73 predicted proteins | sample RumenRJG_04DNA_FD_193489 | JGI IMG/M metagenome (GOLD analysis project Ga0256407, IMG submission 193489) | Bovine rumen microbial communities from Lethbridge, Alberta, Canada - RJG_04 | ecosystem: Host-associated > Mammals > Digestive system > Stomach > Rumen | place: Canada: Alberta... | reverse complement strand
TCGAAATACAAATATCTCGGGGATTATATGAACCAGTACAGTTGGGCCGAATTTGTCCATGCGGAACTTGATGAACTAAGTTACGATGATTGGGATGATGAAGATTAATATACACATTATGAAAAGTGTGGTAGAATTCAATTATTGATAATTTTCATTACTATGGAGGGAAAGCAATGTTAAACATTTCAAAGAAATCTGAAGGAACTGATCTTACCGTAACACTTGAAGGACGTCTCGATACGTCTACTGCACCCGAGCTTGAGGGAGCGCTTAAGGATGATCTTGAGAGCGTAACATCTCTCGTATTTGACCTTAAGGAGATGCAGTATATTTCAAGTGCCGGCTTAAGAGTTCTTCTTTCTGCACAGAAGGTTATGAACAAGAGGGGCAGCATGGTCATCAAGAATGCTTCCGAGCAGATAATGGAAATATTTGACGTTACAGGTTTCTCTGAGATCCTTACGATAGAATAATTCACGATTATCGTAGGATAAAGGAGATCTATCATATGGTTACAAATAAGATTATTTTAGACTCTTCCGGTGCCGGTATGGAAGAGGCTTTATCGGCGACCGACAGATTTTCGGTCAGCGAGGGCCTTGATCGCAGAACGGCACTGCATATTCATCTTCTTGCTGAAGAAACAGTTGGGATGGTAAGAGCCATAACAGAGGAGTTTTCCGCACTGTTTTGGATTGAGAGTGTTGAAAAGAGCAAGGTATTAATTCACCTTCTGGCTGAAACCGATATGGACATGGATAAAAAACGTGCTCTTATCGAAACGTCGGACAGCAAGCACAATTATGCCGCAAGAGGGTTCATGGGGAAAATACGTGAGCTTATCGAAAACGGCATGTATAAAATGGATGAGGTTGGTAAGCTTCAGGCACAGTACGGTGGAGTACCGCTTATGTACAGTGTGATGGGATGCGTTGATTCTTCGTATGCCCAGACAATCAATTACCAGTGGACACTTGGTCAGTATCGTCAGAACGTTGAGGATGCCAAGGAGGAAGATTCTGCGGCACAGGAAGCGTGGGACGAGCTTGAAAAGTCAATTGTTGCGAACATCGCCGATGACGTCAAGGTGTCCGTTAAGGGAAGCAGCGTGGAGCTTATTATCGAAAAGGACATTGCATGAGCAGATTTCAAACAGAAGCAACAGTCGATAATCTTTCAAAAGTACTTGAATTTGTGGACGATGAGCTGTCGGCGAACGACTGTCCCCCCAAGGTCATGATGCAGATCGATGTTGCGGTTGAAGAAATGTATGTTAACGTTGCAAACTATGCCTACAAGCCCGGCACAGGAAGTGCCGAGATAGAGATGGATTTTTCATCCGAAGACGGAGGCAGCGTAACGATAACCATAATAGATTCCGGGGAACAGTTCGACCCTTTGAAGAAGCCGGATCCGGATGTTACACTTTCGGCCGACGAGCGTGAGATCGGCGGACTTGGAATTTTTATGGTCAAAAAAAGCATGGATGATGTGCGTTATGAATATCGAAACGGGCAAAACCGGTTTACGATGTTCAAGAGGTTTGCAGTAGCCGGGTAGGGGCCGGAGTATGAAGTACAGGGAGCAAAACAACAGGGATGCTCTGTCCGTTTTGGGATTCGGGTGTATGAGATTCCCGAAAAAAGGAAACGGATTCGATACGGAGGAGATCGAAAAAGAGCTTAGATTTGCCATTAAAAGCGGTGTCAATTATTTTGACACTGCATATATTTATCATGGGAATGAAGAGGTATTCGGAAAGGTTCTTGAGAAGATCGGAGCGAGAGATTCGATCAAAATAGCGACCAAGATGCCTCACTATCATATGAAGAGTGTCGAAGAAGCCGAAAAGCGGTTCAAGGAGCAGTTAATGCGCCTTCGTACCGATTGGGTCGATTACTATCTGATGCATATGCTCCCGGATCTTAAGACGTGGGAGTCTCTTTGCGAAAGAGGTATAGATAAGTGGCTTGAGGACAAAAAATCAGCCGGACTTATTAAAAGAGCCGGCTTCTCTTTTCATGGTTCGTCGGAACAGTTTATAAGAATACTTAACGCATATGACTGGGATTTTGTACAGATTCAGTACAACTATTTCGATGAGAATTCCCAGGCCGGAAAAAGAGGTTTAAAAGCAGCGGCCCAAAAGGGCATTCCGGTTATAATCATGGAACCGCTAAGAGGAGGAAGACTCGTAAACGGTCTTCCCGAAAAGGCGGAGGAAATTATACGTACATCCACACCCGGATGGTCAAACGCGGAGTTCGGACTGCGATGGCTGTGGAATCAGCCGGAAGTTACAACGGTACTTTCCGGAATGAATTCCATGGATATGGTCAAGGAGAATATAAGAATAGCATCCGAGACCGATGTGAACTCTCTCTCGGAAGATGATATGTGCACGTACGAGAAGGTCATCGAAGAGATCGAGCGTAAAGTCAAAGTACGCTGCACAGGATGTGCCTACTGCATGCCGTGTCCCGCGGGCGTTGATATACCCGGGTGCTTCAAAATATATAATGCTTCATATACCGACAGTTTTTCCAATGCATGGAGAGAGTATTTCATGTGCACGGGTATGAAGAATGAGAGGTCTATGGCGTCTCTTTGCAAAAAGTGCGGCAAGTGTGAATCCCACTGTCCGCAAGGGATCCACATAAGGGATGAGCTTACAAAGGTTAAGAGAAGATTTGAGAGCCCGATTTTTAAGCTTGCATTACTCATATCACCGGGAAAGCTGAAATAGCCACTGCCTCAATATACACATATGAGAAGAATGAGATTATTCACAACTTGCATATTGTGCTTTTCGCTGTTTGTTTCCATGACTGCATGCAGCTCGGAGGATGGTGCGGCTTCAACATCCCCTGCAGGCTCTGTTAAGGAAGCAGAGGAGGCGGAAAGCGACAAACCGGCGGATGCGTATGATGAGTATATACGCAATGCTATTGCTTCCGTTAACGGAAACAAAAACGGCGGATCAGGCGAGGAAACACCTGACGATTCCAATAAACAGCCGTCAAGATCCATCACGGTTGACAGGACAGCGCCAAGTGATTTTTACATTTCTTCGATGGAGAACGAAGAGTCCGATCCGTTTGTATTTCCGTACGGTGATGATAACACCACCGATTCTTCGACTGACCTGTCACCTTCACCTACCGGGGAGCCGAGCGGAACACCGACACCGAGTCCGACGCCGTATATTACGCCGGAGGAATTTGATGTTGATACGTGCTGCATTTATATAAACGGCGAGAGCGACAGTGCTTACGGTACAGAAATTGTTACCGCAATCAACAAAACAAGAGAGGATCTCGGATACAAGCCGTTTGAGAAAAATAAAGGGCTTTCTTCGTGTGCCGACAGAAGGACAAGAGAAATAGCCGCTAACTTCAGTCATACGAGACCTAACGGTCAGCCGTTCTACAGTGTTGCACCCGAGCACTTCAAGGCCGAGATGTTGATCATTAACAACCAGAAGGCCGAAGAGGCTGTCGATACGCTGATCAAGAGGGATCCCATATCACGAAACCTTATCTTTACGAACAAATACAGGTCTATTGGGGCATCGAGCTTTAAATGCAACGGAATGAAATATACGGTAGTTTCCTTTGGATTATAGTGTTCCCTTATCGGCCGCAGGGCGATTTTACTTGATTTTTCCGAATAATAATAATAAAATGAGAGCGATGTAAACTTTTTTACCGAAGTTGTAAAAGGAGTCTTATTATGCCAAGAGATTTAGATTTGGATTTTGAATTTCAGGATGAGGAGGTTCGTGAACGTCCCGCACGTCCCGCACCGAGGCGTGAAGGCGCTGCAAGACATGCAGGAGCCACAAGAGGCGCATCGTCGTCGAGACGCAAGAAAACGGACACGACGAGCATTATCATCCTTGCGATTGAAATAGTCGTATTTATTGCTCTTCTTGTTACATTCTTTATTCTTAAGAGCAAGATTTCATCGGATTCATCCGAAGCATCGTCCGCTTCGACGGAAACCTCACAGAGCGGTGGATCAAACGGAGTAAACGTTGAGAGCGAGGATTTCAGCCTGACATGTACGAAGGTTCAACTTGTCATGGATGCTGAGGACAACACAGCGGCGCTCGTTTACTTCACATTTGTTAACAAGACGGACACACCTCTTTCAATGGATGCGGTTTATCCGGCAAGCGTCAAGCAGAACGGTGCGGATTGCCCGCAGGATGATAACTTAGCGGATACTCCTCAGGAGATAGAAAACAAGAGTATGCCGGTAAGCGGAGGCCAGTCGGTTGAGTGCTGTTACGCATTCAAGCTTTCGGATCAGACAAGCCCGCTGACGCTTACGATACATGACAGTTATCTGACGTTCCAGGATATCGGATCAACGGAGATACCGATCAGCTAGTATTTCAAGCGTTACATTAATAAAGAGTCGGGACAGGATATGTTCCGACTCCTTTCATTGTAATAATGTCATAAACGCAGAGGTATAATATGAAGATCATCATAGTCGGATGCGGCAAGGTCGGATCGACACTTGCGGAACACCTTTATCAGGAAGGTCATGACATAACGATAATCGACAGACACTGGGAGAAGCTTAAGTATCTCTCGGACAGGATAGATGTGCTCGGAGTCGAGGGAAACGGTGCCAGTATTGCAACGCAGAGAGAGGCGGGTGTCCAGAATTCGGATATCCTTATTGCAACGACGGCTTCTGACGAGCTTAACCTTCTGTGCTGCCTTATAGCAAAGAAAGCCGGTAACTGCCGGACTATCGCAAGAATACGGGATCCCGAATACTACAATGAGATGCGTTATATCAGGGATGAGCTGAACCTTTCGCTCGTCATCAATCCCGAGCAGGCTGCTGCCGCCGAGATAGCAAGGATTATCAAGTTCCCGTCAGCGATCAAAGTCGACCACTTCGCCAGGGGAAGAGTGGAACTTATCAAGATTCATATACCCGAGGGCTCACGTCTTGACGGCCTCCGGCTTTTTGATATGGAGTCGAAGCTTCATTGCAAGGTTCTGATATGCACGGTTGAGCGTGGGGATGATCTTTTGATTCCGCACGGTGATTTTGAGCTTAAGGCCGGTGACATCGTGTCGTTCATCGCGCCCCATTCAGTGGCGCTTGCATTTTTCAAGGCCGCCGACGCAAACACTTCCGGGTCGGTAAAATCAATCATGATCATAGGCGGCGGAATGATGAGCTACTACGTCGCAAAGCGGCTTGAAGAGACCAAGATAAGCGTCAAGATCATAGAGCAGAGCTTTGAAAGATGCAAGGAGCTTTCCGAGATGCTCCCTCAGGCGGTTATTATAAACGGTGACGGTACCGATAAGCAGCTTCTTGATGAAGAGGGTATCGGGGTTGTCGATGCTGTCGGAAACTTCACCGGAATAGACGAGGAGAACATCCTGCTGTCACTTTATGAGAGGAAGATGAGTAAGGCCAAGCTTCTTACCAAGATAAACAGGATCACGTTTGAAGAAGTCATAGCAGGACTTAACATAGGCAGTATTATTAATCCCAACAGCATAACGAGCGACAATATAGTTCGTTTTGTAAGAGCTCTTAATAACAGTAAGGGCAGTAACGTTGAGACACTTTACAAGATAGCGAAAGGCAGGGCGGAGGCTCTTGAATTCCACGTACGGGATGATTCAAGGATTGTCGGCAAGCCGCTTATGGAGCTCAGCCTTAAGCCTGACATCATAATCGCATGTATCATTAAAGGCAATAAAGCCATCACGCCGAACGGACACAGCATTATCGAAAAGGGAGATTCGGTCGTGATCGTTTCCGCAGAGCGCGGTCTTAACGATCTGGAGGATATTCTTGAATGAATAAGAGAATGGTGGCGTTTTTCGTCGGGAGCGTCCTTAGGATAGAAGCGGTCCTGATGATATTGCCTACTATCGTATCCTTAATATATCGGGAAAAAGAGTGGATAACCATCGCGGCAGCGGCACTCGTGAGCTTTTTGACAGGATATGCACTGAGTTTTCGAAAGCCGAAGAATATGTCGTTCTACACCCGTGAGGGTATTACCGCCGTTGCACTCAGCTGGATACTTATGTCGGTGTTCGGCGCGATACCGCTATGGCACGCAGTCGGACATATCGGCTTTACCGATGCGCTTTTTGAGACTATTTCCGGATTTACCACGACCGGTGCAAGTATTCTTACCGAGGTGGAGTCGCTTCCGAAGGGAGTACTGTTCTGGAGAAGCTTCACCCATTGGGTCGGCGGAATGGGAATACTTGTGTTCATGCTGGCACTTCTTCCCGAAGCGGGCGGCGAGAACATTTACCTCATGAGAGCGGAAAGCCCGGGTCCATCGGTAGGAAAGCTTGTTCCCAAGGTTAAATCGACCGCTAAAATACTGTATCAGATATATATTGCCATAACCGTGGCTGAGGTGATAGTTCTGATCATATCGGGCATGTCGGTTTATGAATCGTTCATCATAACGTTCGGAACCGTAGGCACAGGTGGTTTTGCGGTAACCAACAACGGCTGCGCGGCATATACAACGCTTCAGCAGGGGATAATCACGTTCTTCATGATCGTCTGCGGGGCGAATTTTAACGTGTATTTCCTTATAATTGCAAGAAAGTTTAAAGCGGCGTTCGGATCCGAAGAAGTATTGTCATACCTGTCGATATATGCGGCGGCTACAATACTTGTTGCGATAAATGCACGAAATATGTTCGGAGGATTCTTCGAGGCGTTACATCACAGCCTGTTCAACGTTGCATCGGTTATGACGACGACCGGTTTCGCAACTGCCGATTTCAATATGTGGCCAAACTTCTCGAGAGTCATGCTGCTGCTTGTCATGTTCATCGGCGGTTGCGCGGGTTCCACGGCGGGTGGTATCAAGGTCAGCCGTATCGTAATCGGTTTCAAGACAATCGGCAAGGAGCTTGAGCACCTCGTACATCCGAGGAGCGTCAAAATATTGAAATTCGAAGGCAAACCGATAGAGCATGCGGTGCTGCGCGGAGTAAACGTATATTTCCTTACATATATCACGATATTTGCCGTTTCAATACTTCTTGTCGCATTTGACGGCAAGGATTTCACAACGACGATCACGTCGGTAATAGCGACGTTTAACAATATCGGTCCCGGACTCGAAATGGTCGGTCCGTACGGGAACTATTCACAGTTCTCGGCATTTGCCAAATACGTGCTGATGTTTGACATGCTTGCCGGAAGACTGGAGCTGTTCCCGATGCTGCTCCTCTTCATGCCAATGACTTGGAGAAGGCAGCGTTAGGCGAAGCAGATAGATGGATCTATATAATACACATATATAAGGAGTATCTTCATGACACAATCAAGAACACACAACTGTAACGAACTTCGTATCGAAAACGCAGGCGAGAAAGTCACTCTCGTCGGATGGTACGATAACATGCGCAAGGTCAGCAAAAACCTTGGATTTCTGATTTTGCGTGATTTCTACGGTATCACACAGGCTGTTGTAGAGACCGAGGAGATGATGGATGCGCTCGCTGGAGTCAACAACGAGTCAACGTTGTCCGTAACCGGCACGGTAAGGGAACGTTCGAGTAAAAATCCCAACATCCCGACCGGAGACATCGAAGTAGTTCCCGAAAAGATAGAGGTACTCGGGAAATGTATATACAATGAGCTTCCGTTTGAGATAAACAGATCAAGGGAAGCCGATGAGGCAACACGTCTCAAATACCGTTATCTTGACCTTCGTAATCCTGAAGTAAAAGAGAAGATCGTACTTAGGAGCAGAATAGTTGCCGAGCTTCGAAAGAGCATGATAGAGCATGATTTTCTTGAGATAACAACGCCTATCCTGACTTGTTCGTCGCCGGAGGGTGCGAGGGATTATCTTGTTCCGGCAAGAAATCATCCGGGCAAGTTCTATGCGCTTCCCCAGGCACCGCAGCAGTTCAAGCAGATACTCATGACAAGCGGATTCGACAGATATTTCCAGATCGCTCCGTGCTTCAGGGATGAGGATGCAAGAGCCGACAGATCTCCGGGTGAGTTCTACCAGCTTGACATGGAGATGGCGTTTGCGGACCAGGAAGATGTATTCGCGGTTATGGAGGATGTTCTTCCGCCGGTGTTCGCAAAATACGGAAAATATCATACTGCTTCAAGCGCGCCGTTTAGACGCATTTCATATCTTGATGCGATGGAAACATACGGAACTGACAAGCCGGACCTTCGTATAGACTTAACGCTTAATAACGTTTCGGAACTTATGCAGGGTATCGGATTTGCGCCGTTTGACAACAATACCGTTGAGGCTATAGTCGTAACGGGCTTTAACGCATCGAGAAAAGTCATCGATAAGATGATCGCCGACGCGGAAGTAGTCAGCGGTCAGAAGTCTTACTGGTTCAGACTCGATGAAAACGGTGAGATAGTCGGAGGAATTGCCAAGTTCCTTCAGGACAGAAAACAGGAAGTAACAGATGCGCTTTCACTCAAGCCGGGTGATTTTGTCGGACTGAATGCAGGAAAGCGTTCCGATGCGCTTAAAGGTGCCGGAGTACTCAGAAAGCTTCTCGGTGAGGCATCCGAGGGACACATGAAGAAGGATTGCTATGAATTCTGCTGGATCGTCGACTTCCCGATGTATGAGATCGGAGAGGAGTCAGGTGAACTCGAATTCTGCCACAATCCGTTCTCGATGCCGCAGGGAGGAATGAAGGCACTTGAAAATGACGATCCGCTTTCGATCCTTGCATATCAGTACGACCTCGTATGTAACGGTGTTGAGCTTTCATCGGGAGCAGTCAGAAATCACGATCCCGAGATAATGGTTAAGGCATTTTCGCTTGTGGGACTCGGCGAGGAAGACGTTAAGGCCAAGTTCCCCGCAATGTACAATGCTTTCTGCTACGGAGCACCCCCTCATGCCGGAATAGCTCCGGGTGTGGACAGAATGGTAATGCTCATTGCCGGAGAGGACAGCATTCGCGAGATCATCCCTTTCCCGATGAACAAGACGGCAATGGATGTGATGATGGGCGCACCTTCGACTGTCGACAAGAAGCAGCTTGATGATGTTCACATCGCCATAGTGCCAGTAGATGAGCAATAATCTTCTTTTAATGATTTTTTAATAATAGCTAAAAGATGATTTAAGAATCTTTCTGTATAGTACGAGTCAGGTCGATGAGATACGACAGAAAGGTTGGGTATAAAATGGATAATTTCGAAAAGGTTGAAAAGCTTAGAGAAAAAGCTAATGTTACATTTGAAGAAGCCAAGGCAGCACTTGAGGAAGCAAACGGTGATCTTCTTGACGCTATGATCATCCTTGAGAAGCAAGGCAAGGCGGAATATCAGAAGGAAAGCTACAGCACCAAAGAAGAAAGAAGCCTTGCGGTCATCGATGAGCCGGAGAAGACCTCGGGAAAGCGCGGCAACGCGTTTACGGACAAGCTCAAGGTGCTCTGGCACAAATCATGTGAGAATTACTTCGTCACGGAGCGCAACGATGAGGTGATAGTCCACATTCCGATCTGGGCATTCATAATCATTCTTATGTTCACATGGCATGTTACACTCGTTCTTATGATACTTGCTCTTTTCTTCGGATGCAGATACAGCTTTAGGGGTGCAGCCGAGATGAAGATGGCTAATGATGTTTGCGATAAGGTTTCCGAGGCCGCCGATAAGGTCAAGGAAGAGTATCAAAAACTGTAACAGAGGGTAAAATCATGGCAGCACATATTTTGGTAGTTGAAGATGAGGAAAAGTTGGCCCGTTTCGTTGAGCTGGAGCTTGTTCACGAAGGATATGAAGTGAGCAAGAGCGGTGACGGACGTGAAGCTTTGCAGCTTGCAACTGACAACACATATGATTTGATACTGCTCGATATAATGCTTCCGGGTCTTAACGGCCTGGAAGTTTTACGTAGACTCGGCAATTCACATCCGACGCCGGTTATACTTCTTACCGCAAGAGATGCGGTAATGGACAAGGTTTCGGGACTTGATGCCGGAGCCGTTGATTATATAACCAAACCGTTTGCAATAGAAGAGCTTCTTGCAAGAGTCAGGGTGGCGCTGAAGCTTCATCCCGTAAGAAGCGACGGTGACGGGGAACGTGAGGGTTCGCCCGAACGCACACAATACGAAAATGATGCGGCAAACGGTATCTACAGATGGAAAGATAAGCTCGTTCTTGATGAGAAGAAGCACAGGGTAACTTATGACGGCAAGGAGATTACGCTTACGAACAGAGAGTTCGAGATGCTTAAGGTTTTCCTTACCAATCAGGACATCGTGCTCACAAGAGACACCCTTCTAGAAAAAGTATGCGGTTATGATTATGTCGGCGAAACAAACGTTGTAGATGTGTATGTCAGATTCCTGCGAACCAAGATAGATGAGGCATTTGATGTCAGGATGATCGAAACGGTCAGAGGTGTAGGATATGTCATCAAATCAGAATAACAACGTTAGAGGACGCGTGACGTCGATAAGACACAGGCTCGCATGGCAGCGCATCAGGATGAAGATCGGTATGCATTTTGGAAGAAGTATACTGTTCCTTATAGTGATGTTTCTCGTATGGCTGCTTGCAAGAGAGTACATGGCGGATGTGGCTGTTCCGTTTTTTGAAAGAAGCCGCTCGCTTTCGCCGATTCAAAATCCGGAAGGTGTTTACACATTTAACGGTTTTGTTGAATTGTTAAGGTCATTAAGATACGTGGTCACCGATAAGGCCGGAGAAAAGGTCATTGTTAACGAACTGGTCTTTGCGCCGGCGATGATAATGATCACATTTTCGACCGGGTTGTTTGTGCTCGCACTTATTGGGGATCTTCTGTCATATTCGCACGAATCGCATCGTATTAAGAAGCTTCTTGCTCCGCTTGACGAATTGGCTGCAAGCGCCGAGGAGCTTTCGAGAATAGATATTTCGGAGGAAAAATATCATCTGATCGAGGAAAAGATCACAAGCCTCGAACCTACCGAAGAAGCCAAATTGTCATTCGGGGATGAGGATCTTCGCGGAATCGAAAGAGCGATGAACAACCTCCTTGCAAGAATACGTGAGAGTCACAGGCAGCAGGCGCGATTTGTAAATGACGCATCACATGAGCTGCGGACCCCCATAGCCGTAATTGAAGGATATGCGAATATGCTGTCCAGATGGGGACGCGAAGATGAAAAGGTTCTGGATGAATCGATCACCGCGATAAAGAATGAGTCGGAACATATGAAGCATCTTGTGGAACAGCTTCTGTTCCTGGCAAGAGGCGATGCCGGAAGAACGGTAGTCAATCCGGTTAAATGCGATCTGTGCGCTATGATGCAGTCCGTGTATGAAGAGTCGCTTATGATCGACGAGGATCATATATACAAGTATTCGTATCCCGAGGAACCGGTATATGTCATGGCTGATGAAGGACTTTTGAAACAGGCTGTGAGAATTCTTGTTGATAATTCGGCAAAATACACACGCGAGAAAGATGAGATCATACTCAGCGTAGGAGAGATATCCGATTACGAAGTGTATGTTCAGGTACAGGATACCGGCATCGGAATGAAGGAGTCAGATGTAGAGCATATGTTTGAGAGGTTCTATCGCTCGGATGAAGCACGAAGCTTTGGTGGAACGGGACTAGGACTGTCAATTGCAAAATGGATAATCGATAAGCATCAGGGACATTTCGAGATCACTTCAAGGGAAGAGCTCGGAACAAGGATTAAGATAGTATTGAAGAAGTGTCCGTAATTATAAGCAAATAAACAGCCCGGAAGAGAATGACTCTTCCGGGCTGACTTTTTTATCCGGATCAGAAGTTTCCGTACAGGATTCTCGCAAGCTCCGAATCTTTGTCAAGTATCAGAGTGTTGTTCTTGTTGTTTTTGAGTGAATCCTTTATGGCATCGAGGCTTCTTAAATAGTTGTAGAATTCTGATTTTTCCTCATTGTTATACGCATCGGACAGTATTTTCATGTACTCGGACTCGCCTTCCGCAAGCAGTGTCTCCGCCTTTTTGTTTGCGTCGGCTATGGAGATCTTAACGTTCTTATCTGTTTCGTTTCGAATCTTCTGAGCTTCGGCTTCACCCTTGGCCTTGTATCCGGCTGCGATGTTTCCACGCTCGGAGATCATTCGCTCGTAAACGGCCTCTTTGTTGTCGTCGGGAAGATCGAGTGCTTTGATCTCGGCCGTGAGAATCTCTATACCGTAGCCTGCTATGTCGGAATTGGATTCGGCCGTAATAAGGTTTGTAAGCTCTATTCCTCTTGCGGCGATAACTTCATCCTGAGTCATTGACGATATCGTGTTCTTGGTAGCGTTGTATACTGCCGCGTCAATTCTTTCCTCGGCTCTGGCGCTCACACCGCCCAGAGTCTGGTAGTATTTGATCACGTCCTTGACCGTCCAGATGACATAGTCGTCGGCGATCATTGACTTTTTATCCCTTGTAATGACATCACTTTGAGGAATGTCGTATATCCTGTTTCCGTCATAGATTGCTATCGTGCTTTGCAGGAACGGGATCTTAAGATGCAGACCCGGATTGTTCTGTATTGCAACGACACGTCCGAACTGCTGGATCAGGACGACATCCTTGTAATTAACCGTATAAAGCGATGAAGCGAGTGTTATTACTGCGAGTATTGCAATTATCCATATTAGTGCTTTTTTCATAATATTACTCCGCCTCCGTTTCTTCTTCGTGGGTGTCCGAATTCGTTTCCGAAGCGGCAACCTCATCGGTCTTATTGAAGCTGTCAAGCGGCATGAGAGTCTGTGTGCCGCCGTCCGAGATTATTACCTTCAGCGAAGGAAGCAGCTCTTCCATTGTTTCATAGAACATTCTCTTTTTTGTGATATGAGGGTAGAGCTTGTACTGATCGTACATCTCGTTAAAACGCACGACCTGACCTTCAGCCTCGGCTATTCTCGCAGCCTTGTCCGCTTCGGCAGACTGCACGATTTTATCGGCATTTGCCTCGGCTTTCGGAAGCTGTTCGTTCTGGTATGCAAGTGCATTGTTCTTGGCTGTATCCGCGCCCTGCTTTGCGGTCTCAACGGCTTTGAACGCCTGCTTGATCTCATCTGTCGGAGGCTCACTGTCCTGTACGGTTATGTTTACAACCGCAAGGCCGATGTCGTGTTCGTTAAGCTCACGTGTCATATCTTCTTTTACGATCGACTGGATCTGTCCTTTGGCCGTTGTCATCGCCTCATCAACCGTAAAGTCGGCAACGACCGATCTGATGCTGGATAATGCGATGTTTTTCAGTATTTCTTCGGGATCGTCGGAAGCATACAAATAAGCAACCGGATCTGAAACCCTGTATTCAAGGTAAAAATCAATATCCAGAAGGTTAAAATCAGAAGTTATCATGATGCCGTTAGCGTCATCGGTTATGTTCTGCCCGTTGTTGTCGAGTGAATAGCCAACGCCGGTACCGTGCGTCGTGATATCAACATAGTCTACCTGTTGCAGCAGCGGGATCTTGAAATACAGTCCGGCCGTGTCGGTACGGACTACCTGTCCGAACATGGTGACGACAGCATTCTCCTGCTCCGATACATTATAGAAACCGCTGTTTATTATAAGTACGGCTACGATAACGATGATCAAGTATTTAAAATATTTGCCGAAATTGCCCTTGCTTTTGGGCTCATCCACGATATCGCTTTTCTTGTTCCAAAAGCTTCGGAAGTTAAAATCGCTCATTGTTTCCTCCTGTTCTGCCATTTATTGAACATCTTATGTATTCTATCACGAGATGTGGAAAATGCAAATGGAGGTTCATTTACGGAAATATCGCGGAAAATATTGATTTTTCCGTTGCATGGTGTTACAATAAATGCCCAAAGTGATATATGTAGATGGAATGGTTTTTTATAGGAGGGACATGATATGGCAGCTATTAACGGTGTTTCTTCTCAAATGAATATGTACGGTCCGATTGCCAGCGGCAAGAGGATCAATTCAGCAGCTGATGATGCTTCGGGACTTACGATAGCCGAGAAGATGAACAGTCAGGAGACGGGGCTTAATGTCGGAAGCGAAAATGCGAAGGACGGTGTCAGTCTTCTTAATGTTGCCGAAGGAGCTCTCGGACAGATTACCGACAGTCTTCAGAGAATATACGAGCTTGGTGTTAAAGCCGGCAGCGGTCTTAATACGGGTGAAGAGCTTGGAGCCATACAGCAGGAAGTCGATCAGCTTCTTTCGGATATTGAAGGTGCGGCAAAGGGTACCGAGTTCAATACGATGAAGTTACTTGACGGAAGCAAGGCAGATATCGATCTTGCGACCAAGCCCGACGGAACCGGACAGAAGATACAGATGGCAAGTTCCACACTCGCTGATCTCGGTATCGAGGGATTTGATGTTACGAAAGATTTTGATCTTAGCAAGATTACGGATGCGATCTCCAAAGTATCGGAATCAAGAAGCTCAATGGGTGCACAGACGAACGCTCTTGAATCTGCGGTAAGATATAACGATTATGCAGCGGAGAATACACTTTCATCCCGCTCGCGTATCGAAGATCTTGATATGGCAAAGGCGATATCCGAGAAGAAGAAACAGGAAACGCTTAACCAGTACCAGACGATGATGCAGAAGATCCAGCAGAATAATCAGCAGAACAACACAATGGCGCTGTTCAGGTTTTGAGTAGAGATATCTACATATTCTTGACAGTACGTATTTAGATGTGATATAAAGATTAGGCGGTCATCGACCGCCTGATCTTTTTTATACAGGGGATTGGTCAAATGGTATGATAGGGGTCTCCAAAACCTTTGGTGGGAGTTCGATTCTCTCATCCCCTGCTAGAAAAAGCCCGATTTCAAATCGGGCTTTTTTATATCAGAAACTATTTTCATATCAGATGATTTTTTTCAGATCATTGGATTTTACTTTGATGACATATACTATTCTGCCATCAAACGCATCCTCCTTTTTTACGCGAAAGTCGTAAGCGATGTGAGCCTGATCCAGCTTTTCGATGTAGTCATCCTTTTGCTGCTCCGAGTATAATGTGATGGTTTCTTTTTTTTCAAACAGTGACATGACATATCCTCCTTATGATAAAAATGTGGGTTGGTGTTGATTTACTGGCATTATATTTCCGACATCACACATATACTTATCGATTTTTTACCCTAAAGTGCTCATATTTTGCCCAAACGCCCATATATCAAAAAGTGATAAAACCGATAACAGAAAACAAAAAATGCGCGGACGCCTGACAACATTTAATATGCAATTGTTATATATATGAGATACTATTAATTTGTTGGTGACATTTGTATTCGGTAAAGGATAATATAAACACTTTTGTTGATTTTGAGCCGCTCACCGATGATGAGTTCGCTCTGATCAATAAGGTTACGGAGAAAATACTGGCTGTGCCTCAGATAGGATGTACGGCATGTAAGTATTGCTGTGACGGATGTCCTATGAAGATCAGTATTCCGGATGTATTCAGAACCGTTAATACATTAAGACGTTATCCTGATGATTGGAGAGCCAAGAACTTCTATTCCGGACTTGTTACAAGATCGGGAAAGGCGTCTGACTGTATCGGATGCGGACAATGTGAGAGCGTATGTCCGCAGCATCTTCCGATAATTGATCATTTGAAGGAAGCAGCTCAAATGCTTGATGCTTAGTGAAAGGAGAACCCCGGATTGGATTACAGCACATATGAAATTTATGATTTTGACAAGATAAGTGCATTTAACATGTCAACGGGATTTAAGGAGAGAAGTTACCAGATGCACTGGCATTCCTATGGGGAGATAATGCTTGTCGGACCGGGCAAAACGAATATCTACAAGGTTAATCAAAACACGTATGAGCTTGTTCAGGGCGATTTTGTGCTCATATGGCCTATGGAGATGCATGAAACCATCGATGCGGACAGAAATGAAGCGCTCGTGATCCAGTTCAGCAATGCTTTTGTTAATTCGCTGTTTGATCTGCAAAGAATAATGCATTTCTACAGAAACCTTCATGTTATTTGTGTCAATTCGCATCCCGAGCTTGCCGCAAAGCTGCAGACTCTTGCGTATAAAATGAAAGATACGTTTTATTCGGAAGAAGCGGATCGTGAGCTTCAATGCTGCATGCTCCTTATGGAGTTTATGCTCACGCTTGATCGGCACAGAGCGGAGTTTTCCCCTGAATTGAGCACTATTGGGAAGGAACATTATACTGAAGATATAATGCGAAGAATGATCTCCGTAACGGATTATATCAAGAACAATCTTACCGCTGATAACCTTTCGCAGGCTGAAATGGCAGATATGGCGGGAATCAGTAAAGATTATTTTTCTAGGATATTCAAGGGTGTTACGGGAATGAATTACAGTAAATGGCTCAATATGATAAGGCTCGAAAAGGCAACGCAACTGCTTGCCGTCAATGATTATTCTCTTACAGAGATTGCAATGCTTTCGGGATTCCAGAGCATCCCGAGTTTCAACAGGGTATTTCGCAATGAAAAGGGAATGTCCCCGGGAGAATACAGGGCATTGTTTGCGGGCGAGGGGAAATGATGCGTTTTTGTCACATTATATTGACAACACTTGTTCTTTTGTGAATAATGTATTTGTGCAGGGGGAGCATAATGGAAAACAAGGGGAATAATAAGAAAAAGATCATAATAATAGCAGTCGCAGTGCTCGCACTGGCGGCTGCTATTATTGCGTTTTTATACTTCAGGTCCCAGATAAGGGCGACAACAATGAGGATACTTCGACTTGAAGGGGTTGTAACGCTTGAGGAAGATGGGAAGAACAAATCGATTCGTGAGAATGTAAGAGTGAAGAGGAACGTATGAGTGAGTTGCTTGCAAAGATGGTGGCGAGTCTTACACCCACTCCTACCCCCACACCCGTGATCACATGGATTGCGCCTATCGTGGCACAAAATGAGGAAGAGGTCGACGATGACGACCATGAGTCCACAACGACTCAGGCTCCGACGTCAGCTCCAACAGCAGCCCCGACAGCGGCACCGACCCAGGCTCCTACGGCAACACCTACATCTGCTCCAACGGCAACACCAACGGCCACGCCGACGCAAACACCGACAAATGGTTCTATAGATTGCGGTAACGGCACATCAATTGATTTTGAATCGCAAGGCGGTAAATTTACAATTAAAGGCTGATCTTCCGACTTCGAGTGGCGGTACACAAACATATACCGAAATCGAAGTGCGAGACAATAACGGTGTCAAGGAAGTATGGGCGCTTTCCAGTGCGCCTTCGCAGACAACTGTAGTACCGGCTAAGATAGGAGAACTGAGCAGTTCGGGATTCACTCCGTAACTGTAGTACTAAAGATTTAGTTATCTGACCATGGGAAGACTAGAGACAAACGATTGGATAATACTCAACAACATAATATATGATATATATACGACGAGGAACACAGAGGATATGCAGCGTAAATTCCTCGAAAGGATAAGATCGGTCATAGATTATGATGCGGCTGATTTTTGCATAGCTTCCAAGGATCCCGGAGGTTCGATAGCCGATGCGGTGGCGATAGGAATAGATGCCAAAACATCGGTAAAATATGATGACATAGACTACAGCAGAGAGATCATGTACAGCGGACGGAGCCTTGTGTACCGTGAATCGGAGATCATGCCGGAGGAAAAGAGGATCAACACAGAGTACTACCGAAAGGTATACAAAGCAAACGGATTCCACTATTCAATCCAGATGATACTCGGAAACGAAGGAAGATTCCTTGGCGTTGTAACCCTGTATCGCAGAAAAGAGAGCAGGGACTTTGATTATTACGATATCTTCACTCTCGACATACTAAAAGACCATATGGCATTCAGTCTTAACCAGAGGAGTACGGGTGCATCGGATCTTAACGATAAAGAGATGCTGCGTGATTTTACCGCCAGGTATATGCTCACGCGAAGGGAAGAGGAGGTATTGCGTCATATGATACTTCGTCAGGATAACACTACGATTAGCGATACGCTGGCTATAAGCATCAATACGCTTAAGAAGCATGAGCGTAATATCTACCAGAAATGCGGTGTCAGCAGCCGTATGCAGCTTTTCAAACTGATATCGTCGTATAATCAAAAAGGAGTATAAAAAAGGTAAAAACGTGTAATTGTACATCGCGGCTGATTGGGGTATATTCCTATCAAAGCAAAGGAGCTCAGGTTTCAAACCTGCGGCTCCTTCTTTTATTTGAAGAATGGATTATGAAAGAAAGGAAAGTGGTGACATGAAGGAGATAGTAATCATAATCAGGCCGGAAAAACTTGAGGATATCAAGAAGATACTCGACGAAGTCAATTGCGGCGGCATGACCATTTCAACAGTAATGGGATGCGGAACGCAGAAGGGAATGAGCGATGAGAAGATGGTCAATGAGATCAAGGGAATGAAGGTCACGCTTAACCTGCTTCCGAAGGTTCGGATTGAAGTGGTCGTTGACGACGGCAAGGTTGAGAAGATTGTATCGGCCGTTCGCGAGAAGTGTTCTTCGGGTCATGTCGGAGACGGCAAGATATTCATCAGGGATATCGAAGATGCCATCAGGATAAGAACCGGTGAACGTGGCGAAAAGGCACTGTAGTACAACCCATAAGAGGTGAGAAACATGGGCTATATAGTAGAACTCGAAAATGTAAACAAAATATACGGAGAAAATCACGTAGTCAAGGATCTGAACCTGAAGGTTAAAGAAGGTGAATTCCTTACTCTTCTCGGATCTTCCGGATGCGGAAAGACAACAACGCTTCGGATGATAGCCGGATTCGAGGAACCGACAAGCGGGTCGGTCAGAGTCGAAGGGGAAGCGATAGAAGACAAGGAACCGTACGAAAGAAACGTCAACACGGTATTCCAAAGCTACGCACTCTTCCCACACATGACGATATTTGACAACATCGCATACGGGCTGAAGCTTAAGAAAGTTCCGAAGGATGAGATTAAGCAGAGAGTTACGCACATGATGGATCTTGTTCAGCTCGGCGGATTTGAGAAAAGGTATCCGAGCCAGCTGTCAGGCGGACAAAAGCAAAGGGTTGCCATAGCAAGAGCACTCATAAACCGCCCTAAAGTACTTCTTCTTGATGAGCCGCTGGGCGCACTTGATCTCAAGCTCAGAAAGCAGATGCAGCTCGAACTGAAAAGGCTTCAGCGGAAGCTGAACATCACGTTCATATATGTTACGCATGATCAGGAAGAAGCGCTTACGATGAGCGACAGGATAGCCATTATGAATGACGGCGTCCTAAATCAGCTCGGCACACCGACACAGATATATGAGAAACCCGAGACGCGATTTGTCGCAACGTTTATTGGTGAGACAAACACGTTTGACGGATCGGTCGGAGATACTAAGGACGGCAAGTGCCATGTGATTATCGAAAACGGTATCATCACGGCAAGCGATGACAAAGCATCGGTGGGAGAATATGTAACATTGTCGATAAGACCCGAGAAAATGAAGTACCGTGATACTCCGACAGGTGATTTTACGATATCGGCGGTTGTAAAAGATTACGTGTACGTCGGCTCGATCATCAAATGCATTATCGAGCTTCCGAACGGAAACGAGCTTCGTATAGAAAGACTTGCCGGACAGGAGCTTCCGAATATCGGAGATACGATATTCCCTTACTGGGAGCCGGAGGATGCGGTTATCATACACGGTCGTGAACACGAGATGTTAAGAGCAATTGAAGCGATCAGGCTGGCATAGGCTCTTATCGTAGAGAAAGGCAATTGAAATGAAAAGATCTAATACACTATCCGCGATCATAATGGTAGGTCCCGTAACACTTGTAATGCTCCTGCTTGTTGCGATCCCACTCGTATATGTGGCGGTGATGAGCTTTTGCTCGATAGATGAGAGCTACAACGTAGTGTACAGGTTTACAGTAGAAAACTATGCAAGACTTGTAGATGCGGATTATTTGAGAATATATGCTCAGTCAATGATAATAGCGGCACTTACGACTCTGATCTCGTTGCTGGTCTCCTATCCGTTTGCAATGGTTATCGCAAGGTGCGAAGGGAAGATGAAGAACATTTTGTATATGCTTGTCATCATACCGTTTTGGACCAACTCGCTTATAAGAATATACGGATGGCGAACATTCCTCGGAACAAACGGATGGCTCAACTGGATATTTCAGACGTTAGGCATAGCAAATGAGCCTGTGGAGTTTTTGTTCAAAAGAGGAACAACGGTACTCGGCATGGTATATTGCCTGATCCCGTTCATGGTGCTTCCGCTTTATACGGCAATAGAAAAGCTTGACGGAAGCCTGCTTGAAGCATCGTCGGACCTTGGGGCAAGAAAGCTTACGACAATATTTAAGATCGTAATACCGCTTACGGCAAGCGGAATATTCTCAGGCTGTCTTATGGTGTTCATCCCGTGTCTCGGTTATTTCTTCGTATCCGAGATACTCGGCGGAGGAAACTCCGATGTAATAGGAAACCTGATCGAGAGACAGTTTCAAAGCGGTAACAACTGGCCGCTCGGATCGGCATTATCGATCATACTCATACTTATTACACTCGCTCTTGTAAAGCTGTTCCAGAAGACGGGTGGAAACGTGGATGAACTGGCCATGTAACAATACTAAAAAACGGAGATGATCAATATGAAAAAGAAATACAGGAGAAAGGTTTCGGCAGTAAAAAATGCGATTTTCTGTACGCTTGTATACATATTTTTATTCCTTCCGATATCGGTCATCGTTGTCAATTCGGCAAACTCTACAACAACGAAGCCATATCTGAAATGGAAAGGATTCACGCTTGACTGGTATGTAAAGCTGTTTGACAATACAGCGCTGCTCGAGTCGTTTCGAAATACGATGATCATAGCCGTTGTCTCAACGCTGCTTGCGACGATCATCGGAACTTTAGGGGCGGTCGGGATGTACCGTTACAAGTTCAGGGGTAAAAGCCTTATAGACGGTCTGCTCTACATCCCGGTCGTCATTCCGGAGATCGTACTCGGTATCTCGCTTCTGACTGTGTTTTCAAAAGCCTCGATACCGAGAGGAATGCTGACACTGATACTGGCACATGTAACTTTTTCGGTTCCGTTTGTCATATTCAACGTAAGGGCAAGGCTCGCGGGATACGATGTTTCGATAGATGAGGCAAGCATGGACCTCGGAGCCAACCGGAGACAGACGTTTTTTAGGATAACGCTTCCGGTACTGGCACAGGGGATCGGCGGAGGAGCTCTGCTGGCGTTTACATTGTCGATTGATGATATCATCATCAGCTATTTCGTAAACGGTCAGGTAAAAACATATCCTCTAAAGGTTATGGAAAGTATAAAGAGCGGTGTATCACCTGATGTCAATGCATTATCAACATTGATACTTATAGGAACGATCGCATTCGTGATCCTGACACAAAGCGGGATCTTCATAAAAAAAGAAAAACAAGGATAGATAAAGAGGAGGATGATTATGAAAAAAAAGGGCATGAGATTTATAAGTTTATTTACATCGATTGTTACGGCAACGGTTATGCTTACGGGCTGCGGAGGCGGTGCTGAGGGCGGCACGGCCGCAAAAGAAGGCGGCGAGCTTAACCTGTTTTGCTGGACAGAGTATATGCCGCAGGCAGTGCTTGATGATTTTGAGAAAGAGACCGGTATTCACGTAAATATGTCTACATACTCATCGAACGAGGACATGCTTGCAAAAGTAAAATCAGAGACCGAGGGTACATACGATATTGTTGTCCCGAGCGATTACATGGTTGAGCAGATGTATACTCAGGGGCTGCTTGAAGAACTCAACAAAGACAAGCTTACAAACCTCGGAAACATCGGCGAGGCGTATCTTGATCCGAGCTATGATCCCGGCAATAAATACAGCGTCCCTTACCAGGGCGGTGTTGCAGCCATAGCTGTCAATACGTCCAAGGTGGACAAGGATATCAAAGGATATGATGATCTGTTCGATCCCGCACTTGCCGGCAGTATGGTTGTACTTGATGATTTTCGCGCAGTGATCGGAATGACCGAAAGAAGCATGGGTCTTAGCATGAACGAGACCGATCCGGCAAGCCTGGTCGAAGTGGAGACAAAGCTGTTATCGCTTAAAGATAATATCAAGCTGTACGACTCGGACAGCCCGAAATCGGCACTGATATCCGGAGACTGCACGATAGGCTACTGTTGGAGTGCCGAGATAGCACTCACGATGGAGGAAGATCCGAACTTTAAGATCGTGTACCCGACAGAGGGCGCATATCTGTTCATGGACAACCTGTGCATCCCCAAAGGTGCAAAGCATTACGATGAAGCACTCAAATTCCTTGATTTCATCATGGATCCCGAAGAGTCGTGCAAGATATCGGAGGAGTTTCCGTACCTTAACCCGAACGCGAAGGCAATTGAGATGCTCGGAGAAGAGTTCTCGGGAAATCCCGCAAAGAATCCTCCCGAAGACGTCATAGCGTTGGGCGAATACTTGTCAAACCTTGATACGGACACACTTGCGATTTATGACGAAATGTGGACGAAGCTTAAGAAATAACAGGCATACGAAAGAAGGTATATAAAATGAGTAAGAAAGAACAAACCATTAAAGACCTCGACAGAGTAATAAGACTTATCAAGACGGACAGCTGCGATATTTCCAAAGAAGAGAAGGAGCAGATGGTCAGCGAGACACTCGATTATTTTGACAATTACGTAAGTCCCGGATGGCTTAAATACCGTAAGTCCGTATCCTCGGACTCAGAAGGCGGCGCGGTTTTGGAGTGGACAGACGAGGGCGCGTACTGCTACGGAATAAACGGTGAGAAGTTTATCGACTGCCTCGGCGGATTCGGAATATACACATGCGGTCACAGAAATCCCGAAATCATGGATGTCGTAAAGGCACAGCTTGATCATCAGGCACTTCATTCACAGGAGCTCCTTGATCCTTTAAGAGGCTATCTTGCCAAGGCAGTAGCCGACATTACACCGGGAGATCTTCAGCAGTGCTTCTTCACAAATGGAGGCGCGGAGGCCGTTGAAATGGCACTTAAGCTTGCAAGGATCGCAACCGGAGGAAGATGGTTCATTTCGACGGTAGGAGCATTCCACGGAAAATCAATGGGTGCAATCTCCGTCGGAGGCAAGGGAACATACAGGGTTCCGTACACACCGATGGTTCAGCAGATACAGCACGTAAGATACGGCGTTGCCGAGGATGTGGAAAACGCGATCAAGAATCTTCAGGCGGTAGGTGAGAAAGTTGCCGGTGTGATTTTAGAGCCTATTCAGGGTGAAGCCGGAGTAATCATCCCGCCGGAAGGATATCTTGAGAAGGTGCGTAAGATCTGTGATGAAACAGGCGTTGCCCTTGTGTTTGACGAGATACAGACAGGAATGGGACGTACCGGCACGATGTGGAGATGTGAAGCGGAGGGTGTAACGCCCGATATCATGACTTTCGGTAAAGCATTCGGAGGTGGCATACTTCCGATCACGGGTATCATATGCAAGCCGAAGATGTGGACGCAGGAGCTTATCGACAACCCGTGGCTCCTCGGATCCCCGACATTTGGCGGAAACCCGCTGTGCTGCGCGGCAGCGATCGCGACGATCAAATACATGCTCGAGAATGATATTCCGGGTGTATGCAAGAAGAAAGGTGAGCTGTTAAAAGCGGGCCTGGAGCTACTTGCGAAAAAATACCCGAAGCTCATATATGAAGTAAGAGGAACCGGTCTGATGCTCGCGGTAGAGTTCAATACGTGTGAGATCGGATACGAGACATCAAAGGGACTGTTCGCAAGAGGCGTTATGACGGCAGGTACGCTTGTCAACGCGAAGACGATCAGATTTGAGCCTACGGCGGTGATCTCCGAACAGGATATCAAAGACGTAATCGAGAGGATGGACGAGGCTCTGGCCGATACGATGAAGAAGTTTTAAGTCGGGGACATTAACAATCAATCCGGAGGAGGGCACATATGGAAGTTAAGAAAATGTACATAGACGGCGAGTGGGTTGCAAGCAGATCCGGTAAGACGAGGGATTGTATCAATCCGGCAAACGGAGAAGTTATCGCGACAGTAACCGAAGGTGATATTTCGGATGCAAGGATCGCCGTTGCCGCGGCAAAGAGATCGTTCTACGAGACGCGCGAATGGCGTGATATGGATTCGCAGTCAAGAGGAGATATGCTGCTTAAGATCGCCGATGCGATGGAGGAAGTAAAGGACGAGCTCGCGCACATAGATACGGTTGATATGGGCAAGCCGCTTCGCGAATCAGAATGTGATGTCGATGATGCCATCCATACGTTCAGATATTACGCGAGTCTTATAAAGGCACCGTACGGAGGCGTGTATGACGTCAACGAAGGTTTCGGCAAAATGCATTCGTATACGGTTCACGAACCCGTCGGTGTATGCGCTCTTGTAACACCGTGGAATTACCCTCTCCTTATGGGAGTGTGGAAGCTGGCGCCTTCTCTTGCAGCCGGAAACAGCATAATTTACAAACCGAGCTCAAACTGTGTACTGTCATCAATCAGGCTGTTTGAGATATTCGAAAAAGTCGGAATGCCAAAAGGTGTGTGCAACCTCGTTCTCGGTGCGGGATCTACGGTCGGAGAAGAGCTCGCAAGGAACCTGGATGTTGATATGATTACATTTACCGGAAGCACCGAAGTCGGACAGAGTATCATGAAGGCCGCAGCCGGAAACGTTAAGAAGATAGGACTTGAGCTGGGCGGAAAATCACCCAATATCATCTTTGCCGATGCCGATATCGACGGCGCGGTTGAATGGGCCATGATCGGCATATTCTTAAATCAGGGCGAGATATGTTCCGCAGGATCAAGAATAATAATCGACAAAGAGATCAAAGATACATTTGTGAGAAAGCTTAAGCAGCGTGCAGAGGCGATAACCATCGGAGATCCGCTTGACAATCCGGATATGGGAGCACTCGTATCCGAGTCGCACATGAAGCGAGTTCTTTCGTATATTCAGAAAGGAGTGGACGAAGGAGCGACACTTGTTACGGGCGGTGAGAGGTATACGGAAGGTGATTGCGCGAAGGGATTTTTCGTAAGACCGACTATCTTTGATAACTGCACGGATGAGATGACAATTGTAAAGGAAGAGATATTCGGGCCTGTAGTGACGGTTCAGACCTTCTCAAGCGAGGAGGAAGCGGTCAGAATGGCAAACAATACGATTTACGGCCTTGCCGGAGCTGTGTTTACCGCGGACGGAGCAAGAGCCCTGCGAGTAATAAAAGAACTACGCGCCGGTATAACGTGGATCAACTGCTACAATCCGTGCTTCAATGAGGCTCCGTGGGGCGGATACAAGAGATCCGGAATCGGTAGGGAGCTCGGAATACACGGACTTGAAGAATATCAGGAAATAAAACAGATAAATATCAACCTTCAGCCGGGAACGGTAGGTTGGTACACGCACTAAGGAGGACCCGTTTGGGATGATAAAATGTTAAGGGACAGTTTACCTAAGATAATAACCGATACGCTTCCGGGACCGGAGGCGAAAAAGATCATAGACCGGAGGCTGAAGGCGATCCCGTCGGCCATCGCTTGCATGTATCCTGCTGTCATTAAGCGGGGTGAGGGAGCTATGATTGAAGATGTGGACGGCAATCTTTTTCTTGATTTCGTAGGCGGCGTCGGGGTACTTAATATCGGATACTCACAGCCCGAAATAGTTGATGCGGTTAAGGCTCAGGCAGAGAAGTACTTCCACGGGATGATGAATATCGTTACGCATGAAGGCTATGTCGAGCTTGCCGAAAAGCTCGCCGCTATTGCACCGGTGGCAGGTGATGAAAAGAAGGTATTTTTTGCCAACAGCGGTGCCGAGGCAGATGAGAATGCGGTTAAGATCGCGAAAGCCTTTACCGGACGAAGCGACATCATTGTATTTTCGGGCGCATTCCACGGAAGGACGCACTACACGATGGCGATGACCTCGAAAAAATCATATGCCGCAGGAATGGGCGAACTTCCTTCGGGAATATTCAGAGCAGAGTTCCCGTATTATTTCCGGGGTCCCAGAGATTTGTCGGAAGACGAACTTGTAGATCACTATATAAGAAGCATAACAAAAGTATTCGAAGAATGTGCGGCACCCGAAAGGATTGCAGCGATAGTAGTGGAGCCTCTTCAGGGCGAAGGCGGTTTCATACCCGCTCCGATTCCGTGGGTAAAAGCGTTAAGAAAGCTGTGTGATGAGCATGGAATCATGCTTATTGCCGATGAGGTTCAGTCGGGATTTTGCAGAACCGGAAAAATGTTTGCGACAAAGTACTGGGCCGAAGCCGGAGTCAGACCCGATATTCTTACCACGGCAAAATCAATAGCTGCAGGCGTTCCTCTTTCAGCAATAATCGCAAGACGTGAGATAATGGATGCGCCCGCAAAAGGAACCATAGGCGGTACATACTGCGGCAACCCGTTAGCGTGCGCTGCAGCCCTTAAGGTCATTGAGATCATGGAAAGGGATAACATGGAGGAGAGGGCGACGCAGATAGGTAAGACGGTCGTTGACAGATACAATCGTATGAAGGAGAAATACGGTGTTATCGGCGATGTCCGCGGCCTTGGAGCGATGATAGGACTTGAGCTTGTAAAAGATGACGGAAAGAATACTCCCGATCCCGAACTTACATTAAATGTAATTAAAGGATGTGCAAAGCGTGGACTTCTTATAGAAAATGCCGGAACATACGGCAATGTATTAAGATTCCTCGCGCCTCTTGTAATAACCGATAAGCAGCTTGAGGCGGGACTTGATATACTCGAAGAAGCGCTGGCAGAAGCGATCTGAAAGGCATTATAAATATTACTGTGTAAAACAGACCTAAATCCGTGCAGGATGGGTCTGTTTTTTTCTTTTATGATATTTTAATCTAAATTTAATATAATATTACTTGACACATTATATTATACTACGTATAGTATGGCATGTCATATAGGTATACAGAGGAGAGAAACTTATGAAACACAAGAAACTGGTGATCGGAACATGCATCGTTGTTGCAGCGGCGGTCGGAGGATTATCGGTCACGGCTTCAGCCGGAACCGCGATCAAAACGGCCGTAGCACAGACAGGCAAGCTTGACTGCGAACTTGAACTTAACGGAAAGGTCGAGAGTCTGTCCGAGAAGAAATACTATTCAAAAATCAGTGGACGTATCGGTAGTGTAAACGTTAAAGAGGGTGATTTTGTAAAAAAGGGAGATATCCTCGTGTCTTATGATATGGACGATATCACGAAAGAGCAGACACTTACCGAGCTTGACGCGGTTGCGGATCAGGGAGGATATGACGATGTCAATCAGTCAAAAGGACGCGTTGCCGGTCTGTACGGTGAAGCAAAAAACTCGATTGCGGAATTGGAGCAGCAGATCACTATGACCGAGGCAGTGCTCATTACTACGCAGAAAGAACTTACCGACAGGAAGAGCGCTCTCTCTGCCAGAGGAGCGCAGCTACAGGCAGACCTTGCAGGATGTGTTGCCGATGAGGATGATGATCCCAAAGATGTTCAGAAAGCCAGAGAGGACATAGAAAGACAGATCGCGCAAAATCAGCATGATCAGCTGTACGACCCGGAGATAGTAAAGAAGCAGGATGAGATTAACTATCTTAACTATCTTATGACTTCATATAAAGATAAGAAGTCCGTCATGGAGAGCCAGAAAGCTGCTACCCAGCTGAACCTGCAGACAAAGGGCGGTAAAGAGAAGCTTGAAGCAGTCAAGGCTGCGGATGATCTTGTCAACGAGACGAAGCTTAAAGATTACGCGGAAGCGTCTGCCGGCATAAGGGCTGATTTTGACGGAGTTGTAACCAAGCTTTCGGTATCGGAAGGAAGCAGCGTATCCGCAGGCCAGGAACTCGTGCAGATCCAGTCTCTTGAAGATACGGCTGTCGTATGCTACGTCAACAAGTATGACATCATCAACATTGAAGAAGGCCAGACCGCAAGCGCGCACATCAAGAATAAAGACTACGCCTGTCATGTAACCAGGATAGAAAAGAAGACAAGCGAAGACGGGACGACCCCGGGTGTAAGGGTCGAGATGAAGATAGACGAGCCCGACGATGCCATCATACTCGGAATCGAATGCAAGATCAAAGTCAGAACCGCGATGCTTGCGTATGCACTTCTTGTTCCTACCGATGCGCTTTGTTCGGACGATGAGGGTGATTACGTATTTGTAATAAAAGAGAACAGGGCTGAAAAGAGAACGGTCGTAACGGGCGTCAGAAACGACGACATGGCAGAGATAGTTGAAGGACTGCAGGCCGGAGAGACGGTCGGCTGGGACGAGATGACCGAGCTTACGGACGGACAGAAGGTCAAGGTGCAGTAAATGGAAAAAACAGGATCTGATAAGAAGAGAATCATATATACGAAGGATCTGTGCAAATCGTTTGACAACGGAAATGTCAGCCAGCAGGTGCTTAAAAATCTGGATCTGGAAATCTATCAGGGTGATTTTACGGTCATAATGGGTAACTCCGGCTCGGGAAAGAGTACGCTGTTGTATGCGCTCTCCGGCATGGACAGGCCAAGTATGGGCGCGATCACATACGAGGATCCGGACGGTGAGGCTACAAGGATAACCGGATACGACAACAACCGCCTTGCGATGTTCAGGCGTGATCATGTCGGATTCGTATTTCAGCAGAATTACCTCAATGACAGCATGAGCGCGCTTGACAACGTCATGGTCGTGGGGCTTCTTAAACACGATAACCGCAAGGAACTCGCGGAAAAGGCGAAGGAACTGTTAAAGCGTGTCGAAATAGAAGACGGTGATTGGGACAAGTTCCCGACGCAGATGTCGGGCGGTATGCAGCAGCGTGTTGCGGTTGTCCGCGGCGTAATAAACAGTCCGGAAGTATTGTTTGCGGACGAACCTACGGGAGCGCTGAATTCCCAGAATACGGAAAACGTTTTGAATATATTGTCGGATCTCAATTCAGAGGGCCAGAGCATAGTCATGGTAACACATACTCTGGCTGCGGCCGAACGCGGGAACCGTATCATCTACCTTGCTGACGGCGTGGTTTCCGACGAGGTCGAACTCGGGCCTTATCTCGGTGATTATAAGAATGCTGACAACCCCGATATGGACAAGGCGGCCGCAAGACATAAGAAGTTAAAATCATTCCTTCAGGATATGGGGTGGTAGTATGTACCGTTATTTCTTCATGGCCAAAAACAACATAAAGAAGCAGAAGGGCGATATGATCACGTTTTTCATACTGACTCTTATAGCATCGGCGCTGATATTCGTCAGTGCCTCTTTTCTGGTCGGAACCGGAAAGGTTGTTGATACGGTAATGAAGCGGATAAACGCCTCCGATATCATGATCTGGATCTCGGACGATGATATGGCAAAGGCGAAGATCGAGGAGATTATTAAAGGGCACAAAGAGCTTTCGGGGTTCGAATCCAACAAATTCTTAAGTACATATGCCAAGTATCGCCATAAAGGTGAGAAGACATGGACTGATTATGATTTTCACATCGGATCATATGAGGAAGAGCGTATGATCCAGAAGATTTCGTGTGCAACGGGAAAACTTCACGGCAATCAGGCGGTGATTCCGATATCGCTTTCGACTTCGTATCCTATAGGAAGCACAATGGAGTTAAAAATAGGCGATAACGTGTATCTTCTGAAGGTGGCAGCATATAACGAGGATAATATATACTGCTCGCCGCTTAACATGGGAACGTATCTTGTATTTGTGTCCGAGAAGCTTTATAACACGATAGAATTTGAAAATCCCGAGAAAGCGGGTGCGGCTCTTCTTATCAAAACGCATATCGCGAAGTCGGAGAGAAAATACGGCAGGGATCATATGGAATATGCCGACGAATTGTTTAATGAATTCAACGAATGGTATACGGGATATTGCAGGAAGCACCCGGATTACTCCCTTTCGGTCACAAACTTTCTTCCGGCAGATCTTATGAAGACCGCATCGCTTATTCTGCCGCTAATATTTGTGGGGATCGTGCTTGTTTTTGCGGTCATCATGTTTGTCATCGCGATGGTGATAATTCATTTTTCGGTTAAGAACTTTATCATGTTGAACATGAAAAATACTGCAATTATGGAGGCGTCGGGATATACGGTTCGGGAACTTGTACTGATACTTATGTTCCAGCTTCTTCTTGTGGCAGGACTCGGAAGCGCGGCCGGACTCGCCGTCGGAGCTCTGCTGCTTGAGCCGGCGGGCGTTGTCATACTCATGACGCTCGGTCTTGCATGGAACCAGCCGGTTGATATCGTGATAATGACAGGCGTGTTTATTGGGATATGTACGGTTATAGCAATTCTTACGCTTGCTCTGGGAAGAGAATACTCGAAAACCTCGGTGCTGTCGGCACTTCATGGTGGAAACAGTGTAACGCGCGGACGCAGAAACGTATTCTCGTTCGAGCATTCTCCGCTCCCGATACCGCTCACTTTGGCATGTAAAGATACGTTCGGCAAATTTGCGAGCAAGATAGGTATCATATTTATTATGGCGATACTTACGATCTCGACGATGGTGGGATTCGGTATGGTTGATTCATATGCGAGGGATAATACAAACCTCCTCAACATGTCGGGGCTGTTCGAATGCGATGCAGTAACGGATGGCGGCAAGACGATGATGGATACGATATCCGGGATGGACGCGGTCGAGTCGGTATACGGGGACACCTGGTATTCCTTCAATTATGAAATAGGTAACAGGGTATCGAGCATAACGACAAGAGCATTTACGGATCCGAGCCTTGTTCGGGGAGGCAGCATACTTGAAGGCGGATGGCCGAAAAACGAGAACGAGATAATGCTCGCTACGGCAGCGGCAAACAGTCTCGGTGCCGGAATGGGAGATAAGGTCACGATCAAAAATGGTGGTAAAGAAGAGTCATTCAAGGTGTGCGGAATATGCCAGACAATGAACAATATGGGCATGATGTCTTATATTACAATGTCGGGATATGAACGCGTGGCACTTCCGGTGAGCGAATACAGCATCTGGGTGAACTTCAAGCCGGGAAAGACTTTTGAACGGTTTAAAGAGGAATTCAAAGAAACATATCCCGATGTGGAGCTTGCTGATTATAACGAGAGCGTCAGCAATACTCTCGGCGTTGTATCGGGAGGAATGAAGGCGCTTGCGGTTCTAATAGCACTGCTTACTATCGTCATAGTTGCGTTTGTTGAGTCGCTTATCGTAAGGGCACAGATTACGCGTGAATGGAGAAATCTCGGGGTGTCCAAAGCCCTTGGATTCACATCCGGTCAGCTGATCCGTCAGACGATGCTCTCGAACATGCCGTCAATATTCATAGGAGTTGCAATAGGACTTGTACTGTCTCCCGCATCGGGAGAAAACCTCATGAGATCCGCTTTTGCAATATTCGGATTCAGAAAGGCGGTATTCGACATTGCGCCGGCATCATTCGTGCTTACCGCTGCTTTGGTATGCGGCATAGCGGCGGCAACTGCGGCGTTTATCGGAAGACGAATTAATTCTCTTGAACCTGTTAAGATGATAACGGAGGAATGATATGGTATAATCGTTCTATTATATGATCGGAGAGTACCGATGAAGATAGTAATTGCCGGCATGCTGACACTTGCCGTGTTTGTTTCACTGCATATAAGTGCGTTAAAAAAGAAAAGATGGATCGTTCTCGCGGCGTACGCGGTCGGAATGATCCTCCTTTTTAGTGTTTACAACTATAGGACACTTGACAATATAATAAGCTTTTATCACCCGAAGTATCAGAGCATGTACCAGACGGAGTTTCTAAGCGGCGGAGAATATCCGGATGCTTTCCTTGATGAATTCTTTAGGGGCAGGACGGTTTATACTCCGAATGATGCTTACGAGCTTGAGGACGACCACACGGGTGACATACTTTCCGAAAAATACGGTGATTATTGGCTCTACTACTATTATCATGCAGTAAATATGTGGAATTATCTTGACCTGTGCGGCGCTAAGGTGATTAAGGAAGATGCACTTAACGGTATAGAGCTTACCGATGAGCAGAAGAGCCGTTTCGAGGATCTCGGAAGGGCGAACGACATGCTTCGTTATACGTTTGCACTCAGTCCCTATGACGAGGAATGGGGCAACGGGTTTTACTATTACTGGTTCTATAACGCATTTATCGGTGATTCGCGCGTATATTTATGTACGGAAGGATTACAAAACGATGATGAACTTGTGGTCATATGGCAGCATACCGATGATCATGATACCGACAGTTATTATGTGGCGTCAAAGACATATTTTGACGAGGTGATCGGAAGATGAGCACACTTGAGACTTTTATAACCGAATACCTGTCATCTCTTGCCGGAGGCTTTTTTGTAAGACAGTGTCTGGTGATACTCGCGCTGTTTGTATTGGGCGGAATACTTACCGATGCTCTTCTCGGTAAAATGTCGTGGGCAAAAAGAAGCGTTCTGATTTTCCCTGCGGGATTTGCGGCATTTGTTGTATCCGCGTATTTTATGATCGTATCGGGTATCCCGTATAATGCATGGACAGTATCATTGCTGCTGCTTATTGAAGCCGTCGCGGTATTATTCTTTAACAGAAAATCATACACCAAATCAACTGTTTCAACCTATGGAAAACATATGGTTATTACGGTTGTTGCCTTTATAGTCATCGCTGCATTTGCAACTTCGGGTATAGCACCTGTTTCGATTTCAAACGATACGATGTATTTCTTCAGAAGATATCCCGACTGTATCGTATACTACGGAGGTCTTCGCGATCAGTTTGACTTCTGGATGACCGATACGGGACTTGGAATAGTAAGTATTGATACGCTTCCTGCTCTGTTTGGATTTAGTGAGTCGTTCGGAATAAGAGAAGCTTTTCATATCAACTTCCTTCTGTTCTTCGGAATATGCGTATATGACAGGACTAAAAAGCGTATGGGGTGCAGGAGTGCTGTTGTCGCTGCGATACTTATCACGCTGTTTCTTGAGACGGCCACTCCGTTTACGATACTCGGTCACTGGGCACTTGCAAATATGTACTTTATGGAGATGTTCTTTATCGCCGCATATACCGCAGTTGACCATGAGACTGAGGCGGCAAACGTAACACCGATCCTGCTTCTTGCGCTATCGTTTTTCAGAATAGAGGGGACGATGTTTGTCGTATGGCTCATACTGTGTATTGCGCTATACACGAATTCGGGTAAGAAGCTCGCCAAATGCTGCATCCTGCCCATGGTACTTCTCTTTGGCGGATATTGTCTCAAAGTGTTCGTATATTTCTATGTGCTTGACGATATTTACCTGTTCCTGACGCCGCAAAAAGCTGCGCTTCTTGTTGCAGCCGTAATGGCAGCGGGCGTATACCTTGCGTTTATAGAACCGCGTCTTTCGGACAGGACCAGAAAAATGTTTCCGTATATATACATAGCCCTTATGGTACTCGGAAATCTGCTTCTTCTTGTAAGGGATCCGGGTCTGTATATGGGAAATCTCAATTCTTTCAATGCGAATCTGTTCAGACAAAGTGGTTGGGGAATGTTGCCTTATTTTGTTATTGCGATGACGGCCCTTCTTGTTGCGGAGTATGTTATAGCAAAAATCAAAAAGGAAGGTGCATTTGTACGTCCTGATCCGTTCACCCTGACGCTTGTTGTCGGATTCATTCTCATGGTAATTGCCGCCTCCTACGGCAGAGGCGATGTGCTCGCTGAAGAAGTCGGAGACTCCGGAAACCGCGTATTACTGCAGGTTGTACCGCTTGTTGTAATGCTGTTCGGAGACTTGTTCACAAACCTTTTAACTCATTTTCAGCATCTGGAATAACTAGTATGACGTGGGCTTTTTCTCGTTATCAACTTCAAGAGAAAACGCATTCTTTCTGTTAACCATACTCATGATAGTAATTAATTTTGTGGGATGGGCGTTTTACTATGCCGGATATCAATATGGATGGCTGATTGTTCTGAGTCAGTTTGCTGTTGTTCCGCTGTATTATCTGTTCTTTGGATTATGGAATAGTAATTACCTGTTGGTCGGTGTGGCAGTTCCGTTCTTTTTGATACATACCATCAATGGGGTTTTAAACTTTATGGTTAAGTAATAACTTTTAATATAATGCGTTAACACTTCAAGACTACATTTAAAAGACTTATGGATATGTTGGAAATGCAAAGTATGGAAAATGTTTTAATTGATAATATTGGGAAGATCCATACCACGGAGATGGGGATTGGACGGATTAAGAGAAATCTCGGTCTTGGAGATATTGATGCAGTTGAATGGTGCCGCGAAAGAATTCTTGATAAGAGTGCCAGAATTGATAAGAACGGAAAAAACTGGTATGTGATGATTGATGATATTGTTATCACGGTAAATGCCAGCAGCTATACGATAATAACGGCACATAAGGAAAAGAAATAAAAGTCTAAGGAGCAAGGGGAACTGTATATGCGTTCTAAGAAAAAAGTATTGGCAATACAGGGAAGTTTCAAGGAAAACGGCGTTACAACGACAATGCTTAAATATGCTGTCAAGGAAGCTGAAAATGCAGGAAATGATATCGAATACATAAACCTTCATAAGTGCAATATCAATTACTGCAAGGGATGCAGGAAGTGCTTTGAAACTGCAAAATGTGTTTTTATGGATGATGATATGAATCGCATCTCAGATTCCATCAGACAGGCAGATGTCATTATGCTTGCCGCCCCTGTTTATTGGGCAAATGTTCCCGCCGTGGTCAAGAACTTATTTGACCGTATGTCGGGAACATCAATGGAAGAAACGGGCACCTTTCCTAAGCCAAGGCTATGCGGAAAGAGGTATATGCTTTTTACCGCCTGTAATACGCCTATGCCTTTTGCGAAATTATGTGGCCAGACTACAGGCTTGGAAAAAGCGGTAAGAGAATACTTTAAAACATCGGGTATAAAGCACATGGGAACTGTTGTATGTGACAATACTTCAAAAAATAAGGGGGTTTCGTCTAAAGCTTATTCTAAGATACATAAGCTGATAAGTCGAATCTAAAGATATCTCGTAATAGTACATTGGTACCATAGTATTTTGAACGGATCGAGAAAATAGCATTCGCAGCATCAAGGTTCACACAATTTTCACAATTTTTGTTAGCACTCACACTTGACGAGTGCTAACAACTGTGCTATAACATAGTCGTAATCAAGAAATATAGTGTCTTCGTACCATAAAAGGAGGAATGACTTATGATGATGCCCAGTATTTTCGGTGAAAACTTATTTGATGACTTTTTTGACACAGTATCAAGGCCTATCAAGGCGATCAGACAGGCGCCGATCCCTCAGGTTATGAGAACGGACGTTAAGGAAAGCGACAAGGGCTTCACTCTTGATATCGATCTTCCGGGATATAAGAAGGAAGATATATCTGCGGAGCTTAAGGACGGATACCTTACAGTCAGCGCCAAGACGAACGAGGAGCATGAGGAGAAAGAGGAGGACGGAACCTACATCAGAAGAGAGAGAACGTTCGGCAGCTGCTCCAGAAGCTTCTACATCGGTGAGGAGATTGAGGAGTCTGAGGTTAAGGCCAAGTTCGAGGACGGAATACTTAAAGTATTTGTTCCGAAGAAGGAAGTTGAACCTCAGGTTGAAGAGAGAAAATACATCTCCATAGAAGGCTGATATTCGTCGGTATTTGCAAGAGACCAAATTTGGTTTATAATCAGAAGCGTCGGTTTTCCGGCGCTTTTGATTTTGCGAATCACAAGGAGTCAGACTCATGTATTATCTGTTATTCAGTCAGGCCGGAAGCATCGTTCCGATAGCCGGTGTGATCGTTGCTTTTTTTGCGACAATCATCTTAATGAAAGTGCTTGCGGATAAGCTTCCTCACGATCAGGGAAGAGCTTTCGCCGTGGAAGGAACACTGTCCAAGGGAAAGGTTCGGGGAGCCGGAATAGTATTCGTTCTTGTCTATATCGCATCGGTGCTTATATTCGATCATATCGATATGGAGAAAATCATTTATCTTTTTGTTATTGCATGTACGATGCTTACGGGCTATTTTGACGACAGATCCGAAAAGCCGTGGAATGAATATTTTAAAGGCGCTCTTGATCTTATTCTCGCGGTGATCGTTGCCGCAGCTTATTTGTATTGGCATGGAAACGAGTTCTATGTGCTGTATCCGTACTCCGTCGCCATTCGCGTTCCGTATGTACTTGCCGGAGTGCTCATAGTCATACTTGTATGGACATCGATAAACGTTACAAATTGTACTGACGGTGTCGACGGACTGTCCGCAACGCTTACGATCATAACGCTCGGAAGCTTTGCGATATGTTCGGGATGGATCGGAATGCCGGACGATGTAATGTACATTGTTTATTTCATTACCGTTCTCGTTGCTTATTTATGGTATAACGCCAATCCGAGCAGTATGCTGATGGGTGATGCGGGGAGCCGCGCGATGGGTATGCTGATTGCGATCGCCGCGCTGCTTAGCGGATACGTTTTGCTATACATACCGTTTGCGATAGTGATGATACTTGACGGAGGACTTGGGCTTCTCAAAGTCGCACTCCTTCGTTTTCTAAAGATAAAAATACTTGTCAATACACGCTGCCCGCTTCACGACCAGGCGCGTAAGGTCGGCGAATGGTCAAATACGCAGGTGGTGTTCAGATTTGCGATAATCCAGACGATCGTGAATCTTCCGTTTATTATGTATTTCCTGACAAATTAGATCGTATGGATCGGAAAAGAGGATAACTAAGATGACAAAAGTAGATATAATTTCGGGATTTCTCGGAGCCGGTAAAACAACTCTTATCAAAAAGCTCATTAAAGAAGTTTTTGCCGGACAGCAGATAGTGCTCATTGAGAATGAATTCGGCGAGATAGGCATAGACGGCGGATTTTTAAAAGACGCAGGCATCAACATAACCGAGATGAACAGCGGGTGCATATGCTGCTCGCTCGTGGGTGATTTCGCGACAGCGCTCAAGAAAGTTGTTGAAGAGTATCATCCTTCAAGGATTGTCATAGAACCGTCGGGTGTCGGAAAGCTTTCGGATGTCGAGCGTGCGGTGCTTGACGTGGCCGATGAGGCCGGCCTTGAGATAGCCACGACAACGGCCGTTGTTGATGCAAAGAAGGCGAAAGTATACATGAAGAACTTCGGAGAGTTCTTCAACAACCAGATAGAGACGGCAAGGTGCATCGTGCTCTCGCGCACACAGGATGTTACCGATGAAAAGCTTGACGAGATAGTCAAACTTGTCAGGGAGAAAAATCACGAGGCTTCACTTATCACAACTCCCTGGGATGACATCGAAGGCAGTGTGATATTCGGTGCAATGAGCGATGCAAAGGCTCTTGAACATGAGCTTGAGCTCGCACACGAACACGAACATGAGCATCATCACCACGATGGTGAATGCTGTTGCGGACATCATCATGACCATGAGCACGAGCACGAACATGACCATGAACATGAACATCATCATCACCATCATCACGATCATGATGCGGATGAGGTATTCACAAGCTGGGGCGTTGAGACTCCGAAAAAATTCGCCAAATCAGACCTTGAGGCAATACTTGCCAAGCTCGAAGCAAGTGAACAGTTCGGACAGGTGCTTCGTGCAAAAGGTATCGTTCAGGATCCGGAAGGAAAGTGGCTGCATTTCGATCTTACTCCGGGTGAGAGCGAGATCCGCGAAGGCAGTGCGGATTATACAGGAAGACTCTGTGTCATCGGCTCCAAGATCGATGAAGACGGTCTTGCAAAACTGTTCGGGGTGTAAAATATGCTTGGAAGAAGACCTTTACCCGTTTATCTTTTTACGGGATTTCTTGATGCGGGAAAGACAAGCTTTATCCGTCAGACCATGGATGAAGGCCAGTTTAAGGACGGCCGTACCACGCTTATGATAGTGTGCGAAGAAGGTGAGGAGTCCATTGATATACTGCGTCTTTCCGACAACAAATTCATTGTAAAGAAGATCGAAGACGAGGATGACGTCAGTGAAGAACTGTTTAAGGAGTTCGACAAGGAGATCCGTCCCGATCGTGTGATAATAGAAGCAAACGGTATGTGGGACATCAATGAACTGCTCGATGCGCTCCCCGACCACTGGGACATCGCTGAAGTGATCACTCCTATAGATTCCGGAACATTTGAGATGTATCTTTCGAATATGAAGATGATGATGACAAATCAGTATCTGTATTCGGATCTTGTCGTGTTCAACAGATGCGATGAAAAATATGACCGTGCGATGTTCAAACGTATGGTGCGTGCGGTGAACCGCCGTGCCACGGTATTGTATGAGACACCTGACGGCAAGGTCGAGGATAATGTTCCGGAGGAGCTTCCGTATGATATAAATGCTGATGTGATCAGGATCAAGGACGAGGATTACGGGATTTTCTATATAGATATATTTGAAAATATCGCGAACTACATTGATAAAACGGTTTGCTTTAAAGCAAAGGGAATTCATCCGAAAGATGTTGTCAAAAACAATCTGTTTGTTGCGGCCCGCCCGGCAATGACATGCTGTGCGGAGGATATCGCTCTTGTCGGTTTTCCGTGCGAGTATGACAAACAGTCGGAGGTCAAGGAAGGTTCGTGGATCGAGGTGACCGCGAAGGTGCGCACCATCATGAATCGCCAGACGAATGAGCCTTCTCCGGTTATGGTCGTACAGAAGCTTACCGAAACAAAAGCACCTGAAGATGAGGTTGCATATTTTTACTAAAAACAATCAACATGCATTTGACATACAGGAGGAAACCGCGTGAAGATAGCTTTACTCGGAGCCGGCGCAGTCGGTGGATATTTTATATGGGGATTTGAAAACGCCAATCTTTCCGATCGCGAGTTCACCGTTATTGCTGACGGTGCAAGACATGACAGACTGATTGCGGATGGCGTAAAGGTTAACGGTACGGTTTATCATCCGGCCGTTAAGACTCCGGATGAGGTCGGTTTGCAGGATCTTGTGATCGTTGCCGTAAAGGGGAACGCGCTTAAGAGCGCTGTAAAGCTTTTGCCGCCCCTTATCGGAGACGATACCGCGGTAATGTCAATGCTTAACGGTGCTGATTCCGAAGAACTTATCGCTGAAACGATAGGTGCTGAGCATGTTGTCCACAGCGTCATCTTTATTGCGTCAAGAAGAACAGATAAGGAGATCGTGTTCGATACGTCGTACGATACGACAATACGTTACGGAACCATAGGGCAAAATCGCCTTACCGACACTGTATCCGCGGCTTTCCGTAATACCGCGATAAATGCTGTGATGAGCGAAAATATAATGCTCGACGTTTGGACCAAGTATGCGAAAAACATCGCCAACAATCTTCCGCAGGCAATACTCGGTACTCCTGCGGCACTTTATACGAGAAGTGAACACGGACTGTTCATAGCACAAAAGCTCTGGTCTGAGGTTCTTGTACTTGCAAGGATAAAAGGTGTTGAGCTTCCTTCCGAGGTTGGGATATATCCGTGTGCCGATTCATCAAGATATTCCACATTGCAGGATATAGATGCCGGACGCAGAACCGAGATCGACAATCTGTGCGGATATTTGCTGACGCTTGCAGAGGAAAACGATATTGATGTTCCATACATAGAATACACATACCATGCGATTAAGGCTCTCGAAGAGAAAAATGAGGGACTGTTTGAGTGTTGACGGATGCAATCCTGTGTGGTAGTATTGGGAAGATGTGTGTGTAGCTCAGCTGGATAGAGCGTCTGGCTACGGACCAGAAGGTCGAGGGTTCGAATCCTTTCACACACGTAAGCCTGAAATGTCCTGCTTAGGGAGTTTCGGGCTTTTTTGTTTACAGGGTGCCGGTTTTTAGACAGGGTTCTAAAGTGCATAGATATGCTGGACAGAAAACCTTTATTTGTCATAAAGAAATACAGATCCATTCTGCTTGCCGCTGCGATAGTAGAGGCTGTCAGTTATATAGTTTCATTAACTGACAGTATCGTTGCGGGAAATATGATAAACAGTTCGGCTTTCGCGGCTATCGGGCTGATATCACCTTTCATTTCCGTATCGGTTTTTGTTTCATCCATAATCAATTCCGGAACGATAAAGTATTATTCTGATTATATCGGAGCCTTCGAAAACAGACGTGCAAAAGAGATCTTTTCGCAGGGCGTTTATATGTCGATACTGGCGGGATTTGCATATGCAGCAATCATGTTTGTGCTGAGGGATAGCATAATATCAATTCTTACCGATTCCGCTGTGATGCAGCAGTATGCAAGAGAATACTATAACATCATACTTCTGATGATCGTGATCCATCCCGTTTCGTTTCTTATCGACAATATGACGATCGCGGACGGGGGAGAAAAGCTGTCTGCCGTGGCCAATATGATCTTTATCATATCCAATATAGTGCTGTCTGTTGTTTTTGCAAGGCTTTGGGGGATAAAAGGTATTGCGGCAGCTTCGGCAGTAAGCAGGTATCTGTTTGTTCTTAATCATATTTTCACGTTTTCTCGGAAAAAAGAATACACTAAAACTTACATGGCACTGGCGACGCGATGATGCAGTAAAGATCTTCAACGGTGGTATCGTAAAAGCCTCAAATTATGCTCTGGAAGCTGTAAATGTGTTTGCAATCAATCTGTTTGCGGTGCATTACTTTGACGAGGAGACACTCGTACTTCTCGTAATGATAGAAAGGTTCCTGGGTGTCCTCACTTTATTTATAGGATTGGCGATGGCAGCGTAGCCGTTAATAGGGACGCTTAATGGGGAAAGAAACCACAAGGCACTGCGATATCTGATGAAAAAAGTATGTTCGGACATGGCTGTTACGGGAGTAATATTAACGGTATTTACGCTTATGACCACACCGTATTTGGTAAATGCGTTCGGCATATATGGTGATCCTCTCCATGGTGAAGGTGTGATGGCGCTTCGCATAGTGTCCGCGACTCTTGTGATCCATTCACTGCTTGTCCTGTTCTTTATCTATTATTACCTGATGGGAAAGCAGTTGTTGGCGTTTTGGCTATGTCTTATAAAAAACCTTATAAGCCCGCTTACTCTGGCAGTTTTGTTCTCGATCCTGACAGAGTCCAGAACGGGAATGTGGATCGGACTTGCAATTGCACCGTTTACATCGTTCATAGTATGCTCACAGGCAATCTACATCAAATACGTAAAAAATAAACAGGAGGGATTTCCTTTTCTGCTCCCTGTTGATGGAGATGAGAAAACGTTCATATACTCGTTTGATATCAGCGTTGAAAACACAGCTGCCCTCACAGAGAACGTCGATGAAATACTCGGTTCGCTATCGGTGCCCGACAAAACGAAAACAATGGCGGTGCTGTTCTTAGAGGAATTGCTGCTGCTTATTATGGATAAGAATGAAGGCAAAAAAACAAATGCGGAATGTACCGTAATGGTAGAACCGGATGGTATACGTCTAGTCATGCGTTATTCGGGCATAAGATTTGACATAACCGACGTGGACGCCGATGTGGTCTCGTTCAGGCAATACATCATATCAAATATGATGTATTCCCAAAAGAGTAAAGCGTATCTGTTGACGACCGGTTATAACAGGACCGAATTGTTCTTTTCATTTAATATTCTTGGTTAATTCGTTATAATGTATTATACCGAAGAAAAGGTATTATAATCTGAGGAATTAAAAATAAATGGATGAAAATTTGAAGAATAACAGAAAAGACAGAAGCATGTTTCCGATATTTGCGGCAATATCGGGCGGCTTTATCGTTGCGATTTTTGTATCGATCTATTCTCTTACGATGCTTGCGAGAGAAAATACCAAAGAGCTTGATACGATGCTTACATATCGAATCTACGACTCGATATCGAGCAGTCTTAACGAGCCTATTATCGTTGCCAGAACAATGGCATGTGATGATTTTCTCGAGGACTTCCTGAAAAAGGAAGACAGCATGAGTGAAGGTGAAGCGATATCCGTCATGCAAAAGTATCTTGCCAGCATAAAGAGCGGACTCGATTATGATACGGCATTTCTTGTATCAGAGGGCAGCAGGCGGTATTACACATATGAGGGGCTAAATAAGATAGTTGATCCCGTAAATGATGAGCATGATATATGGTACTCGCTTTTTGTCGACAAGAATTTACCCTATGATTTGGATGTTGACAGTGATGAGATGAACCGCGGGATGTGGACGGTCTTTGTAAATACAAGGATTGAAGATGAGAATGGGAATCTTCTCGGGGTGTGCGGTGTCGGTGTTCAGATGACCAACCTGCAGGAACTCATACTTGAGTCAGAGCGCGAATATGGCGTCAAGGTAAATTTTGTTGACGAGAACGGGCTTGTGCAGGTCGACACGGAGGACATTAATATTGAAAATGCGTGGCTCGACATTGATGTATTAAGGAACAATGATACGAATGATTATGAATACCAGATTATGGACGGCAAAGAGTTTGCTGTTACAAAATACGTAGAGTATCTCGGCTGGTATCTTGTTGTAAGAAGCGAATCAACGAAAATAAGCAATGAATTCATAAGCGTTATCTCAACGAACATCGTACTGTTTTTGATCGTAATGGGGCTGCTTATAGCAATGATCGCTCTTATCTTAAGGCGCACGAGAAGAGAGCGCGACGAACGCGAGAGACTTCACATCGTGTCCGAGCGTGCGATTGCGGCCAGCGAGGCCAAATCATCATTCTTATCAAGCATGTCTCATGAAATCAGAACGCCCATAAATACCGTACTCGGTATGAATGAGATGATATTAAGGCAGGCCGGTGATCAAAAGATAGTCGAGTACTCAACAAACATCAAGAATGCAGGCAAGACGCTCCTGACGCTGATCAACAGTATCCTTGACTTTTCGAAGATCGAAGAGGGCAAGATGGAGATAGTACCGGTAACTTATGACACTTCGGTGCTGATAAGCAATACCATTGCTTCGGTGAAGGAACGGGCGCGTAAGAAAGGTTTGGAATTTATTACGGAAATAGACAGCAATCTTCCTTCGCGCATGATCGGTGATGATGTAAGGATTTTGCAGGTTGTGATGAATATACTTACAAATGCCGTTAAATACACCGACGAGGGTCATGTTCGACTTGTTATACGCGAAGAGAGCCGCGAAGGCGATAATATCGATATGTATGTTGCCGTGGAAGATACGGGTATCGGCATTCGCAAGGAAGATCTCCCGAAGCTGTTTGAATCGTTTGAGAGACTCGATGAGGTTAAAAATCACGGCATTGAAGGTACCGGACTCGGTATGGCCATCGTGACAAATCTGCTTAAGATGATGGGAAGCCATATCGAAGTTGACAGCGAATACGGTAAAGGCTCGACCTTCCGTTTTGTGATAAGGCAGAAAATCGCGGATGCAGCACCTATAGGCGACTATTCGCACAACGCTTCTTCCGATGATGAACGTATATCCGGAGAAGATCTTTGCGTCAAAGGCGCAAGAATTCTTGTTGTGGATGATAATGAAATGAACCTGAAAGTGGCACAGAATCTCCTCGGGTTGTTCGGAATCGATGCTGATCTGTCAGGATCGGGTGCGGATGCCATTGAGCGAGTGAAGAAGGAGTCTTATCACATTATACTTCTCGATCATATGATGCCGCATATGGATGGTATAGAGACTCTGAGAAAAATGAGATCCGAGGGTATTTTGGACGCGGAAACAAAAGTGATCGCACTTACGGCCAATGCAATAAACGGCGCAAGGGAAGAGTACTTAAGATCGGGCTTTGACGATTATATTTCTAAACCGATCGCGGTTGAAGCACTTGAAGACATACTAAGAAAGTGGCTTCCCGAAAGTGTCATTAATGAGAACGATGATATTCTGGAGTTTGCGCCTGAAGGTGATAATACGAAGAGTACGGACGGTTCCTCGGACAAAGCCGCGCATGATGACCTATTTAATTCACTTAACGAAGCCGGAATAGATGTATCTGGCGGATTAAAGTACTGCGGCGGAAGTCGGGATTTTTACAGGGAACTGCTCTGTGATTTTGTTAATTCATACGATACAAAGAAAAGGGAGATGGATGAGGACTTTGATTCGTCCGACTGGGACAATTTCAAAGTCAGGATACACGCTTTAAAGAGCGTATCAAAGACATTAGGCGCCGAAGCACTTTCCGAGAAAGCGCTACTACTGGAGAATGCGGCAAAAGAGAAGAATGCCGGGTATATTACGCAAAACTATAAAGATTTCACGGACGACTACTATAATCTAGTCAGGATTATCAAGAACAGCTTATGACACAGGGAGACGATTCGTCTCCCTGTTTTGATTCGGAAATGATCCTAAGGCACTTATGCGATCGGATTGTTTCGAAGGCTTACTACGCCGTTCCAATCGATCTCGACTGTATCGTAGTTGCTGCCGTGGTAGGAAGCTGCCTGAGCAACAGCCTCATCTCTTGTGGCATATCTTGCGAGTACGTTACCGTTCTTGTTGTCGATAACCTCCCAGGGCTTCGCGGGATCTGATCCCGAGATATTGGAAGCGTTGAAAACAAAGCCTCCTGTTACGTTATTAAGTTCGTTATCGTTGATTTTGCTGTTCTCCTTCATGGCGGGCCTCCTTCTCTGGCGGATACGGTTGGTATCTGCTTTGATTATGCTTTATTTTCGCCGAAAAATCAATGATTCATAAGAAAATTGATCCGGCTGTGTTCTTTTTATGATTAAATAGTATCACGCCATTTATCACACTTATGTCACAGCCGTCAGTGTTGCGATTTTTCCGGAATTATTGTAAATTATTGTATAGTAAAGGTCATCGGATTGACCTGTTTTTTATGGAGGACGGTATTATGTCTGAACTGTTCAGAAAAAAAAGTCTTGATCGTGCCAAATCACCTGAAGAGTTGAATGATTACATACGTGTCACATCTCCCTCGGTCTGGCTGGTTCTTCTTGCAACGGTTGTACTCCTGTTCGGGATGCTTGCGTGGAGCATATTCGGAACGGTTGACGTTGAGGACGGCAACGGTGGTACGAAAGCCATCCATCCTATCACTTTTGTCACAAATTAAGGAAGGATATTTACAGGAGCTTTGAAAATGTCCGCAAAGAAAATAAAAAAGCCTGTAACGGGCGGGGTGGCAAAGGTTCCCGTCGTAATGCAGATGGAGGCGCTCGAATGCGGAGCGGCAGCCCTTTGCATGGTTCTGGCTTATTATGATAAATGGGTTTCACTGGAACAGGTAAGATACGATTGCGGGGTCAGCCGTGACGGATCTAATGCAAAAAACATACTTCTGGCAGCACGAAATTACGGAATGGAGGCGAACGGTTATCGCCTTGAGCCCGAGGAGCTGTTTACCGAGGGAAGGTTTCCGTGTATTATCCATTGGGAATTTAATCATTTTGTTGTCTGCAACGGATCAAAAGGAGACAAGGTCTACTTAAACGACCCTGCACGAGGCATCATTGCTATCTCCAAGGAGAAGTTCGATGAGGGATTTACGGGTGTAGCTATATTTCTCGAGCCGACCGATGACTTTGTTGCCGACGGTAAGCGTAAAAGCGTGTTTGAATTTGCCAAGAGTCGTCTAAAAGGCAGCGGCGCGGTCGCTGTTTTTGTTGTGGCCACTACCGTGATTACTTCACTGACGGGTATATTTGAAACGGGTTTCGCAAGAATATTTATTGACCGTCTTCTTCCGGGGAAAAGCCCTCATTGGTTTATCCCGTTTTTTATATGTATAAGCGTACTTTCACTTGTTCAAATCATTTCCGCCTGGATACAAGCGGTCTACCTGCTTCGTCTTAACGGTAAGATGGATGCCGTAGGAAGCAGCAGTTATATGTGGAAGGTATTAAGGCTTCCGATGGAATTCTTTTCCCAGCGTATGGCGGGTGACATACAGATGAGAAAGCAGTCGAACGCTTTGATCGCGGGAACAGTCGTTAATACCGTGGCACCTCTTGTACTTGAGAGTATTATGATGGTGTTCTACTTCATCGTATTGCTTCGCTATTCTGTTCTTCTCACATGTGTAGGTATAATATCGGTCGGCATTAATGCCGCTGTGTCGCGCTACATCTCCGGAAAGCGCGTAAACATTACGCGCGTGATGATGCGTGATGAAGGTAAGCTCGCGTCAGCTACCGTAAATGCGGTAGATATGATAGAGACGATAAAATCAAGCGGAGCCGAAAACGGATTCTTCGAGAAATGGTCCGGATATCAGGCGTCGGTCAATACCCAGACAGTTAAATATGCAAAACAGGATGCACTCCTTGGTATTATACCTTCAATATCATCGGAAATTACAAATACGATCATTCTTATCATCGGTGTATGGTATGCAATGACGGGTCATTTTACCGTCGGTATGATCATCGCATTCCAGGGCTTTATGGAGAAGTTTTTGGCGCCTGTATCCCAACTTATAGGTGCCGGACAGATGATTATGGAGATGCGTACCGAAATGGAGAGAGTGGAAGACGTCATGAATTATCCGGAAGATCCGGTGTTCTCTTCGTGCGCGGAAAGCAAAGATTACAATAAGCTTTCAGGAAGTCTTTCGATGAGAAACGTCACGTTTGGCTATTCGAGACTGTCTCAGCCGCTTATAGAAAACTTCAATCTTGAACTTAAACAGGGACAAAGGGTTGCACTTGTCGGTGCGACAGGATGTGGAAAGAGCACGATTGCGAAGCTCATCTCCGGCCTGTACCGTCCTTGGAGCGGTGAGATACTTTTTGACGGCAAGAGTATTTCACAAATAGACAGAAGAGTATTTACGGGATCTGTCGCAGTAGTCGATCAGGACATAATTCTGTTTGAAGACACTATATCCGATAATATCAAGATGTGGGACAACTCGATCAAGGATTTCGAGATGATACTTGCGGCAAGAGATGCCGGTATACACGACGATATTATGAACAGAAACGGTGACTACCGTTATACGATTAATGAAGGCGGTAAGGATTTTTCCGGAGGACAGCGTCAGAGACTTGAGATCGCCAGGGTTCTTGCGCAGGATCCGACGATGATAATAATGGATGAAGCCACGAGCGCCCTTGATGCGCGTACGGAATACGAGGTGGCGCAGTCAATTAAAGAACGCGGAATTACGTGCATAATAATAGCTCACAGACTTTCCACGATAAGAGACTGTGATGAGATAATCGTGCTTGATCGCGGTAAAGTCGTTCAGCGGGGAACGCATAAAGAACTTATTATGACTGAAGGGGCTTATAAGGACCTCGTAATAAACGAGTGACCGGACGGAGCTTAGAATATGGGTTGGTTTGAAGAACAAATACATGAACGCGCCAAAGCGGATGAGAATATAGTAAATGAGTCTTTTTCCAAGATAGCCGGGGCTGTCATGGGGAAACGCATGAGTGAGGCTATTAACGATGACAGGACGGTCACTACGGATGCCATAGGAGAGATACTGCGTTATCATCATGTTGAGGCAACGGAAGTGCCGGATGGTTTGAGCGACATGAATGAGGTGCTTGAGTACCTTATGAGACCGCACGGTATAATGCATCGTTCCGTTGAACTGGAAAAGGGATGGTACAAGGATGCATCAGGTGCAATGCTCGGAACACTGAAGGAAGACGGGAGTGTTATTGCCCTGCTTCCTACGATGTATTCAGGTTACAGATATTTTGACAGAAAAAAGGGTACTTTTGTAAAACTGAACCGTAATAACGAGGATCAGATTGAAAGCGAAGCAATCGCTTTTTACAAACCGTTTCCTCTCAGTAAAATGAGTCTTGGTTCCATGTTCAGATATATTTGCGAGCAGATCAGACCGGAAGATATAGCTGTATTGTGCATCATTATGCTGATCATAACTTTAGTCGGAATGCTCATTCCCAGAATCAATTCGCTCTTGTTTTCAAAGGTACTTGTTTCGAAAAGTACGATGGCGCTTATAGGTGCAGGCCTGTATTTGCTTGGCGTATCGATCAGTGAGATTTTGTATGAAGTTGTAAGAACGCTTGCAAACAGCCGGATCAATACGAGGCTGTCGGTCAGCGTAGAGGCTGCTTCCATGATGAGAGTTCTGTCGATGCCGGCGTCTTTCTTCAAAGATTACAATTCGGGTGAGCTTTCAAACCGTTTGGGCTATATTAACAGCCTGGCCGATGAGCTTGTTGGTCTGGCGTTTAACACAACGCTCGGTTCGCTTTTCTCGCTGCTATATATTTTCCAGATATTCAAATATGCTCCGGGGCTTGTTGTTCCCTCGCTGCTTGTTATGCTTGTAACTTTAGTTGTAACCGTGTTGACGGTTCTGCTGCGTATGCGTGTAACAAAACAGCAGATGTTGCTCGGAAGTAAGGAAAACGGTATAAGCTACGCCCTTATTTCGGGTATACAGAAAATCAGGCTGTCGGGATCCGAGAACAGGGCGTTCGGCAGATGGGGAAAAGCATACGCCCGGCAGGCGGCTTTGTTATACAACCCTCCAACGTTTCTAAAGGTCAGCAATGTTATCACAACAGCTGTTGCCCTTGTCGGAACGATAGTGATTTACTACTATGCAATCCACACGAATGTGTCGGTTGCGGATTACTATGCATTCAATACTTCATACGGTATGGTCAGCGCTGCATTCATGGCGCTTGCCCAAATTGTAACATCCGTTTCCACCATCAAGCCCACGCTTGAGATGATCAAGCCTTTTTTCGAGACTGAGCCCGAGATATCTGAGGAGAAAGAAATCGTAACGAACATAAGAGGTGATGTTGAAGTCAACAACATTACATTCAGATATCGGGATGATGATCCACCGGTACTCGACAAATTATCATTAAAGGTTAAGCCCGGACAATATGTTGCCATAGTCGGCAAAACCGGATGTGGAAAGAGCACGCTTGTGAGGATTCTGCTCGGATTTGAGACTCCGCAGAAGGGTGCCGTATATTATGACGGCAGGGATCTTAAACATCTGGATCTAAAATCACTTCGTCAGAAGATCGGAACGGTTATGCAGAACGGAAAACTGTTTACCGGAGATATTTATTCGAATATAGTCATATCCGCACCGTATCTTACGCTTGATGATGCGTGGAAGGCGGCGGAAATCGCGGGCATAGCCGATGATATACGTGAAATGCCTATGGGTATGAACACTCTTATTTCGGAAGGACAGGGCGGCGTATCAGGCGGTCAGAAACAGAGACTCATGATTGCGCGTGCTGTTGCACCGGAACCTAAGATACTCATATTTGATGAAGCTACAAGTGCACTTGATAACATTACACAGAAGAAGGTTTCACAGGCACTTGATGCGATGAAGTGTACGAGGATAATAATTGCTCACAGACTGTCCACTATCAAGCAGTGTGACAGGATAATCGTTCTTGACGACGGACGAATAATAGAAGATGGGACATATGAAGAATTGATCGCAAAAAACGGGTTCTTTGCGGATCTTGTATCAAGACAGAGACTCGAAGAGAACGAATAAAAGTAAAGTACTTACGATCTATTTCGGGAAGAACTTTCTTATCGCGCTGAGCAGATCATCCCTTGTTGCAGATTTTAATATGTACCCGTCGGGCTTAAGTTCCATGACGCGGGACACAGCCTCTTTGGTGCTGTTTCCGGTAAGGAAAACAATAGGGATTTTCTTCGTTGCGGGATCCTGACGCAGCATCTGCAGAACCTGAGGTCCGTCAACTACAGGCATTTCATAGTCAAGAAGTATCAGATCCACCTCTTCGCCCGCAGGGATTTTGAGCAGGAAGCTTATTGCCTGCATTCCGGCGGTCACTATATCGGTTCTGTACTTATCCTTGATCCATTCCCTAACCATCTTGGCATATGAAGGGTCATCGTCCACTATGAGAATACGGCTCTTCTTGCCCTCAATGTTCTCACCTGTAATCTCGCTTTTGACGATCTTCTCGAGCTCGTCCATGTCAAGCGGTCTGTCAACCCACTTGAACTCGGCAAGTCCGCGCATCTGATCCATAAGATCGTTGTAATATTTGCGGTCACCGATGAGGATTGCTTTCTGTCCGCGTATCTTGATCGTGTCGATAATGTTCTGCAGTTCTTTGCGCTTTTCACTGTCATCGGTAATATCGCTCGGAAGGTATATCATGATAAGATCGACCGATCCGGCCACGCTGTTTATTTCAGGTTCCAGATTTTCAGAGATCGTCCTGACCGTATATTTGGATGAGAATCTGCGTTCTATTCCTTTTACGACCACGCTGTACTGAAACATGGCTATAACAATACTTTTCATGTCGGTCTCGCTCATTTAGGTCTACCTCCTGTAAGTAGGATATTATTTATCGGACAATAATGCAAGTATGGAATCGTAATCAAATCTGTCTGCAGCTTCCTTTACACTGTTGAACAGCTCGGCATCGGAAGCTGGAATGCTGTACTGTTCGAGCTCGGCAAATACGCCCTCAAGCCGGTCACAGTCCATATCGTCAGCTGCCGACCTGATCTCTTCAAATACTTCGCTCATCAGATCGCTGTCGGCCACGGGCTTATCGGAATCATCCCCCTTGGAGAACAGGACGGACAGAGGCTCGCGAAATGTTTCGAATTCCTGCATGAAATCATCATGCTCTTTCTTTATAAAATCATTATCTCCGCTCTTACCCGCATCCTCAAGCTTCTGGGCGCGTAAAGCGAATGATTCGGCACCTATGAGTCTTGCGGAACTCTTCAGGGCATGAACTTTGATCGTGTAGTTAGTAATGTCATCGTCATCATAATATCGGCGAATCTCGGCAGCTTTGTCATTCATGGACTCATAAAATATCTTGAGAAGAGGCATATATGCATCAATGGATCCGCTGCTTGTAATACCGCTTCTTACGTCTATTTCTTCGAATTCATCGAGGGTTTTCAATTCTTCGGTTAAAGGCTCTTCGGTATCTTCGTTATCGTCATTACCGACGGATCGTATGATTTTCTCATCGGGAAGATACTGTATGAGCATGTTTTCAAGCTTCTCCGAGTCAACGGGCTTAGTGAGATAGTCATCGAAACCTGCCTCGATATACTGTTCCCGGGCACCCGAAACCGCGTTTGCCGTAAGGCAGACGGACGGAGTGAGTATGTTGGGGTTGTTCTTCTGAGCTCTCATCTCATGAAGAGTCTCAATACCGTCCTTTTTGGGCATCATATGATCAAAGAAGATGATGTCGTATTTCTTGTCGTAGGCAAGCGTCAGTCCTTCGTCACCGCTTCCGGCAGTGTCTACTTTGACTTTGGTCTGTTTTAAGAGACTCTTAAATACCATAAGATTCATCTCGTTATCGTCGATGACGAGAATATCCGCATCGGGAGCCGTAAACTTCTCTTTGTATGTTTTTCTCTGACCGGCAAGTCGCTTGTAGGCTGCCGCGTAATCACCGAGCTCCTCCCATTTGGCGACCTTCTGTCTGATAGAGAACGAGAACTTCGAGCCGCTTCCGTAGGTGCTCGATACATCAAGATGCGAGCCCATCATCTCGAGTAGCTTTTGGGTTATGTTCATACCTAGACCGGTTCCCTCGATACTGCGGTTGCGCTCTTCCTCGATGCGCTTAAACTGCTCGAAGAGTCTTGAGATGTCTTCGGGTTTGATTCCTATGCCGGTATCTTCCACGCATACGTCAAGGTTGATATGATCGGCGTCGCATTTGTCCGTATCAAACCTTACACGGAACGTTATTGTACCTTCTTCGGTGTATTTAACTGCATTTGTGAGAAGGTTGGTTATGATCTGTTTGATCCTAAGCTCGTCACCAAACAGCTGCTTCGGTATTTTGGGATCTATGTCGAGCGACAGAAGCAGCCCTTTGTCGTCGGCTCTTGAACGTATCAGATTGACAAGATCGTTGATGACGGATGATAGATCGTATCTGATCGGAGTGATCTCCATTTTGCCCGCCTCGATCTTGGAAAAATCAAGAATATTGTTAACGAGTCCCAAAAGAGTGCTGCCGGCGCTTCTGATACTCTCGGAGTATGCTGCGATGTTTGCATCCTCACACTCGCGAAGAATCATCTCGTTCATTCCGAGAACTGCGTTAATCGGTGTCCTGATCTCGTGTGACATATTGGCGAGGAATGCACTCTTGGCGCGTGTCGCTTCCTCGGCAACTGCTTTTTCGAGCTCGAGCTCCTGAACCATCGCCTTTTCGTAGTAGATACAGTTGTCCCGGTGGTTGAAGCCATTGTGGATTGCGATCGCCATCTGACGGCAGTTTTCGTATCCGCAGCATGTACAGTCTATATGACGCGACTCTTCAGTCAGCTTGTTCATCGAGACGTAGATCTCTTCAATCTGCTTCTCATCGGGAATCTCATAACGGCACTCGGCAGATCTGTCCGTATAACTGCGGAGAAAATCATCAAGATTCAGATCCTTAAACTGCTCATTGTAATTCTTAAGTCGCTCTTCGGGGCTGTCGGGTCTTGACCAGGCATTTCCCGAATCGGACTTCTTGGATGCTTCCCTGATATCAAGAAGAGCGTAGAGCGCATCGTCGGTCTTGGACTTGTCGGGATTCACGGCAGTACCGCATATGCACCCTTTTTCGCAGTTGAGAGCATCTATAAACAGGAACGGCGTTTTGCTGTCCTTTATCCGTTCTTCATTCTGATGGAGCCATTCATACAGGTGACGCTCGCCTTCGATCTGTCTGATGTAGACCTGATCACCGAGAAACCACTTCACGTTTTCGGCCAGTCCGCCGGGAGTCGGATAGAAAGATCCGAGACCGTACTCGACCTCGCTACCCACAGGTGCACCTTTGACATCATGCTCATGCACGTATTTCATCAGGTGTTCGAACGTTACGTTATATTGGACAAGTCCTTCGTTGTGAGGATCCTCAATCTCAAGCTTTTTGGCGATACATGGGCTGATAAAAGCCAGTTTTCCTGTTATTCCCATCTTTTGGCGAGCATATATGGCTGCACACATGAGTGGGCTCTGCACAGGGAAGAGCTTTGGAAGCAGCTCGGGAAGATATCTTTCAATATATGATACGAGGGCAGGACATGGTTGTGAGATTCCGCCGAGAAAATCATACTGCTTAATGTAGTTAAGATATCCCCAGGTCGTTATATCGGCTCCAAACGAAACACTTATTATTCGGTCAACTCCCATTGCACGAAGACCGCCAAGCACGCTTTCGTACTCATCGGGATAGTTGGCTTTAAAAGCCGGGGCGAGCAGCAGAGAGATATTCTCACCGCTTTTAAGGTCGCTAAAGAAGCGGGCAGTATCGTCTTCGAATTCTCTTGCTCCGTGAACGCAGACGTCGATACAACTGCCGCAGGCTACACATTTGCTGCCATCAACATCGATGCGTGCCTTGCCGTTCTCCTCCTTGGAGACGCATGCGCCTATTGCGGAACATACTTTAATGCATTTGTTGCATCCTATGCAGTTTTCGTTTGTAAATACAATACTGTGTTCACTCATAACGGTCAGCTCCGTGTTCATTTTGAATTATCGGACAGAAGTGAGATTATCGTGTCGTAGTCAAATCGCTGCGATGCATTTTTAAGTTTATCAAAAAGTTCCCTGTTTCCCTCGGGAATAGCAAAGTCAGTCATGTCTTCAAATATCTCTTCAAGTCGCTGACAATCCATTGCATCGGCGGCGTTGAGTATTTCCTCAAACGTTTCGGCCATAAGGGAAGGATCTGCCACAGGCTTTTCGGAATCAGAATCCTGCGATTTTTCAAACATAGGTGTGAGCAGATCTTTCAGATTCTCGAAGCTCTTAATAAAATCACCGTGGTTGGCATGTATATAGTCCGTATCGTTGCTCTTTCCGGCATCTTCAAGCTTCTGTGCATCTTCGCCGAAAGCGGTTGCGCCGATTATTCTTGCAGAACTTTTTATTGCGTGAACCTTGATAGTGTAGTCCGTATAGTTGTTGTTGGCATAAAGCTGTTCGAGCTCGCTTTCCTGAGCGGAGGACGAATTGAAGAACGACTCAAGAACCGTCCGGTAAATTTCGGCGCTCATGTTGTTCTTAAGACCCGTTGCTACATCTATAAGCTCACCGTCAAGCGACCTGATATCTTCCGGAAGATCGTCGTAAGTATCCGGTTTGGTGTTACTCATTTCGTCTTCCGGCAAAGGATCCTCCACAAGCTCGTCCGGAAGCATGGTAACAAGCAGATCCTCAAGCTTTTCGGAATCTATCGGTTTGGTCAGATAATTGTCGAAACCGGCCGATATGTACTGTTCCCTTGCACCCGAGATCGCGTTTGCCGTAAGGCATATTGCCGGGGTGGATGTATTTTGCCCGTCTTGATCGCCTCTGATTTCATCTAGCGTTTCTATACCGTCCTTGCCGGGCATCATGTGATCAAGAAACAGCAGATCGTATTTGTTCTTGCGAGCCAGCCGTATGCCTTCGTCGCCGCAGTCGGCTGTATCGATATTGATAAGTGTCCGTTTGATGAGGCTCTTGAATACAAGCAGATTCATCGGGTTGTCATCGACAACGAGAACGTGGGCGTTTGGTGCAGTGAACTTCTCCCTGTATACTTCGTGCTCTTTGAGGTGCTCGTGAAGTGTTGAGCCGTAGTCGCCAAGAGGCTCCCAACTGACAACTTTCTGAAGCAGTGAAAAGGAGAAACATGATCCCTCACCGTATGTACTCTCAACCTTAAGAGACGAGCCCATGAGATCAAGAAGGCTTTTTGTAATATTCATTCCAAGTCCGGTACCTTCTATGTTGCGGTTTCTCTTTTCTTCGATACGCTCGAACTTGGAGAAGAGCTTATCAAGATCTTCGGGCTTGATGCCTATTCCGGTATCTTTTACCGATACATCAAGATATACGCTGTTAGGGTATCCGTCTGCCTTCCTGTGGCGTATTGCAAATGTTATCGAACCTTTTTCCGTATATTTAACAGCATTCGTGAGAATGTTTGTAATAACCTGCTTGACTCTGACTTCGTCACCGTTCAGGAATCGGGGTATTTCTTTGTCAAAATCAAGGTTTAAGGTAAGTCCCTTTTCATCGGCTCTCGTGTATACCATATTTACAAGGTCGTTGATGACCGAAGATATCTCGTAATCAACAGGCAGTATCTCGAACTTACCCGATTCGATCTTGGAAAAATCAAGAATATCATTTATGATCCCGAGGAGAGAGCTGCTGGCACTTTTGATATTCTCGGAGTAACTCAGTATGGACTCGTCCGATGCCTCACGCAGTATCATCTCGTTCATTCCGAGTATCGCGTTAACGGGAGTACGTATCTCGTGAGACATATTGGACAGGAATGATGTCTTGGCTTCGCTTGCGGCTGTGGCTCGTTCGGTTTTGATCGCAAGATCTCTTGCCGCGCGGCTCTGCCTTTCCGATCTGACGAGAGCAATCACGAACGCGCCAAGTATCACCGTGGCGGTCATTATCGTCAAAACGATAAGTTTCAGTAGACGGGAAAAATCATCTGTCGCATCTATAACCGAAACGCTTGTCCATTCTCCGGTAAGAGGTATGGCGTATACCATACAATCCCTGTCGCCGGTGTTGATATAGTAATATCCTGTTTCGGATTTTTTGATCATCTCTGATACCGATGTGTAGATATCATCGTGACAGCTGTACAGATTCGTACTGATCATCGCCTCATCCGAGTGGGCTATGATGATTCCGTTTTTGTTTGTGATGAATTCCATATCGGAATGTCCCTTCTTGACGTGGTCTTCGACCATGGACTGGATATCGCCCATTGACAGGTCAATGCCGACAACGCTTTTGTCATCGCAAAGTGTTTTAACGATGGCTATCATTATTGTTCCGGTATCAAGATCAAGATAGGGATCGACGATGACGATGTTTCCTTTATCTGCCATGGCCTCGGTATACCACGGACGATTTGTGGGAACGTAATCGGGTCCGGGATCCCATCCTGAGCCATCCATGTATTCACCGTTTACGTATCCGTATATTCCGGTAGTATCCGCGATGAGCGAATCCTCAACGGCCTTGGTTTCATTTGTAAGGTAATCAAGTATCTCTTCCTGGGATTTCCTGCCCTTTATCATATTATCGAGGGTATAACTTGCGAGCTTGAGTGTGTCCATGCTGGCGGACATACGCATATTGATCTGATTTGAAGATTCGATCGCGTTGATACGACCTTTGTTGATTATGTTATCGCGGGTCTCGTTGTAGAGCTTCCTGTAATAGATAAAAACGACGCACACAAAGAAAGCCATAACAAGAAAGTACAGCAACATTCTGAAAATGAATGATCGTGTGTTCTTTTCTATCATGCGATTTTTCATTAGATAGAATTATACCATATTTTTGCCCGGTTAACACGTTTCATTGCAAAATCCGATATCCCTTGATGAGAAAATATGGATTTGGTAACGTTTTTTGTGTTAAAATATCTAAATTAGAAAAAATGAAAGGTGGTTGCTATTTTTGATCCGTGATTGTGTTTCGGATGTCCCGGTCAATTTGGGACGTCAGTATGAGTTGGATCTTGCAAGGGCTATCCCGGTTTTTTGTCTACCTTTTGTGCATACGGTAATCGAATGTACGCCGGTGGAAAGAATCTATGATCCGATCCCGTTCTTTTTCAATATCGTTATAGGACAGCCTCTGGGAGCACCGATGTTTCTGTTTGCTATGGGTGCATGTATAAACTTTTCGAGAAAGCATACGCCGAAGAGTATGATGCTCAGGGGCCTTACATTGTTCATTGCAGGTTTTCTGATCAACATTTGGAGATTTTTCATTCCGTATATGACGGGCTATGCCGTAACAAAAAATGCAGACAAGTTTATAACGCCACTACCTTACCGTGTATTCGGAAATGATGTACTTCAATTTGCTGGTCTTTTCTTTCTGCTGTTCGGATTCCTTTTGCATATGAAGGTTCACGAAAAATGGATAGTTACGCTTGCGGCAGTCATGTCGGTATGCGGATCGCTGATCCGACACCATGACACCGGTTCTGAAGTGCTCAATATAGCGCTCTCCCATTTTGTCGGAACGGAAGATACAGCCGGACTGTATGTGATGTCCGATTTTCCTATTCTTAACTGGTTTATCGTACCCGTATGCGGATATCTCTTCGGGAAACTTCTTATGCATGTCAAGGATAAAGACAGGTTTTATAAGATCGTATTTCCGCTGCCGCTTATAGTCTCGGTCTCTTTCTTTGTGATTGAGTATATATTCGAGTTCGGACAGATGGCCAGCGGAGAAACGCTTTTGTTCAGTGAGAACTGTTACTATCATGCGCTTTGGTATGATGCTATTGGATATGTTGTATTTGCAGTCGGAATTCTTGGTGCATATCATTTTATAATGAAGAAGATCAAGGGAATCTTCCGAGAGTTTATCATCAGCCTCAGTAGGAATATCACGCATGTGTATGTTATCCACTGGTTCCTTGTGGTCATGCTGACTAACGTATTGCTTTACAGCGTAAGAGGAACACAGGATCTACCGATAGGACCGACACTCCTGTTGTCGCTTTTGATTTTCCTGATAACGTATCCGCTGTCACTGCTTTGGGAAAAGAGATCAAAGAAAGGTAAAGAGCAGACTGCATCATGAAAAGAGGAATACAAAGAAAGGTTACAATCCGCCTGTTCCTGTTTGCGGTGATCATCGTTATCTTTGCCGGAACATTGACGGGATACAGATATTACAGGCTTCGTATTGCCGAATATAACGATCTTGTATACGGCTATCTTCATACGGCATCGAATCTTATTGACGGTGACCGAATCCAAGGATATCTTAAGACAAAGGAACCGGACGATTATTATAATGATGTGCTCCGGTATCTTACCATGACTAAAAATGAAACAGCCATGCAGCTGTTCTATGTTTTTGTGCCGTATGAGGATGACCTGGTCTATGTGTGGCAGACCGACGATAACCCGTACAAGTGGCTTGGACTTCACGAGAACTACATGGACGGCGGCAAAGAAACCCGAGACATGACTTTCCGAAAGGATCCCGTACAGGAGATCACGTTTTATCGTGATCCGACATACGGAAACATCGCATGCGGCTTCTATCCGATATTTGACAGCAAGGGCGAGCCGGTTGCTCTTGTCGGACTTGATCTGTCCACACCGGATATAGAAAGCAACATTCTGCACTTTTTAGGCATCATATGTATCACGATCCTTATCGGTACCGCCATAGTGGGACAGATGTATTACATATCCCTGAGCAGACAAATCGTCCGTCCCATACACCGTCTTGATGAGGCAGCCAGTCGGTTGGCCTTGAATCTTGAAAACGATGACATGCCCGATATAGATATACACACGGGCGACGAACTTGAGGCCCTGGCGGAAACCTTTACAAAGATGTACAAGGATATCAGGCATTATATTGAAGAAAATGCCGCCATCTCTGCCGAAAAGGGACGTATTGAATCGGAACTGAATGTCGCGACCCAGATACAGGCTGACATGTTACCGAGGATATTCCCGCCGTTTCCGGAGCGTAAGGAATTTGATATTTATGCCACGATGACACCGGCCAAAGAAGTGGGCGGAGATTTCTATGATTTCTTCTTTGTTGATGACGACCATCTTGCACTTGTGATAGCCGATGTATCGGGAAAGGGAGTTCCGGCAGCGCTCTTTATGGTAATTGCCAAGACCCTGATAAAAAATCGCGCACAACTTATGGGTTCACCTTCCGAGGTATTGTCATATGCGAACGATCAACTGTGCGAGGGTAATGATGCCCAGCTTTTTGTAACCGTTTGGATGGCAATAATCGAGATTTCCACCGGAAAAGGTGTGGCAGCAAATGCAGGCCATGAACATCCGGCCTTAAAGCGTGCCGGCGGCAGTTGGGAACTTGTGGAATACAAGCATTCTCCGGCGGTTGCAACAATGGAAGGTATTCCGTTTAAGGAGCATGAATTTGAGATGCACCCCGGAGACATTCTTTACGTTTACACGGACGGTGTCGCCGAGGCCACCAATGCTTCGGATGAGCTGTATGGATCCGAAAGGATGTTGGACGCACTCAATGGCTGTGATTCCAATGATCCGAAGGACATTCTTGCTTCCGTTAATAAAGGTATAGATGAATTTGTACAGGCTGCACCTCAGTTCGACGACATCACAATGCTTGGATTTTGCTATCACGGAAACGTGAAAGAATGAGAGAGAAATGGACAAAGCGCTAATAGCTATGAGCGGCGGGGTTGACAGCTCCGTTGCCGCTTATTTGACCAAACAGAACGGATATGACTGTGTAGGATGCATGATGAAGCTGTATTCCAATGAAGACGCAGGACTAAAGAGCAGCAGGACATGCTGCTCTCTTGATGATGCGGAGGACGCAAGGAGTGTTGCGATAAAGCTCGGAATTCCGTTTTATGTATTCAACTTTTCCGATACGTTTCGCGATAAGATCATAGACAGGTTCATAGACTGTTACGAAAAAGGTATGACGCCCAATCCGTGCATCGACTGCAACAGATACATGAAATTCGACAGGCTGTATGAAAGAGCGGTGGTGTTGGGGTGTGAATACATCGTAACAGGCCATTATGCAAGGATTGCGAGAGATGGTGAAAAATACACGCTCATGAAGGCAGAGGATCCGGACAAGGATCAGAGCTATGTATTATACTGCCTTACGCAGGAACAGTTGAAGCATACGATGTTCCCTCTGGGAGCACTTTGCAAGGATGAAACAAGGAAGATCGCCGACGCGAACGGGTTCATTAACGCAGACAAACCAGACAGTCAGGATATTTGCTTTGTACCTGACGGTGATTACGCAAATGCGATATGCAGATTCACAGGTAAAAAATACACGCCCGGGAAGTTCGTTGATATGAAAGGTAATGTTCTCGGCGAACATAAAGGGATAATATGCTATACGATAGGTCAGAGAAAGGGCCTTGGAATATCGGCGGATGCGCCGCTTTATGTTGTAGATATAAGACCGGGCACCAATGAGGTCGTCCTCGGCAGCAACGATGATCTGTTCTCAAGAGAAGTGGATGTGTGTGACGTAAACAGGATCGTTCCGTATAAGGACGGTGATACCGTAAAGTGCAGGGCAAAAATCAGATACCGCCAGAAAGAGCAGGACGCTGTGGTCACGTTTCTTTCCGACGGTCGTGCAAAGCTTGTGTTTGACGAGCCGCAGCGGGCGGTTACAAAAGGGCAGGCCGCGGTATTTTATGATGGCGAGATTGTTATGGGAGGCGGTACCATCTGTTAAGCGTCAGATGTAAGCTTACGGCACCTCGAATTCAGCCTTTGAATCTTCTACGCATAGTGTATACTTGCCTTTTTCAAGCTTAAGATCGGATACGTCTAGTACGTACCGGTCGTTTTTATTTGTAAATGAGTCAAGGAAGCCCTCTTTTAAGATCTCATCGGTACCGTCAGTGCCGGTTCGCGTGATCGAGTATGCAATCAGGGCGGGATCTTTTCCGTACAGATTCGCTATCGTAACAGACAGCTCTCCGTTAATATATTCCGCGTCTTCCAACTGTATCGTTACGGGCTCTGCCTCTGCAGCATAAGTTGATTCTTCTGCAGCCTGTGCCTCTGCTTCGGATTCTAAATCATATTCCGCAGGAGCTTCGGCTTCTTCACTCGCTGGCGCTGCGTTAAGATCGGGACTAAGAGAGAGAGTATCGTTCAAGGCGCCGCCGGTCGTTTCGCTGTCTTTGGCAGCTTCAGCCGCCTCTGCCATAGGTGCGGAATCCTCAGCCGCCTCCGAGTATGCAGCGGCCGATTCGGCTGTTGCGGACTCGCCTTTTGATACTCGCATGATAGCGGGTATTGCGACTCCGACGATAAGAAGAATAGCCGCAGCGGACGGAAGTGCTATGTAGAGCATTTTGCGGATTTTGTTGACGTTCTTTTGAGGTGTGCTCTTCGACTCGGCTTGAGTTATGTCAACCAAACCATCTGATGTTTTACCGTCTCTAAGTTCAAAAGCTGCCTCATCTATGTATTTCGGATCTATCATCGAGAGGGCATCAAACAGATCATGTTCATTCACAGTTCATATCCCTCCTTCTCAAGATATTCCTTAAGCTTTGTGCGCAACCTGAACAGGAGTGATTTTACGCCTGCGTCGGTCATTGAAAGTGCCGAAGCGATATCGGCAAGTGAATCAACGTAGAAATATCGTCTTACAAATGCTATGCGGTTCTGCTCGTTTTGCTGTGCGAGGAAGCCGTTTATGTGCTGCGCCAGAAGCCTGCGGGCCGCCTCATCCTCCACGGATGAGGAGCCTGCGACTTCTAGCAGTTCGTCAAGCGCCAGAGGAACCTGTCCCGACCCGCGCTTGGCGGAATGAGCTTTTCTGTAAAGAGTGATCGCGTGATTTCTTGTTATGGCCGCAAGGAAAGGTGCCAGTAGTGAGGGGCGTTCTTCAGGCATGGAATTCCAAGCCGAAAGATAAGTGTCGTTTACACATTCTTCCGTATCCTCGTTGTTTGCCGTGATGTTCATTGCGATTTTCCGGCAATACGCACCGTACTTAACGTTCGTTACGTTTATGGCATTTTCGCTTCTGGCCCAGTAAAGGTCTACGATCTCGTAATCCTGCATTTTAGATGAGCTGATCTATCAGCTGTGCGAACTCCTCTTTGTATTCGTCGGAAAGTGTGAGCCTGCCGACCTGTTTAGCAACGTCCCTCATGTCAAGATCATCGATGTATTCGCTGTGATTTAAAATCATACCGCATTCGGCAACGTATGCTGCAAAAAGTGTATCACAATCCGGGCGGTTAGTGTAGCACTGTTTGCTGATCGGGAAAGTCATTAGTCTTGAATCGTCCGCTTCGGGGTCTTTGTATCGAACCGATACCATCATCCATTCGTCGGAATCTTTCGCGAGCTCGGACAATTCCGCATCCTGATAGCGAAGCCCTTCTTTGTTATCTTCTCTGGTGTCGTTGAGCTTGATCTCGTACATAACGGTCATTGTATGTCCGCTTCCGACTTCTCCGCCGTCTTTTGTATCGTCGTTAAAATCCTTTGCTGCCATCTGACGGTTCTCATATCCGATCTGGCGGTATTCGGACACGTATTTCGGATTGAATTCTATCTGGAACTTAACGTCTTTTGCTACGGTAAAGAGAGTGGAGTTGAACTCGTCAACGAGTACCTTCTTAGCCTCTGTAAGACCGTCAATATATGAATAGTTGCCGTTTCCTTTGTCTGCGAGTGTCTCAAGCGTTGATTCGTTGTAGTTGCCTGTTCCGAATCCGAGCACGGATAAGAACACGCCGCCTTCTTTTTTGTCTGAGATAAGCTCTTCGAGTTCATCTTCCGATGTGATTCCAACATTAAGGTCACCGTCCGTTGCCATGATAACCCTATTGTTTCCACCTTCGATAAAGTATTTCTCGGCAAGCTTGTAAGCAGTTTTGATACCGTCGCCGCCGTTGGTGGAGCCGGATGCGGTAAGGCTGTTAAGTGCACGCTTGATCTTTGTATGCTCATCACCCGGAACTCCGGCTATAACGACATCCGAGGATGAAGCGTATGTTACGATCGATACGCGGTCGTTCTCGTCAAGATCTTCGGCGAGCATATCAAAGCCCATCTGAAGCAGCGGAAGCTTGTCGTAGCTTTTCATTGAGCCTGAAACATCAATCAGAAATACGATGTTTGAAGGTATATTTTTTGTGTCGCGAAGTTCTCGTGCTTTGATCCCGAGGTTTACAAGCTTTGTCTCTTTGTTCCATGGGCAGTCGATTATGGATGCGTTTACGGCAAATGCCTCGCCGTGTCGGGGGTCTTTGTAATTGTAGTTAAAATAGTTAACAAGCTCTTCAGTGCGGATAGCTCCGGCAGGGATATCTTCAAGGCGGTATCCGTCGGTGATCATTCTGCGAAGGTTTGAGTAGCTTGCCGTGTCAATGTCTGCGGAAAATGTCGAAAGCGGTGATGTAACGGCGTTCATGAACGTATTTTCGGAAACCTCGTTGTATTTTTCGCCGTAGTTTCCGTAGATAGGAAGGCACTCGTATTCGCTTGCGTAGCATCCGTTATAAACACGTTCGCAGCCTGCCGCGTCAGCACATGCGGGAGCTTCCGGTGAATTAACGTTTCCGTAGTAGATGTCTAGTGATGCCGACTCTTCACATTCCGAATCTTCGTAGCTTGACTTCGTGGATTCGGATGCGGGCTCGGAATATACAGGCTCGGTGTATGCAGGCTCAACATATTCGGGCTCGATATAAGCAGGTGCCTCGGCTGCGGTTGAGGAGCTGTCGTTTACGGCGAAGTGTATTCCGCATCCCGTAAGTGATGCTGCTGTAAGTGAAGCAATAAGTAATGTGGATGTGAATCTCTTTTTCATAATGATCCTCCTTTTCGTGTCGGTTTGTACCGGTTAATGTGTCGTTTGGGCTTCTTTTTTGCCCTTCTGTCTATATGGACGCAAAATGTCGGCGGAGGTTTCGAATAAATTCTATTTTTTTAAAAATTATTTTCGGGCAAATGAAAATGACCGAAAGTGGGTATTTCGTTATATAATAAAATAAGTAATATTTCTGAAGCGATTGTAAAAACGGGAGAGAGAATATGATAAGAACCGCTCAGACTGAAAACGGAACAGTTGCCGGATTGCCGGCGGATGATGCGAGAGTAACCGTATATAAAGGTATACCGTTTGCGGCACCTCCCGTGAGTGAATACAGATGGAAGGCGCCCCAACCGGCCGAGAACTGGGAAGGCGTAAGGAACTGTTTTGAGTATGCTCCGATATCGATGCAGGATCAGCCCGGAATATCAGGCGATTTGTACTGCCGTGAATTCCATGTCGACCCGGATATTCCGATAAGCGAGGACAGCCTGTACCTTAATGTCTGGACCGGTGCAAAGAGCACGGATGACAGATTGCCAGTACTTGTTTGGGTGTACGGAGGCGCGTTTCAGTGGGGATATACGGCCGAACCGGAGTTTAACGGAGAGAGAATCGCGCGGCACGGAATCGTTGTTGTAACAATTGCATACCGGCTCGGTGTATTCGGATTTCTTGCCCATTCCGATCTTGTATCCGAAGATCCCGATCATCCGACCAACTTCGGACTGCTTGACCAGCAGGCGGCACTGTCCTGGGTAAAGCGGAACATCGCGTCTTTCGGAGGAGATCCTGATAATATTACTTTTGCGGGACAGTCTGCGGGAGGAGCGAGTGTAGCGTACGGCCTTACCAACCCCGTTACGGCGGGCATGGTAAGCAGGGCTACGGTGCTTTCGGGCTTTATAAGGGATCCGTTCATATTTGATGAGCTTATACGTGCGAAGAGTCTTGATAAGGCTTGTGAAAACGGAAAGGACTTTTTGGAAAACCTCGGCTGTAAAACGATAAGTGAGGCAAGAAGCCTTGATGCCGGGAGGATCAGGGATGCTTATTTTGAATATGCGAAAAATCATCCGAGATTTGTTCCGTGCCTTGATGAAAAATATGTCAAGGCCGACGGATATGATTTGTTTATAAGAGGAGATAATCCCGACATACCCCTCATGGCAGGATACACAAAAGACGAGTTCATGAGCACGCTTCCCACGCGTGCAGATATGACAAAAGAGGCTGTCAAGGCAGATATAACGGAAAAATGCGGCATTAAACGGTTCAATGTCATACAAAACAGTGTCAGAAATGTCGCAAATGCACATGTGAGAAATGGGAAAAGCGCTCCGATGTACGTCTACGGATTCGCACCGGATATTCCCGGAGATGATGCGCCGGGATGTTTTCATTCATGTGATCTGTGGTTCTGGTTTGAGACTCTGCCAAAGTGCAGCAGACCATATACGGGCGATCATTATATGCTCGCCAGAAAAATGTGTGACTACTGGTGCAATTTTATTAAGACCGGTGATCCGAACGGAATGGGATATGATAACAGAAGTCTTCCTGTATGGAATGAGATATCATCGGAAGACGATACAGCAAATGAGATGATTTTTACTCTTCGTCTTCCTTAATATATGTATCTAGCATTCTCTGCAGATCGCCGCGCTTTATCGGGCGCGAGATGATATCGTTGACGCCGTCGGGAAGCTTGTCTTCTATTGCGGCCTTCTCCGAGGGCTCCGCAAGATATACTATGGAAGTATTTGCAAGCTCTTTGTAAGTCTTGATGATCTCGAGAACTCTCTTTGTAGACATTACATTAAGATAGCAGTCTATGAATATCAGATCGGGAACGGTTCCGTTAAGATAGAAGATTGCGTTCTTGGGATTATCAAAGATCTCAACGTCATAATCGCGCTGCAGATATATTTTCATAAGATCGAGCGTGGAAAAATCATCATCAATAACAACTACGTTCTTGCGGCCGCTTGATGAATGCTTAGGTTTGATGTCGGGAACGATCATATTGTCGTGGGCGAACATGGTCGAATCTTCGGCACCATAAGGCGATGCCGGACCCGAACCGTGTGAGGACGCGGAACTGCCTCCGTCCAAAAGGCTCGACAGTTGGAGAAAAATATCGTCTTCCATGAGTATAATTTCCCCTTTCGCATACAATTACTGTTACATTTTACCATATTTCTTACGGATTTAATACAATTATTGAAAATAATCACAAAAAATCCAAAAACCTATTGACACGGTAGGTAATATGCTGTATCATCGCGACTATCAAAACGAAAGGAAACATGGCAAGATGAGAAACAACAGACAGAACAATTACATGTGCATGTGTATGTGTTGTCGAATGCTATTCTCCCAGGCAAGCGATATGGCCGGGTGTATGGCCCATTTGTCATGCGTCCACTTACAATGATTTGTCATTTCGGATCAAAGTAAACCATTGCCTGGGAGTTATGAGCCCGGGCTTTTATTATATATCCGGGCGATTGCGGGGCAGAGGACGCAATTACAGATGTTACTACAGTAAAGACAAACAACATTGTATATGTAAGATCAGCAATGATCATGAAAGTAAGGAGAGAGAATTATGAAAAGAAATGTATTAAAGAATTTGTTAACAACAGCCCTTGCGGCGGCGATCGGACTTACGGCGCTCACAGGGTGCGCACAGGCCCAGGGTGGAGCAGCGGCAGCTGATACAGCAGCAGCTGATGCACCGGCAGCAGAAGCATCAGGAGATCAGATTTTCAGAACACTTGACGAGATCAAGTCAAGCGGAAAGATCAATATCGGTGTATTTTCCGATAAGAACCCGTTCGGATATGTTGATGAGAACGGACAGTATCAGGGTTATGACGTTTATTTTGCAGAGAGGATCGGTAAAGATCTCGGAGTTGATATTGAATATGTATCAACAGAAGCAGCAAACAGAGTTGAGTATCTTGAGACAGGCAAGGTTGATATCATACTTGCAAACTTCACGGTTACTCCCGAACGTGCTGAAAAGGTTGATTTTGCCCTTCCTTATATGAATGTTGCTCTCGGTGTTGTATCACATGAGGATAACGTGATCGAGGATCTGTCACAGATCGGTGCCGATGATCAGGTGATCGTAATATCTGGTACAACGGCTGAGACATATCTTGAGAAGAACAACCCGGAGATCAAGCTCCAGAAGTTCGATACATACGCAACAGCCAAGACTTCATTCGAGAACGGTACAGGCGTTGCATGGGCGAATGACAACACAGAGGTTATCGCATACTCTCTTGAGAATCCCGGATATGTTGTAGGTATCCCTTCACTCGGAAGTCAGGATACCATCGCTCCGGCTGTTACAAAGGGTAATACAACCCTTCTTGACTGGCTCAATGACGAGATCAAGAAGCTTGGCGAAGAGAACTTCTTCCATGCAGATTATGAAGCAACACTTATCGATACTTACGGCGCAGACTACGAAGACACTCTTGTTGTAGAAGGCGGTGCTGCAGCAAATGCAGCAGAAGCTTCGGCAACAGCAGGTGCCCTTGATATCAAGCCCGGTAACGGCGAAACGATCAAGATTGCAGCTTCACCCGTACCTCATGCAGAGATTCTTGCAAAAGCAGCTGAGATACTCAAGGATTACGGTTACGAACTTGACATTGTTGAATTTGAAGATTACGTACAGCCCAACCTCGTAGTTGAATCAGGTGAGTTTGACGCCAACTATATGCAGCATGTTCCTTACCTTGACAGCTTCAACGAGGAGCAGGGAACACACATTGTCGACGCAGGTGATATCCACTACGAGCCGTTCGGAATCTATCCCGGTACAAAGAAGAGCCTTGACGAACTTGCTGACGGTGACAGCATTGCAGTACCTAACGATACGACAAACGAGGCAAGAGCACTCCTTCTTCTTCAGGACAACGGTCTTATCAAGTTAAAGGACGGTGCAGGACTTACAGCTACAGTAAACGATATCGTTGATAACCCCAAGAACATCAAGTTTGTAGAACTTGAGGCAGCTCAGGTTGCAAGAGTAGTAAATGAAGTGGCATTTGTTGTACTTAACGGTAACTACGCTCTTGAAGCAGGCTACTCTGTAGGTAAGGATTCGATCGCATACGAAGCAAGTGATTCGGTTGCGGCCAAGACATACGTTAACATCATCGGTGTTCTTCAGGGTAACGAGAATGCCGACAAGATCAAAGCGCTCGTTACGGTTCTGCGCTCTGACGATATCAAGCAATTCATCACTGACAAGTATGATGGTGCGGTTATTTTCTTTGAAAAATGATAAAAATGTATTAGAATATACGGGAGGGCTCATTTGCCCTCCTGTTATTTTGCCTATCAGACCGGGAGAAGAAAAAGAAAATGAGCATCATTGAGATCAAAAATCTGACCAAAAAATTCGAAGCGGAAGGACATCCGATCACCGCGCTTGACGGTATAAATCTGTCGATAGAAAAAGGTGATATTTTCGGGATAATCGGAATGTCCGGAGCGGGAAAGAGTACGCTTGTACGCTCCATCAACTATCTTGAGAAGCCCTCTGAGGGACGTGTTCTTATAGACGGAGTCAACCTCGAGGATCTTTCGGAAAAAGACCTTAGAAAAAAACGCAGTCAGATCGGAATGATTTTCCAGAACTTCAACCTTCTTGAGCAGAAGAATGTTATCGACAACGTCTGCTTTCCGCTTGAGATATCCGGCACCAAGAAGAAGGAAGCCAGGGTCAGGGCAAGAGAGCTTCTTAAGCTTGTCAAGCTCGAAGAGAAGGAAAAATCATATCCTTCGCAGCTGTCGGGAGGCCAGAAGCAGAGAGTGGCAATAGCAAGAGCACTTGCGACGAATCCGCAGATACTGTTGTGCGACGAAGCAACAAGCGCGCTCGATCCGCAGACAACAGCATCAATACTTGCGCTCATCAAAGAGATCAATGAGAAGCTCGGTATCACGATAGTTATAATCACGCACCAGATGTCGGTTGTAACGGAAATATGCAAGAAGGTTGCCATTATTGACAGCGGACGGCTCGTTGAGGAGGGACTTGTGGAGAAAATATTCTCCGATCCCGAATCCGATGCGGCCAAAGAGCTTTTGTCGGGCAAGGAAGTTCGTTACAGGCCTCTTGATACTCTTCATGCGGAGCGTAAGATAAGGATCGTATTCCAGGAGAATTCGGCATATGAACCGGTCATTGCGAACACGATATTGAAGCTTCAGGTACCGGTAAACATATTAAAGGCCGACACGAGAAACGTCGGAGGCAAAGCGGTCGGAGAGATGATTTTAGGGCTTCCCGAGGGAGAAGAAATACAGAACAGCATCATAGAACATCTTAAGCAGGCAGGTCTTGCGGTGACGGAGGGAACGGAAAATGAATGAACAGGTAATTAAAATGCTTCTTGAAGGCATAAGGGATACGTTGTACATGACATTCGGTTCGGTCATCATCGGATATATCGTGGGACTGCCGCTTGGAATTCTTCTGTTTGTGACAAACGACAACGGACTTAAGCCGAACAAAGTGGTGTACAGGATTGTTGATTTTATATGCAATATCATAAGGAGTATACCGTTCCTGATACTGCTGATCCTCCTCATACCGTTTACGAGGATGATTGTAGGACAAAGCTACGGATCTACGGCGACTATTGTTCCACTTGTAATTTGCGCGGCTCCGTACATTGCAAGAGTGGTTGAATCTTCACTTACGGATGTTGATACGGGAGTCATTGAGGCGGCAAGATCAATGGGTGCCAGTAACATGCAGATAATCACGAAAGTACTTCTTGTTGAAGCAAGAACATCGCTTCTTACAGGATTTACGATCACAACGGGACTGCTGCTCGGTTACTCGGCAATGTCCGGTACGGTCGGCGGAGGCGGACTTGGTGATATCGCGGTAAGATACGGATATTACAGATGGCAGACAGATATCATGATCATTACGGTAGTGCTTCTGATCGTGATTTTCCAGATTATACAAAATGTCGGAACGGGTGTATCAATGCGCTTTGACAAGCGTAAAAGATAGGTATCGAAAGAGTGGATATAGGAGTCATTAGTTCATATATGCCTTTGTATGTGAAGGCATTCATATTAACGCTCAAAATCGGGTGGATCGGAATCGCTTTTTCGTTTGTGATCGGTGTTCTTACCGCATTTGTTATGCATTTTAAGATACCGGTCTTATCGAAGATCGCATCTGTTTATGTGGAGCTGTTTCGTAATACACCTCTTCTTGTTCAGCTGTTTTTCATCTACTTCGGACTTCCGAAGATCGGACTGTCGGTTTCGGCTGAAGCGTGCGGTGCGGTAGGACTTGCACTTCTTGGCGGAAGCTACATGGCAGAAGGAATAAGGAGCGGACTGGAGGCTATTCCGGTGTCGCAGACCGAAGGCGGACTAGCGCTCGGACTTACGAAGACCCAGCTGTTTAAGTCGGTCATATTCCCCGAGGCAATGTCGCTCTCGGTTCCGGCTATCGTTGCAAATATCATATTTTTACTTAAGGAAACAAGCGTATTTTCGGCCATAAGCCTTATGGACCTGATGTTTACGGCTAAGGACCTTATCGGTCTTTACTACAACACGACGGAGGCTCTTGTCATGCTCGTGCTGTTTTATATCGTAATGCTGCTTCCCGTATCAATACTCGGAAGCTTATTTGAAAAGAGAGTCAGACTGCGGTCTTTCGGAGCATAGTTAATGGGATTTGAAGTACTGTTAAAAGGGAATAATATGGAAAGGCTGCTGCTTGGCTTGGCAACAGCGCTTAAGATCAGTCTTATTTCGGTGGTGATAAGCATAGTGCTCGGCGTTGTGATCGGTATACTGGCAGCGCTTCGCAAACCTGCCATAACGGCGGTTTTCCGGGTGTATCTTGAGACTGTCAGGATCATGCCGCAGCTTGTGCTGCTGTTCATCGTATATTTCGGAACGACCAAGGCGATGGGTATTAATCTGTCTGCCGAGGCGGCATCAATTATTGTGTTCTCGTTCTGGGGGACAGCGGAAATGGCGGATCTTGTAAGAGGCGCATTGTGGGGCATTCCGGTGATCCAGTATGAGGGAAGCGTATCGCTGGGGTTAACCACAGCCCAGACATACCGGTATGTAATAGTGCCTCAGATCATAAGAAGAATGATACCGCTTTCGATCAATCTGATCACAAGAATGATCAAGACAACAAGTCTTATCATGATGATAGGTATAGTCGAGGTATTGAAAGTCGGACAACAGATAATAGAAGCAAACAGAAAGAGCTCTCCGAACGCGGCGTTTGGTGTGTTCGCAACGATTTTTCTGCTGTATTTCCTTGCCTGCTGGCCGATAAGCATGCTGTCAAGATACCTTGAGAAGAAATGGGAGAACTGACATGGACGAGATATTAAGCGTTAAAAATATAAGCAAGAGCTTTGACGGTATACCGGTATTTCAAAACTTAAACCTCGATGTGAAAAAGGGTGAAGTTGTTGTTGTCGTAGGCCCTTCCGGCTGCGGAAAGAGTACGTTCCTTCGCTGCATCAACGTTCTCGAGGATATAGATGAGGGCGAGATATTACTTGACGGCGAGAGGATCAATCCCGCAACGAAGGATCTTAACAAGACAAGGGAAAAGATCGGTATGGTGTTCCAGAGCTACGACCTGTTTCCGCACCTTACGATATTGCAGAACATTACGCTTGCTCCGATGAAGGTCAAAAAAAGAAGCCGCGCAGATGCCGAAAAAGAGGCAATGGAGCTATTGGACAGAGTAGGGCTTGCATCCAAGAAGGACAATTATCCGAGACAGCTGTCCGGCGGACAGAAACAGCGTGTTGCGATCGTCCGTGCTCTTATTATGCATCCCGAGATTCTTTTGTTTGATGAGATAACGGCGGCTCTTGATCCGGAGATGGTTAAAGAGGTGCTTGATGTTGTGCTCTCGCTCGCAAGAGAGGGACGGACGATGGTGATCGTCACGCACGAAATGCAGTTTGCCAAGGCTGCCGCGGATCGTATGGTGTTCATCGACGGCGGCAGGATCGTTGAAGAAGGGGATCCGAAAGCATTCTTCGAAAATCCCCAGACGAAGCGGCTTCAGAAGTTCTTACAGACGTTTACGTATTCAGAAGATCGCTGATCTTCTTGCTGTATAAGTAGTCATATTCGATCTTATAAAGCTCTTCCCACATATTGATCGTCTTGCACGACTCTTTCCTCGGGCATGACTGCGCATTCTCGCTTAAGCAGGCAACGGGTGCAATAGTTCCTTCCATGAGCTTTATGACTTCGCCGACGGTAATCTCGTCCGCGGATCTTGCAAGCTTGTATCCGCCGTGCTTACCCGAAGCACCGGTAAGGATCCCGCCTTTGACGAGCTCCTTTGCTATAATCTCAAGATATTTCTTGGAAATATCCTGCCGCTCCGCAACGTCCTTGAGCGGTACAAATTCATCACTCTTTCGGGATGCCAGATCGAGCATCACCCTTAGAGCATATCTTCCTTTTGTGGATATCATGATTTTCTCCTTGAAATTGATATTACCCATTATACTATAGGATAAGTAGGTATTTCAACCCCGAAACGAGGGGACAATTCCTGCGTTTTGGATTAAAGTCACAATGTTCAATATTACGGAAAAATATGATATACTGTTATAGTTGTAAACATACAAAGGACTACCGATATTATGAAGATAACGATTCTTGGAGCAAGAGGCTCGGTGCCGGTTAACGGCAGGGATATGCAGGAATTTGGCGGTGCCACATCCTGTGTTCTCGTCGAGACGCCTGATCAGGCGATTTTCCTTGATGCCGGAACGGGCATTATCAGGACACCCGACATAGGAGATAAACACATATCGATACTGCTCACGCATCCGCACATCGACCATCTTGTCGGACTGCCGTTCTTTCCGTATGTCAATGAGTCGGGAAGGGCTGTCGACATATATGCCAAAAGGCGCGGAGCATTCGGTGCGGCCGAGCAGATAGACAGGTTTATATCGCCGCCGCTGTGGCCGTGTATCGTTACGGACTACCCGGCAGTGCTGAATCCTATCGACCTTATGCTCCCGCTTAAGTTAGGAGATGTAACGGTTACGGGAATCGAATCGGAGCATCCCGGAGGAAGCATAGTGTTTAAGCTGTCCTGCGAGGGAAAGAGCCTTGTATATGCGACCGACTACGAATGTTATGAAACAAAGCTCCCTGCGCTTATTGATTTTGTCAGGGACTGTGACCTGCTCATGTATGACGGGCAGTATACGGAAGAAGAACTTATTAAAAATCGCGGGTTCGGTCATTCGACCATATCATCGGGAATGCGTGTCAAGGAAGAAGGTAACGTGCGCGCTGTAAGGTTCGTACATCACGATCCGAGACATACCGATGAGCAGCTTCGCGCGATGGAAGAAACCGTTAAAGGCGACGGTGTTGCCTTTGCAAGAGAAGGAGAAGTGCTTGAACTATGAAGACCAGTAAAGGAACACCTTATTCCCTTGATCGGATGATCTCGATCGCACTTGAGCTGTCGGCCGAGAAGGACTTCAATACGCTGATGATGAAGATCCTCACGGAGGCGATGGATACGTGTCACTGCGATGCCGGCACGGTTTATCTTCTTGCCGACAATATGCTTCATTTCCATACGAGCTTTACGAAGTCAAAAGGAGTAACGCAGACGGGCAGTAACAAGAATACGCAGCTTCCGCCTGTGCCGTTGTCGCGATCTCATGTGTGCGCATGCTGCGCAATGGATCATAAGAAAATCAATATAGCAGACGTCTACAAGTCCGATGAATATGATTTTAAGGGCGCACAGAAATATGACGAGATTAACGGATATCGCACCGGATCGATGCTCGTCATCCCCATGAGCGATGAAAAAGACGAGATCGTCGGCGTCCTGCAGCTCATAAACGCGCTTGACGAAAACGGTGAGATGATACCGTTTGATACCGATTACGAGGAGATAGTACAGGCGCTTGCAAGCCTCGCGGCAGTCTCGATCAACAATCACAAGCTTGCGCAGGAAATCAACGATCTGTTGCATTCGTTTGTGCAGGTTATGGTAGATGCGATCGATACAAGAAGCGCATACAACGCCACTCATACACGAAGCATGGTGCGCTACGGCGACAGGTTCATACAGTGGCTTAACGAAAACGATAAAGGATGGAAGTTTAACGAAGATCAGAGGGATGCGTTCCTGATGAGCGTATGGCTTCACGATATAGGAAAGCTTCTTGTTCCAGCCAACGTTCTTGACAAGCCCGACAGGCTTGCCGGGATCGGTGAGGGGATTGCAAACCGTATAGAGATCGGGTGCCTCAAAGACGAGATACTTGCACTCAAAGATCCGGCCAATGCGGATAATTACAAGGCAAAGGCACAGGAACTGCGCGACGCGTGGACTCAGATACAGGCATGCAAGAGCAAGGGATTCCTTGACGATGAGTCGTTCGATAAGATGGTATCGTTCTCTAAGCTTACGTGCCTTGATGCCAATGACAACGAGATCCCGATACTTACTCCGGATGAGCTCAAGTCGATAACGGTTCGCAAAGGAACGCTTACCGATGAGGAAAAATCACAGGTTGAAATGCATGTCGTTTACACGAGGAGAATGCTCGAGAGGATGAACTTCAAGGGCATATATAAGGATGTTCCGCACATGGCAGGCTCACACCATGAGTTCGTCAACGGAACCGGCTATCCGAACAAGCTGTCCGGTGAAGAAGTATCTGATGAGATCAGGCTTGTTACCGTGCTTGATATTTACGATGCGCTTACGGCAGAGGACAGGCCTTACAAGCCGCCCATCCCCGAGCCTAAGGCGTTTGCGATACTGTATTCGATGTGTGATGAAGGCAAGCTCGATAAGAGAATCGTATCGTTGTTTGAGGAGAGCGGTGCATGGAAGAAAGATTGAATCCTTTGATATTTTTCAAAAAGCATAAAGAGCTGACAAGAGTGTTAATCTCGCTTGGCGCGGCGATCATCATTACGCTTATTATCGGCGTGTGGGGATTGTTCGACAAGCTTGACGGTATGGCACAGGATGCGCTATATCAGCAGCCTGAGGCGCTGTCGGGCGATATCATCATGTTTACGATCGACAACAGGACGCTTGATCAGTTCGGCCCGTACAATACATGGGATCGCAACATAATGGCTTCGGCACTTGAGAGACTGTCATCGGATCCGGAGCATGTACCGGCTGTTGTGGCTATCGATACTTTGTATACGGGACAGACTGATGATGCGTCGGATGAAAGGCTTGCTGCGGCAGCGGGCAAGCTTGATACGGTCGTTGCAACGTTTGCGCAGATAGGAGCGCAGTTCGTTGAAGACCAGCACGGACATTTGTATTATGACAAGAACGCGGTAAGTTACTATGCACTTCCGTACAAGGCTCTTTGCGATTCCACAACACAGGGACATATCAATGCCGTATGCGACACCGACGGAATACTTCGTCATGCGCTTCTGTATGTCAAGCCCGACGGTCAAAAGGTATACTCAATGGCATACGAGACCGCGAAGAAATATGCGGACAAGAACGGTATTGAGATACAAGAGCCGGTGACCTCAAACGGATATTATTATGTTTCTTATTCGGCATATCCGGGTGGATTCGATGACGGATATTCACTCGCGGATCTCATAAACGGTGAAATACCGAGTGATGTGTATGACGGCAAGATCGTCATCATAGGACCGTATGCGGTAGGACTTCAGGACGAATATTTCACATCCATCGACCATTCCCGTCATATGTACGGTATGGAGTATCAGGCGAACGTGATTCAGATGATACTTGACGGGGATTACAAGAGCGAGCTCCCGAAGCTCCCTCAGCAGATCATTCTGTTCATCATATGCTTTATCGCATTTTATCTGTTCCAGAAGACATCGTTAAAGCTTTCGTCGGCTGTTATGGCGTTTGTGATAGCGCTCGGAATTGCCGGAACGTATATCGCGTACTCGGCGGGTGTTGTCATGCATCCGCTCTGGATACCTGTCGGAGCGTTTATCCTCTATCTTGTTTCGATTGCGATCAGATACGTCATTTCGACGATAGAGAAACAGCGTGTCACAAGGACTTTCCAGCGCTACGTCGATCCCGAAATCGTTAAAGTCATTCTGAAAGAAGGTACCGAAAACCTTTCGCTTGGCGGTAAGCTGTGCGATATCGCGGTGCTGTTCGTTGACGTCAGAGGATTTACAACGATGTCCGAAAGACTCGATCCCGAAAAGGTCGTATTCATACTTAATCGTTATCTGACAATGGCCAGCGACTGCGTGGAGCAAAATCACGGGACACTCGATAAATTCGTCGGAGATGCCATGATGGCATTCTGGGGAGCACCTATCCCGCAGGAAGATGCCGTTGCCAACGCCATAAGAACCGCAAAGGGTATTGTTGACGGGGCGAAGAGAGTATCGGATGAATTAAAAGATGAGATAGGCGAAGAACTCCGCGTCGGAGTCGGAGTTCATTACGGACCCGCTGTCGTAGGAAACATGGGTGCTGAGAAGCACATGGATTACACCGCGATCGGCGATACGGTCAACACGGCCGCAAGACTTGAAGCTAATGCGCCTGCGGGCAAAGTATACATCAGTAGAATCGTTGCCGATATGCTTGGCGATAAGATAACCGTCAATTCGCTCGGCGGAAGTGTAAAGCTCAAAGGTAAAGCCGAAGGATTCGAAGTCCTCGAGCTTACCGGAGTATCGCTCTGATAAGACGCAAATTGTTCACAAACATATATTGTACTTATTTAAAATATATTGTACAATATATGGGTATTTGTATGTTCTGAGGGGGACATACATTTCGGGGAACAGGGGTTGTAATTGGAGGATATTATATTGAGCAGGGAAGAGGAGCGCAAGGCTGAAGAAGCCATCGCCTTATCGGAAGAAGCTGCGTCAACTGACGAAGGTTCCGATATCGAAGACATTTCGGAAGAGATCAAGAAGAAACCCAAGAAAAAGAAAACCGAACATCAGGATACATCCGTAAAGCAGTTTCGTAAGAAAAACGGATGGGTTAAGTGGGTGATACTGGCAGTCATAGTGCTGGGTATCATCGGCTTTATCGTGTACAAAGTTATCGATACGAAGAATAAGCTGCAGGAAGCTCTTAATGCAAGCAGCACAACAACAGCGCAGATTACGCGTATGGATATATCCAAAGCGATCAGCGCTACAGGCACGATACAAAGTAAGGATGTACGTACAATAACGAGCCCGCTCTCGGGTGTCAAGATCGACGAGGTTAACGTCAAGGTCGGTGATATGGTAGAGCAGGGTGCGGTCGTTGTGACTTTCTCGCGAGAGGACATCAATAAGAAGATCGGACAGCTCGAAGAAGACATCACAGAGGAGAAGCAGAAGAAAAATCTCGACGGCGGCAACAGGGATAATACATACGTTAATGAATATGACCTGCAGACTTACAGTGTCGCTACGGCGTATGACAGCTTCAAGAAGGCAGGAGAGGATCTTGATAAAGCGAAGAAGGATCTCCAGAAGGTATGTGATGAAAAGGCAGAGTTCAAGCAGCTTCACGAGGAAGCCAAGGAAAAGATAGACAGTGTACAAGAGGACTTAATACATGAAAAAAGTAAATTGGACGATCAGTCCAAAAGTGAAGAAGAACTCGCTGAAATAACTAACGAAGTTGCAAGACTTACGGCAAAGGTTAGCAAATACAGAAAAGCTCTTGATGATTATGATGACACAATAAAAACCTATGAAAAGCAGGAGGATACAGCACAGAAAGCTGTTGACACCGCTCAGCGCAACTATGATGACGCGCTCGTAAAAGCCAACAAAGCCGGTTATGATGCATCTTTCAGCGATGCCAAATCCGATTACAATAAGGTTAAAGGCGACCTTACCGCAGACGATAATGTTAAGAACCTTGAACGCCAGAAGGAAGAGCGTATTGATTCACTTGACAACTATATCGTTACGGCGCCGATATCCGGTCTTGTGACCGAAGTCAACGCCCAGGAGGGTAACGGTTATCAGGCTACGACCGGAGCGCTCATGACGATACAGGCGGTTGATATTTATGAAGTTACAACCCAGATAGACGAATACGACATCAACAACGTCAAGATCGGACAGGATGTTGCGATCATGACGGATGCCACGGGGGAAGATGAGCTTAAGGGCAAGGTGACTTTTATTGCACCTATTGCCAAGGCTGCCGACAGTAATTCCACATCCAATACATTCCAGGTCAAGATAGACATTCAGGGCAAGGATGAGCGGCTCAGGCTCGGTATGAGCGCAAAGCTCAACATTCTTGTTGATACGCACAAAAATGTGCTTGCCGTACCTTACGATGCAATCGAAGAGAAGGATGGCGGCAAGACTGTTATATACGTATCCGACGGTTCACAGGGCCCGGCACCTTCCGACAGCGAGACCGAGGCACCTCAGATACAGGTCATCGGAGCAGACGGAAGTGTTAAAGGAAACGATCAACCCGGCGCACCGGGAGAACCCGAAGCGTCTGACGCCAAGGGATTTGGAGGCCGACATGCGGGAGCCAAGGAGATACCCGTTCAGGTCGGACTTGAGAGTGACTACTATACCGAGGTCATCAGCCCCGAGATCAAAGAGGGCATGACGGTTCTCGTAAACAGTACCGCAGGTGAGCTCGGAAATGATTATGAGATGTTCATGGGACCGGGACCGGATTGATAAATGGATAGGAAAGTCATCATAGAAATGAATAATATCGTGAAGCGGTATTTCATTGGCAAGCCCAATGAGCTTGAAGTGCTTCACGGAGTGAACCTCAAAGTGTACGAGGGTGAGTTCGTTGCCGTCGTGGGTCCGTCGGGCTCGGGTAAGTCGACGCTCATGAACATGATCGGAGCACTGGATCTGCCGACCATGGGTCAGTACAAACTTGACGGGTTCGATATGTTCCATGCCCGTGAGGATGATCTGTCGGCAATAAGGAACAAAAAGATCGGATTCGTGTTTCAGACGTATAACCTCATTGCGAGGATGACTGCGCTTAAGAACGTCGAGCTTCCGATGCTGTATGCCGGCATGGGCAGAAGAGAGCGGAACGAACGTGCCATGGAGCTCATGGAGATGATGGGCATGGGAGAGAGAATGTATCACAATCCCGATGAGCTGTCAGGCGGACAGAAGCAGAGGGTTGCGATTGCCAGGGCAATGGCGAACGATCCGGCGATAATACTTGCGGATGAGCCTACCGGAGCTCTTGATACGTCAACGGGAAGGCTGATCATGGATATTTTTCATAAGCTTAATCGTGAGCAGGGCAAGACGATAGTACTGATCACGCATTCGCCCGAGCTTGCGGAAGAAACCGGGCGCGTACTGTCACTTCGGGACGGCCTCATTGTGAACGAGAGAAAGGGGAGCGGAAAAGTTGCTGCTGGGTGAGAATATTTCAATGGCCATAGCGGCCATACTCGTCAATAAAATGAGAGCGCTTCTTACAATGCTCGGTATCATCATCGGTATCGGATCGGTTATTGCGATTCGTACGGTCGGAAACTCCGTAACCGAAACGTTCACAAATTCAATGTCTTCGATGGGCGCCACAAACATTTCGATCGGTGTTACGCAAAGAGAGACTGAGGCTGTAAAGGGAGACGAGACCGGACTTGAGTTCAGGGGCAGAAGAGACAAAAAATCCCCCCAGGAAAAAGACTATATCACAGACAAGATGATCGACGAGTTCGAGAAGGAATTTGCTGATGAGATAAGCAACGTCATGCTCAGCGAATCGCTTGGTTCGGGCAGAATAAACGTTGGACGAAACAGCGCACTTGTTTCGGTGACGGGTGGAGATGCAGGATATTACAAAGGAGAGAAGATAGAACTTCTTTCGGGAAGGGAAATAGGAGATAAGGCTCAAAAGGGCGGCAAGGCCGTTGCCCTCTTATCCGATTATGCCGCAAAGAAGTTATACGGTATCGACGATGAGAACTATTCAGCCGTGCCCGGCAAGAAGATACAGGTTATCTCAAAATCCAAATTCTATGATTTTACCATTGTTGGTGTGTATAAGCTAGAAGATACGGGTATGCTGTTCGGAGGTAACGAGGACAGGGAGACGACTCTTTATACGACGCTCGGTTGTGTAAAAAGTCATTCGCATACCGATGGTTATCCGAGCTTTACGGTTGCAAAGACGACGGACATCAATGTCGATTCCCAAGATCTTCGCAGCAGGATACAGATATTTTTTGACAGGTATTATCATACGAACAGGCTGTTTGAGGTGACGACGTCGAGTATGGAGAGTATGCTTAGCGAATTGACGAAGACGCTCGGAACGATCTCCACAGCGATATCTATAATCGCCGGAATAGCGCTCTTAGTCGGCGGAATCGGTGTTATGAACATAATGCTCGTATCAATTTCAGAGAGAACGCGAGAGATCGGAACGCGTAAGGCGCTCGGCGCGACAAACAGTTCAATAAGACTTCAGTTCATTATAGAGGCAATGGTATTGTGCTCGATCGGTGGTATAATAGGGGTAATACTCGGAGTTGCCGGAGGATCTTTTGCTGCCGGGCTTATGGAGGCCGAGGCGCATCCTTCGATTTCGAGTATAATAGAATCGGTGGGATTTTCCATGGCGATCGGACTGTTTTTCGGATTCTATCCCGCGAACAAAGCGGCGAAGATGAATCCGATCGATGCACTTACATACGAATAGGAGGAAGAAGATGGAACGCGTAGTTAAGTTTTTGAAAGAAGCAGAAGTTTATTATCTGGCAACCGTTGACGGTGATCAGCCGCGTGTAAGGCCTTTTGGAACGGCGCATGTGTTTGAGGGTAAGCTCTACATCCAGACCGGCAAGTCAAAGGATGTGTCCAAGCAGATCCATGCTAATCCGAAAGTTGAAATATGCGCGTTCAAGGACGGAACATGGCTTCGTATAGCAGGCAAGCTTGTTGAGGATGACAGGAGGGAAGCAAGGCAGTCAATGCTCGATGCATATCCTTCGCTTCAGGCAATGTACAGTGCGGATGACGGAAATACGGAGGTATTCTATATCGAAGACGCGACAGCTACTTTCGCTTCGTTTACGGCCGCACCTGAAACGGTTAAGTTCTGATTTGATCATTTCTGATAATAAAGAAGGAGCCCCGGAGATCCAAAGATCTTCCGGGGCTTTTATATGGAGAAGGTATTAGCCCATAGTTACTTCAACGTTGTACTCAGTAACGCCGCTTTCAATCGGAACGATGCAGCCGTCAACCGATTTTCCGTTAACGGTCATGCTCTTTACGCCCTTCTCGACATTAGAGGGGTTCTTAACGCTGATGTTGTATGTTGCACCTCTGAACTTACGTGTGATCTCAAAATCACCGAAGTCGTGAGGTACGCAAGGATCGATCTGCAGACCCTTATGTGTAGGATATACGCCGAGTATGTACTGACTGATGTTGGTGAATGTCCATGCTGCGGTACCGGTAAGCCATGAGTTCTTACCTTCACCGGGG
>Ga0256407_10000626_pt1 | contig 80974 bp, 69 predicted proteins | sample RumenRJG_04DNA_FD_193489 | JGI IMG/M metagenome (GOLD analysis project Ga0256407, IMG submission 193489) | Bovine rumen microbial communities from Lethbridge, Alberta, Canada - RJG_04 | ecosystem: Host-associated > Mammals > Digestive system > Stomach > Rumen | place: Canada: Alberta... | reverse complement strand
AGTATGTTTTCTATTTCAACAATAACCGACTCCATGCTGCGCTGGGTTACAAAAGCCCAGTTCAGTACAAGTCCGAACTGGGCTTTCTTTGATTTTCTTCTGTCTACTTTAGCTTGACAGGTTCAGCCGGCCTGTGTGTTTTTATTTCTGGTCCGTATTCACCGGAACAAAGTCAAGGTCGGACAGGAATTGCATTGCCCATGCGATCTGCTCTTCTGTCAGCGGTTCTCCGCTCTCACCCGGAAAAAGATTCAGCGCCACTTCATATCCCTTGTAGATTGTAACAAAGCATACGAAATCATCCAGCGAATTATTGGATCGCAGAATCATCACTTTGGTCCCGTATTCTGTCTCCACGATCTCGATCTTGCTGCTAAGCGTAGGATCATCATCCACCAGTTCCTTCATTTCAACTTCAGTCAGATCATTCAGGCGCTCCACGCCGGCATATTCTTCCAGAAAGCTGATTACAAGATCAAAGTACGGTTTTTCCGGATCTTCGGACAGGAATGTGGCCAGATTCGCTGATTCCATATCCTCCTTGTGCACCAGGCGGTAACCGACCGGTGTATTCCCCCGGATATTGAACGCACCATTGACCGTTACAACGATATAGTCTTCTTTCTGTGTGGTTTCCGCAGCAGCGATACCGCACACAGTCAGCGTTATGCATAACAGAGCAGCTATGATCTTTTTCATTTCTTATTCCCCCTTGTCATACCTGAATAAATCCGGAAAAGTGCCCACAACGGCCCCCGTGCTGATTGTATACTGACGCATCACATAACCTGTTATGCCGTTATCATTCCTGCGGACCTGCAGCCAGTTTGCTGTCTCAGCGATCACAGTCAGCTGAGTATTTGCGTACAGGTTGCCTGCATGGCCGAATTCCGTGCTTGGCGCAAAGCGCAGATTTACCCATCCGCTGGCGCGCGTCGGCTTTGCCACTACTGTATAAGGCGATACCACCCGATATGTCCTGAACTCGTTTTCCATTGAATTGATGATATTCTGCGTATTGGCATTTCCTCCGGTCGGTGTGGAAGGCGTTACCGGATTCACCGGAGCGCCGTCAACCAGGTACTGCGACATCACATAGCACGTTCTGCCGTTAAATGTGATTACAGCCCAGGTATAGTCCGTTGTATAGTTCTCGACTGTAACGGTTTTGCCGAACGCGATCGTTCCCATCAGGGCAGAGTTGATACTCGGCTGCGCCCGGACATTTACCGGTTTGCCGTTGCGGGTATAGACATATTTTACCATTCCGTATGCTGATGCACACGGAATCAGCATCGCTGCAAGCATTCCAAGAATCAGCAGAAAAGCTACGATTCGTTTGTTCATTTCAATTCCCTCCGTTTGAAAATAAGCTCTTCCGGAAAATGAGCTTCCATACATCTATACGAACCGGATCCGCCCCGGACTCCCGGCATCCGAAAATTTAATAATTCAATTAACAATTCATTTCTGCCAGCCGCGCCGGCACAGCCTGAATGCAGCCTCTTTCTCATATCTATGATCCGCAATGGATAATTCTTTGGCATATGCGGAACAGCCCGGAGGTTTTTACACTCTCCGGGCTGTTTTTCAGTGAGGGTTATATATGGCTTACCGGACCGTCACATCGCCGCTGACGCTGTTTGCCTGGATTTGCAGCTTCGCGACAGATCCTGCGTCGGGGATGCTGTTATGAACCGACCCGGATACCGTGGAAGCAGAGCAGTGAACACTGTCCGTTCCGGCCGCCAGGTCAATATCCACGTCACCACTGGTGGAACGTGCCTGGATGGAGCGGGCCGTCATATTCTCCAGGTCAATCGTCACATCACCGCTCACCGAATTCATCCGGATCTGCTCTCCTTCGCCTTCCAGTTCCACATCGCCGCTGGTGGATTTCATCTCCACATTCCGGTATATACCGCGTGCCTGTACATCACCGCTCATGCTGCTCAGGATGATGATGTCAGCGTTCCCTTCAAATTCGACTTCTCCGCTCATGGCGCTCAGTGTCACTTTACCGGCCGGATCGCTGTCCAGTGCATCAACCCGTACATCGCCGCTCATGCTGCGGGCGGTAAGCACTTCAGGCATTTTCGCCTTCACTTCGATGTCACCGGATTTGGTGCTCAGTTCCATCTCCGCAAGTACTTTTTCAGGCAGATCGATATATACATCCCAGCTTACTGTAATGCTTGCAGACACACTGCCGATCGCTTTTCCGATGAAATTCAGCAGCCCCTTCATGGAAAATTCCTGGCCGTTCATTGCCCGGCCTGCTTCCTCGATCGTCTTTCTTGCCTTGTCCACGATGGTTACGGACAGTACCTGTCCGTTCTGTTCGCACACAAGCTGTTCCATATCCTCACAGCGCACATGGATTTTTCCGTCGTTTGATACACCGATCTTCAGGTCGCAGTTCTTCAGATCTGTCTTCAGTCTGCGGATCTCTGCGGAATCGAATACATATTCAGACGGTTTTTCTTCCGGAGGCACATTCTTTTCAGGTTCGTTTGCCCGGATTTCCGGAGTCTTATCATTTTCCTGTTGTACATCCGGCTGCATAACGGTTCCGGGTTTTTTCGGGTATTCGTCAATAACTTCCTTCATGCCTTTCAGGCTCTCCACGACCGCATCGATCGCTTCCGTCTCGCTCATCCCGCGGGAGACAAGATCCTCATAATGATCCAGGCAGTTATTCAGCAGTTCTTCATGCAGGGCCCTGGTTTCCATGTTGTCAACCGTATCCCTGAACATATGATCGATGATTCCCTGAATGCTTGCGTTCATAATACGTTTTCCTCCTCCAGCAGGCGGTTCAGCACTTCCCGTGTTTCACACCATGCCTGTACTTCTTCCGCCAGTCTCTTCTTTCCTTCTTCTGTAATACTGTAATACCTGCGCCGGGCACCGATCATCTCATTTCCCCAGTAAGACCTGATACAGCCTGCGCTTTCGAGCCGCCTGAACGCCGTATACAGCGTTGCTTCCTTTAATTCCAGACGGCCGCCGCTGATGTTCGCTACCTCTTTGCTGATCTGGTATCCGTACCCGTCTTCACCTGCCAGCCGGCGGAGAATAACAGCATCGGTATAACCCCGAAGCAAATCTGCCGATATCATCATCGGATCACCTCCCGGAGAATGTTATACCATTATATACCTCGTCTGTCAAGGTATTTCATGAAATTATTTACAGAGATCGCCGAAGTATCTTACTTACCGTCCGGTCCTTTGTTTTTTGCGAACCTCCGCACCGTTATATTCCCTGATTTCTTCTTCCGTTTCCGGTATAAACGAAGGTACTGTAGTTGGCTGATCATTCTCATCCAGCGCCACGAATACCGCATATGCCCGGTTGATCAGCTCCCTGCTCCCGTCCAGACGTTCCACCATGCTGTCCACCCGGACCTCAAGAGAAGTCCTTCCTGTCCACGTCACGAACGCTTCAAGCACAACCGTATCATTCAGATAAGCGGGCTTGAGGAATGTCAGATGGTCAATACAGACTGTAGTTACTGCTTTCTGCGTATATCTGCGCGCCGCTACTGCCCCGGTAACGTCGATCCACGCCATGATCTGTCCGCCAAACAGCCTTGGCTTCGCATATCCGTTGCAGTGCTGCGGCATGACGATCTGAACCGCTGTCGTTTTTTCTGTCATATTCTTTCCCTCCGGATCAGTCCGTTTCACGTATCTCTTCTTCAAGATCTTCTATCGCTTCCGTGAGACCGCGGCGAATATCTTCCCAGTCGTCATGTTCTTCACTGTAAACATCGTCCGGTTCGTCCAGATCAAGCAGTTCAAGACGGTCCTTCAGTGCTTCAAGCTCTTCTTCCTTTTCTTCCCGGGTCGGAGCATAGTACTGCGCAAAAACAGGATTCTGTTCGTAAGTAATCTTCCCCTGTTCGTCTACACGGATATCAAGCCGATTTTCAGGATAACCCGGTGTTTCTTTCACGTTTTCCGCCTCCCGTTATGATTGTCTTTCATTCTTCCGTATGTTAAAATCATACCTGTTTGCAAACCGATTGTAAAGGAGTTCTCCTGTATGAAAGCATGGCTGTCCGGATATAATGCCGATCTCTTTTTCGCTCCCGATTCACCGGAGGAACTGGCGCGCTATGAGTTGTCCGTCGCCCTGCCGCATACCGGCTGCCGCATTAAAACGAATCCGGCGCTCGGAGAAGGTTATCATATCCTGCGGGAATCCGACGGAAGCTATACTGTTTCCGGCGGCCGGACAGGCGTCCTGTACGGGGCATATGCGCTGATCCGCCTTGTCCTTTCCGGAGCTTCACTGCCCGAGTTCCTGTCCTCTTCACCGAAATATGCACTGCGCATGATCAACTGCTGGGATAACGCCGATGGGTCTGTTGAACGCGGGTATTCCGGTCGAAGCCTGTTCTTTGAAGGCTGTCGCCTGGAATACGATCCTCCCCGTATGCGTGAACTTGCACGTCTGCTGGCTTCTGTCGGCCTGAATGTTCTCTGTATCAACAATGTAAATGTACATGAACCCGCCCAGCAGCTTCTGGAAGATTACCTTCCTGAAGCGGCCGCGCTGGCAGACCTTTTCCGTCCCTTTGGGATCCGGCTCATGTTCTCCGTGGATTTCTCCCGTCCCCTGCATCATGGCATCCCCACGGCAGACCCGCTCGATCCGGCCGTACAGTCCTGGTGGAACGAAACAGCTGCCCGGGTTTATGCTGCGATCCCGGACCTGGCCGGTTTCCTGGTCAAAGCGGACAGTGAAGGCCGTCCGGGCCCCTTCACCTATAATCGCAACCATGCAGAAGGTGCGAATATGCTTGCGGAAGCAGTCCGCCCTTACGGCGGAAAAATCGTCTGGCGTTGTTTTGTCTACAACTGCACGCAGGACTGGCGCGACCTGAAGACCGATCGCCCCATGGCTGCCTGGGATCATTATGCGTTCCTGGACGGAAAGTTCGCCGACAATGTGATCCTGCAGGTCAAGCACGGCCCCTTCGATTTTCAGGTCCGGGAGCCGCTTTCTCCCCTCCTTCTGGGCATGAACAATACAAACATGGCTCTGGAGCTCCAGCTGGCGCAGGAATATACCGGGCACCAGATCGATCTATATACGATGTTCCCCATGTGGCGCGAGATATTTGATGAAATGCCGGTTCAGAACATCATGTCCATTGCCGCGGTATCCAATCTTGGCCGGGATGACAATTATACCGGTCATCCTCTGGCAGCCGTGAATCTGTTTTCCTATGGACTGCTTGCCTGGGATCCTGATACGGACGCTGATTCAGCTGTGTCTGCCTGGACCCGGCTGACCTATTCATTTTCTTCGCAGGATACCCGGGCGCTCACCGATATTCTCCTTTCCAGCCGCCGTATCTACGAAAAATATACTGCTCCGCTCGGAATTGGCTGGATGGTCACTCCGCATGACCATTACGGTCCGAATCCTTCCGGATACGAATACGACCTCTGGGGCACCTATCATAAAGCAAACCGTGACGCTGTCGGCATTGACCGGACAGCCGCCGGCACCGGCTATCTTCTGCAGTATCCCGAATCCATGCAGGAAAAATACAGCGATCCGGAAACCTGTCCGGATCTTTACCTGCTGTTTTACCACCGGCTTCCCTATTCTTTCCGCATGAAGGACGGCCGGACCCTGATCCAGCGGATCTATGATGACCATTTTGAAGGATATGATGAAGCGGAAAAGATGGCATTGAAAATACAGGCTCTTCCTTTCCCGGAGCCGGACCGCTCGGTCATCCTCTCCCGTATGTCAAAGCAGCTCCACAACGCAAAGGAATGGCGGGATGTCATCAATACCTTTTTCTACCGCCTGTCTGGTATCGAGGATGGACATGGCCGGGTAATATTCGATTGACCATAATTGTATTACAGGACAGGGGGCAGCCCATTCGGGCAGCCCCCTGTCCTTGCATATAAGCTGTACTTGTTTATGCTTTTACGTTTTTTCTGGTATCCGTTTTATTGCCTGGTTTGCTCCTTGCGGATTTCAGCCATGATGTCAGCGAAACCGTTCCTTTGCTCCTTACAGACAGCACCACGCTCTGCAACACAATGAAAAGTCCAAGCATTACGCCACTGGCCATATCTTGCCAGTAAGACTCCTGCAGTCCGCTGAACCAAATTATTTTCTGCAGTGTTCCAAGAATCGCCGCACCGAAGAATGAACCTATCACATTCCCGACTCCGCCGCTCAGAAGAGTACCGCCAATAATTGATGCGGCGATCGCATCCATCTCACTGCGCAGTCCGATGCCCGTTTTCCCGGCCGCACCGTTATACATCATAAATACAAATCCCGCCAGGCCGCTCAGCGTACCGCTCAGCAAATACGTATTGAACCGGGTACGTTTTACATTAATACCCAACATTTGCGCACTTTGCTGATTTCCGCCGATAGCATAGGTATTCCGGCCAAACTTCGTGTAGCGCATTACCAGATAAATGAGTATTACAACTGCAATCGCGATTACTGCAGCAAGATGAAGATTTCCGTCTATCCAGAGGCTGACGTTCCTTTTCTGCTTCATATAGCCTAGAAAAGGAATCTTGATTACCGCATCCTCAAGCGCCGTAAAAGGATTGCTATCAGGAACGTTCACATTGCCACCGCCGCTCAGCATCGTCGTCAGGCCACGGGCAAGGAACATTCCTGCCAGTGTAATAATGAAAGGCTGGATTCCAAGATAACTGATCAAGGCTCCCTGGAACGCCCCGAATATAGCACCGATTCCTATTGCCAACAGGAAGGTTGCAATCAGAAGAAGCACACCATTCTCAATCCCACTGTCGTTCAGGAATATCGAGCAGGCCATGCATGTAAGGCAAATTACACCGCCTACACTGATATTGATACCTCCTCCGATCATCACAATCGTCAGTGCACAACTGATAATGATCAGGTAGGAATAATAGTTCAGGATGTCAAGGAACATCTGGGGTTTGTTGAAGCCGGAATCTCCCATAAACAGAACAGCTGCCAGACACATCATTATGAGAATGCCGCCGCTGATCATCGTCAGAACATGGGCATCCGTCAAACGTTCAAATCGCTTTGAAGTTCTAATTTCCGGTTGAAGCGTTGACATTTCAGCCCACCTCCTTCAGCCGCTCAGCACCTGTCGAAGCTTGCCGTCTGTTCTTCAGCGATGTGATCCAGTTCTTGATCACCGGAGATCCCGCAGCCATGATTACCAGGATAACAATGGCTTTGTACGCCTTCATACTTTCCGATTCGACCTGCAACACATTCAGTGTTGTTGTAAGTGTCTGGATCGTATAAGCTCCCAGTATGGTACCGCTTAGGCGGAATTTGCCGCCGCCCAGATTATTTCCTCCAATAGCTACCGCAAGGATCGCGTCCATCTCAATGGAGTCCATCAGGGATTTGGTTGTCAGTGTTCCAAGGTTGCTTATTTTCACAACCGACGCCACCGCCACGCAGACGCCCAGGATCACGAAACTCATCAGTTTGACCGTAGTCGGATTAATGCCGTTCAGCCTTGCCGCTTTCTCATTAATACCAACGGCTTGGGTATAAAGCCGCAGGTTTGTCCGTCTGAAGATCAGCGTTATCAGCAGCCCCATCAAAATAACAATGAAGATGGACGTCGGGATTGGAATCCCGGGAATCGCCTTGCCGATAGCAAAGATGATCGGATTATCCAGTTTTATGCTTCCGACGCCCAGCATCTGGAACAGAAAGTAATATGCAATCGACCGCCCGCAACTGAAGAGAATCAGCGTAGCTATCATTGGCTGAATTTTGAAAACAGCAACCAACATACCGTTGAACAGCTTGAACAGAATAGCAACCAGGATCGCCACGAGTATGCCCAGTATCAGATTTGGCCACGCAATTGTGGTCAGCGTGCTCAACTGGACCTCCTTGGTCGGATGCAGCATCATTACGAAAAAAGCTCCCGCAATGGAACCAACGGCACCGACGGAAATATCCTGTCCTCCACATGAGGCTGTCACCAACGTCATGCCAATAGCGACGATTGCCAGTACACTGGCACTGTCAATAATGCTGATCAGGCTCCCGGTCAGCACAGAACCCTTCTCATCTGTCGCAAGACCGATCTTGAAGAAGCTGAAATCCGGATTGGAGAAGTTCAGCCGGGTGAAGTCCGGGCGTCCATCCGGCGTTTTTGCCACAAAACAGCAGATCAGATTAAACAGCAGGAGTACACCAAGCGCAATCAGCGGAATGGCCAGCTGTCCGGCAGTCGTCTTTACCCTGTTGAGAAAACTGCTGCCAAACTTTTGCTTTGCCATTTTCTTCACACTCATCTTACTTCTCACCTCCCGCAATGGTTTTCATGATCTGATTCTGATTCAGCTGGTCGCCAGTCAACTCGCCCACGATGTTCCGGTCACGCATAACAATCAGCCGGGAGCATGTACGCAGCATTTCCTCGATTTCAGAAGAAATGAACGTAATGCTCATCCCTTCCTCAGCCAGTTTCAGCACCAGGCGCTGGATTTCCAGCTTTGTCCCGACGTCGATGCCGCGGGTCGGTTCGTCAAGAATAAGATAATCCGGATGTGTTAAAAGCCACCGGGCAAGGATTACCTTCTGCTGGTTTCCGCCGCTGAGTGAACCGATCGGTGTATCCTGGCTCGCAGTCTTAATTGCCAGCGCCTTGATATATTCGTCAGCGAACGATTCCATCTGCGACCGGCTCATTGGATGAAAAAAGCCTTTCATAACCTGCAGCGCCAGGATAATATTTTCCCGTACGCTTAAATCTGCGATGATACCATCCCTCTTCCGGTCCTCCGCAAGATACCCGATGCCTTTTTTCATTGCCTTATATGGATTGTTGATAACAGTATTCTGCCCTTTGACAGTTACTTTACCACCGGTTACTCTGTCTGCACCGAATATGGCGCGTACGCTCTCGCTTCGTCCGGATCCAAGTAGACCGGTGAATCCGTTAACCTCTCCCTTGTGGATTCGGAAATCAAACGGTTTGCTTTCCGTACTGCTCAAACCAGCTGCCTCATAGATGATCTCATCGCTGCCTGTACTCTTTTCACCCACAGCTTCAAGGTCCACCATGTCGTCCAAATCCTTACCCATCATCCGAGCCACTAGCTGAACTTGCGGCAATTCTGCCACAGGCCACTCCCCGACAAGTTCGCCGTTCCTCAGTACGGTTATCCGGTCACTGACCGCATATACCTGTTCCAGGAAATGAGTTACGAAAATGATACCGACTCCACGGTCTCTCAGATCGCGCATCAGACTGAACAGCATCTCCACTTCCTTCTCATCCAGCGAAGAGGTTGGTTCGTCCAATATCAGTACCTTGCAGTTCATGTCGACTGCCCGTGCAATCGCCACCATCTGCTGTACGGCCAGTGAACACTGAGATAGTTCCTGTTTCGCCCGTGCAGGGATATGCAGGCTTTCAAGAATTTCTGTCGTTCTTTTGTTGCGGCCTCGCCAATCGATAAATGCTCCTTTGACGCGGCCGATAAACATATTTTCCGCCACAGTCAGGTTTGGGCACAGCGTTATTTCCTGGTACACCGTACTGATCCCGATGTCCTGTGCGTCCTGTGGCGAATGGATACGCGCTTCTCCCTCCGTTCCTTCCACCCAGATACTGCCTGCATCCTTAGGATAAACGCCGGTCAGTACCTTGATCAGCGTGGACTTCCCAGCGCCATTTTCTCCCATCAGGGCATGAATCTCACCTTTGCGCAAGGTGAAATCCACATTATCCAGTGCCATAGTACCCGGAAACTGTTTGCAGATCCCACGCATGGTCAAAACCGCTTGATTCTCATCGTTTGGCATCGGAGCCAGCTCCTTCCAGGCTAATAGATATGTAGAGCTTCACATAGCAAAAATCAGACACGTTAAATATGCAAGGCGTTTGGAATGCTTCCCGTACCGGATCAGCCTTCCAAGAAAGAAGGCGCGGTATGAACGCGCGTCTTTCATTCGTTCATACCGCGCCCATGGAAATTATTGTGAATTACAGGCCGTAGTTATCAATATCTTCCTGAGTAATGGTGGTGGCATCGAAGCCCTTTTCCTCGGAAATAACCTGATTCAGTTCGTTCAGGCCGAAGGCAGACAGATCTTCGCCAGCTTCCAGTGCCTTGATCATCTGATCAATCACACCAGCCTGGAAGGGAGAGCACTGTCCGTCATAGTTCCATTCGCCGGCCAGCAGCTTTTCGAGCGCCCACTTGTTGCAGTCAAAGCCCATGATGATAACATCGCCATTCACACCGTGGGTAATCTTCTTGGCATCCAGGGCAGCCACAACGCCGTCCGCCATGCCGTCATTTTCAGCGTACACGATGTTGAACTCGATGCCGGCATCAATCGCAGCTTCAGCGATCTTGCGGGCTTCTTCAGGATCCCAGCTGTCTCCGCCGGTGCCTTCGCGGACGATGGTCCAGTTGGCTTCAGCGTCACACTTTTCGGTCAGAGGATCGCTGCGGCCAATCTGAGCAGCGCTGCCCAGCTGTCCCTGAATATGCAGGATCTTGTACTCTTCAAGGCCCAGGCTCTCCAGCCAGGCAACGGCGGTTTCGCCTTCAACACGCATATCGGAAACAACAGCCGCAGTGTAGTTGGAAGGATCAGTCTCAATCATCCGGTCAAACAGGAATACAGCGATACCGGCTTCCTTCGCTTCCTCAAGCACCTTGTCCCAGCCGGTGGTGTCAGCAGCGGAAACCAGGATGTAATCTACATCAGCGGTGATGAAGCTCTTGAAGGCGTCCAGCTGCTTGTCAGCGGTAGGCGCAGTCACGAAGGTGGCATCATATCCATTCTCCGCAGTGAAAGTGTCAGTCAGGTTCTTCACGTTCGCCTGACGGTATCCGGACTCAGCGGGATCAAGATTGATGATGCCAACCTTGATGCCATCAGCCAGAGCGGAAGCGGCGCACAGCACCATGACCAGAGCGATTACCAGAGCAAAAATTTTCTTCATGGGTTCTCTCCTCCATTTTTATTTTTGGCATTCCTGCCATTTGCTATAATTATAGAAAAAAACCTCTGCCAATAAAATACAGAGGCTTTTTATTTTGGTTGATTTTTATCCGTATGCGACAGGTTTTTAAATTTGTACGGGTTAGTTTTTATTTGCCGGCTGTTTGTTTTTTTTCACTGCGGACGTCCCTTCGATATTCGCTGGGCGTCAGTCCTGTATTTTTCTTGAAAAGATAGCTGAAATAATGAGAATCATTGTATCCAACCTCCAGCGCGATCTGAGAGGATCTCATCTCCGTCGCTTCCAGCAGTTCCTTTGCCTTTCCAATCCGCAATGCCGTAAGATACTGTGTAAATGTCAATCCGGTTTCCTGTGCAAAAACTGTTGAAAAATGACTCTGAGACAGATGCACTTGATCCGCTACGTCCTGCAGCATTAGATTAGGATCGGAAAAATGCTGTGAAAGATAAGCACGCGCCCGGCTGATCGTGGAATCCCCATATCCGGAACGGTTCCGTTCCCGGTAGGCCATGGCGGTCCGCAGAAGCTCCGACAGCTGGCGGAAGCCTTCCTCACCTTCAGTATGAAGCGCTTCCGCAACCTGCTTTTCTTTCAGCACATCACGCGGATTTCCACCGGATTCCTGGATAATCCTCCGGGCTGCAAGCAGCGCCGCCACGCGCAGATACCCCAGTGCCAGAGCAGGATCCATGCTTTCGGAATACTCTGTCAGGATTCCTTCGACATTCCCGACGGGGGCATACTGCAGCCTTTCATAGAGCGGACTGAGTTCTGTTTCCGAGAGCGGGTTGTCTGATCCCTTCTGTTCATTAACCCCGATAATGATATGATCTACAGGTCGTTCTGCGTTCTGCAGGTGACGTGCATGTCTGGCTGTCTTCATGGACTGCCGGATCGCATGAAAGTCATTCACTGTCTCGCCGACGGAGATCAGCAGATGACCCGCCTGCCGCAGTTCCGGCAGGTGGATCACGGAATTGGCGAAGGAATAAGCTCGTTCCTCAGCATCGTTCAGCCGGTCGCCCAGCACCAGTGCGCGCGCACCTTTCGGTGCACCGCAGACGAATACACCTCCTCCGCTCATCTCCGCGAGCGAGTACAGCGCGTTCCTGCAGGCAAGCCTCTCCTCGCCGTCAGCGTCAAAGGCAATATCGATCACCGTATAACAGCTTGCAGAAAGATTGATCCCAAGTCCTCTCATCTGGCTGAGCAGTGCATCATCATCCTGTGGATCTCCTTCATCCGTAAACAGGGATGCCAGCAGCTTATCCCGAAGGAATTGATTACCGGAAGAAAGCCTTTCCCGCATTGCGGTCAGGTTTTCATGCTCTCTGCGCTTTTCCTCGATCTTCTGACTTACGCGGTTAAGCGCAGCTTCCAGCTCCTGCGCCGTTACCGGCTTCAGCAGGTATTCCCGTACACCGAGAGAGATCGCTTTCTGTGCATAGGCAAAATCATCGTAGCCGGAAAGGATGATTCGTTCCACCCACGGCATCGTTCGCTGCACTTCCTCGCACAGACGGATGCCGTCCATGAACGGCATCCGGATGTCGGTCAGCAGAATATCCGCGTTCAGGTCACGGAGCATCGGCAGCGCCATCTCTCCGTCCGGCGCCTCTCCGACCAGCTGATAACCTTTTTCTTCCCATGGGAAGGAATTCCGCAGGTTTTCGCGGATCGCAATCTCATCATCCACGAGAAACACTTTCATCATTGTCGATTTCCTCTCTTGTCCGGATTGGGATTGTGAAGGACACTTCTGTTCCTTCCTGATTTGAACGGATATTCAGTCCTTTCTTACGCTGATAAAACAGACGGATCCGCATATCCACATTCCTGAGACCGAATCCGGAATGTCTTGGTTCCATAGCTTTCTGAACAGTCGGGTTTTCCTCCTGCAGCAGTGCTTTTGCAGCCTCCAGTTCTTCTTTCGTCATTCCCTTCCCGTTATCCTTTACAAAGAAGGTCAGCACCCCATAGCCGATTTTTACGCGGACTTCAATCCTTCCGCCGCCCCGTTTTGTTTTGATCCCGTGGTACAGAGCGTTCTCCACCAGCGGCTGAAGCAGCAGTTTCGGCATATACACGCTCTTCAGTTCATCGTTCTCGTCTACTTCGTAATCCAGAATATCCCGGTAGCGGGTTTTCTGGATACTTAGGTAGGCTGCAACGTGTTTCAGTTCCTGTGTTACCGGAATCCAGTCCGCGCCGGATGAAAGAGAGATCCGGAAGAAATCGCTCAGGCTCCTCGTCAGGCGTACCACTTCATCAGCCTTACCGGATTCCGCCTGCCAGACAATTGTATCCAGCGTATTGTACAGGAAATGAGGATTAATCTGTGCCTGCATAGTCCTCAGTTCTGCTTTGGCCAGATGATCTGTCTTCTGGCGTGTCTCCTGCATCAAAGCTTCAAGTTGGTTTGCCATCTCATTGATATGCTCACCCAGTTCCTCTAGCTCATCCACGTTCACACCTGAAACACGCTCGCCAAAGTGACCCTCAGCAATCCGGCGCACAGCGTTTTCCATTGATCCAAGTGAGCTCCGGATCGATTCTGTCATCCTGTTCGTTTTGAACCGACTATACCATAATGCATATATTAACAGGATTACTTCCGCTGTAGCAGATGCCCACATCCACTGATGCAGATTCCTGCTTGTGGCTGTTGCATTGGCAATTTCTTCAGTGATAAATGCGTCCAGCATGTTTGCAACAAGACTGCCCACATCCCTTACTTCATCAACAATACTCTCGATTTCATCAACAGGCTTACGCTGTGTCATCCCGTCACGGACTTTCAGTGTATACTGTTCCATGGTATCCATGGTTCTCCGTGCGATCGTCAGTTGCAGGTGTCCGTTACCTTCCGTCTGTCCGGTCAATGTATCCAGTGTGTTATCTATTCTGTGAATTGTCTCTAATACACCGCTTTTTTCAAAAGATGTCCGACCTGCTGCAACGGAAAACAGATCTTCCGCAAGTTCGGTTTCCAGCGCCGGTTTCAGTTCCGCTGCCGCATCCATTCGGCGAATCATTCCCTGGTACCGTGACGAATAGAGAATCATGACAAACAGTCCGGCAATGACCGGCAATGCAAGCAGCACAGCAATCGTCGAAACAGAATTCCTGACTTCAGAAGAAATGCCGGTTCTTCTTTTCCCTCGCATTGTCAGAATCCCTCCACGGACGGATCCGTAAGATCGTCAAAATCTGTGAACACCCCTTCTTCCGGATGTGTTACTTTTGAGATCTTCTCGCCGGCATTCAAACTTTTTACAAGCGCCATTGCAGCAGGGCCAAGTTTAGGTGTGCACTGTACAACACAGTTAATTTTCCCATCCTTCAACGCTTCGACTGCTTCCTTCTCCCCGTCCACTGTTATCAGTATAATATCTTTTCCGGGCTGTATATTATTCTGTTCCAGAATGTTCAGAATTCCCAATGTCATGGAGTCATTGTGTGAATAGATCACATCTATACCGTCTACTCCATATTTATCGAGTATCTGCAACGCGCATTCCTCGCCCTTGGAGCGCAGAAAATCTCCGGAAATACTGTCAATGATCGTAAAACGCGAATCTTTTTCGATTGTGTCTTGGAATCCTTTCTGCCGGTCGCGCATAGGCGTTGAATCGATCGTTCCGCTGATCTCTACAATGTTAAGATGTTCGGCATTCATGGCATCTGCTTTGTGGATCAGATATTCCCCGGCTTTTCTCCCTTCCGCATAAAAATCCGCCCCGACATACGATGTATACAGGCTTTCATCATTTGTTTCAATCATACGATCCATCAGGATCACAGGAATCCCGGCACTTTTCGCCTCATTCAGTACATTGTCCCATCCGTTTTCCACGATCGGCGAAAAGATGATTACGTCTACCCGATAAGCAATAAAAGACCGGATTGCGTCGATCTGTTTTTCCTGCTTCTGGTTAGCGTTTTCCATCATAAGTCCGAAACCCGCTTCCTTTGCAGCAGCTTCCATGCTTTCTGTGTTTGCAATACGCCAGGAGCTTTCTGCCCCCAGCTGGGAAAAGCCGACAACCACAGGAGCTGTATTTACTTCCGTTTCAGTTTCACGTGCACAGGATGTGAGACACAGGCACAGCAGCAGTGCCGCAGCCAGGCAGATGATTCTTTTCATGGTCCGGTTCTCCTCTTCCCTCTCATTTCTCACAGATCACGTATATCCAGATCTCCGCACTGTGCAAGTGCATCGCTGTGTGCAACAACACAGACGGTCCCTTCTTCCGCAAACCGATCCAGCCATTCGCCGCATTCAATGAGCTGCCCCGGCGTTGTATTCAGAACTTCCCTGCGAATACGTTCGTTTTCCTCGCGGGTGTATCCCGTCAGCATCCTCGCGTCTGCGAGCGCTCCCTTGTCCCTGGGGGACAGCAGCGGATTCATCTCATTCAGGGCTGAGATAATGTACTTGTCCAAGCTTTCTCCGCCGGCAGCAAATTCACGAAGATATGCAGAGGCACCGCTGTCCGCCTCCAGTGTCCTCCCCGGGCTCGGGTCCCGGAAGGAATAGGAAAACAGATTCCCGCTTCTGTCGATCTGAATCCCGGCACCGTATGCACCGCCCTGCACCCGTATCCTGTTCCAGTAATATCCGAGAGTCAGAATACCGCCTGCCAGCCACATGCTCCCGGAAAACTCTTTCCCGCATCGGCTCAGCTGGTATCCGCGTGCAGCAAAGCCGGTCTGTGACGGTATCCGGAATCCGATCCTGTTCGCGTCATCCTCCCGGTACGAGGCATATTCCGGAACCCCTGTTCCCGCCGGGAAAGCTCCGGCCAGCAGGTCCGGCACCATGTCATTTCCTGATGTCACGCTGAGCGTAAGCCTTGCGCGGCAGGCACTTTCGCACCGGATCCTGCAGGCCGTCCTCAGGAATGCTTCCATTTCCCGTCCCGGATCCGATGCAAAAGCATGGACATACCGCACCGCACGTTCGCCGTCAATCGCATTTTTCACCGCGGCATCTGCGGTGAACAGGCTCATACACTTCCTGACAGCAACCATATGTCCGCTGCTCACAATCCGCTGCCGGGAATTCATATCGTTCTGGTGGACAATCTCCAGGATCCTGTTCTCCTGGCCTTCGGTCAATGTATTCAGGAGGATCTCTGCCAGCAGTTCCTGCGCCTGCTGCACATTTTCCTCAAGGGCGCTTGCAAAAGCGCCGAGACACGGTACGCAGTGCTCCGCGTCTCCCTTTTTGCTCCGTGTCACCACCGCAAAGCCGAGGCTGCCGGTCCGGCGTTTGATTTCCTGCTGCAGCCGGAGCGCATCATACCTGCGTGTCGGAAGCTTTCCCAGCATCCCGGCATAGAGCGCCGCCCTGGTCAGATCCTCCAGTGGCATGTCCGTCAGGGAAAAATAGGCGCGCAGATGCACAACGCCGTTGCACGGAAGCCTGTGAATCATAACCGAAACACCGGATACCGTCCTGATTTCTGTTTCGACCCATTCCGGTTCGATATCCGCATCTTCTTTTCTGAGCAGCGGAAGCGTGGCAAGATCCTCTTCCCGGTCCGGCGTACACTGCCAGGATTCGATTTCATCACGCATGCGCTCCGTTTCCGCCCGTTCCTCTTCCGTCATCCTGCCCAGCGTGTTCCGCAGTTTCTCCGATTCCCTTGCTCTTTTTTCCTTGCCGAGTGTCAGCGAAGGCAGCGTATGCAGCATGATAAGGTTCTCCCGGTTCAGCAGCATATCTGCCGCAAGCCGGTCAAAAGTACCGTCTTCCAGCCACTCCTTCATGGAGCGGATCATGCTTCCGGTTTCCAGAGATTCCACCGGATCCCCGCCGTACAGCCAGGTTCCCATGCTCCGGATGCACCGTCCGATTCCCTGGGGTTCTTCTTCCTCCCGCAGGTGGAATACAGCACGGTTCATGGAAGCTTCCACCGCACTGCGGTCCAGGCCTTCGTTCCGGATCTTCTGTCCTGTTTCTTCAAGCAGGTCCAGAATCTCCTGTTCCTTTCCGTCCGTCACATGCTCCGCATGCATGGCAATCCAGCTTTGCAGCCCCGTATCATCGACCGAAAGATTCAGGTCACGTGCCAGACCGCGCTCAAGCGCTGCCCGTTTCAGCGGGGATTCATTGGTTCCTGTCAGCACATCACAGATGATCCCCCGTGCCATGTTCGCCGTTCTGTCCTTCCAGGTCCCGGTGATCCGGGCCGTTGTCAGAAAGCCTTTATTCTCAGGGCTCTCTTCCTGCCCCAGCTCGTAGAAGATGGTACGTTCACAGCTTCTGGGCACCTGCATGACAAATGCGGGATTGTTTTCCCTTTTGTCATAAGCGGAAAAATAGCTGTCAAGCAGACGGAGCATCTCCTCCATCGGAACTGCCCCGTCCAGGTATATCCAGGCATTTGAAGGATGATAGCAGCGTTCATACTGCCTGCGGTATTCATCGAAAGTCAGGTCTGTGATCACTTCCGGATCACCACCACTGTTGTATCCGTTGTAGGTGTCCGGAAAAAGCATGGCGCTGATCTCATGATCGATCAGGGTATCAGTATCACTCATTGCGCCTTTCATTTCGTTCAGTACCACGCCCCGGTATTCAGGATTCCCCTCTTCGTCCCGGTCGATATGCCACCCTTCCTGGCAGAACCTTTTCCTGTCGGAGATGGAAACCGGTGCAAATACCGCGTCAAGATACACGCCGGTCAGGTTCATCAGGTCCCGCGGATTCCGGCTGGATACCGGAAACATCGTCATGTCCGGAAAGGTCATTGCATTCAGGAACGTGTTCATGCTGCTTTTCAGCAGTTCCACAAACGGCTCCTTCATCGGATATCTCCGGCTGCCGCACAGCACGCTGTGTTCCAGAATATGGAATACGCCCGAAGAATCCTCCGGCAATGTACGGAATGTGATTGAAAAAACCATATTCTCAGCACCGTTGTCCAGCCAGAACAGCCGGGCTCCCGTGCGTTCATGTTCCATAAGAACAGCTCTGCCCTCCGGATCCGCGCAGTTTTCATCTTTCAGTACGCGGAATCCGTGGACAGTCGTGTTAGTATGATACTCCATCTTTGTCTCCCGTCCTTATTATCTTTTTCATTTTATCGGAATCCGGGGTATTGTCAAGGAGATGAAAAGCAGGAATTCTGCCCTTTTTGTTGTATATATTTGTGTATGGTTTTCTTCATTCAGGACGGAAAGGAGTTCCGGTATGAATATACGTGAGCGCCTGGAACAGCAGGAATATCTCCTGCTCGCGCCTTATGCGTGCCGTTCTGCAGAAAGCGCAGGCCGCAAAAAGGAAGAGCCGGCCTGCGATCTTCGTACCGATTTCCAGCGCGACCGTGACCGGATCATCCACTGTAAATCTTTTCGCCGTCTGAAATTCAAAACACAGGTGTTTCTCTCTCCCGAAGGTGATCATTACCGCACGCGCCTGACCCATACACTTGAGGTCGCTCAGGTTGCACGCACACTTGCCCGTGCTCTCCGCCTGAACGAGGATCTGACTGAAGCGATCGCTCTTGGGCATGATCTCGGCCATACCCCCTACGGCCATATCGGTGAACGCACACTTGACGCTCTATTGCCTGAAGGCTTCCGTCATAATGAACAAAGCCTGCGTGTCATTGAAAAGCTTGAGAACAACGGTGCCGGCCTGAATCTGACAAAAGAAGTCCGCCACGGAATCCTGACCCATTCAGGCGCGCTGCTGCCGGAGACCGTTGAAGCTGAATGTGTACGCAGGGCAGACCGGATCGCTTATCTGAATCACGATCTGGATGATGCCCTGCGGAGCGGTATCCTCCGTGCAGATGCTATTCCGCCCGACTGCCTGAAAGTACTCGGAGCAACCCATCGTCAACGGATCAACACCATGATCACGGATATCGTCGCAAACAGCGAAGGGCAGCCGCATCTTTCCATGTCTCCGACCGTGGAAAATGCCATGGACGGTCTTCGGGAATTCATGTTTGAGCGCGTTTACCGCAACGAATGGCGTGATCCGGAGGAAGCCCGCTGCGATTATGTACTTCGCCATCTGTTTGAATACTATTGCGGACATCCCGGTGAAATGCCCGAGGAATTTGTGATGATCGGTTATGAAGACGGAACGGAACGCAGCGTATGCGACTATCTTTCCTGCATGACCGACCGCTACGCGACCCGCCGGTTTACGGCGCTTTTCGCCCCTTCCTCGTTCCCTGCTTTCTGATTTTCTTTTCAGACCGACTGAATACTGAGGTGTATTGTTCATGGCATCCCGTTTTCCCGCCCACTGGCTGGATGAGCTCCGCTCCCGGTCTGACATCGTTCAGATCATCTCCGGCTATGTCGGACTGAAAAAATCCGGACGGAAATACTGGGGGCTCTGTCCTTTCCACGGAGAAAAGACAGCTTCTTTTTCTGTGGATGCAGAACAGCAGCTGTACTACTGTTTCGGCTGTAAAGCCGGTGGAAATGTCATCAATTTCATCATGGATATCGAACGGTGCAGCTTTCATGAAGCCGTGGAACTGCTGGCGGAACGCGCGCATATCCCGATGCCGGAGATGGAAAACGATGCGGAGTGGGAAAAGCGCCGCACCCGCAGGGAACGCCTTCTGTCCGCCAACCGGGAAGCCGCGCGTTTCTATCATGAGGTGCTTTTCAAGCCGGAAGGTGCTGCTTCCCTGGCGTATCTCAGGAAACGCGGCCTTACTGATTCCGTGATCCGCAAATTCGGGCTTGGCGCTGCACCGGAGCAGTGGACTTCGCTCACTGACCACCTTCTTGCTTCCGGCTATACACTTGGGGAGCTTTCTTCCGTAGGACTCACCGTTGTAAAGGATCCGGATACTCCCGGCGGGAAAAAGCGGTATTTCGATATGTTTCGCAACCGGGCAATCTTCCCGATTATCGATATGTACAGGAATGTCATTGCTTTCGGCGGCCGCTCTTTGGGGAAGGAACAGCCGAAATATATGAACACCTCCGATACACCTGTCTTCAACAAACGGAAGAATATATATGCTGCCAATCTTCTTCGCCAGCAGCGGCATCTTCCGCACGTGATCCTTGTTGAAGGCTATATGGACGTGGTCAGCCTTTCCCAGTTTGGGGTGGAAGGTGTCTGTGCGACGCTCGGTACTGCCCTTACGAACGACCAGGCGCGGCTTCTTCGCCGTTTTGCGCCGGAAGTATGGCTGGGGTATGATGGCGATTCCGCCGGGCAACATGCCATTCTCCGGGGACTCGACATCCTGGAACAGGAAGGTATTCCGGCACGGGTACTGGATTTTCCTGACGGACTTGATCCGGATGAGTTTGTCCGGCGCGACGGAGCGGACGGTTTCGCATCTCTTCCCGCCCTTCCGGCGGCTGTTTATCGTCTTCGCCGCCTGAAGGAGTCATTTGATCTCTCCACCGACGAAGGAAAAATGAATTATGTACGGAAAGCTGCCTTTGTGCTGGCTCCGCTCGATCCTGTCGGTGAGGAAACATATCTGAAAACCCTGATGCTTGAAACCGGCTTTTCTCACGATGTTCTGAAGCAGCAGGTGGATGGGGCCCGTGGTGAATCCCGTAACAAAGCACCCGTTCCGGGGGAACTTCCTCAGGAGAACAGTCGTTCGCCGCATTCGCCAGCCCGGCGAACCGGTCAGCCTCCTTCGCCTTTGGAGGCGGCCCAGGAAACACTTCTCAGTCTTCTTGCAACCGGACAAATTCCGAAAGATATGGTTGAAGAAAAGGATTTTGAGGATGACGAGTTGAAATCATTATATACGGCTCTGGTAGCCGGCGCGTCTCCGGCGTCGCTGCCCGATACCGCACCGGATGATGAGACACGTTCCCGTTATACCCGGATCCTCTTGTCCCCTGCTGCTGAGAATACAGACCAGATGATTTCCATGGCCACACAGTGCCTCGCAAGGATCCGCAAGGCATCCTGCCAGAAACAGTATGAAGGTCTGATGCAAAAGATGAAGACCATGGATCCGAAGGATCCTGACATTCCCGAGCTCTTGCGTGAAGCGCAGGAACTGCGAAAAAAAATGGAGAAAGCGAACTGAGAACCCCGTTCACCGGGGCCGCCGGCCACTGCGCCATGATTGTAAAGGAGAGGATTCCCTTGTCTAGCCTTTCACCCGAAAACAGGCAAAAGCGCCTTGATGATCTGTATGAATACGGAAAATCCAAAGGAACACTGACGTATAAAGAGATCATGGACCGGCTGATGGAGCTGGAAATGGATTCTGACCAGCTTGACCACGTCCTGGAAACGCTGGATGCCTACGGCGTAACCGTTGTAAATGATTCATCGGATGAAACTGTACGCATTTCCGATGACCAGGCTGCCGATGTCGCCGCAGCCACTGCTTCAGCCGATGATTCCGCCAATGAACCGATCGACCTTTCCATCCCTGAAGGGATCAGTATTGACGATCCGGTCCGGATGTACCTGAAAGAGATTGGCAAAGTCCCTCTCCTTACTGCAGAAGAAGAGATCGAGATCGCCAAGAGACTGGAAGCAGGAGATGAGTCTGCCAAGCAGAAGCTCGCCGAAGCAAACCTTCGTCTTGTAGTATCCATCGCCAAGCGTTATGTCGGCCGCGGCATGCTCTTCCTTGACCTGATCCAGGAGGGAAATCTCGGTCTGATCAAGGCTGTGGAGAAATTTGACTACCGCAAAGGATTCAAGTTCTCCACGTATGCAACCTGGTGGATCCGCCAGGCCATTACCCGCGCTATCGCAGATCAGGCCCGTACAATCCGGATCCCGGTACATATGGTTGAAACCATTAATAAGCTGATCCGTGTTTCCCGCCAGCTGCTGCAGCAGTATGGTCGTGAACCCACGCCGGAAGAGATCGCCGCGGAAATGGGGATTTCCGAAGCCAAAGTCCGTGAGATTATCAAAATCGCTCAGGAGCCGGTTTCACTGGAAACGCCAATCGGCGAAGAAGAGGATTCGCATCTGGGAGACTTTATTCCGGATGATGATGCGCCTGCTCCCGCAGAAGCTGCTTCCTTTACTTTGATGAAGGAACAGCTCATGGATGTACTGGACACATTAACCCCCCGCGAAGAAAAGGTCCTCCGTCTCCGGTTTGGTCTGGATGACGGTCACCAGCGTACACTGGAGGAAGTCGGAAAGGAATTCAACGTAACGCGTGAGCGTATCCGCCAGATTGAAGCGAAAGCACTGCGCAAACTCCGTCATCCCTCCCGCAGTAAAAAGCTCCGGGATTATCTGGATTAAACCCATGCAGCTGAGAAATCTTGATCCACGCCTTTCCCTCGCATTTGATCTCTATGATCTGTGCGAACTGGCAGCTGACATCGGGACCGATCACGCACATCTTCCGGCCGCGCTCCTGCAGCGCGGCCGCTGTCAGCATATGATTCTTACCGATATCAGTGAGAGCGCGCTTGAAAATGCTCGTACAGAGATGGCCCGTCTCCGTCTTTCAGACCGGGTCTCGCTTCGTCTGGGAGACGGTCTTTCTCCTGTTACTGAAAAATGTGGAGTCATCTCCGTCATGGGGATGGGCGGACGTACGATCAGCGACATCCTTCTTTCAGGCGCAGCCCGCCTGCAGGGCGCCACTCTTCTTCTGTCTGCCCACACAGACTGGCATCTGATCCGGGCAGCGGTACGGGATATAGGCTACCACCTCGACCGTGAAGAACCGTGTCTGGCTGCGGGACGTTTTTATCTTTTCCTGCGTGCACGCCCTGGTTCTGTTCCGATGACTGAACGGGAAATCCGCCTCGGCGGCCCGCTGTTCCGTTCGGAATCCCCGGCCCTTTTTCCGTTCCTGCGCCGCCGGAAAGAAGTCCTTCAGGAACGTCTGCGCGGCCTTCTTTCCGCTTCCGTACCCGACAAATCTGAAATTTGCCTGTTACAGGAAGATCTTGCTTTCCTCGACACTTTTCCCGATATTCGTTCCTGAACGTTTTCTTTTTGCTCCCTTTTGTTCATTTATCGCTGCCCGCTGAAACGGAGGTGCCTCATGACTGTTCAGAACATCTATGACCTGATCCATACAGTTGCCCCCTTTGACACCCAGATGGACGGCGATAATTCCGGCCTTCTGGTCGGATCTTCTTCCCAGGAGATCACAAGTATTCTCTTTGCACTCGATGTGACCGAATCCGTCATCGACGAAGCTGTCGCAGTCGGCGCTGAGCTCATCGTAACGCATCATCCGCTCATGTTTTCCCCTGTTCATTCCCTGACCGATGAAACCTATGAGGGACGTCTCATCCGACGCCTTATCCGCGAAAACATCAGCCTGATCGCTGCGCATACTAACCTGGATCAGGCGCCCGGAGGCATCAATGATGCCCTTGCTGTGCTCAGCGGGCTGACAGAGATTACCGGAACGGGTTTCTTCCGGTCCGGTATCCTGCCGGAGAAGATGACAGCACGCTGCTTTGCGGATCTGCTTGCAGAAAACCTGCAGACTACCGTTCGTCTGATGGGGCCGGAGGATCGGATGATCCGTCGGGTCGGTCTCTGTTCCGGCGGCGGCAGCGATCAATGGCTGCAGGCAGCAGAGAACGGATGTGATGCTTTCGTTTCCGGGGAGATCAGGCATCACCATGCGCTTGCCATGGCGGACGCTGGTATTGCAGCCTTTGAATGCGGCCATTTTGCAACCGAGGAACCGGGGCTTGCTGCCCTTGCCGAAGCTTTACAAAACTCCCTCAATCATGTAGAATGTAATGTGCGGGTTTATGTATCTGCCATACCTGCATATTCGTATCCCCGCACCCCGTGACAGGCGGTTTTTCCTGTCGGAAGGAGGCTCCCGTATGGATAACTTTGAAGCATTATGGGCGTACCAGACAGAGGATATCAAGGCTGATGCGATCGCCAATGCGATCAGGCGCTCCCCTGTCCGTCAGAAACTTGAAAAAACACGTGATCTGATTCTGGACCGCCAGAAGCAGTATAAGCAGATCGAGGTTGAGATCACTGCCATGGCTGACCGTAAGGATATTATTTCCCAGGCGGTCGAGCATTCCGAGGCTCAGCTCCGCACTCTGAAAGAACGGTTTGACGCCAATCCGCCTGATACAGCGGAAGACGTTAAAGCCCTCATGGCTGAAGTAAGCCACTGCCGCGATACCATCCGCCAGTATGAAGCCGAGATCGCCAGGATTGTGAAGGAATCTTCCGCTCATGAGAAGCAGCAGCATATTGTCCGCATGGACGCTGCAAACGCAAAAAAGGCTTTCGACCAGCTTAAGACCGAATACGAAGCGGAATCGCAGAGCAAAAAGACTGAGCTCGACGAGCAGCGGGCAAAAGCAAAAGCACTTGCCGCAACGGTTGATCCTGCGCTGCTTGACGAATACAACACCATCAAGAAACATATTTCACCGCCGATCGCCCGCCTGACGCACGGACAGTGCTCCGGTTGCAACACATCCCTTCCGTCCGCTGTTGTGTCCAAAATCAAGAACGGCGGCCTGGTTGAGTGTGAAACCTGCGGCCGCATGATTATTCAGTAAACCACATGAAGAACCGCCGCTCCTTTTTCGGAGCGGCGGCTTTTATATATCTTCTCCGGCGTCGTAATATTCAATCTCACTCAGCATCGGACATTCCTCAAAGGCATCCTCTGCAATCACAGCACCCTGCGGCACCCTGACTTTTTCCAGTCGTGCACATCCGTAAAACGCCTTTGACCCGATCGACTTCAGGTTTTTGCCGAAGGTCAGTTCCTTCAGGCTCACGCAACTGATGAACACCATATCCCCGACTTTTTCAAGGCTCTCCGGAAACTCAATATCCTCCAGAGAGATGCATCCTCCAAAGGAGCACTGGCCGATGGTCCTCAGGCCTTCCTGGATTTCCACGTGTCTCAGGCTGGTGCATTTCCAGAAACACATATTATCAAGGCTGACAATGCTCTCCGGAAGCAAAACCGATTCCACAAGGCTGCAGTCAGAAAACGTCTGGTATAATCCGGTTACTACAAGATCCCGGAGTGTTCCGGGCACCTCGACATTCTCTTCATAACCGATATACCGGATGGCTTTGCAGCTGATTTTGTCATCCAGCGGTTCAAGTCTGAAATCTCCTTCAACGGGAATGTCATTTACGTAATATCCGGACAGGGCATCCATTGTTCCTTTTGCTTTTTCGATATCCGCATCCGTCGCTTCCGGGACATCAAAATACTCCGTATCACCAGCCGGATCATCAAACTCTTCAAAGTCTTCGGCAAAGGAATGCTGGCAGAACATGAAAAGCATAAATGCTGTCAGCAGCACAAAAAAGCGTTTCATCCTCTTCAGCACCTCCTTCTGCCCATTATCTTTAATATTATAGAAGAAAACGAAGTGAAAATCAACTATGCTGTTTTTGTCAGAACTGTGGTCAGAATTTGCAAAACTTGTAATTGACGAACCGGACAGATTGTGCTATGCTTTTTCCGGTAACGTTACCGATATCGTTTCCGATATTGTTCCGGAAGGAAGTGCCGTAACTGTGAAAGTGATCACAATCAAAGACATAGCAAAACTGGCAGGCGTCTCTGTAACAACTGTCAGCCGTGTGCTGAACCATCGTCCGGATGTGAACCCTGCAACACGTGAAATGGTGGAGAGGATCATTGAAGAAAACAGCTTCGTCGGTAACAAGAACGCCCGCGGGCTGAAACAGACCGGCGATGCGATCGGACTGATCATCCGCGGACGCTCCAACCCATTCCTGAACGCACTGGCAGAAGCAATCCTTGACCATGCTGCTTCCCTTCCCGACTTCTTCGTTACGGAGTATATCGATGAAAAAGCGGATGAATTTGAAACCGCGCTCCGCATGACAAAGCAAAACCGCATCAAAGGGATGATCTTTGTCGGAAGTCTGATCGATGATCGTGTCCAGGCGATCCGTTCCCTTGAAATTCCTGTCGTTTTTACAACCGTAAATGCCATCGCCGCTTCCATGAAGAATGCATCATCTGTCGCGGTGGATGACCGGAGTATGGGACGCCTGGTTGCGGAAGAACTTCTTTCCCGCGGGCATCGTAAAATCGCCGTCTTCGGTTCCAATCCGATCGCTGAGGATTCACTTGCAATGCGCTTCCAGGGTTTCTGCGACGCTTATACTGACCGTGGGCTGACATTCGACAGCAATGATTACCGTGAAACCCGTTTTTCTTTGGAAGCCGGCTACAATGCCGCACGCGATTACTTCCGTGATCATCCGGATACAACCGCGCTTTTTGCTATGAGCGATACCGTCGCTATCGGCGCCATCCGCGCGCTCAGCGACCTTGGAAAAACTGTTCCGGAAGATGTCAGCGTTGTCGGATTTGATGGAATTGACCTCTGCCGGTTCTCCATTCCGAGGCTGACAACCGTGGAACAGCCCGTGGATGAGATTGCCCGCCGCAGCGTCAATCTGCTGCTGGATATGATGGAAAAAGGTGCTGCCCCCAGGCACATTACCGTCAAGGCAGTCTTCCGCAGCCGGGATTCTGTCGCTCCTCCGCGTATTGTTCCTTAACTTATGGAGAAAGGAGTCCTCCCTATGCGCGCAAGCGGTATTCTGATGCACATTTCCTCGCTTCCCTCTCCCGGCGGAATCGGGAGTCTCGGACGCGAGGCATTTGACTTTGCGGATTTTCTGCAGGCTTCAGGTTTCAGGATCTGGCAGGTTCTTCCCGTCGGTCCGACAGGCTATGGCGAAAGCCCGTACCAGTCAGGCTCTGTTTTCGCAGGAAACCCCCTTCTGATCTCCTGTCGGGCGCTTCGGGAAGAAGGACTCCTTTCCTATACGGATGATGAGGAATTAGTTCCCTCAGATCCGGAAAAAGTTGACTTTGACAATGTCCGCAAAAACAAGGCCATGCTCCTGCGGCGCTGTTTTACCGAATCCGCGGATCGTCTGAAACCGCAGCTGGATCAGTTCTGTGCAGAGCATCCCTGGGTATCGGATTATGCACTGTTCACAGCTGTAAAAGAACACTTCAGCGGTGCAATGTTCTCTTCCTGGCCGGATCCGGAAATCATCCGCCGTACTCCTGAAGCTCTCCGGAAGTATACGGATCTGCTGAAAGGAGAAATTGCCTTCCATGTTTTCTGCCAGTTCCTCTTCCGGCGTCAATGGTTTGCGCTCAAGAAATACTGCAATGAGCGCGGTATCCTGATTTTTGGTGATATGCCGATCTATGTCGCTGAAGATTCAGCCGATACATGGACGCATCCTGAAATCTTCCAGCTGGACCGGAACAGGATTCCGAAGCGTGTTGCCGGTGTTCCTCCGGATTATTTTTCTGCGGATGGCCAGCTGTGGGGGAATCCCCTCTACCGGTGGTTCCGTCTCCGCCTGCATGGCTATGACTGGTGGGTGGATCGGATGAAAGCCATGGCGGATATGTATGATATGATCCGGATCGATCACTTTGTCGGATTCGCGAATTACTATTCCGTTGCGCACGGCGCGTCGAACGCGCGCAACGGCCGCTGGGTCATCGGACCCGGAAAGAATCTGTTCCGCGTTCTCAGACAAAAGGTCCCCGGAATCCGGATCATCGCCGAAGATCTTGGCTGTGTCAACAACCGTGTCCGCAGGCTTCTGACCTGGTGCGGCTATCCTGGCATGAAGGTCCTCACCTTCGGTTTTGACGGAAACGACTCCAATCCTCATTTTCCTGGAAATTACGGTACAAACTCCGTCGCCTATACCGGCACGCATGACAACGACACTGTCCTCGGATGGGTGGAAAATGCATCAACGGAAACGTTGGAACGCGCGATGAAAACCCTTGGCTTTTCAAAGGCGGAAGATGCACCGGACGCTTTTATCCGGGAACTCTTCCACGGTCCATGCGATACTGCCGTCGTCCCGATGCAGGATATTCTGCACCTGGGATCAGAAGCCCGGATGAACTATCCCGGCAGAGTCGGAGGCAACTGGTCCTGGCGCATGAAACCGGATGCCCTGACTGTCGACCTGATCATGAAATACTGTGCCCTGAACACTGAGACAAACAGGAGGTAACTGAAAATGAACGCACAGCAGCTGATCCGAAATGCGGAACAGCGTCTGATAACCCAGACGCACAAAGGATGGAGGGATGCTTCCCCCGTCGAGTTGCATAACGCGATTTCGGGTGCCGCCATGGATGCGATTGCCCCGGTCTGGAAAAAGAAGGAGGATACCCGCCTTTTCCGCCGCAAGGCTGCCTACCTGTCCATGGAATACCTGGTCGGCCGCCTGGTCTTCAACAACCTGTACTGTATGGGAATTCTGGATGAGACAAAAAGACTCCTGGCAGAAAAAGGCGTGGATCTTGCCGCACTTGAAGATATTGAGGATGACGCATTCGGAAACGGTGGCCTGGGGCGCCTGGCTGCATGTTTCCTGGACAGCGCTGTCACCTGCAATGTCCCGTTGACCGGATACGGACTCCGTTTCCGTTACGGCCTCTTTAAGCAGACATTCGTGGATGGCCGTCAGTGTGAGGAGCCGGATGACTGGGCACGTTTTGGAGATCCCTGGTCCATTCGGCGGGAGGATGAAGCAGTGATTGTCCGGATGAAAACCGGAGACGTGCTGGCCGTACCTTATGATATGCCTGTCATCGGGTATGGTGCCAAAAATGTCGGTACCCTTCGTCTGTGGCAGACCGAAAGCCTGCATGAAGTCGATTTTACCCTCTTCAACAACCAGGAATATGCGAAAGCTGCTGCAGACAAGAATAGGGCTGAAGATATCACGAAATTCCTTTATCCCAATGACACGAAAAAAGAAGGAAAGCAGCTGCGCGTCAAACAACAGTATGTACTCGTATCCGCGACGATGCAAGACCTGCTTCGTGCCTATCGCAGACGTCACGGAAATGACTATTCTCTCTTTGCAAAGGAAAACGCAGCCCAGCTGAATGACACTCATCCGACAATGGCCATTCCCGAACTGATCCGGCTGCTGGGTGAAGATGGTATATCCTTTGATAAAGCTTTTGCCATTGCACGGGATACTTTTGCCTACACCAATCATACCGTCATGCAGGAAGCCCTTGAAAAATGGGATCTTTCGCTGCTTTCTTCCGTTTGTCCGCAGATTGTCGGCATCATCCGGAAGATCGATGCCCGTTTCCGCAGTGAGATGAAAAAAGCAGGAAAAGAGACCTCTCCTTCCCTGTGCATCATTCTGGATGGCCGTGTGCACATGGCCGGACTCGCCGTTTACGCTACTCATACGACGAATGGTGTCGCTGCGCTCCATACGGAAATCCTGAAAAACGACGTCTTTGCCGAGTGGTACAAACTTTATCCTGACCGCTTCCAGAACAAGACCAACGGAATTACTCAGCGCCGCTGGCTGGGACTGTGCAACCCCGAACTCTGCAGCCTGATTGAAAGTACCATCGGTCCTGGTTTCATTACCGATCTTTCCCGGCTGGAGAATCTGGATCCGATGATCAATACCGCTTTGTGCCGGAGATTCCTCGCCGTCAAGAAGGAAAAGAAAGCCCAACTTTGCGCGGAGATCCTGAAGCGTGAAGGTGTTTCCCTTTCCTCTTCCATGGTCTTTGATGTCCAGGTCAAGCGCCTGCATGAATACAAACGCCAGTTCATGAATGCTCTGAGCATCCTCGCGATCTATGATCAGCTGAAGAGGGGCCAGCTGAAGGATCTTCCGCCCGTTGCCTTCATCTTCGGCGCCAAGGCCGCTCCGGGCTATGACCGCGCCAAAGCCGTCATTCACTGGATCAATATGATTGCGGAAAAAGTCAACAGCGACCCGAAAACCAGGGACCGCCTGAAAGTCGTCTTTGTTTCGAACTACTGTTGTTCCTGGGCGGAGAAAATCATCCCCGCTGCCGACATTTCTGAGCAGATCTCTCCCGCAGGCACGGAAGCTTCCGGTACCGGCAACATGAAGCTGATGCTCAACGGAGCCGTCACCCTCGGCACCTTCGACGGTGCCAACGTGGAAATTGTTGAGGAGGCAGGCCTGGAGAACAACTATATCTTCGGCGCCACTGTGGAAGAACTGGAGAAAATCCGGGATTCCTATGACCCGAAGAAGATTTACAGAAAGAATGCCCTCCTCCGCAGGGCTTTGGATACCCTGACTGATGGGACCTTCCCCGACGAAGACGGAGCCCTGAAGGAACTCCATGACGCGATCCTGGAAGGCGCTTCCTGGCACAAGCCGGATCATTACTTTGTCATGAAGGATTTTGAAAGCTATTATGAAACCAAGCTCCGGGCTATCCGGGACGCCGGGGCCGGCAGTACCGGTTTCGCGAAAAAATGCCTGAAAAACATAGCCCACGCCGGCAAGTTCTCCTCTGACCGTACGATCCTGCAGTATGCGAAGGAGATCTGGAATGTATAAGGAAAAGGGATGCCGTCACGGCATCCCTTTTTCGTATCCCGGTATTTTTATACTGCGTTGAACATTCTCCGGAGAAGGATCGCCGCCTGCTTGACGGCGTTCTTTTTTTCCCCGGCTTCGATCAGCGCCTCCTGCGCTTCCCGCAGGTTTTTCCCCTGCTTCATGATTTCAATCAGTTTCGCTTCCGCAGACAGTTCCGCTCCCGGTGTTTCCTCCTGCGGAACCGGAACATTGTGCAGGTCGATAACCACACAGTACTCGCCTTTTTCGGTCTTTTCCCCGGCCTTCAGCACCGCAAGAACGTCCGCTGATTTTCCGTATACCGTCTTCTCGTGTATTTTCGTCAGGTCGCAGCAGACGGTCAGTTCCGCTTCCGGAAGTGTTTCCGTAATGGCTTCTGTCAGTTCCGTGATCCGGAAAGGTGATTCATGGACCACCGCTACCCGGGTGCCTTTCGAGATCTCCCGCAATTTTTCCCGGAGATCCTTCTTTTCCCGCGGAAGGAACCCGTAAAAGGTGAATTCCCTCGCGTCAGCCCCGCTCACGGACAAGGCGGCGATTCCGGCGCAGCATCCTGGAACAGGGATCACCTGGATTCCGGCAGCTGCGCATGCCCGGACCACCTCGTTCCCCGGATCGGAGATGCAGGGGGTTCCGGCATCGGTCACCAGTACCGCGTTCAGGTCTCCTTCGAGGATTTTCGAAGCCAGCGGTTCTGCTTTGTTTCCCTCGTTATGCCGGTGGCAGCTGACCAGCGGTGCGTGGAATCCGAAAACCTGGCATAGCTTCATGGTTACCCGGGTATCCTCAGCGATAATCAGATCCGCGGTTTTCATCGTTTCCACAGCCCGCGGGGAAAAATCCTGCAGGTTGCCGATCGGAGTGGCCACCACATACAATGCTGCCATGCTCAGCCCTCCACAATCTTTTCAGCCACACGCAGCTTCGCGCTGCGCGCCCGCGGGTTCCGTTCCGTCTCTTCAGCTGTGGGAGCCACGGCTCCGCCACCCAGCACTTTTACTGAAGGCTTCCGTCCGCACGTGCAGATTGGCGCTTTCGGCGGACAGATGCACGGGTGTTCCATCGTCCGGAAACAGTTCTTGACAATCCGGTCCTCCAGGGAGTGGAAGGTGATGACGCAGATTCTCCCTCCGGGTTTCAGGCAGCCGGTAAAGTCCTTCAGCGCCTGTTCCAGCGGAGCCAGTTCGTCGTTCACCGCGATGCGCACCGCCTGGAAGGTCCGCCGGGCCGGATGCCCGTCATCCTTTCTCCGTACCTGTTTCGGGATCGCAGCGTCCACCGCGTCCACCAGGTCAAAGGTGGTCTCCATCGGTTTTTCTGCCCGGTGTTCACAAATAATTTTCGCGATCCGGACGGCCCATTTTTCCTCTCCATATTCCCGGATCACCCTTGCAATCTCCTGCTCGCCTGCTGTGTTCAGGAAATCCGCTGCCGTCATTCCGCGGCTTCGGTCCATCCGCATGTCCAGCGGTGCGTCGGTGTGATAGCTGAATCCGCGCTCCGGTGTATCCAGCTGGGGACTCGATACGCCGAGATCCAGCAGCACCCCGTCCAGCAGTCCGGCTCCGGCTTCTTCCAGCAGGGTCTTCCCATCATGGAAATTCCCGCGGACTGCGTGAAAGCCCGGATATCCCTGCAGCCGTTCTGTCGCTGCAGCAATTGCTGTTTCATCCCGGTCGATTCCGTACAGCACGGCAGTGCCGCCCGAAGCCTTCAGAATGGCTTCGCTGTGGCCGCCGCCTCCCAGGGTTCCGTCACAGTAGACGCCCCCCCGGCGGACGTTCATCCACTGCAGGACTTCCTGCAGCAGCACCGGTTCATGCTGAAAATTCATGATATTTCCTCAGTGGCAGGTTCTCAGGTATTTTCCTTCAATTCCGCGATCCGGTTTTCCAGCGCCCTTGCCTTTGCTTCCGCTGCTTCCAGTTTGTCCTTCTCCGCCTGCACCAGCTGTGCGGGCGCCTTGGCGAGGAATCCCTGGTTGTTCAGCATGCCCCTGCTCCGGTTCATTTCCTTCTGGATGTTTTCAAGCTCCTTGCCCAGGCGGGCGATTTCCTTTTCAAAATCCACAAGGTCACCCAGAGGGATGAACAGCTCGCCCGCCGCGGTTACTGCGGATACTGTCTTCTCCGTCACAGCGTTCCGGTCGTTCAGCAGTTCAGTTTCGGATGCGCCGGCCAGACGCCGGAAGTATCCGTCGCCACCCTTCAGCGTTTCTGCCCAGCCGTCCGCCGGCAGAAGCATCAGCCGCGTCCTTTTGGACGGTGCCACGTTCATTTCACTGCGGAGGTTGCGGATCGTCCGGATGATTTCCATAATGCCCTGCATTTTCTGTTCATCCTCGGCAAAATGCAGCGCCTCGCTGCGTTCCGGCCACTTCTGCAGCATCAGGAAACCTTCCGTTTCCGGCAGGTACTTGTAAACCTGTTCTGTCAGGAACGGCATGAAGGGATGAAGCAGTTTCAGCAGGTTCTCCAGCACATAGAGCAGTACCGCTTTCACAGTCTCCTTGCTCTCGCCGTCCTCACCAAGCAAGCGGCTCTTGCTCAGTTCAATATACCAGTCGCAGAATTCGCTCCACGCAAAATCGTAGATTTTCGTTGCAGCGAGGCCGAAATCGCCGTCTTCCATATGGTCCGATATGTCCCGGATCGCCTCCTGCAGCCGGGAAAGGATCCACTTGTCTGCAGTTTCCAGCTTCGCGGGATCAAAATCCTTCCGTTCGTTCACGTTCATCAGTACGAAGCGGCTTGCATTCCAGACCTTATTGGCAAAGTTCCGTGCCGCTTCCACCTTGTCGCGGCTGTAGCGTGTGTCATTTCCGGGACTCACGCCCATCACAAGGCTGAAACGCAGGGCGTCAGCGCCATACTCTTCGATCACTTCCAGCGGATCCACACCGTTGCCGAGGGATTTGGACATTTTCCGTCCAAGTTCGTCCCGCACCAGGCCGTGAATCAGCACGGTTTCGAAAGGCGGTTCTCCCATCTGTTCGACGCCGGAAACCATCATTCTGGACACCCAGAAAGTGATAATGTCATAGCCGGTCACCAGCATGGTGGTCGGATAGAAATACTTCAGGTCTTCGGTCTCTTCCGGCCATCCCAGCGTGGAGAAGGGCCACAGGGCGGAAGAGAACCAGGTATCCAGCACGTCCTCGTCCTGGCGGAGTTTGCCGCCGCATTTCGGACAGCATTCCGGATCCTCGCGGCTTGCGATCATTTCACCGCAATCGTCGCAGTACCAGACTGGAATCCGGTGCCCCCACCACAGCTGCCGGCTGATGCACCAGTCGCGGATATTTTCCATCCAGTTATAGTACATCTTGCTGAACCGTTCGGGAATAAACTTCGTCCTTCCTTCCCGTACGGCGGCAATCGCGGGTTCTGCCAGAGTCTTCATCTTCACGAACCACTGCTCGCTCAGCCGCGGTTCCACCGGGGTGTTTCCGTGCCGATAGCAGAAACCCACATTATGGCTGTAATCTTCAACCTTCACCAGCAGGCCGAGTTTGTCCAGTTCTTCCACTACGGCCTTCCGGCACTCCATCGGATCCATGCCGGCGAAACGTCCGGCATTCTCGTTCATCGTGCCGTCGTCGTTGGTTACAGTGATGATCTCCAGGTTATGCCGCTGGGCTACTTCAAAGTCGTTCGGGTCATGGGCAGGCGTCATCTTCACAGCGCCGGTGCCGAAATCCATTTCCACATACTCGTCCGCCACCACGGGAATTTCCTTGTTCATCAGCGGCAGGATCACTTTTTTGCCCACCAGGTTTGTGTAGCGCTCATCTGCCGGATTCACGGCCACGCCGGTATCGCCCAGCATGGTTTCCGGCCGGGTTGTCGCCACCACGACGCCTTCGCCCCCGTCTGCGCCGGGATAGCGGATATGCCACAGGTGGCTGGCCTGGTCCTTGTATTCCACTTCCGCGTCGCTCAGTGCGCTGCGGCAGGCGGGACACCAGTTGATCATCCGGTTGCCGCGGTAGATCAGTCCTTTTTCATACAGGCGAACGAACACTTCGCGTACCGCTTTGCTGCACCCTTCGTCCATGGTGAACCGTTCCCTGCTCCAGTCGCAGGAAACACCCATCTTCCGCTGCTGGTGCACAATGCGTCCGCCGTATTCCTTTTTCCAGTTCCACGCGCGTTCGAGGAAAGCTTCTCGGCCGATCCCCTGCTTGGTCAGGCCTTCCTTCCGCATCGCGTCCACAATCTTCACCTCAGTGGCGATCGCGGCGTGGTCCGTACCCGGCAGCCACAGGGTTGGATCTCCCTTCATCCGGTGATAGCGGATCGGCGCGTCCTGCAGGATACAGTCCATGGCGTGGCCCATGTGCAGCTGGCCGGTAATATTGGGGGGCGGCATAACGATCGTGAAGGGCTTCTTTCCTTCCACGCGGTGTGCGGTAAATGCTCCGCTCTCTTCCCATGCCTTGTACAGGTCCGCTTCAATGGCCTGCGGATTGAAACGTGTTTCCATATCTGCGCCGGTCATTTTCTTCTCCATGCTGGGGATCCCTCCTCTTCATACGCAAACAGCTCCGACCCTGATGGGCGGAGCTGCAATTTGCTTAAAAAGTTCCTGAAAAAAAGCAGTCGACAATCAGGCGTTCTTCTCTTCGTCCATATTGACGACCTGGACGCCCTTGTAGTATCCGCAATTCTTGCACACGCGATGAGCCAGCTTCATCTTATGGCACTGAGGACACTCACTGATCCCCGGCAGAGCCAGCTTCCAGTTGGCGCGGCGGCTGTGTTTGCGAGCCTTCGAAATTTTCCCCTTCGGAACAGCCATGATTCACACCTCCTCATTGTTATCGAGCAATTGCTGCAGTCCGGCGAAGGGATATTGAATCCCTGGTTCGTCACGGACAGCATCCGGGTCCCTGTATTCAAAGCCCGGACAATCCTCTCTGCAGAGAAAACGGATTGGCAGAGCCATGACGGCGTATGACATAACCAGTTTGTCCAGGGAAACCTCATGCCCGTCATAGGCAAAGATTTCATCATCCTCGGGATCGCCGTTCCGCTGAAACACTTCGTCGAAGTCGTTTTCGACCTCGGCCTGCGCTTCGGCAAGACAGTTGGCGCACGGGGCGTGGGCAACAGTCCTGAGCTTGCCTTTCACCGCGATGTTCCCGTCTTCATCCGCCATGAAGCATCCTTCGGTTTCACAGTCGTCCAATCGGACGGTGTCACCGGCAATCTCCTGGTCCGCAATGGCCTGCGTCCCGGAGAAACGGTACTCCTGGCCTGGATGGGATAAGGCATCCGATACGTCAAGCTTCATGTCCTCACCTCAAAAGTGACCGTTTGTCATTATAGTTGTTTCAAAAACGTTTGTCAACAACAATTTCAGCCGTTTTTCAGTTGTCGCGGACCTTGCCGGTGGTAACCAGATCAAGGGTATCACGGGCAATCATGATTTCCTCGTTTGTGGGGATCACGCAGACCGTCACTTTACTGTCGTCGGCGGAAATCACGGCTTCGCTTCGGGTCTTGTTCTTTTCGGGATCGATCTTCGCGCCCATAAACTCCATCCCGTCGATCACGCGCGCACGCAGATCCGCGTTGTTCTCGCCGATGCCTGCAGTGAAAACGATGATGTCCACGCCACCCATGGCAGCAGCATACGAACCGATATACTTTTTGATTCCGTAAACCAGCATATCCTGCGCAAGGATCGCGTTCGGATCACCGGCTTCCGCCAGGCTGTCGATATCGCGGCAGTCGCTGCTCTTTCCGCTGATTCCAAGCAGACCGCTCTTCTTGTTCATCATCGTCAGCACTTCGTCGACGCTGATCGGATGTCCGACGGGCGTTCCATCGTCATTCAGGGGATTGTTGGCGATGAACTGTACAACTGCAGGATCACAGCTGCCGCAGCGGGTTCCCATCAGCAGTCCTTCCAGAGGCGTCAGGCCCATGGATGTATCCTGGCATTTGCCGTCCTTGACAGCGCTCAGGCTGCTGCCATTGCCCAGGTGGCAGATGATGATCTTTTTGCCTTCGGGGCTGATCCCAAGGAATTCGCACACCCGGCGGCTCACATAACGGTGGCTGGTGCCGTGGAAGCCGTAGCGCCGGACATGCAGCTTTTCCTCGTACATTCTCGGCACGCCGTACATATAGGCCTTCGGCGGCATAGTCTGATGGAAGGCGGTGTCGAATACAGCAACCTGGGGAGTTCCCTTCATGACCTTTTCACAGGCTTCAATCCCCATCAGGTTGGCAGGATTGTGAAGCGGTCCGAGCGGGAAGCAGTCGCGAATCGCCTGCTTCGCTGCGTCGTTCACGATGACAGAAGCTGTAAACGCGCTGCCGCCGTGCAGCACCCGATGGCCGACCGCACCGATCTCGTCGGTGCTTTTGATCACGCCGTATTCAGGATCCTGCAGGATCTGCAGCATCAGCTGTGCCGCAGCTTCATGATCCGGGATCTCCTGATTGATCTCTGTCTTTTTTTCACCTGCACTGTGCTTCAGACGGCTGCCCTCGATCCCGATCCGTTCCACCAGGCCTTTCGCCAGTTCTTTCTCACCGTCCATGTCGATCAGCTGGTACTTCAGGGAGGAAGATCCTGCGTTTACAACCAGAATTTTCATGACAAAAATCTCCTTTGCTTTCATAGGTCCTACAAATTATACACGCTTTTCCGGATAAAGAAAAGACAGTTCCGGAAATTGTTTGATAATCCGGATCGGTCATGTTAATATTTCTCTGTCTGGAACAGTTCAGGACCCGTAAGTGAATTCGGAGGTTTTCATGTCAGTTCTCGGTATTGTTGCGGAATACGATCCGTTCCATAACGGTCATCTGCATCACCTGCACAAAGCGATGGAATCTGTCTCCCCATCTTCTGTGCTTGTCGCGCTGTCCGGACCTTTCAAGCAGCGCGGAGAAGCGGCACTGCTTTCCCCTTTTGCACGTGCCCGTTGCGCCGTTGACTGCGGCGCTGACGCCGTTTTCGCCCTGCCTGTACTCTGGACGGTCCGCGATGCGGAACACTACGCCCTCGGTGCTGTTTCCATGCTGGCCTCCCTGGGTGCTACCCACCTGGCTTTTGGTGCGGAAACCGCTGATCTCCCGTTGCTGCAGCGGACAGCTGCTCTCCTGGAAGATTCCCCTGTTCAGCTGCGGAATGCACTGCATGCCGTTCTTGCAGAAGGAAAGGGCTACCCGGCTGCCCTTGCGGAAGCGGCCGGTGCCTGTATTCCGGAAAGCCGTTCTCTCCTCGGGCATGCCAATAACATCCTGGCGGTCTGTTATCTGCGTGCCATCCGCCGGCTCGGTCTCTCCCTTTCTCCGGTGGTCATCCCGCGCACGGGCAGTTATCATGCTGCGACAGTGGATTCCTCTGTCCCTTCAGCCTCTGCTGTCAGGGAATCCCTTTGCCGCGGGGACTGGAGAGTGCTTTCCGCCCTGCCGGAGGCATCATCCTCAGTAGTCCGTTCCGCTTTTCTTGCCCGTGAAACTACGAAACAGTCCCGACTGGATACGCTGTTGCTGGACAGGCTCCGTTCCATGAAACCGGAAGAAGCGTCCAGGCTTCCGGATTGTCCGGAAGGTCTGGATGCTGCCCTGCTGAACGCTGCCCGGACAGCCGGTTCCCGTGAAGAGCTGATCTCTTTGTTGACTACCCGCCGTTATTCTTCTGCCCGGATCAGCCGTCTGTGCGCTCATGCACTGCTCGGCATTACCCGGGAACAGCTTGAAAACACTCCCCTGCCCTCTGCGGCAATGCTCCTGGCCATCAAAAAGAACCCGTCGCTGACGGGTTCCTGGAAAAGCAGCACGGTACAGGTTCTGTCCCCGGCAAAATGGCTGGAGCAGGCCGGTTCCCCGGATCTCTCTGCATGGCACGCCTGGACTCTTTCCTGCGGCCTCCCTGCTTCCTATCCTTTTACTCAAAAGCTTTGATAATTTCCCTGGCGACATGGACGCCGCTCGCGCTGGCATGGCTCAGGCTGTGTGTTACGCCGCTTCCGTCGCCGATCACATACAGTCCGGGATACTGCGTCTCCAGATTCTCATCCAGATCCACTTCCATATTATAGAACTTTACTTCCACGCCGTACAGCAGAGTATCGTCGTTGGCGGTGCCGGGGGCGATTTTATCCAGTGCATAGATCATTTCGATGATCCCGTCCAGGATGCGTTTCGGAATGACCAGGCTCAGGTCTCCCGGGGTTGCTGCCAGCGTCGGCGTAACAAAGGAATCCGCGATCCTGGAAGGCGTGCTCCTGCGTCCGCGCACCAGATCTCCGAAACGCTGCACCATAACACCGCCGCCCAGCATATTGCTCAGCCGTGCGATGCTCTCACCGTAACCGTTTGAATCCTTGAACGGCTCAGAAAAATGTTTGCTCACCAGAAGTGCGAAATTCGTGTTCTCCGTGTGCCGGGCCGGATCCTCGAAGCTGTGGCCGTTCACAGTCACGATCCCGTTTGTGTTTTCGCTGACCACAGCTCCGTACGGATTCATGCAGAATGTGCGGACCAGGTCTTCAAACTTCTCGGTCCTGTAGACAATCTTGCTTTCATACAGTTCGTCCGTCAGATGGCGGAAAACTTCCGCCGGCAGTTCCACACGGACACCGATATCCACGCGGTTGCTTTTCGTGGGAATACCCATCTCCCGGCAGACGCCTTCCATCCACTTGCTGCCGCTTCGGCCGACGGAGATCACACACGAGGAAGCGGTGAAGGATTCTCCCTTTTCCGTAGTCACTCTGTATCCGCTTTCGATCCGTTCCACAGAAGCAACCGGCGTATCAAAGCGAAAGTCCGTATTTTCTTTCAGCGCGCTGTACAGATTTTCCAGCACGATATAGTTGATGTCCGTTCCCAGGTGGCGCACCTGGGCATCCAGCAGGTGAAGTCCGTGCTGCAGGCACATCTGTTTGATTGCACTGTTCGCAGTGGAATAAAGCTTCGTGCCCTCTCCGCCGTACTTCAGATTGATCTCATCCACATATCGCATCAGTTCGAGCGCCTGTGCCTTTCCCACATGCTCATGCAGGCTGCCGCCGAAATCGTTCGTGATATTGTATTTTCCGTCGGAAAAAGCACCGGCGCCGCCGAACCCGCTCATGATGGAGCAGGTTTTGCAGCGGATGCAGTTTTTCACCTTGTCACCGTCGATCGGACATTTTCGCCGGTTCAGCGGATTCCCAAGCTCAAATACGCCGACCTTCAGCGGTGCCTTTGACTTCTGCTCCAATTCATAGGCGGTGAAGATCCCGCCCGGTCCTGCGCCGATGATCAGCACATCATAATCCATCTTGTTCATCCTCAATCCTTCCGCCCTGTTGTTTCACTTTCCGCGGTCACCGGCTGTCAGCTCCGGTTACTGGAAATTATACCATTTTGGCCCGTAAAATCAAATTTCATTTCCGTTTTCTTACGGTTTATAGTATAATTCAATGTAACCTTGTAATGAAGGAGTGTTTCTGTGCGCAGGTTCCTGTGTTTTTTTCTGGTTCTGCTGGTCCCGTTTACTGTCCTGGCTGAAGATGACTGGGCAAATGCCAACCTGCCCAGAAACCGGATGCCTGAGTTTATTGAGACCATCCCCTGGGATGAGATTCAGCCCAACAACTTTGGCCAGCATCATTATCTCCTGCTTTGTATTGATGAATGGCAGTCGCTCCCTCGTCCCGCTGATGCCACGCCGCCTCCGCTCGACGAAGGACGCGGTCCTGACAAATACGGCAACACCGACGGAATGGTCATCCTGACCCTCGACACCGCCGCGCACCGGATCACGCTGGCTTCCATTGTCCGCGATGCCGCTATCCTGAAGCCGGGCAGCACCGACGAGAAGCAGTATTACGGCCGTATCAACTATATCTACAATGATTTCGGTCCGGAAGCGCTCTGCAGGCTGATCAGCGAGCACCTCGGCATTAAGATAGAAAAATACATCCTTTTCAATTTTTCCCAGATCCAGGATATTATTGATCTTCCGGGTCTGGACGGTGTGGATATCGAGCTGAGCAAGAATGAGATCACTTATCTCGCGCGTTTTGCAGTCCCGAAGCATTCTGTCACCAGGGCCGACGGGTACTATACTGTCAAGGGAGATCCGCTGGAACTCCATTATGTTTCCAAGACACTGCTTCCTCTCGATTTTTCATTCCCTGCTTCCGGCTTTACGGGTTCTCAGACCGGTTATGTGACCGAATCCTTCTCGGTGGATGGTCCGTCCGGTTCCTCGATCACCTTTGATACGAAGGGGAACTGCACAGTCACGATGCCGGACGGATCAAAGGAAAAGGGGTTCTATGCTTATGAGCACGAACGCCTTGCTGTGATGATGGGAGACGATGTGCACCTGAACGAGAGCGCGCCTGCCGGACTGTATCATATGAAAGGCCATTCAGCCCTCCTGTACATGAGGATCCGGAAATCCAGCCGCACCGACACGGACTTTATGCGCACGCAGCGGGTGCGGAATGTGCTCAGTGCCCTGGCTGACAAATGCCGCGTCTTTTCGCTGGACCAGGCCAACGACCTGGCCAACAGTATTATGCAGCATAATGATGCCACCAACATGACGCTGAAAGAGATGACTGATGCTGCCGCTATGGCATACAGCCTGCGCGATTGCACAATTGAGGAGTTCCGTGTTCCCGCGCAGGAGGATGTGCGTTCCATCACTTTCGGCAACATGTCCGCGCTGGAAATCAACTGGGCCTCCACCCGCAGCAAATATCTTGAATTCCTTGATCATTCCACTCTGGTCCGTGATGTGGACTATATTGTGGAAGATGACAACTGACCCCGAGGAGGCGCCATGAAATGTCCTGAATGCGGTCTGTGGAACCGCGCTTCCCAGCCCCACTGCATCCGCTGCGGCGCTCCGCTGAACATTGACGAAGCATCTCATCACGGCTGGAAGGAAAACCTGCTGGATGGCGGTGCTTCCACAACCTATCTGCGTGCTGACGAGTTCGGCGTGACAGACCAGACGCCTGAACCCCGGGATGAACTCGCCCGTGAAATGCAGGACCTCAAGCGTCGGAAACAGCGCGGTACCGAGCTGCAGCAGCGTCTTCGGAGCGATATCCCGGATGGCGAGCCGGAGCATGTGATCGTTACAGAAAAGGACAATTCCGGAAGAGACGATCCCACCCGCAAAACCATCATTATCAAACAGATTACAGAAGCCGGAGCGCGTGCACGGCGTGAATCCGAGATCCGTTCCCGTGTCCGTTTCCTGGATGAGAACGGTGCTTTTGTGGACACACGGGTATACGATCCGCTGATTCCGGAATCCTTCCGGTCGGATGAGAATACTCTTCCGCACCGTTCGAACCGTTACCTGCCCAAAAAACGCCGTGTGCTTCCTGTTGTTCTTGGCATTCTTCTTGCCGTTCTGGTTTTCGGCGGCGGCGGATATTTTGCGGTCCGGCACTTTCTGGACAATACGAACCGCGTGCTGGAGAATCCGCCCGGTGTTGTTGTTTCCGCCGGTGTCCTCGATGATATGGCTTCCCATACGGTGCTGATTCCCGGCACAGATGGAACTACCATTTATGTCAAGGAACTGCATGCCAGCTATGTAGTCAGCGAAGGTTTCGCTACGCTGGAGATTCCGGACCATATCTGGTACGACACGCTGGAAGGCGCGCTGGATGAGACCATGGATGTAACCCTTACACCTTTTCTCAAGTCCTCCTCCGGCCGCCAGACCCCGATGGACCCAATCTACTATACCATCAGTATTCCGCTCAGCCCGCTGGAGCTCGAAACGCCTGATACGACCCGGACTACCGTCTCAACGACACTGTCCGCGATCAAGATCGTCGTTCGTCCGGGCTCTCATGTAACGGTCAATGATAAAGACTGCAGCGATACCGTCAACTCCGAGACCGGCGAAATGACCTACAATGCCACGATCCAGCCGAAAGGTGACAATGAATTCAGGATTGTTGTCCGTTCCCAGTACTGCCGCGACAACACGCTGACCGTTGTTTTCTACCGTGCCAAGCAGGATATTCCTCTGGATCTGGCTCCGGGTACTTACGGAACCACCGATAAGAAATCCATGCTCGTCTCCGCCACCACTCTGCCCGGAGCGAATATCGATGTGATCACCCCCCATTCAGACCTGAATATCACCGAACTTGCGACAACCGGAAAATTCTCATTCAACGCTGTTTTTGACAAAATCGGCAACAATACAATCAGCATCGTGGCCACTTATCCGGATAAGAAACCTTCCCAGGTCGACCATGTCGTCTATTATGTACCAACCCAGGACGAATATACCCCGAAAGCATGGCCGCTCACCGCAGAAGGTTATGCCGAACTTCTCAGCAATATCACAGTGCGCGCTGCCAGATCCCAGATCTATGTTGTTAAAGGCGTTGTCCGGTATTCCATCTCGGACAAACCTCAGATCGTTGTCATCAACAGCAGCGAAGACGACAAATCACAGCCTGTCGTTCTTGAAAACTATTCAAAGACCAAGTGGGAAGTCGGAAAATATTACCGGATCTATGCGGATGCTGCTTCAACCTATGGTGGCATGCCACTGCTCAATGCCCGCTACACCTATGAACACTGATGGAGGGATAAGCCATGAAACGTTTTCTTTCCCTGCTGCTTTTCCTTTTCATCTTCTTGCCAGCTGCCGCTGCCGATCCGCTGTCTGTGGCAGAGGATTATGCAGAGGATATCACGGTATACTATAACGGAACGGACGATTCCGACGGCCGGTATCTCTATTCCTACCGCTATCCCCGCGTCTCTGACGAGGATCCCGGAGATCTCTCCGCCGTCTGTGTCAACGAGTTCTACCGGAAAAAGATCCAGGAGTATAAAAGCGACTACATTCCGAGTCTTGCAGATTATTACGGGAGTATCCGCCGGAGTGTCACTGTAAAAATAAGCTATGAGATCACCTGCAACAACGATGAGTTTTTCTCTGTACTGATCCGCCGGACGGAGGATGACGGGGATGAGATCAGCGAAAGCTGGGAAGGAAATACTTTCTCCCGTTCCAGCGATATGATCGGTTCCCTGACTTCTGTTCCCCATCTGCTCGGCATCCTTGATTACGGTGAAAGCGATGAATGGCTGGAAGACCGGCAGTCCCGGAAGGTCGCGGATGCGCTGTGCACACTGATCCTGGAGGCGATTCAGAACAATCACGGTGACATTGACTACTATCCGGATCTGAAAGCAGAAGATCTTGAGGATATTATTGATCCTGTTTTCTCACTGGATCACGATTTCTGGATGGATGAGGAAGGAAACCTTGTTTTCTTTATTCTTCCCGGACGCATTGCTCCTGCGGATGCCGGTCTGATCACCTTCACCTTCACCCTGGAAGAACTCAGGGACGAGCTCTAAACCGTTAGTGTAATATACAGGAAAAAGACAGGAATTCCTCTTGCCTTCGGCGTATAATAATTTAACAAAACTGAGAAAGAAGGTTTTAGTCATGCAGGAAATCAAAGTGACGCTCACACAGAATCCGAAACAGAAACCCGTGGACGAATCCGCCCTCGGTTTCGGCCGGATCTTTACCGATCATATGTTCATCATGGATTACGAGCTGGGCATCGGCTGGCACAACGCACGTATCGTTCCCTACGGTGATTTCCCGATGGATCCTGCCGCCATGGTGCTTCACTACGGCCAGGCCATATTTGAAGGCTGCAAATGCTACCGCCGCGAAGACGGAGGGCTCCAGCTCTTCCGGCCTCAGGATAACCTTGCCCGTATGACCCGCAGCGCTCAGCGCATGTGCATGCCTGCTCTGGACGAGGAAACCGCTCTGGAAGGCATGAAACAGCTTATTCGCATCGACGCTGACTGGGTTCCTCACAGGGACGGAACATCCCTCTACATCCGTCCCACGATGATTTCCACAGATGTCGGCCTGGGCGTGCATGCTTCAAAGAAGTACTGCTTCTTCATCATCCTGTCCCCCGTCGGCGCGTATTATAAAGAAGGTCTCAAACCCGTCAGCATTTATGTGGAGGACGAATACGTCCGTGCAGTACGCGGCGGCGTCGGTTTTACCAAGTGTGCCGGTAACTATGCGGCCTCCATCCTGGCCGGCGATGTTGCCGAAAAAAAGGGTTTCTCACAGGTACTCTGGCTGGACGGTGTTGAACAGCAGTACATCGAGGAAGTCGGCTCCATGAACATGATGTTCGCGTATGGAAACAAAATTGTCACTCCCCGCCTCAATGGCTCCATTCTGCCCGGCATCACCCGCGACAGCGTGCTGAAACTGGCCCCTGCACTGGGCTATGAAGCCGAAGAAGCGCGCCTGAATGTACATGATATCTTTGCTGACGCAAAGTCCGGAAAACTCACGGAAGCTTTCGGCACCGGTACCGCCGCTGTCATCAGCCCGGTAGGCGTGCTTGCCATGGAAGATGAGAAAATCACCCTGGGAGACGGTGGAATCGGTCCGGTCGCACAGAAGCTGTATGATACCCTCACCGGTATCCAGTATGGCCGTCTGGAAGATAAATTCAACTGGATCGTGAAGCTGTAACCCCCTGTATCCTGAACGAGGTAAATTTCTGAATGCTCAGACAGGGAAACACTCACCCTTATCATTGGGCCGACAAGACCATGAGCGTCTTGCGGGCCAATCAGCTGGAGGCTTGCGAGAAGGATCTCGCAGGCCTTCCTTGCCGTTGCCTTTTTGATACCGACTGTACTGACGCTGACGCTGAAGCTTTCTACCAGATGTCTTTTTTCCCGCGGGAAGACCGCGGCAGCGGAAGGATTATCCTGCACACTGTGGAACAGCTTCGTGTCCGCGTTCTCTCTTCCTTCGCACCGGAACTTGCTCTCCTCTCATCGGAAGAGCATGATCTGATGGTGCGCATGGTGCTGTTTGGCGGAAAGCTGGCCCTGCATGACTGGGAGGATCTGATTCCGGCCCGTTCAATGGTACGCCGGCTCTGGTGCCGGACGAGTATGGAAGATGGTATCCGCATCCTGCATATGCCGCATCAGCTGTGCGCTTCCGCATTGCTGCTCCTTGCCGGCGAAGGTCATAAAAAAATACGCGATGCCGTCGAACAGGTCCAGGAAAGCATCGACAATTCCCTTTACCTGATGGGTATGACGCAGGCATCCGGGCCTATGCTTCATTTGCAGACCCTTCTGAAAGATACATATGCAGAAAACCGTCCGGATCTTATTGAACGCTTCCTCTTTTCCGGATTCGATTATATCTTTGACGGTACCGGCCGGCTGATCCTGATCCATCCGGGTCTGGCCGATCCGGAAGGAATGCTCGACAGTCTTCCTGCCGTCTCCGGCGCATGTCAGGAGATGACCGGTTCTGCCCTCCGCGACGCATCCGCCTCTATTGGTGATCTGGAATCCCCGCTCTATGAACAGATGCTCTTTTCCGTTGCAGATGCAGTACGCCCGGAACTTACTCCGGAGGACGCTGTGGAAGATCTGATCATCCTGGCAAAGCAGGATGTACCTTTTTCTGATATGAAGGAAGTTCTTTCGTCCATGCTGGTTTCCCTTCCGACAGCTGAAATGCTGAAAGCCCTTCGGGATCTCAGTGAACGGATTCCCCGCTGGATCTGGTTCTCTTCCTCCCGGGTGCAGTAAGAGGAAAAGCAAATGGCAGTAAAAACCGTCCTGATTCCCCCGGAAGCGGAAGGCATGAAAACCGCCGTATTCCTGCGCCGTCTCCTTCCATCACTGCCGGAAAGCGCTTTACGGAAGATCCTTTCCGCCCGTGACGTGAAGCTGGATGGTATCCGCGTTTCCCGCGATACGTCTGTTCATGCCGGACAGATGCTTTCAGTTTTCCTTCCGGCTTCCTGCCGGGACGCGGAATCTCTGCGGATTGTTTATGAAGACGATGACGTCCTGCTGGTCAACAAACCTGCCGGTATCAGTGTGGAAGCGGATGAACCGGGAAGCCTTTCTCTCACGGATCTTTGCCGTATTCACATCGGATCTGTATCCGGAGCAGCTCCGGTTTTTGCACCTTCGGCCTGCCACCGGCTGGATCACAGGACATGCGGTCTTTGCCTCTTTGCAAAAAACGAGCATGCGCTCACGGTGCTTCTGGAAGCCTTCCGGCTGCGCACCGTTGAAAAGTATTACACCTGTCTTGTCCGCGGGATCATGAAACCTCCTGCTGCGGTCTGTAATGCATGGCTTCTGAAGGACGCAGACAGGGCGATCGTCAGCATTCTGGACCATTGTATTCCCGGTGCCCGTCCTATAACTACCGGCTATGAAACGCTGGAGTCCGGTCCTGTGTCCCGGCTTCGGATTCATCTTGTCACCGGTCGGACACACCAGATCCGCGCGCATCTTGCTGCTCTTGGCCACCCGGTCCTCGGCGATGACCTGTACGGTGACCGTGCTTTTAACCGGCAGCAGAAATCCCGTTCCCTGAAACTCTGTGCCACGGAGCTTACCCTGCATACGCACGGTGCCCTTTCTGCCCTCGACGGCCGTACTTTTTCAATTACACCCCCATTTTGACAAGGAGGAATCATTATGCTTGCATCCCGTCCCCCTCTTGGCTGGAACTCCTGGAATACTTTCGGAGAACACATTTCCGATCAGCTGATCCGTGAAATGGCGGATTTCATGGTCGACCGCGGTTACCACGACGCCGGCTATGAGTACCTGGTTATCGACGACTGCTGGTCCCTCCGTGACCGGGACGAATCCGGCCGTCTTGTTCCTGACCCGGAAAAATTCCCGTACGGAATGAAACCCGTTGCAGATTATGTTCATTCAAAAGGTTTGAAATTCGGAATGTATTCCTGCGCCGGTGTGATGACCTGTGCGGGATATCCTTCTTCCTATGATCATGAGTATACGGATGCGGAAACTTTCGCTTCCTGGGGTGTGGATTTCCTGAAATACGACTTCTGCAATTTTCCTGAGACCGGAGATTGCCGCACCCGCTATCAGACCATGTCTATGGCGCTGAAATCGACCGGACGGGAGATCCTCTTTTCCGCATGCAACTGGGGCCGTGAAGATCCCTGGAAATGGATGCGGAGCGTCGGTGCCCATATGTACCGTTCCACCGGAGACATCATGGACAATTACCGTTCCTTTACGGACATCTTCAAATCCCAGCTGAATAATCTGTCAATGAGCGCGCCCGGATCCTTCAATGACATGGATATGCTCACTGTCGGTATGAATGGCAAAGGCAACGTCGGTTTCGGCAGGGTCTGCACCTATGAAGAATACCGGATGCAGTTTTCCCTCTGGTGCCTGTGTGGCGTACCGCTGATGATGGGCGCCGATCTTCGTTCTATCGCGCCTGAATATGAAGCCTTGATGAAGCATCCGGATCTTCTGCGGATTGACCAGGACGAGGAGGGGCGTGCTCCGTACCTCATCCGCCGCGGTTCTGTTTTTACAGGAAATCCCGAACCAAAGGAAGGCGAAATGCCCTGGCGCGAAATTCCGGATTCTTCCTTTACGATCTTCCGTCATCTCTCCGACGGTGATTTCGCGCTCGCGTTCATCAACCTTTCCGAAGCTGAAACAACCATCCACTGCGAACTGGTGGATCTGGGTCTTCCCGTCTCTTCCGGGTTTGCGCTTTCTGTAAAGGATATCTATTCCGGAGAAGACCTTGGAAAAAGAAGCGATTATTTTAACCAGAAAATTCCGGGCCATGATATGCGGCTGTATCTTTGCCGTCTCGTGAAAAAGTAAGATGGATGAACATTGCTGCAATTGCGGTCATCCGCTTGAACCGGACGAGATCGCGCTCACAAAGAAAACAATCAGCCGCGGCACAGACCGGTATTTCTGCCTGTCATGCCTGGCTGAACATTTTGAAGTGACGGAAGATGTGCTCCGTCAGAAAATACGGGAATTCAGGGAGATGGGTTGTACACTTTTCAAAGGCTGAGAAGACCCTCCGCGTTTTTGCGGAGGATTTTTTCCTGCTCATCCTCTGTCAGTCCAAGGGATATGAACCGCTCCAGTTCTTCTGACGGGCTCCACATGGGAAAATCCGTTCCGAAGATCACCCTGTCCCGACTGTAGCGGCGGATGATCTTCCTGGCTTCTTCCTTTTTCAGTGAATACAGGGAACTTGATGTGTCCACATAGGCATTTTCATATGCGGAAAGCGTTTTTGACGCTTCCTCCCATTCGCTCCAGCCCCCGAGATGGGCACATATACAGACAAGTTTCGGAAAAGCTTCCAGGACCTTTTTCATCTGCCATGGACGCGAAAACTCAAATCGTTTGTCGCCCGTATGGATAATGACCGGCAGCTTCCCCTCTATCGCTGAAAACATGTCCATTGTCCTCGGATCATCCAGCGCAAACTGCTGCATATCCGGATGAATCTTGAATCCTTTCAGGCCGGCAGCCTGCACTTCTTCCACAAGGCGCGGAATATCCTGAACATCCGGATGAATCGCTGCAAACCCGCACAGCCGTTCCGGATACATCCGGACGGATGCTGCAATAAAGCGGTTGATTGACTAGACAGTATGTGGTGTAACAGCCACGGAATGGATGCAGGTCGTACTGATCCCGGCTTCGTCCTGAGCCCTGAGCAGCTCATTCACCGTACCCGGCCGGTCCGGAAAACGGATCAGTTTATAGAAGCTGCTGACGCTTTCCGTCGCTTTCTGTGCGATAGCGTCCGGAAACACATGCGCATGTATATCGATAATCTTCACGGGAGCTCCTTACGGAATATATTTCAGGGTTATGTTCTTCACAGTGCCGGAAGCGGAGACCAGATACTCCAACTGTACCCAGGAACTGTCAACCCCGTAGCGGTAGCGGATAATCTTCTCATTGTTCTCCTGAAGCCAGATCTTCCCGGATCCCTTGTCGGTGGAATACAGTCCCCTGTTTCCGCTCTTGCTTTCCACCTGACCCATATCCTTGAACCTTCCGACCACATACTCTTCAGTATCACCGATCTTTGTCCCGCGCGGCCCGGCCATCGCGCCGGAGCTGAAGGATACTTCCACCAGCACCCAGTTTTTCTTTTCAAGCGTCATGATCGCATATCCCCAGGGATAGTCGAAGCGCCTGCATTCTTTTTCAAAGCCTTCGACGGTGACAGAGCCGGCTGCTGTTCCTGCTCCATAGGCAGCTGTAAACTCCTGTTGTGTGGTCTTGAATATTTTCAGGCTATCCACAGTGTCTTCCGAATCAAAAACGGAATTGGGCCATGGTTTTGCCTCGATCTTGTAATTGATTTCCAGCATATTGGACAGCTTGTTGTACCGGTTGACGGCATATGCCTTCAGTGTAACCCAGCCGTTCGGCAGCGCGATCGGGTCTCCGTTGAAAACCGGGCTGTCTGAATTTGGTATGGATCCGTCAATCGTATAGTAAATAACAATGCTGGAATCACGCTCGTCATCCAGTCCGGGTTTCAGTTTGACAGTCTGCCGGGTCTTGTAGGTGTTCGGTGCCAGTGTGGCTCTCGGCGTCATCGGAGAGGGCATGATGATCTTGTACGTAGCCCTCAGTTCATCTGAAACAAGCTTGCCGTTCACCGCCACCGCCCGGATATTCCAGACTCCTTCATCCAGCTGATGGCCCTCTTTCGTGGCCAGGATTCCCTCCTCCGGAAGCTTCGCATCCTCGTTGTTATAAGTGAAGTATACGTCATACCCCTGATAGGAAGAAAAAACGATAGTCTTTTTTGCGTCATAGTTGCCGGCATCCGGCTTAACCTGCGGCGGCGCCGGGAGCAGATCGTTCCGCTGAGTCAGGAAGGTTTTTTCGCCTGTCTGCTGATAGGCTTTCTTCATCAGTTCCCCTGCGGTTACAAGATCTTCTTCGGACCCGCTGTTCTGCAGGATGCGGATATGATTCACATATGCTTCTGTACGGGAAGGCGTTTCCTCATAGATCTGCCTGTACAATTCTGCGGCTTCATCCATCCGGTCCGCCGCTTCCAGCGCGCTGGCCAGTGTCAGCAGGCCGTCCACATCCACGAAAGGCACTTCTGCTTTCGCATCTTTTTCCCTGGCGATCATATAGCATTCGATCGCACCGTCCACATCACCGCTGTCCAGTTTTTCATCCCCGACAGCCCAGTATGCGACGGAGTTCGCATCCCGGCCCATCCGGGCAAGAACGCGTTGCCCCGCATCGGTTTTTTTCAGAAACACCCATGCTCCGCCTGCCAGTATTGCCATCACCACCGCCACCACAATGCTGACTTTCATCCAGTTTACCATCCGGTGCGGCGCCGGACCTTCGTGTGAGGAAAGATATCGCATGGCAGTGCTTTCATCCGCGTTCTCGTCATAAAATGTGCGCCTGCGGCGTTCAATGCCATAATCTTCCGCTGTCTCCGGTGATTCCTCGTCCAGTTCGGCTGTTCTGCGAGTGTCCTTTACAGTGGGCATTTTCTGCACACCGCGTCTGGCACCGGTATGGCTTCGCCGTCCTGCCGTTTCCTGTGCAGCCGGACGTTCCTGTCTCATCCGCACAGCATCCCTGGCACGCTTCCCCTGGCGGATTGCCTGCGGGCCTTCCTTCGGGATTCCGGAAGGTGGCTGCAGGATATTGCCGCATTCCGGGCAGACGCTCTCTTCCCGGTCGGAATAGTATCCGCATTTCGGACAAAGCATAGGATTCCTCCTTGAAAAGATCAGATCCGATCCAGATCCCGCAGAGCTTCATACTCCGGATCATCATCATATTCCCGGTTGGGGCAGGTTCCGCCAAGGGATTCAATAGCATTCCGCAGTTCGATAAATGTCAGGTACGGAAGTCCGGGGGCATTTGCAGCCTCGGTCAGGTCTTCAAGGGCCCGGTCGTCGCCGAGTTTCGCCAGATATCCGGCAAAAAGTGCCCGCTTTTCCGGATGTTTCCTGAAAGCATCCAGTGCAATGCGGAAGATCTGTTCGTTTCCGGGGAAATGGCACAGCACTTCCAGCAGGGCTTCCCGCCCTGCATCATTTGCTTTGCTGATCTGCTGGAGAATCGGCTGCACAACAGCCTCTCCCATTGCAGTCAGGCTCTCCAGTGCATTGTCCTTCAGGTCGTCTTCCTGCTGGCGGTCCAGCTGCCAGTTAATATACAGCATCTTCGGCTGCAGGCTTTCCATGTCCCGCAGAAGGCCTATCGCAGTCATACGCGCTTCGTCATCAGCCTCTTCATCTTTCAGCAGTTCCACAAGCCGTTTTTCGCAGGGCTTGCCGACCGTTGTGATCTGCTCCAGCAGCGGTTCCGGCACCGGCACCCCCTCTTCGCAGTATTCCCGGAGCCAGTCCACCAGTACTTTAGGATCTTCAAACTGGGTAAAATAGGATCCCGGTGTGACGCTTCCGAGCCAGGGAGCCCTGGTATTCAGGAATGCCATATAGATCCTTGGAAGATCTTCCTCCATCTCATCAAAGTTCCTGTAATCATTTTTATGCTGTTCCATCCAGCCAGACATGAATTCTGCAAAGTGTTCGTCAAAGTTATGTACCGGCATTTTCATCTTCTCATTCTCCCTTGTCCTGGCTTGGAAACCTTCACTTGCTCCCATGCAGCATATCCCTGAGTTCCTGCGTACTGAAGCTGTACTTGCTGCGGCAGAAGTGACATACCAGTTCTGCACCTTCATCCTCGTCGATCAGGCTCTGGAGATCCTTCTGACCGAGAGAGATAAGTGCCTTTTCCATACGTTCTCTGCTGCATGTGCAGCGGTATCTCAGGGGCGTCCGTTCCAGGATCCTTGGCTCCATCCCGCGAAACCAGTCATTACAGAGCTGTTCGATCGGCGCAAATGTCATTTCCCTGCTGATATCCGCAAACATAGGACTGCGGAGCTCCAGCTGATCAATGATCTCATCGGGGCATCCGGGCAGCGGCTGAATCAGCAATCCGCCGGCTTTCAGCACCGCGTTTCCGCTCACCAGTACTCCCAGGGCAACCAGGCTGGGCTGCTGTTCGGATACGGTAAAATAGTTGGCGAAATCCATGGCGATCTCACCGCTTACCAGTTCGCTCTGGCCGATATACTGTTTCTTCATGCCAAGGTCTTTGATGACGCTCATCCGTCCGGCATGTCCCACAGCGCCTCCCACATCCAGTTTTCCATCCTCCCTGGGCGGAAGATCCAGCTGCGGAAAATCCGCGCATGCCCTTACATCTCCGTGGTCTGCAACAGCCACCAGGGAGCCGATCGGACCGTCCCCTTTGATCTGTACAGTGACCGACTCATCCTCGCCTTTCATCATGATACCCAGCATCAGCGTTCCGGTCATCAGTCTGCCCAGCGCTGCTGTACAGACCGGTGTCGTTTCATGGATATCCGCACATTTCTGCACAACCGCTGTCGTTTCGCAAAGCATCACCCGTACCTGTCCGTTGCAGAGGTCGATCTGCAGCATTTCATCCCGTTCTGCCATCTTTTCCATCTCCGTCATTCTTCTCCGCGTGTCGCTGCGACATGCCACCGCTGGTTTTCATCCGTTGCGGCATTCATCGTGTAGTCCCCGTACAGGCTCACCGCCCGGAATCCGGCATGCCACAGGGTTTCTTTCAGCGTCTGCTGATCCCACGCCCGCTGGTGCTGCCGTTCATCGATGCGGCGGTATTTCCCGTCTTCTTCCCGCACGAAGAATGTCAGGTCAAGTTCGACCGTCTGCCGTTTTTCATGCCAGGTATTCTGCCATATGTATGTGATCTCTTCCCTGTCCTCCCCGAACAGTCCGCTGCACAGGATATCCTTCAGCTTGTGCGGGGTGGAAACGTCAAAAACGAATGCGCCGCCTGCTCTCACAGAACGGTATGCAGCACGAAAAAAGGACAGCAGATCTTCTTCTGTCAGCAGATAATTGACTCCGTCACAAGTCGCAAGGACAGCATCCATCGGCCGGTGCAGGTTCAGTGCCCGCATATCCTGCCTTACAAAGGGAATGGATGCTCCCTGTTTCCGGCTTTTCTGCGCAGCCTGCCAAAGCATCTCCTGGCTTACATCTGCGCCGGTTACCTGAAATCCGCGCCTGAACAGCGGAATCGTCAGCCCGCCTGTCCCGCATGCGCATTCGCAGATTTTTCCTTCCCGAACGCCGTATATTGAAAGCAGGCGGGTGTAATGATCCGCCCAGCCTTCATAATCCACGTCGTTCATCAGTTCATCGTATAATTCGGCGAACGCCTGATACATGATATTACCGTCTCTTCCTTATGCTTCTTCCTCTTCTTCGTCCCCGAAGTCCTCTTTCTCCCGCAGGCCCTGATTTACCTTTGCGCCTTCGATCTGCGGATTGATAAAACGATCAAAAACAGCATTCGTATAGCTGGCTGTAATGAAGCGGCTGAGGCCGAACCCGATGATCATATAGTATCCGCACAGCAGGATCAGCCCAAACAGCGGATCCACTCCGAAAAACCAGACTGCGATAAAGGCAATTACCGTCGGCACGCAGTGCAGAAGCCGTATTCCCACGCTGAACGGCAGACGTGCGATTCCAAGCAGCAGTCCGTTGCGCAGGACGCCCTTTGCTTTCAGGTCGTATGTTACGGTCAATGGATACATATATGTGATGCTGATTGCCCAGATTGCACCGACCATCACCACCAGCATCTGCGGTACCGCCATGATCATGTTCTGGTTCGCCATCCGGCCGTATGTGATCCATCCCTGGTAAATGAGCGCAGGCAGCGCTCCTGTAATCGTGCTCAGAAGGAGCGGAATCTTCCAGTTGGACTTCACAGCATCCTTGAAATCTGACCAGGCAAACGCGTGCTCGTCCCGGGCCCAGTTCCTGGTCACATAGCTCAGTCCCGCGGTAAACGGGCCGGTGATGGCAATACATGGGAACAGATAGATCAGCAGCCATAAAAGCCCGTTCTGCATCTCTGTAGCACCATTCGTCTGTACTGCCTGAAACTGTTCCCGTGTCAGCACCCCTTCGCTGTCCGCGCCGACCCGTTCAAGGTATGCCTCATAGCTTGCATCCGCATAGACCCGGTCTCTTTCCTGCAGATATTCCCTGTACTGATTATAATCCTCTTCGGAAAGAGTCAGTTCCATTTCCTTTGACTGAAGCAGTTCCGCGTATTCAGAATAATTGTACTCTGAAATCGCAGCTTCTGTCTGGATCCTGTTCCAGAGGTTGGATACATTCAGCAGCAGTACGAGCGCAGCCGGAATCCAGATCAGCATATAGATCAGATTCAGGCGGCACAGGCCGCTCAGCCGCGTCCGCAGTGTATCCCGGAACAGTTTCATCCGGGTATCGGGCAGATCATCCTTCCGGAAATCGCCTTTTCCGCTTTTCCCGTAGAAGTAATTGTCCATCAGCTTGCCCATTTTATTCCCTCCAGATACCCGGATGTGTACCGGGTAATTATGCCATGAGTGCCTTGCTGGCCTCGCACAGCTTTTCGTTCAGTTTTTCCGCAGCATCCCTTTCAGGATCATTGGCGTTCACGTACAGCTTGATCTTCGGTTCCGTTCCTGAAGGACGTACGCATACCCAGCAACCCTTTTCCAGTTCGAAATACAGTACATCAGAAACCGGAAGTCCTGTAGGTTCTTCTTTTCCGTTTGCTGTGCGGATTCCTTTCAGGTAGTCCCGTACTGCAGTCACCTTCAGTCCTGCGATTTCCTTCGGTGGATTCTGCCGCAGGCCGGCCATGATTTCTTTCATCCGGCTCAGGCCGTCCTTGCCGGGGAGCGTCGTGGATACCACATTGTCAACATAGTATCCGTATTCCCTGAAAATCTGCTGCACCCGGTCATAAAGCGTGATCCCCTCCGCCATGCAGGCACAGGCAACCTCGCTGACCAGCAGGCTCGCGTTAACTCCATCCTTGTCCCGTACAAATGTACTGGACAGGAATCCGTAACTTTCCTCAAAACCGAAGAGGAATGTATGGTCCCCTTTGTCCATGAACTGCTGGATCTTCTCGCCGATGAACTTGAAGCCCGTCAGCGTTTCATAGATGGCAATCCCGAAGCTTTCACAGATCCGGTTAGCCAGGCTCGTGGAAACAATGCTCTTCACGGCAGCACCGTTTTGGGGCAGTTTCCCTGCTTTCTTCAGGCTGCTCAGAATATAATGCAGCAGCACGCAACCAATCTGATTTCCGCTCAGGACATGCCATTCGCCTGTTCCGTCTTTTACCGCTACGCCAAGCCGGTCACAGTCCGGATCTGTCGCGAAGATTACACTTGCTCCAACCTCCGCAGCCTTTTTGAAAGCCAGGTCGTACGCTCCGGGATCTTCGGGATTCGGCACCTTGATCGTACTGAAGTTCGGATCAGGCATTTCCTGCTCTTTCACAACCGCAAGATTGGTCAGGCCGATCTCCTTCAGCAGCCTGCGAACGGGCACATTGCCGCTTCCGTGCAGCGGAGTGTACACAATGTTCAGCCGCGAACCTTCGTTCTTCAGCAGCTCCGGATTGATACTCAGGGTTTTGATCCTGGCAATGTAGTCATCGTCAACTTCCTTGTTTCCGATGATCTTCAGCAGGCCCTTATCCAGTGCTTCCTGCTCATCCATCAGCACGCAGTCGGTGTATTCTGTAGCACGGATAACCCTTGTGATACCGGCTGCGACTTCCGGTGCAACCTGGGCGCCGTCTTCGCCGTAGACCTTATACCCGTTATACTGCGGCGGATTGTGGCTCGCAGTGATCACAACGCCGGCAGCTGCATTCAGATGCCGTACCGCATAGCTCAGTACCGGAACAGGCCGGAGCGCGTCAAACAGATAAGCGGGTACTCCTTCCCTGCACAGAACCAGCGCCGTATCCTTTGCGAATTCCGCACTGAACCGGCGACTGTCATAGGCGATCACGACACCGCGTTTTGCCTCTTCCGGTTTTTCCAGCAAATATCCGGCCAGACCTTTTGTGGCCCGGCGAACGTTGTACTTGTTCATGCGGTTCATACCGGCTCCGAGTACACCGCGCATGCCGGCGGTCCCGAAGCTCAGTTCGGTGTAGAAACGGTCTTCGATTTCCTTCTCGTCGCTGCGGATCGCTTCCAGCTCGCGGACGGTTTCCTCATCTGTGGCAAAATCCTTCAGCCATTTTTCATAGTTTTCACGGATCGTCATCGCTTCAGCCGCCTTTCATTTTTGTATGGGTTTTCCATCGTTTAATTATACTTTTGATTCCAATGTTTGACAAGAGCCGGTGTGCCAGGTAGCGTACTTTGGCGCCTCTGGAAATCTCGCCCCGCAGCAGCAGTGCTGTATCCCGCATCAGCGCTGTATCCCGCTCGTCCGGTACCGCACGGGAATACCGGATTACAGACAGGCATTCGCCGGCCGGTGTCACGCTTTCACTGAATATACCTGTTCCGTCCACTCGCCTCGCAAAGGAAATCGGCGTTTCTCCTTTCCTGCGTTCCAGGTGTTCCGCCCGCATAAGCATCAAAACCTCATCTGACCAGATGTCAAAACGTTTTTCTTCTGTATCCGCGTGCTTTTCCCGGTAACCGGGCGAAGTCATCCATCCGCGGACACCGGCAAACGCCGCGAAGCCTGCTATGATCAGAAGCCACCATGGAAAGTTCCCGTTCTTATCCGTATTTCCATGCGAATTTTCTGTATTCGGTTCGCCCTCCGGGAGGTCGTTCGTTTTTACTTCAGGGGATTCCGATGGGATTTCTGTCGGAGCTTCTGATGGGGATTCCGAAGGGCTCGCGGACGTATTTCCGTCAGTTCCCTCTTCCGGAATGTCTCCGGGCTTGTCCTCCGGAGTCGGTTCAGGTGACTTCCCGGATTCTGTTTTCTTCGGTTCCGGTGTCGGCGTTGCCACAGTCGGTTCAGGAGACGGCGTCGGTGTCGTTACACCGCCGGATGTTCCCTGCTGCCGGCCGGAGGTGTGCTGTCCGGGCGTTGCATCGAACGTCAGCCAGCCAAACCCGGGAAAATAGACTTCTGTCCATGCATGCGCGTCCAGACCTGTCACCAGCGCTTCCCCATTTTCGTTTGGTTCAGCAAGGTACCCTTCCACATAACGTGCAGGCAGACCTGCCATCCGGCACAGAACAGTCATGGCGGATGCAAAGTATGTGCAGTACCCTTTTTTCGTGTCCAGCAGAAAGGATGTTACAAAATCTATGTTTTCGGGGTGTTCACCGACATCCAGAGAATATTTGTAGTTTCGTGTCAGATAATTCTGGATTGCCATGGCTTTTTCGTATGGAGTGGCAGCCATGGAGGTAATCTCGTATGCCAGGTCCTGTACCGGTTTCTCCAGGTGCCCCGGCAGCTCCGTATATGTTTCCCGGACCTTTTCCCACCGCGGATCGTTCAGTGTTGCGCAGATTTCCGTAAGGGTCCCGATTCCGGAATCCGACCATCTGTAAAGCGGTGCGGTAACATCCCATGTATCACCGGCCTGCAGGTTCCGTGTAATAAAGATCTCAGAAGAATTGGAAAAATACGGCACCGTTTCCCCGCCGGGGCTCAGCTCCCGGACCCGCTGCGGTACAAACAATGTGGATGCACTTCCCGACAGCATCCGTACAGAGACGTGTTCAGATACACTGAGTGAATTTTGTACGGATGCAGGCGGAAGTGTTTCGTCAAAAAGTGCTGCCCGTGCCTCTGACATTTTCCCGGACTGCCAGAGGTAACGTCTGCCGCCGGTCGTATTCTGCCATCCATGTCCGGTATACCGGTTATAGATCGTTCCGCGCAGATAGACTGTCTTCGGTGTGGAAACCTGCATGACCGGATTTTCCGAAGGATTCGGTTTTCCGCCGAGCTGATCCGCCCCCTGCGGGGAAAGGCCCACGGAATACAGGGAATATACATCCCGGGCCTCCGTAAAGAACAACCGGTCAAGAATAGACTGCCGGATCTCATCCGCCTTGTCTTTCAGCGCATTATCCGCCGGCCCGCTTCCGGTCAGCAGGAACGCAGCAACTACAAGTCCCGCTGCCCACGGGAGGATCCGAAGCGCCGGTGTATCTTCAAACCGGTACATCATGACCAGCGTCAGTACGGCAGTCAGTGCAGGCAGCAGCCACGGAAGCAGTTCCATGGAATCCGTTGTCCAGACAATCATGATCACCGCGGCACTCAGCATCAGAGCGGGTATACATGTTGCATTCCTGAGCACAGCAAAACAACACAGCAATGTCATCCCGACAGCAATCAGTTCTGATACCGGCCCAGCGGCGAGCGGAACTGCCGTCATGATTCCCTGCATCCGCAGGCTGATCGCAATCCCTGCGTCAGAAAGGATCCGTGCACCGTTTCCGGTAAAGATCCACAGGCCCACGCCTCCTGCAGCGAGTATGACTGCGGACCACGCAGAGATCCGGTGGAGCGACGCCAGTTCAAATACCAGGATCACGCCGGCGATGAAATACAGCAGTTGTAAGGAAAGAAGGGATTCATCAAGTGCGCCGCACAGCGGCATGACGAGTCCGACGGACAGCAGGATCGAAAGCAGTGCGTGCCGCAGGCGTTCTTTCAGCTTGTCTGCCACGATCCTTCCTCCTTTCTGTCCGGATACAGCTGTTTATCTGTTTACTTCCGGAGCCACATATTCCACTTCAATCCCCGCATGTTCCAGCTTTCCGGCCAGTTGCGTGATCCCGGGGTCATCCGGGACAAAGGTAACAAGGTATACCCTGAGATTGGGTCCCATCCGGTGCATCCGGATCATCATTTCAACCATTGTCCCGTTCAGCCTGGCTGCTACAACCGCCACGCAGCCGATTTTACCAAGACGACGGCTTTCCATCATCAGTACCTGCTCAAACCTTTCAGCAGCTGAAAAATCAAGTTTTGCCAGATAGTCAAAGGCAATCCGGATTCCCATCCGCTCGTCCAGATCCACCGGGTGGTCTCCTGTCAGCGGCATACGAACCGTATGGTCCTCCCGGATCTGATCCGAAAACAGCGATGCTCCGGTTTCCAGCAGGGCATCCCGAAGATCCGCCTCTGCATCCGGATGGCCAAGGCCCGGTGGTCTGGAACAGTCCATCAGGATCAGTGCCTCCTGCAGAACCGGTTCGTCATATTTGCGTACCATCAGCTCTCCCTTCCTCAGGGAAAGCTTCCAATGGATCTTCTTCATGGCATCCCCCGGCTGATAATTCCTGACATCGGACGGAGCGTTCAGGTCTTCTGTAGCCCGTGCCATAATCTCGCTGCCAGGATCTCCCGGCGCCATATTCAGCGGCTTCGTTTCAAAAGTCAGCGGCAGCACCGTCAGGGTATACTCCGTATCTTCCGGCACGATCTTCCTGCTGAACAGTCCCAGCAGATCTCCCACGGTACAGCTGCGTATCCCGGACTTGTATACACCGACATGTGCCGCATGCAGCGGCATGCGCAGTGTCTGTATTCGTCCCGGCAGATTCTTCAGCCTGATTATCCTTGGTTTCTCTGACGTCAGTGTACACAGTTCCAGTGCCGCCGGTGCAATGGGGATCCATCCCCTGTGCCGGACACGGAGCAGCAGGGAAACATCGTCTCCCCGGTATACTGTGTCCCGGTCTGTTTCTGCTGTAATCTGCATGGTGGATGAAGCCCACAGAACGCCTGCCAGACAAAAAGCAATCGTCAGCAGCGACAGGATCGCCAGCAGATAAAGCAACGGGTTGCCGGTCGCCAGCGCAGCCGCCAGGAGTGTGGAAAAAGCGGCGGCGGGAATTGTCAGATGTGCCTTCATAGTTTTACGGGAACAGGCGTATTCTGCAGAATCCTCAGTAAAATCTGTTCCGCCTGAACGCCTTTCATTTTCGCATCCGGACTCAGAACCATCCTGTGCCCGAGAACCGGCAGGAACATATGCTGTACGTCTTCAGGAAGCACATAATCACGTTCATCGAGCAGTGCACAGGCCTGTCCTCCGCGGATCAGCGCGATCGCCGCACGTGTCGATGCGCCCAGTGCAAAAGAAGGATCATTCCGGGTTGCTGCAGCCAGTGTCGCCACATAGGCGCGTACCTCGGGAGAGCAGTATACTCGGGTCACCTGGTCCTGCATGGCCAGGATATCCTGTGCAGTACAGACCGGTTCAATAGTCTCCATAGGCGGTACTGAACCGGAATACCGTTCCAGAACGTCCATCTCCTGCTCCACTGTAGGATATCCGATGGAAATCCGCAGGAAGAAACGGTCCACCTGTGCCTCCGGAAGCGGGTACGTTCCGACAAACTCACCCGGGTTCTGGGTTGCCAGCACAATGAACGGCTGAGGTAACGGATGTGTAACCCCGTCCACCGTTACCTGGTGCTCCTCCATCACTTCAAGAAGTGCAGACTGCGTCTTCGGGCTGGTCCGGTTAATTTCGTCTGCCAGAACGATCTGGCTCATGACAGCGCCTTCCTTGTATTCCATCTCGCCTGTCTTGAAATTGACCAGTGTAAAACCTGTCACATCGGAAGGCATCAGGTCCGGCGTAAACTGGATCCGTCGGAAGGAACAGTCGAGAGATCTGGCCAGCGCGCTTGCCAGTGTGGTCTTTCCGACACCGGGAACATCCTCGATCAGCACATGTCCTTTACACAGCAATGCGATCAGGGCATATTCAACCGCCTCTTCCTTGCCCACCACAGCTTTTCCAATATTTCGCTGAAGGGACAGGATCATCTTTCCCGGGTGAAGCATTTTTCTATTCCTCCTCTTCGTTTTTGAACCGAAGATAATCAGTTTATTATATCTTCATTTGAAGAAAACCGCAAGCTGTGGTATGATACCGTAGGATAAGCCACGGAATGATGTGGTTCCTGACAACGAACGGGTTTCTCCGTTCCATGTGTTCAGACATGCTGCTGCCGGAGGAAACAGTGATGTGCAGAGGACTCGGCCTGGATCTCTGTGAGATTGCCCGAATGGAAAAGCTGATGCGGGACGAACGGTTTCTCACCCGCTATTTTACCGCTGCGGAAGCGGACTATGTCCGTTCCCGCGGAGCCGGCGCTGCCGCTTCCCTGGCCGGCCTTTTCGCTGCCCGCGAAGCACTTGGCAAAGCGCTTGGCACCGGGATCGATTTCGACCTGAAAGAAGCAGAAGTCTGCCATACCGGCAGCGGAGCACCCTTCTTCCGCGTTTCAGGCCTCCTGAAGGAACGGATCGGAAACAGCCGCCTCTTTCTTTCAATTTCCCATGACAACGGGATCGCTGCCGCTGTCTGTCTTCTGGAAGGAGATCTGCCTGAATGAAAACCCGGATCTTTGCCCATCGAGGCGCTTCCGGCAATGCGCCGGAAAACACGCTTGAAGCCTTTGACCTTGCAGTCAGGATGGGAGCTGACGGTGTGGAACTGGATGTACAGGTGTGCCGCAGCGGCGAGCTTGTTGTCGCACACGATGAAACTGTCGACCGTGTCTCGGACGGGTCGGGACGGATCTGTGATCATTCCCTGAAGGAACTGAAGTCCCTGGCTTTCTGCCGCACACATCCGGAATACAAAAATGCCCGGTTGCCGCTTCTCTCTGAGGTTTTTCAGCTTCTGCAGCCTTCCGGGCTTTCTGTCAATATTGAATTGAAGAACAGTATCATTGACTATCCTGATCTGGAACGAAAGGTACTGGAAGAGGTTCTCCGGAACTTTAACCCGGAGAGGATTATTTTTTCCTCCTTCAATCATTACAGCATGCTCCGCATGAAAAAGCTGGCTCCGTCCGTTCCCTGCGGCCTGCTTTACGAGGCAGCGCTTATCCGGCCCTGGGAATACGCTTCCCGGCTGGGGATGGATGCGATCCACCCCCATTATTCCGAAATCCTTCTGGCCCCTGATGAATGCGTTTCTGCCCATATGGCCGGCCTTCGCGTGAACACCTGGACGGTAAACACCCCTGACGCAATGGACGCTGTCCTGCGCGCAGGGGCGGATATCCTCATCACCAATTTCCCCGATCAGGCTTTGAAGAGGGCCACCCTTGGCTGACATTCAAGATCTTTGGCTGTAACCCTCAGGATCTCTATACCACGCCGGACCTCATTTTCCGGGATCCCCTCCAGGAAGTCTTCCGGCCCGTGAATAGGCCATTCCGCGTTGTATGCGGTTTTGTAATGCATCGGCAGGATCATACGCGGCTGCAGTCTTTCTGAGACTTCCCTCGCTGTCTTTCCGTCAATGGTATAAAAACCGCCTACAGGGATCATCAGTACATCCGGCCGTGCAAGCTGCCGGATCTGTTCTTCATCCGGCATACACCCGAGATCTCCGAGATGTACGATCCGCAGCGAATCCGCTTCCAGCAGGAACAGCAGAGTTTCTCCCCGTTTGCTTCCCCGGGCATCGTCATGGAATCCCTTCAGCGCCGTCACGCGGATTCCCGGAGCAAGCGTAAACACACCCTCCCGGTCCACAGTCATTTTCAGTCCTTCCAGTGTGTCGACAGCGTTATGATCATGATGGCCGTGAGAGATCAGTGCTGCGTCCGCCTTCACTTTTCGCACCGGATATCCGCAGCCTTCTCCATAGGGATCTGTCACGATGCGCATACCGTTTTCCGTTTCCATCAGGAATTCCGCATGGCCAATGTGCTGAATGATCATGTGTTCCGCCCCTCTCCGAAATAATCAGCCGGAAGATCCGGCAGTGGTTCGCTCCGGCGCAGTAATGCGGCCCAGTCCCGGTGGAGTGCCCCGCAGGCTCTTTCATATGCTTCCGCGTTTTCTTCTGCCGCTTTCAGAAGGAGCCGTTTTTCCCGGTCTCCGTTCCTTCTGCTTTCCGGATGCATACGCAGGATCAAAGCACAGCATCGTGCCTCCGTTCCCGTTCTGTCCGGGATAATCCCTGCAGGAAGCGTTTCCGGGATCCGGTCCAGTTCAACCCATCCTCGCTCCGCTGACGTTTTCCAGCCTGCGTTTTCCGCTCTTCTTCGGAACCCGGTAACTGCATCTGCGGAAGCAGCCTGCGGAAGATCTGTCGTATAAAGATAATCCTCCTTCCTGCTGCGTCTCAGCACCGCCGGGCGGCTGCATTCCGTTTCATCAAGAAGTTTGAGGATTTCCTTTCGCAGTTCATTCAATGCTGTGTTCCTCCGCAGGCGAATCCTTCATGGCTTCACGTACTGTTTCTGCCGCCTTTTTCATCATCTTCCTCTGTTCTGAGTCCATGCCGTCCGGCTCGGGCCTGTCCGCAGCCAGGCATCTGTAATAATACCGGCTGTCCTGTCTGTATTTCCAGGTATACAGCGGAACATAACGGATCTCCCGGATTTCTGTCTTTCCGTCCTTCACGACAACCGTCGCCTTCAGGAGCATCCCTGCTATCCGTTTGATCGTACCGCGGTCTCCGCTCAGTGTTGTCCCGAGACTCCAGACGCACGGTACCTGCCGGTCTGTTTCCCCTGCTGTCAGCATTTCCATGCCTGAAACGATCCTGTTGCCGCTCCCGACGATGAGATCTGCTCCGGCGTCTGCGATACCCTGTACCAGCTTCTTCATGTTTTTGTCCGGTCCGCGTCCGGTCTTTCCCCAGTTAAGAAGCACGATGACTGCTTCGCATCCCAGTTCTCTCGCCCGAGCGATATCTGTGGCGATGGCTTCCGTATCCGCTGCCGGAACAGTACTGCTCAGGCCGTTCTTCGTCATGGTTTTCCGCGTGGCAGCCGGAATTGTGTCCGTATACTGCAGCAGCGCGGTCCTGATCCCGTTTTCACTGAAGACAGGGATATGATCTTCTCCGTCATTTTCGTAGATACCGACCGGGCGGATTCCGTTATCCTCAAGCACCCTCCTGGTAGAAGCAATACCGGCTTCCCCTTTGTCAAAGGCTTTGGAATAGCCGCAGGCAGCAGCATTGAATCCGGCCGACTTCAGCATGGCTGCCGCAGCGTCCGGAGCAATCAGATCTGTCGGTTTATTCTCGGTGCTGTACAGGTTTTCGGTAAATACGATATTCAGGTCTGAACCCAGTTCCTTCTTCAGGAGTGTCATGGTATCGGAGTAGTCATACTGTTTTGCATCGGAAGAATAACTGTTCTTCCGTACTTCCCCGGCCATTGATACGGTTCCTGCCGCAGTCAGTGTAAAGGACCGCAGGTACGGTTCCGGATCATTCTTCTCCGGATTATTAGGTTCCGGCGTCTGTGTGGCAACCGGGATCGGGGTTGACATGACCGTCTGTGCAATCTCCGGGATCCTCTCTTCGTTTCCCGTTTTCACCTGCAGAATCTCCACTTCCGGCTTCAGCCTGCTCAGGTCAACCGTTTTTCCCGATGACAGTCGAAGCCATACGAAAACCGTTCCGCCCAGGATCGCCATTGTCATCAGCAGTACTGCGACTGTCCCGGCGGAGATCTTCCGTTTTCCCGATTTCCGCATGTCTTATCCCTCACAATAATGATACGGCGGCGCAGCCGGTTCCCCGGCTGCGCCGCATTGGTTTTACTGGTTGATGATTACTGCAATCACAACAGAAAACAGCATCACCGCCGCTACTGCAAGAGCGCCGAGCCGGATCAGTTGTTTCTTTCTCTCAGCTTTGCTTCTGGTCGTCATCAAAGTTCATCTCCGTCTCCGATATCAGAATTGTTTCTCCTGCGGCGGCTGTTTCCGCTGGTTTTGTTTTCCTGTGGCTTGAAAGAAGCGGTATAGGTCGCGTCTTCCTCTTTTCCTGTCGTATAGCGGGCATAGGGATTCTCCACGTTCTTTGAATAGGGGTTTCCTGCATTCGCACTGTTTCCCGTGCCGCTCCCTGTATGTGTGCCCGGCGTTCTGACCTTTGCCGCCTGCTGCGCCGCAGGCGCCTGAGCGGTATTCGTCCCGTTCGTTCCGGCAGGTCTTGTGCCGGACTGCGCCCGCCGCTGCTGTGCCGCTTTTTTCTGCGCCAGCCGCTGGGCTGCCTGCCGCTTCTTCTGGGTTGTGGCGTAGTAGTAGTATCCTCCGCCGCCCGCGCCGGCAAGCACCAGTCCGCCGATGATCCAGCCAATCGCGCTGCCGCCTTCAGTTTCTTCCTTCTCGAACTGTTGGTTTTCCTCCGTATTAAGTGGGATATCTTCAGGCGCTTCTGTCGGCTGCTCAGTGCTTTCAGTTCCGAGTTTTTCGCGGATATAGGTCATCGCGCTGCTGATCACAGTATCCTTGTCTGCACTGTCTCTGTAGGCAGTCTCCAGCAGTTTCTGGACGTCTTCCTCTTTCAGGGCCCCGTTCCGGATCCGCTCGACCAGCGAATCAAGGTATTCCCTGTTCTTCACATCGTTTTCCGGCAGCGGTTCCGGTGTGGCAAAAGGATCGAAAGGCTTATAGCTCACGGCAGCGACTGTGTCCGGATTCTGCCATGTCTGCACCTGTTGGTCTTCAGCTGACACAATACCGGAAGGTGTTCCTGTCGTCTGAGGCCCGGAGCTGCCCTGTTGTCCTGTACTCGTCTGGCCGGCACCCGTCGGACTTGATGAAGTATTGTTGGCAAGGCCTTCCTGGTATTCCCTGGAAGTGAAGAAGTCTTCCGCTTCCGCTACGGTCATCTGCCTGAAATAGTCCCCGTTCACATATCCGATGGTTCCCTGATATCCGATCTTATACCAGAGTGTACCTTCCACGGTCTGCTTGTCATAGATCAGGCACAGCGCGTACCGTTTCAGCCTTGAGATCCGTTCGGACTGCGTAGTAGGCTGTTTCCGGAAATTCACAGAGTCGGCGGATACATAACCGTAGCAGCTCATGGAATTGGCGCTGTATGGTTCCGGCGTGGCGGTCGGAGCAGGTTCCGGTGTCTTCGACGCCTGCTCAAGGTATTCAAGCACCTCATGCTGTTTCATCATGCGGAGCATGTCGCCGCGGATATAGCCCCATTCCTTGTCGTATTGCGCCACATGCCATGCCTGGCCGTCCGCATCATATTTCTGTCCGGTCACGTAGACGACCTTCCTTGCGGGCAGTTCGTCCGTGATGACGCTGGTTCCGTTGGGATAATCATGTACATAAACGCCGTCGCCGATCGTCATGGCATAACCGGTGCGCTGTACAGGTTCCTTGGTCGCTTCTGGTTCCGGCGTCGGCGTGGCCTTGGGCTTCTTCGTAGGCTCGGCTGTCGGTTCTGCGGTAGGTTCTGCAGTCGGCTTTTCAGTGGGAGCCGCGGTAGGTTCAGCCGTCGGTTCCTCAGTCGGCTTATCGGTGGGTTCTGCCGTCGGTTCGGCGGTAGGTTCCTCAGTCGGTCTGGGTGTCGGTTCTGTGGTGGGTTCTATAGTGGGCTGTTCCATTGTGGATTCCGGTGTGATGATCGGAGCAGGGCTGGACTGCGCCGCATCGTAAGCCGCACTTGCCTCCACGCCAAGAACATTGATAAACTGGCTCTGTATGTAGCCGTCCTTTCCGTTGACAATGACCTTCGTCCACATCAGTCCGTCATCCGGGCCTTCTTCATTTTGGACCAGGTATACATACTTGCCCGCCTGGATCGTGCCCTGTGATTTTTCTTTTTTGCTCGGCCCCTTACGGAAATTGACGTCCTTGTTCGCCTTGCCGTACCGGTTGATATATTCTCCGGCAGGCAGGGAGTCTGCCTTGACGGTCGGTTCCTCGGTCGGAGCAGTGGTGGGCTCTTCCGTCGGTTCGGCTGTGGGTTCCGCAGTTGGCGCTTCAGTCGGTTTTTCCGTAGGTTCAGCTGTCGGTTCTTCCGTGGGTGCCTCTGTCGGTGTTTCCGTAGGCGCTTCAGTCGGCGAATAAACCGGAGCCGGCGAGGACTGTGCATAGTTATATGCAATGCTTTCGTCTTCGGAAATTGCGTAAATAAATTCGCTCTTCAGATATCCTTCCTGCCCGTCCACATTTACCCTGGACCATACTTCATTCGACGCATTGATCTCATTCATGATCAGGTAAACATGTTTTCCGGCCGCAACAGGCGTATTGGACACCTTGCTGCTCTTTGCAGACGGGCCTGTGCGGAAGTTGATATCCACTTTTGTTACACCGTAACGGTTCAGCGGCACGCCTGCCGGCAGGGTGTCCGCAAGAGCAGGTTCAGGCGTCGCAGGAGCAACCGTCGGTTCGGCTGTAGGCTCAGCCGTCGGTGCTTCTGTTGGTTCTGCAGCAGGCACTTCTGTCGGCTCTTCCGTCGGTTCTGCAGCGGGAACTACGGTCGGTGCATCAGTCGGTTCCTGTGGAGCGTAAACCGGAGCCGGAGACATCTGCGCATAGTTATAGGCGCTGCTCTCATCCTCGGAGATGGCATAGATGAATTCGCTCTTCAGGTATCCTTCCTGCCCGTCCACGCTGACACGGCTCCAGATCTCATTCGCCGCGTTGATCTCATTGATGATCAGATAAACATATTTCCCTGCGGGAACGGGTATATTGGATACTTTGCTGCTTTTGGAAGAAGGCTCGGAGCGGAAATTAATATCGACCTTTGTCACGCCGTAACGGTTCAGCATGATACCGGCTGGCAGCGTATCCGCCGTCGCAGGTTCAGGGGACGCTTCCGGCGCCTGAACAGGTACTTCCGTCGGTTCCGCCGTGGGCTCGGCTGTCGGCTTCTCTGTTGACTGCTCAGCAAACACCGGCGCAGGCTCTTCCGTCGGCTCTGCCGTGGGTTCAGCTGTTGGCTGCTCGGCAAACACCGGCACTGGTTCTTCCGTCGGTTCAGCGGTAGGTTCTGCTGTCGGTTCGGCAGTCGGCACTTCAGTCGGTTCGGCAGTCGGCACTTCCGTGGGTGCCTCTGTCGGTTCCTCTGTAGGTTCCGGAGTGGGTTCTTCTGTCGGTTCCGGAGTGGGTTCTTCTGTCGGTTCCGGAGTGGGTTCTTCTGTCGGTTCCGGAGTCGGTTCCTCTGTCGGTTCCGGAGTCGGTTCCGGAGCGGGCGTTACGACCGCCGGATCCTCCGTTATAAAAGAAACATACAGCCGGAATGTCTCTCCTTCGCTCCGGTCCGGCGCGTATGCGCGGATCTCGATATAAGGACTCACATTACAGTCCAGGGTGTCCCCCGCATCCATAGCTGACAGATCCAGCAGTGTATCGATGGAATTGTATTCATCCGTATACGGATCTGTCTTTGTTTCAAAGATCCAGTCCTCATGGGCGGCATAACTCACATCCAGTCTGATCGCGTAGACTGGCGTCCCCGGTTCAAGATATGCAAAGAAACTGCCGGGTTCTTCGTTCAGCGGTACTGCCGCCACCGGCTCTTCCTGCCAGGTTCCTTCGTCATCCTGCCAGTCCAGCGTGACTGTTACAAGGTCTCCCCAGTTGTCCGGCAGTGCCAGTGAAACAGGGATAGCGGCAAGGATCAGCAGGATCGCTGTGATCAGTGCAGTCAGTTTTTTAAATTTGCCTGTATTCTTCATCTGCATCTCCATCCTTCCGGATTTTTTACAATGCGACGCGTCTATTCTACCGCCATTCCGCAGGGGTGTCAATTGAACCGGCCTGTACGGAAGGAGTTGCTCCAGCCGCTGTCGAATAGAAAACGGGTTTCGTAATACTCAACGTTTGCCCGGACTCCTCCGTTCCCCTGAAAGGCGGTTTTTTTCATGTTCTCTCTCGGATGGACCCGTTTCTTCTCCGCCGGGCGCGGGGAAAAACTCTCCCCGGCTGTGTACTTTTCATCGCTGCCAGTCCTGCAGACGGAACGTCTGATTCTGCGGCCGCTCAGGCGAAAAGACGCCGCAGATATTTTCTCCTATGCCTCCGATCCGGAAGTGACCCGCTATGTCCTCTGGGATCCTCACCGTTCCGTTTCCGAAACGAGGAGTTATATCCGCTATATCCTTGCGCTTTACCGCCGCGGGCTCCCGTCTTCATGGGGTGTCGTACACCGGGAAACCGGCCGGGTGATCGGAACGATCGGTTTCATGTGGTATTCGGAAGCAAACAGTTCCGCTGAGGTAGGATACAGTTTTTCCCGGGAATTCTGGAACATGGGGATTGCCACTGAAGCCCTGCAGGCAGTAATTTCCTCTGCTTTCGGTTCCCTTCCTCTCAACCGTCTCGAAGCACAGCACGATATCCGGAATGCAGCAAGCGGACGGGTCATGGAAAAATGCGGTATGCAGAGAGAGGGGATCCTGCGCCATCGTGTCAAAAACAAAAATGAATATATCGACACCGTCCTCTGGTCCGTTCTTCGTTCCGACCTTGAATAAAAGACCTGTATCTATTATAATAAGAAATTGTGTAATCTGCTCAACAGGTTCGTGTAGTGCACGCCTGCCGGATTGCGCGGTATATTTTTGTGTCCCGTTCAGTGCGGACAGTAGATACAGCTGAAAAAAGGGGGGACGGCCGATATGAATGAATACCGTGGAAAACACGCACCTTCCACGCCTTGGGCTGTTGCCTCCACTGCCACCGTACCCATGCGCCATGCCCGCCATATGCGCAGAAGCAGGCGTCGCCGGGTCCTGACCGTCCTGGCCGTTGTGGTTTTACTGATCATGCTGGTCTATCCGTTTATCGAGGCACGGATTCTCACAGTCGACAGGATTTCGCTGAAATCTGACGATCTTCCCTCGGATGCCAATCATCTGCGCATCGTATTCGTCAGCGATATTCACTGGGGGTTCTGGTACAGCGATGCAAACCTCCGCGGACTTGTAACAAAGATCAACTCTCTCCGGCCGGATCTGGTTTTGTTCGGAGGGGATTATGCCACGGACCAGGAAAGTGCGCTCCAGTTCTTCCGTAAACTTCAGGATCTGCGGATTCACGCACGTTATGGCATCTATGGCGTTCCCGGCGAATCAGACCGCGGAAAAGACAATCAGGACCGGACGCTCCTTTCCGAAGCGATGACCAATGCCGGCGTTACGCCGCTGTTCAACCGTGTGGAATATGTGACGATCGGCACCGGCCGGATCTGTATTGCCGGGGTGGATGACGCGATCGCCGGAAAGCCGGATCTGAAGTCCGTTGCCGCTTCTGTCTCCTCCGGGGATTATGTCATCCTTATAGCCCATAATCCTTCCCTGATCAGTGAGATACAGCAGACTCGGGATTCATCAGGCAATCTGAGCTGGTTCGATCTCGGTCTTTTCGGTCATACCCATGGCGGGCAGATGGTTTTGTTTTCCGGCCTGCTTGGTATTGCTGACGATGTTCCGGACCGCTATACGTCAGGCTGGTTCAATGAAAACAGGGTTGACCTTCTTGTTTCGCGGGGCGTCGGTACTTCGGTCTTCCCTGCCCGCCTCTTCTGCCCGCCGCAGATCCATCTCATTGAAGTAACGAACTGATACTGGTATTACGGAGGTCCCATACGCATGGATACAGATGCCCGGATCACGCTGCAGGACGTTTCCTTCACTTACGAGGAAGCACCCTCGCCTGCGCTCTCGGAAATCTCTGCCGTTGTCCGGCCGGGAGAATTTGTCGCTGTTCTCGGTCACAACGGTTCCGGCAAATCAACCCTTGCCAAACTTGTAAACGCACTCTACACGCCTTCAGACGGAAATGTGGTCGTCTGCGGCTATGACACACGGGAGGAAAAATATGTTTGGGAGATCCGCCGCCGCGCCGGTATGATCTTCCAGAACCCGGATAATCAGATCGTCGCAACGGTCGTCAAGGAAGACGTAGCCTTTGGTCTTGAAAACCTTGGCGTACCTACGGAGGAGATGATCCCCCGTATTGAGCAGGCTCTTTCCGCTGTACGGATGAGCAAGTATACGGATTCCGCACCCCATACGCTTTCAGGCGGTCAGAAGCAGCGTGTAGCCATAGCCGGTATCCTGGCTATGGAACCATCTGTCATCATTGCGGATGAGGCAACAGCCATGCTGGATCCCTCCGGCCGGAAGGAAGTTCTGGAAACCGTTCGTATGCTGAATCGCATGAAGGGAATCACTGTCCTCTGGATTACCCATTTTATGGAGGAAGCTGCCCTGGCTGATCGTGTACTTGTGATCACTGACGGAAAGATCCGACTGGAAGGGAAACCGGCGGAAGTGTTTGATCGTGTGGAGGAAATGAAAGAAATGCATCTGGACGTTCCGCACATGACAGCGCTGGCTGACGAACTCCGCAGGGAAGGCATGCCCCTGCCCGGCGGGATTCTGACAGTGGAAGATATGGTACAGGAGGTGGAAAAGGTCTTATGTCCATCGAAGTCCGCCACCTGACCCATTGCTATTCTGAGGGAAGCGCGCTGAGCACAGTTGCCCTTGACGATATCTGCATGGCCGTTGAGGACGGCGAATTTCTCGGTATCATCGGCCATACCGGTTCCGGCAAATCAACCCTTGTGCAGCACCTTAACGGTCTGTTGAAACCGACCTCCGGCCAGGTCCTGGTTGATGGAGAAGACCTCAACGGCGAGCAGGTAAACCGTCGTGCGCTGCGCCAGCGGATCGGTCTGGTATTCCAGTATCCGGAATATCAGCTGTTTGAGAAAACCGTCGCTAAAGATATCGCCTTCGGTCCGAAAAACCAGGGGTTATCAAAAGAAGAGATCGATGAACGGGTCCGTTACGCAATGGAATGTGTCCACCTGGACTATGACCGGTACAGCGAACGGAGTCCTTTTGAGCTTTCCGGAGGTCAGATGCGCCGTGTAGCGATCGCCGGCGTACTGGCAATGAAACCGTCTGTCCTGATCCTGGACGAACCTACTGCTGGTCTTGATCCACGTGGACGGGACCGGATCCTTACGATGCTGGAAGAACTCCATGCCCGAGAGAATGTCACGATCATTATGGTTTCCCACAGCATGGATGATATGGCGCGCCTGGCCACCCGTCTTGTTGTCATGGCCGAAGGAAAGATCCTGGCAACCGGAACCCCCCGGGAGATCTTTGCCCGGGAGGAAATGATGATCTCAGCCGGTCTCGGTGTACCGGAAGCCGCACAGCTGTGCAGGGAGCTGCGTGCGAAAGGCTTTGACCTCCCGGAGGATCTGTACCGTCCGGATGAACTGAAAGAGCATCTTCTTGGTCTTTGGCGTTCCGCTCATCCCTCGGAAAAGGAGGGACCGGTATGCTGAAAAATGTAACGATGGGTCAGTATTATCCCGTTGACAGCGCAGTACACCGCCTGGATCCCCGGATGAAGCTGATCCTGACGATCCTCTTTATCGTGGCAGTCTTCATGTCCCATTCCTTTGCGGGATATCTGCTGCTGCTTGGGTTTCTGTTCTTTGTCTGCAGAATGTCCAATGTCCCCTTCCGCTTCATGCTGAAAGGGCTGCGCCCCCTGCGTATGATCATTATCCTGACATTCCTTCTTAATCTTTTCTTTACACCGGGTGAAAATCTCTGGATCTCTGTCTGGGTGATCCGGATCTATCGGGAAGGCTTCATGCAGGCGGTCTTCTATTCCCTGCGGCTCGCCTTCCTTGTTGCCGGAACTTCCCTGCTGACGCTCACCACTTCCCCGATCGCCCTGTCGGACGGCATCGAGAAGCTGCTTTCGCCGCTGAAGGTAATCCGTTTCCCTGCCCATGAACTGGCAATGATGATGACCATCGCCCTGCGCTTTATCCCCACCCTCCTCGAAGAAACGGATAAGATCATGAAGGCGCAGATGGCCCGCGGAGCCGATTTTGAAAGCGGGAACCTGCTTGTGCGCGCAAAGGCCATGGTCCCCCTGCTGGTTCCGCTGTTTGTCAGTGCTTTCCGGCGTGCCGGCGATCTGGCCATGGCCATGGAGAGCCGCTGTTATCATGGCGGTGAAGGCCGTACACGCCTGCGGGTTCTGAAAACGACAAAGAATGACTGGATCGCTCTGGGAATCGTATTCCTGCTGCTCGCTCTGATCATTCTGGAAGGGATCTTCCTGAAGGGAGTACTGTTTTGAAGCGTATTCTCCTGACCGTGGAGTATGACGGCTCCGCCTATGCGGGCTGGCAGCGCCAGATCAACGGCCTCGCCGTCCAGCAGGTCCTGGAGGAAGTCCTCGCGTCTGCCTGCAGGCATCCTGTGACTGTTACCGGTTCCTCCCGTACAGACGCAGGTGTCCATGCCCGGATGCAGATGGTGCATTTCGATACAGGATGTACAATCCCCCCGGATAAATATCCTTTTGTGCTGAACAATCTTCTGCCTCCGGATATCCGGGTGCAGGCCGCCCGGGAAGTTCCGCCGGATTTCCATGCCCGCTTTCTGACCTCCGGAAAAACCTATACCTACCGCATTCTCAACAGCCGTCATGGCAGTGCTCTTCTTCGCGCTACCCATTGGCATGTACCGGTTCCCCTTGATGTTCCGGCCATGCGCGAGGCACTGGCGTTCCTGCCTGGTACCCATGATTTCGCTGCTTTCCAGGCTGCCGGCGGTACTGCCCGCACTACGATCCGGACCATCGACCGTGCGGAGCTTCATTCTGACGGCCCTGAGATCGTTATAACTGTCAGCGGAAATGCCTTTCTGTACAATATGGTACGTATCATAGCTGGCACCCTGGAAGAAGTCGGTCTGCACAAGCGGGGGACTGATGCTTTTGTGCATGCATTTGAATCCCGGGACCGTCTGGCTCTCGGCATGACTGCCCCGCCCTGCGGACTGGAGCTGACGGAAGTCCGTTATCCGGAAAAGGCATTCACAAATCCTGCTGCGATCAGATGGCATAAACCGGACGAAGAGGAGGGTGACTGATCATGCTTCGTCTTTCAAATCTTGCTGTTTCGCCGGATTATACGAAAGCATCCCTCACAGCCGCTGTCGCAAAAAAATGTGGTATCTCCCCGGATCAGCTGCTGTCCTGTTCCGTTGTCCGTCGTTCTGTGGATGCCCGCAAAAAAGACGATATCCATTTTGTTCTCACCATTCACCTGAGGGTAAAGAATGAAACAGCCCTTCTGAAAAAATGCCGTTTCCTGTCCGTTGTTCAGGGGACACCTGCCTTTTCCCTGCCTGCTCCCCGTTTCTCCCGGCCGCCGCTCGTTATCGGTGCCGGGCCGGCCGGCCTATTCGCGGCGCTGACGCTTGCCCGTACAGGAGCTGCACCGGTCCTTGTCGAGCGCGGGCGTCCTGTGGAAGAACGTACTGCGGACGTGGAAAAAATGTCTGCGGAAGGATGCCTGGATCCTGAATCCAACGTACAGTTTGGTGAGGGCGGCGCCGGTGCGTTTTCTGATGGAAAGCTGACCTGCGGTATCAAATCCCCGCACCTGCGTACTGTCCTTGAGACCTTTGTTGCCCATGGAGCGCCGGAAGAAATCCTCGTCGACAATATGCCGCATATCGGGACCGACCGTCTTAAAGGCGTTGTCGCGTCCATCCGGAAGGAGATTATTTCTCTCGGCGGTACCGTGCTTTTTGAAACACGCCTGGAAGAACTGATCTGCCGCAGCAGTCATGTGGAAGGCGCTGTCCTGTCCCATGCAGGCATCCGCAGGGAATTCCTGACGGATACTGTGATCCTGTGCATCGGGCATTCTGCCCGGGATACCGTCCAGGCCCTTTTCTCCCAGGGCGTCATGATGTTGCAGAAACCTTTTGCGATGGGCGTCCGGATCGAGCATCCCCGGACATTCATCGATCGTGCGCAGTACGGCGTATTTGCGGGCCATCCGGCCCTCGGCGCCGCTTCCTACAAACTGATCTGCCATACGCCGGACGGGCGCGGCGTATATACTTTCTGCATGTGTCCCGGCGGACATGTGATCGCGGCGGCTTCCCAGCCCGGCGGAGTCGTCGTAAACGGTATGAGTTATCACGCCCGGGACGCGGAAAACAGCAACTCTGCGCTGCTGGTCGGTGTCCGTACGGAAGATTTCGGAGACGATCATCCGCTGTCCGGCATGGTGCTCCAGCGCAGCATTGAAAAAGCTGCCTTTATGGCAGCAGGCAGCAGTTTCAGGGCTCCCGCCCAGCGGGTTGAGGATTTCCTTTCAGGCCGTGAAACCGCTGCCTTTGGCGAGGTTCGTCCTTCCTACCGTCCGGGGGTTGTCCCTGCGGATCTGCAGGCTGTCCTCCCTCGATTTATTAGTGATGACCTGAAAACCGGCATCCGCGCCATGAACGCACAGCTTTCCGGCTTTGCCATGCCGGACGCTGTACTCACCGCTCCGGAAACACGTTCCTCATCCCCGGTGCGTGTCCTTCGGACCGGTACCGGCGAATCGGAATCCGTCTCCGGTCTTTTCCCGGCCGGTGAAGGCGCCGGTTATGCCGGCGGTATCGTCTCCGCTGCTGTCGACGGGATCAGTACCGCGCTTAAAGCCATTGAAAAAAGCCGCCTGCTGTAAGCAGTGCGGCTTTTGTTTATTCTCTTCAAGCATAGAAACCGGACAGGAATTCTTCCGCATCGCAGACATGAAATCCTGCTGCCCGGGCCATTGCAGCAAAGATACCTTCTCCGGGGACCAGTTTTCCTTTGAATGTTCCGTCATAGATTTCCCTTACACCGCAGCTAGGGCTTCTGGACTGCAGAATGATTACCTCCGGCTGTTCCCGGAAAGCAATCGTAAGAGCTTTTTCCGCTCCGCAGCGGAATTCCGCATCCACGGAGATGCCATCCCGGTTCATGACCGTTCCGTTCACGATCTCCGCCGGCGTGCGTGGTACCGGCAGCCCGCCGAGCACTTCCGGGCATACCGGAATCACATCATGTAATTTCAGGGCAGCCAGAAGTGCGTCATTCCGGTTGTTCCCGCCACTGTACTTGCAGTTTTCACCGAGCAGGCAGGCGCTGACCATGATCTTCATCTTCGCTTTTTCTTTCAGTATCCGAGCAGCTGCCGCGACAAGGCAGCTGCTTCCTCCGGACTGTAGAGGCAGAGTGTCAGCCGGTGAGGCGCACAGATCACCATATTCCACAGCAGCCTGTCCTGTATATTGCCCAGCGTTACTTCGCCCTCTTCAATACAGTCGTGACCTTCACAGTCCGCTTCGACCATACAGAACCCTTCCGGCGTCATCCGGATCACATTCCTCCAGGCGGTCCCGTCCGGCTGTGTCTGGATGATCTCCTGGATCTGCTCTCCTTCTGTTGGCAGCGGAAGAAAACCGACCGTATTCTCTTCCTGTACCAGGATATATCCCGGTGCAGGATCAGTCTCCCGCACCTGCAGCATCAGGGTCAGTTTTTCTGTATAACCGGGCGTTCCCGTCTGTTCTGATTCTTCTGCCGCTACCGGTTCTTCCGTCGCTGCAGGCACCAGGCTGACTTCAGTCCCTTCTTCCAGGTACTTCCTGATCCCGGAAGTACCGGAAACAGTCCGGTCCCTCGCGATGAATAATGCCTCAATTCCTTCCAGGCTTTCCACCATCCGGGCACCTTTCTCTGTTCCCAGCGCAAACACTGCCGTTGAAAGCGCGTCTCCTGTCATGGAACTGTCGGAAAAAATCGTTACCGACGCCAGTTCATTCTGTACCGGCCAGCCGGTTTCACTGGACAGGATGTGATGATATGTCACGCCGTCCACGGTGAACCCGCGCTCGTAGATCCCGCTGGTAACCGTGGATCCGCCGTAATTCAGGGAGACCAGCATGGTTTTTCCTGTCGGCTCATCGATATCCTGGATCCCGACTCTCCACGGGGAACCGTCCGGCTTCATTCCGATTGTAACGATATTTCCGCCGAAACTCAGAACTGCGTTCCGGATGCCTTCCTTTTCAAGTTTATCCTTTACCGCGTCTGCGATGTATCCTTTGGCAATGCCGCCGAGATCGATCATCATCCCTGCCGGCAGCGTTACATCATTTCCATCCACCCTGAGTTTTCGCCAGTCAATCTTTTCCGCAGCAGATGCCAGCGCATCTTCTGCCGGGATTGTCTGCTCCCCGGAGGTAAAATCCCACAGGGTCGATGCCGGAGCAATCGTAACGTCAAAAGCACCGCCGGAAAGCTCGCTGATCTGTACAGCTGTCCGCAGGATCTCCGCAGTTTCAGGAGAAACCGTCACGGTCTTTCCCTCCGCATGGTTGATCTGCCAGACGTCACTGCCTTCCACCGTGCGGCTCAGGAGTTGTTCATAGGTCCCGCAGGTCTCCAGTGCTTTTTCCAGAAGCTCGGGATGATCCGTATATGCAGTAAGTGTGATTACTGTATCCAGGTAAAACCCGATCCTGGTCTGTTTTGGCAGCTCAGCAGAAGGGGTTCCGGCCGCAGGTTCTGCCGCTTCTGCCTTTTGGATTTCGTTTGCGCATCCTCCAAGCAGGAAAAGTCCGGACAGGACTGCCAGCAGTACGGCAATAATTTTCTTCCTCATAATTTCCGTTCCCCCGGTTTTTCCGGATTAATGTGAAGCGCGCGAAACACGCGTTCTGCGACAATACCTGTCAGGCTTCCCACTGCCGCGCCGACGCCGATCAGCACAGGCAGGTATGTTGTCATCAGCTGCGGTGTCCGAAGGACAGCGCTGGCAGCCAGCACCTGTCCGATATTGTGCGCGATCGCTCCCGCAATGGATGTCCCCGGAACGCCACGGATGCTTCCCTTCCGGATAGCAATCCATGCAGCAAGACAAGCGATACATGCGATCCCGATCAGGATCACGACCCACAGGCGCTGCCCTCCCGGATGAGGATTCTGTATCAGCAATACCGTATCTGCAGCAACGGCCATCAGGCAGGCAGTCAGTGCCCCGCTTTCCGGTTTTTTGCGGACCAGCAGCATAACCAGCAGGCTCAGGACCCCGCCTGAAAGGCTGTAAAGAATCGCAGTCAGGGAACCGAAAAGGAAGCCGGAAAGAATGACTTTCGTCAGCATCAGGAGAACAGCACTGGGCCAGTCCATCAGATATACTGCATACAGAAGCACTGTATTGGCCAGTCCCAGCTTGATCCCTGGAGCCGCACCGCCCAGAAGTGCCGTCAGCGGGATCGCCCTGTCCAGCAGCCCCAGCACAAGCGCCAGTGCTGTCAGCAGGCCGAAACGTGCAACCCGCTGTGTTGACGTGTTCATGCGATCCCTCCTTCCGGATTCTATCATATCACATCCAGCCGGATTTAAAAACTCCTTGGCCGGATCCTGTTTCTTCATGCAAAACCGGCCATGTCCTTGTTTTTCTGTTAAAACAAAATAATTTTATACCGGAATCCAACAAATTTGTACAGACAAATATTTGCCATTTTTTGTTAACCCGTTGACGGAATCGTTTGCGGAATGGTAAAATACAATACCGGTCCGGACATGTTTTGTCCGTATCAGAATCTAATATTCCAGAAAGGATGGAGGGTCCTATGAAAAAACTTCTTGCCCTGATCCTGTCCATCTGCCTCGTTCTGGGCTGCATGGCCTTCGCTTCTGCTGAAACGAAGACCGGCTCCGCCCAGGGCTTCGCCAGCGAAGTCAAGGTTACTGCCGAGGTGGAAGACGGGAAGATTGTATCCCTCGAGGTTGATGATTCCGGCGAATCCTATCCCGTAGCCCGGGAAGATTCCGTTGAGAAAGTCATCGCCGCGATCCTCGAAAACGGAAATGCGGAAGGCGTGGACGCCAGTACCGGTGCCACCTTCACCTGCAAGGCCGTCATCGAAGCTGTCAACGGCATTCTGGCCGGCGGTGAGGAAGCTCCCGCGGCTGATGCCCCCCTGGCCTTCACCGCCGGAGACTATGAGGTCACTACCGACGGCTACAACGGCCCGGTCACCTTCAAGGTCACTTTCTCTGATGCTGCCCTGACCGGCATCGAAGTCACCAGTTCCATGGAAACCGCCCATGTGGGCACTCCCGCCTTCGACATTATGATCGCGGACATGCTCGAAGCGAATGGTTCCGGTGTGGACGGTGTTTCTGGCGCAACCTTCTCCGGCCGTGCGCTGCGGACCGCCGTAAACACTGCTGCGGAGCAGGCCGGCTGCACCAACCTGGACGCTTTCAAAGCAGCCAAGGTTGAGCATCCCGCCCAGGCCCCCATTGAAAAAACGGTTGATATCGTGGTGGTCGGCGGTGGCGGCGCCGGTATGGCGACAGCTGCCCAGGCGACCCAGAACGGCGATACTGTCCTCGTGATCGAGAAGAATGCCGAAGTCGGCGGCAACACGTTGGTTTCCGGCGGCCAGTTCCAGTCCGTGATGCCTTATCTGGTCTGGGATCCGGCAGATCCCGATGCCACTGAAGGTGTATACGGCCGTGATGGCGTAGCCTATCCCAAGGTCAAATCCGACCTGGGCTGCATCGACGTGCTCAAAAACATCCTGAACTGGAGTGAAGAGCCCTTCGATGAAGAATATTACAAGACCAACGAATTCGTTGCCGGCGATGACATCGAGCTTGCAAAGCACGGTGTCCATGCCGAGTATCTCCCGGTCCTGCAGGAGCTGAAGAAAGAGATCCAGGCTTATCTGGACTGGGCGCAGCCTAAGCTGGACGCCGGAACTCCCGAAACTGAACTGACTCTGTTCTCCACCCTGAACCTGCATATCTTCCAGACCTACTACGGCGGCCTGCGCCAGACAGCTGACAAATCTGCCTGGATCTACGGCGACCTGGATCTGGTGAAGCAGTTCATCGAGGACGGCCAGGGCCTCAAAGAGTGGCTGGAAGATATGGGTGCGGAATTCAAGCACACCCAGCCCACCCTGATCGGCGCGCTGTGGAACCGTGAAAACGAGTATCCTGCTCCGCAGCACAGCAACTGGACCGTCTACTTCCAGGGCCCCCTGGGAGTGATCGGTGAAGAAAATGTTCTGACCCGCACCACCGCGAAGGAACTGATCGTGGAAGACGGCAAAGTCACCGGCGTCAAAGCCGTGATGTATGACGGAACCGAAGTTACCGCCCATGCTGCGAAGGGTGTTGTTCTTTGCACCGGCGGTTATGCAGCCAACATTGATCTGGTGCTTCGTGACAATCAGTATTGGGACAGCGCCTACCTGACCACTTCCACCAAGACCACCAACCGTTCCTCCCAGGTCGGTGATGGCATCGAAATGGCCCAGGCTGTCGGTGCGGACACCACCGGTATGAACTTCACACAGCTGATGCCTATCTCCTGGGTGGATAACGGAAACCTGGCTTTCGGCAGCGGTACTTATGCCTGCTGGGTCAGTCCTGAAACCGGAAAGCGCTTTGTGGATGAAGGTTCCGAGCGTGACGTACTTTCTCTGGCTGAATTCCGTAACGGTGTGGTTAAAAACGGAACCCCCGGTGTCTTCATTGAGTTCTTCAATGCAGACCAGCATATTCCCGGCCCGCCCACCGCGCAGCTGACCAAAGACGCTTTTGAAGGCCGTTACTATAAGATCCACTGCAATGAAGCGGAGCTTTCCGAACTGCTGCAGAATCCGGAATTCAAGGATGTCACAGCGGATGCCGCAACCATGCTGGCAACCGTGAAAGCTTATGATGAAGCTGTAATGGCTAAGGCCAATACCGGCTCCGCGGAATTCCCGGATGTGGGCAAGAAGGTCTTCTCCCGCACCATCGGCAACGTCGAGAAGGACGAAGCCGGCAAGTATCTGACCGACACCTATGACCTGGATAACACCGAAGTGTTTGTCCGTCTGATGGCTCCCTCCACCCACCACACCATGGGCGGTCTGAAGGTTGATACCCAGCGCCACGTGCTGAATACTGCAGGCGAAATCATCCCCGGCCTCTACGCCGCGGGTGAGGTTACCGGCGGCATCCACGGCGGTAACCGCCTGGGTGGCAATGCCATCGTCGAAATCTTCGTTTCCGGCCGCACTGCTGCCAACGCCGTTGACGCTGACAACAAATAATCCCGGAAAACAAAGCAGCCCGCTGCACTATGCTGAACCTGTCAAGCTAAAGTAGACAGAAGAAAATCAAAGAAAGCCCAGTTCGGACTTGTACTGAACTGGGCTTTTGTAACCCAGCGCAGCATGGAGTCGGTTATTGTTGAAATAGAAAACATACT
>Ga0256407_10000624_pt1 | contig 81320 bp, 131 predicted proteins | sample RumenRJG_04DNA_FD_193489 | JGI IMG/M metagenome (GOLD analysis project Ga0256407, IMG submission 193489) | Bovine rumen microbial communities from Lethbridge, Alberta, Canada - RJG_04 | ecosystem: Host-associated > Mammals > Digestive system > Stomach > Rumen | place: Canada: Alberta... | reverse complement strand
GTGAACAAAACCTTTCAAACATGCAATAAACTATTGCCCTTTGGCAATAGTTTATTGATACTTTGAGCCACTTTTATGGATTCTGTACCCATCAAGAACCCAGTTCTAGTATCATACAACTGATTAAAAAGTGAACAAAACCTTTCAAACATGCAATAAACTATTGCCCTTTGGCAATAGTTTATTGATACTTTGAGCATGTTTTTGGATTCTGTAACAGTTCAGAACTGTGTTCTAGGCTCATACATGTGGTTAAAAAGTAATAAACACTCTCAAACATGCAATAAACTTTTACAAATCTTAAATAGTTTATTGCTATTTTGAGTAACTTTTTAGGATTTTGAGCAAGAAAATATAAATATATTATAAGTGTAGCAAAAAAGGAATTTAAAATGGCTGGGTCATATTTAACAAATGGTGTCTATCTGCCGGAAATCAGCGAAAGCCCTTGGGGAGAGCAGGTCAATAATAACTTTGTTATATTGTCTAATGGTATTGATAATGTTAAGATTGATTATAATACAAAGCTTTCTGGAAAACTTGACAGAACATCAACAACCACCCAGATTATAAATTCAAATGTAAATGTAAACGGTGAATGGAATTTTGCGAATACGGTGCAAGGCACTATTACATATGCAATTCATTCAAATGATGCAGATCATGCAATCCTTGCGGATACAGCAACCAATGCAAATCATGCAAATTCAGCCGATACTGCACATACTTCAGATACTTCTGCATATGCTACAAGTGCATACAGTTCAAATTATGCTGAAAGATGTAATAAAGCTGTAACTGCGGATTCTGCAACAAAAGCAAAATGTGATAATGATGGTAATGATATTTCACAGACTTATCTGAAAATCAGCAATTATGATACCCAGACTGCAATAACAGCGTTAAATGCATTACGTGAGCATATTGCCGATGAAGAAGCCCATACCTCATTACAGCAGAAGAATGATATACAAAATTCCTTTACAAATGTTAATAACCGTATAGATGCCGTTAATGATGATTTAACAGCGCATAAAAACAATACGGATATTCATACCTCACGTCAAGAAAAAATTGATATTCAAAACAATTTTAATTATTTGCAATCAAGTCTTGATACCCATGCAAACGATACAGATTTGCACCTGATTGACGGTAATGCAAGAACTGCAGATGAATTCAAGGAAAATAAAACCATTGAATTAAGTGGTGATGTAACCGGCACAGCATCTTCAAAAGGTAACTGGACTATTTCAACGGTACTTGCAAACAGCGGTGTTGTAAGCGGTACATACGGTCAGTCAAGTGATATAAGTAATCAAAAGACATATCAGATTGAAGTTCCTTTGATTACAGTTGATTCAAAAGGCAGAATAACAAATATTTCAACTAAGACTGTTACAACCACAATTCCGACAAAGGTATCGGAACTTGCAAATGACAGAGGATATTTAACCACCCATCAATCTAAATCTGATTTAGGTCTTGGAAATGTTTCTAATTACGATCAGTCTAAAGCAATTAAAAGCATTACACGTTCGGGATTAACATTTAGTTATACATGCCTTGACGGTTCAACCGGAACATTCACTGATAATCCTAATGTTGTTGATTTAACATCAAATCAAATTATTGATGGAATTAAAACCTTTAATGAAACAATAAATGGTGATTTAAACGGTAATGCTAATACATGTACAGAATATTTTTTAAATATGGTGGATACTGCCGAGGATTTGGAAAATGCTTTAAATACCAAACCACCTACATTAAAAGATGTTTTTGAAACATGGTATAGATTTTCACATACAGGCAATACACAATATAATTTATCAAATGCAACGGGGAATGCACTTACAGATCTTCAAGGATGGCAGTTTGATGAAAACAAAATGCGTATTGCAAATAATGTAAACACGGTTACTTATACAGGTTTTATATCAATCAGAAAGTATAAAAAATATACATTAGGTATTAAAGTCTGTGGTCCAGATGAAGAATTTGAGCAATTATTTGGTACTGCTGGGTATTTAAAAGATGATGATATGTTTGGTATTGTCTGCGGTTATATGAAAGACAATCAAGGCAATGAGCATACTTTATCTTTTATTAGAGATGCTGCAGCAACCATTTGCGGTTTATACTACGATTATGGAAAATCCACTTCTGTTATGTTATATGATGCCCGTTCACAAATAACAGTTATTCATAAAGGAAATGGTGAATCCGGTGGTACAGATGACGGTTGGTATATGAAATATGCCCACATGGAAGTTCAAAGGGACGGCTCTACTTTAAATATTCGTGGTTCACAGATAAATGAAGATAATTATAGCATATCGTTTACGTATAACGCATCAGACGTGCCTGATAACTTAGCTATAGATACCTATAACAATATAAGGAATATGCTTTTAAATAAAAGCAGTGTGGGTGTATCGCTATTATCACAAAACGGTTTTATGTATCTTGAACGTTTTGATGGTTTATTTAATTCAAATGATATATATGATACATTAAATAATGTTATTTATGCTTATGATTCAAATAATAATTCATGGTATTTAACAAACAGAAAAGTATCTGATGAGGTTGCGGATTATTCAAGAATATATAATGAAAATACTGAAAAATCGTTTGTATATTATGATGAAAAAACCTATATGACTTCATGTAATATGTATGCTGGTACCGGTTTAAGTTTAAGTGGAACTACCTTTAATGTTACAAGTACTGCTGGAAGTTCAGCATTACAATGGAATTCTGAGGTTACTTTAGGTACTGTCGGGGGTTTAGCTATTAAAGCTAAATTACCTCAAAATCCTAATACAGATACTAAGTATAGTGCTGGAACGGGTTTAAGTTTAAATGGAACGCAATTTAATGTTAATATTCCTAATTATAAAGTGAGTGATGGGACTAATCCTGATGCGACATATATAATGACATTGGATATAAGTCAAAATGCTTGTCACCCTTCACAATATACTATTGGAAGTTTAATTGATTATATAAACACACACAATACAACGTATTCTGCCGGTACAAATATGAATTTATCAGGTACTACCATGAATCTTAATGATTCGATTTCGGTAAATAGTGTTAATACAGGAAGTCTTGTAGTTGATGGATGGACTATTTCAATAGGTTAATATAAATGGATTTTACAGTTTCTAAAAATGGAATAACAGAAAGCCTTTGGAACAGTTCAGAGCGCATAACAACACCGTCTATAATATGCAGTAAAAACGGTTCTACATATTATATTCCGTTGTTCAGCGGTGATGAAAATGCTGTTATAACATATAACAGCTATAACTATAAACTTGGGAAATTTAAAGTTTCAAATCTGAGAGCCGCTATTAGCCGAGAAGTTGCAAATCATAGTCCCGCTATTCAAATATTATCATATCCATCGGGTATTACCGGTGGTGTTATCGGTGAAACGAACTCTTTAAGATTTACAGTTACAGATATTGATAATGATCTTTTAACTGTCAAGATTTATTGTACTCAAAATAACCCTACACCCGGTTCAGCATACAATTTTTATCAAACCGCTATAAAAACTTATGAAAATGTTTCCTCAGGATCAACAATCAGTTTTTCCGGTTACGTTCCCGAATCGGGCGCAAACGGTTATACAAATATGGGTGATTATGTTTTAAGTGTTGAGGTAACTGACTCTAAAGGTGCTACTACTACTTCAAATTATATTCACATTTATAAAAATGCTGATTTGTTTGAATCAACTGTTTTCTGGGTTGATTTTAATACAAGATACTTAGGAACTTATTCAGATAATGGTTCAACAATAACAATCACAAATAAAACGGGAACCGGTACACCGTATCAACAGTTCTGTGGTTTTGACCCGGCATTAGAAGGAAAATCTTTAACATGGGATGTTGTTTCAAACAGATCTTCAATAAAATCAAGATGGACTCAAAATTGTTCAAATATTGATAATAATCCAGTTATTGTTAATAATATCAGAGGTGATAATATTGATGATACAACCCCTGAAAATCATTATGGTGTTAAAATCTGTGAAGGCTGGGTCCCAAATGGTGAATATGATATGATCTTTACTGTTATTGACGGTGACAAAACATATAAATATTATCTGCATATTATTATGAATGTTCCAAATAATCCGGGTGGAAGTTTATAATTTTTTGAACACAGTATTATATTATTGAGGTAGTATATAAATGATTTTTAATTCGTTTCGTTCATACTTATATGAGATGACTGCAAGGGATGCAATTGCAGATATTAAAAAACTTAAAATACCTAAAGACATCTCAAAGTTATCGAGATCACAGGCACAGCAAAAGTGTCCTGAGGTTTTGAAATTTTATGATGAACTTATAGATACTATCCGCAAATCATCTTATACAAAATCAATTGATTTTATCGATGATATTATAAAAGAACCTAAATTAAAATTTTTACTTTCTTTAGGTTTCGGGGGTAATTTTGCAAGTCTTAATCTTAATATAAATCAAGCTGTATTACCGGTGCAGACTTTAGTTCCTACTCAGAATGAAATCGGTCTTGGGGAATCCTTGGATTTTATTATCGGTGCTGCAAAGAATTTTAAACCGGCTAATATTGATGTATGTTTTGATGATGAAAAAACCGGTGTAGTTATCAAAAGACCTATTGTTACATTCAATCATAATTTTATTGTTGACGGTCATCATCGCTGGTCACAGATTTATATAACCAATCCAAATGCAAATATTAAGGTTATCAATATCACCGGGCAGTTAACCGTTATTGCACTGTTAAAAGCAATTCAGAGTACCATCGGTTCAAATACCGGCAACTTGAATCTTAAAAAGGTGCAGGGTAAAAATATTTTTAAAATTAGTGATAATAGTATTAATAAATATATAAAAAATAATATTACAGAAACAGCATTAGAGCATCTTGATAAATACTATACAGAGCCGGTAGAAGATTTGTATCAGAATGTTCTGCAGTTGAAATACAATACCCCTCACGTATCATCATTTGACCGTGAGTATATGCCGCAGACTTCAAAAGATACAGATTTGTTCAAGGATTTAGATAACGGCATTGAAACATTATAAGGAATGATATTATGACCTTAGATCAAAGATTAGCAGTAAATTTTAAATTAAACAATTTGATGGATACTATAAATCAGTTAACTATAACTGAATTACAGGATTTTGCTGAATATATTCTTGAAACATTTTATGATGCAGAAGATGAAATCGACTTTGTAACCTCGTTTGAAGTTAAGAGCATGATTTATGATATTCTTGAAAACTGTGAGGAAGAAGAAGTACTTGATATAATCAATCTATTACTTGATGATTTATCATATCCAGCCGAACTTGATGAGTCCGTATCAAGAAGAATGCTGCCATCGCATTTAAATCATAAACGCAGAAAGTTTATGAGCAAATCAAAAGCAACCTTACGCAGAGAAAAAGTAAAGAGAATGCGATTTAACCGCAAGAACCGTGTAAAACGTAAAAAATATTATCGTATAAATAAAAGTAAGATTAAAGCATATCAGAAGTCAAGACGTGCGATGATTAAAAAAGGTAGGCATATAGTTAAACTTAGACGCAGATCTTAGGATTTATCATGAAGTATTCATTATTTAATAAAATTAAAACAAATTTGACATTTGACAAAGGATCTGTTAGGATGCAGATTGACTATGTGAAAGATGATTTGTTAAAAACTATTGCTGAAAGATTTGGTATTGATTATATCAAATTTAAGCATTTTTTAATGGATACTGAAAAGGATTCTATAACTGAAAAATTAAAAAGCAGATTAACTGCATCAGATTTTAAAAATCTGATTGAAAACTATCACGGTGATGTTTTCAGCAGTGTAACATATTCTAACAGCGGCATAGTTATAGTTTCTAAAGATCGTACTTATACTTTCTTTATGCTTAAAAAGAAACTAATTTTAAATATCAGGTAATTGTATGAAATTAAATGAAGTCGTAAAATCATTTTTAAATTCAACTAAGAAAAGTTCGGATTCATCTATTGTGCATCCGTACAAGGTTTCTGTCGATTTAACAAATAATGATTTTTATTCAAAATTTAATGATTTTTTCGATGGCACAAATGATTCTGAAACATACTCATTTCAGTCTCTTTTAAATGGTTTCTCAAAAGAAACATTACTTGATAAACAGAAAAGAAAAATACAGGAATACCGTAACTGTGCGGCAAATCCTGATGTAAACAATGCTATTGATGCTATTGTTAATGAAGTAGTATTTTCTTATGAAGATGTAATTTTTAAACTTCAATACACTGAAGAAAATGCTCAGTTGCAGGAAGCTTTTCAAAAAGCTTTTGATAAAATTTACAGTATTTGTAATTTTAATAAAACATTTTATGAACTTGTAAAAAAGACCTATATCGATGGTCAGATTGTTTTGCATGTAGCATACGATAAGAAAAATCAAAACAAAGGTATTAAGAAAATTAAACTCTTAGACCCGGTTGGTTTATATTATGATTTTGAAAAGAATGTATGGCGATATGACAACATTACAAGTGATACAATTTATCTGAATGAATTTGATAAACGTTTTGAATATTCTGCAGAGGAAATCATTCGAGTTGATTTCGGATTGTATGATAATAATGTATGTTTATCATACCTTGAATACGGTACTAAAACAGCAAATATTTTAAGAACCTTAGAAGATTTGCTTGTTCCGTTAAGATTTTCAAGAAGTATTTCAAGACGTGTATTTAATGTTGATATCGGGGATTTACCATCTAAAAGAGGTGAAGAATATCTCGATCATTTAAGGAATGCTTTCAGATATAAAAAATCTTACGATACCCAGACCGGTGAAATTTCAAATCAGCAGCATGTAATCTCTATGGTTGAAGATTACTGGTTTGCAAACCGTTCCGGTTCGAGAGGAACACAGGTTGAACTTCTCGATGAAAGAGGGGAATTAGGTAATCTTGATGATATCATCTACTTCAATAAAAAGCTGTATCGTTCTTTGAATGTTCCATCATCAAAGATGGATATTGACCCTGATGCAAATCATACATTTGCTTATGACGCTACTGAAACAACACAGGAAGATGTTAAATTCATGATGTTTATTTCACGTATCCGTCAAGTGTATGCTAAAGCAATCAAGGAAATTTTAAAACGTGAAGTAATCAGTTCACGCATTATGAATGAAAATGAATGGAATAATGCAGATAATAGAATTAACGTTGAATTCACAAATGATAACCTTTTCATTGAAAAAATGAAACTCGATATTTTTGCATCGAGAGTTGAAGCCTTTGGTTCGATTTACGAAAATATGTGCGGTAAAGTTCTGCCGGTTACAGATGTTCTTAAACGTATCTTTGGTTATAATGAAAAGGAAATTCTTGATAATATTAAGAAGATTGTGATTGAACGTCACGATCCGTTCTTAAAGACTTTATATCCACCTTTAGAAGATGGCGAGGGTGAAATCGATTTATCAGATTTGGAAAAATCTAATATAAATCTTAATGATATCTTTGATATGGGTGGTATTCAAGGTTCAGTTGAAGAACCTGAGGAAGAACCGGAACAAGAACCTGAGGAAACTCCTGAGGAAGAACCAAAAGAGGAAAAACCTAGACGCAATATACGTAATAGACGTAAGGAAACAGAGCCGGAAAAAGAAGAAGAACCTACTGAGGAACCAGAAACCGAACAACCGGAAGACGCTCTAAAATTAGGTGATTTTGATACATCAGATATTGAATAACATGACATAATTTGTCATGTTTGATACAGAATTATAATAATCATGCACTGTAAAAGGTGTATGATATTTTACATATTTATGCTGTCAGCAGCACTCCATCTCGGAATGCTTTTGACAGCTTTCTTTTTGTATTCTAGGGATTACTTGGGGACTGCTTGGGAATACTGCTTACAGATGATTTAACATCAGTTTTTAATAAATTTTATATATTTATTATATATAATATATAACATTAATAATAAAAAAATATTAAAAATCACTCTAAAATCACTAGAATTTCACTCAAAATCCACTAAAACATGATTTAGAATGCTGTTTTGGGGTATTTTAGGGTTATTTTACCCATCTAAATACCCCAAAAACTTATTTTCAGACTAAAAACATGCTGTTTTTTACATGATTTTTAATAATTTTTATATATTCATTATATATAATATATAAGTAAAATGCTGTAAAATGCGTTTCTAAAGGGGTTTTTCACCTCATTTTAAATGAAAAATCCGGCTTTTTAATGCCGGATTGTATTATTTTAGGTGTTCCCAGTGCAGTTTGAGTTCTAGCAGATATTGTAAGACTCTTTTATGAACTTTTCTGCTTTCATCATCACCCTTGAAGTCGTATAGGATTTCATATAAACGTTCTATATCATTTTCAAGCTTATGAAAGCGTTCGTACAAATGTTCTTGAATACAGTGTCTAAACTCTGAAATATGACATTTTATGTCATCTTTTAGATACATTTTAAGAATACTTTCAATATCTTCATCTGACATGTCATGTAATGTTTCATAAGATAATCTTGGATTATCAGTTATGTACTTTTCTGCAAGTTAAGTGCCTTTAGTTTTCACTATCAACCTCGGAAAGCAATTCATACATGCTCTCACGGGCATCATTAAATAGTGTTAAAATATGTAATAATTCGTCACGATACTGTGAATCTTTTCTTATATTTATAAGTTTTTTAGCATCTTTTTCCCAAGAATTACATATTTCCTTTAAATTTTCGTATTCATTCATAATTCGCACCTAGATTGCAGCATTATCAGTTTGCCCTCTTCATCATTATATTCAATAATATCAATCAATAGATCATCCAGTAATTGCTGGCATAAGGAATCCTTGATATTATCAAGATTTGTTTCTGCGGTCATAGTTATATAAAAAAGTTCGTACTCATCGAAATCCTCAAATCGTATTTTATATCCGATTAAGTTATTTCGGTTTGTTTCAATGAACTCACGAACAGTCATGTTTTCATTTTTAACCCATGCATCTACTATATATCGGCATTCCTCAATAAGTATCTTATCTTTTGAGATACTTAATAAATAAGGGTATTCAGAATTGTTATCAATCCGATATAATATTCCATGAACGCAGTTATCAAGATTTTCTAAATCCTCTAGGTGCTTTGAGCCATAAAAATATTTTTTAACCCCCGGAATGATTTCAAGTTTATCTGTATCATGGATACCGTAAACTGAACCAATTTCGATCTGATCATCAAACTGTAATTTCACTTTTCACCCTCGCAGATTTTTAATATTGCTGGATTTGTATTGTCTTTTAATTCTTTGCAAAGTACTTGTACATCATTCTTGTAATCTCTCATAGAGAGATTAACAAGCAACAGAAACAGTAATGAAAGAAAACACGTTAGACCTGCACATATCCATATATCACAATCCATGGAAACCCCCTCGCTCAGAAGTATTTACCGTACCAGCAAACCATATAATTATGCATATATACTTGAACGTCTTTCATGAGCATGTTACCATCGGTAAAGGTTTCACAAAGAAACTCATAGATTGCTTTTGTTTCAAAATAATCAAAAGCGTATTCCCAGTCATGCTCTTTATCAAAATACTTTAAATTTACTGGTGTTGCAAGTAGATTTTTAAGTACATTCAGATTATCCGAAAGGGTACTGTCAGGATTGCAGATTGAAACATATTCAAATGCTTTAAAAAATACTAAATCTTTTGATGCGTTCATGCTTTCTCAATCCCAAAAGGCTGCCATTTATCGTTTAAGAAAATCTCATAAATTTCAAACAGCAAGTTAAAATCATAGAATATGCCGCCTAAATAAATTCCATCTCCCATGTATTTTTCTTTAGGGCAATTCTTTGCATTACGATAGCCGCAATATAATAAATTGCTTTCATCGTTATGATTTTTATTGCGTATTTGAAACCAGTCTGTACTGAATGGACTGTCATACTTATTATAGCATTCAAGAAAAGTTTCAAGTGTGAATGGTTTATAAGTTTTTTCTTTTTCTTTAGATACAACACATTTTTCCGGCAAGAAGAAAGCGTAGCATAAACTGTTTGTACTGCATTGAAATGGTTTATCATTGCATGAAATTTGTTCAAGATTACCATATGTACACAGTTCAAGATTGCTGAAATCTGAATAGTAAGATGTGAAATAACCCTCAGTATCAACGAGTTTTTCTATTTCCTGCATGTCTGAAAATGCGTTTTTAACATCAACATTTTTAATTCTTTTATCGTATTCTAACATAATTATACCTCAACTCCAAAAGGTTTCCATTCATCGGCATCTGAAATATCATAACCCCACTGCCACTCGTAGTTATCAAACAAGTCTTGTATGGTTATCTCTTTACCATAAAACAAAATGCTTGTTAATTCATTATCTGCATTGACATTAAATCCCATAGCCATACGCAATGCGTATATTTCAGAACCTTTCTTGCGTATTTTGATGAATAAATTCAAAAAAGGTATTTCATCAAAAGTTTTATAAGGTCTTAATTTCGGCACATTGTTTAATAAGTCATCGGGATAAAAATATTTGAATCGACTTCCGCATTCTTTCATCTCGTAAGGGTCTTTCGCATCATGATATATGCATTCCAATGTTCCGTGACCGCATAATCTATGATTTGAAAAATTATCAATATCATTTGAAAAATAGCCTTGACGTTTCACAAAACGTTTACCTAGATTTACTGTGAAACAGTTAAGCGGTAATATATTAAAATGTTTATCTAAAATCATTCAAAAACTCCAAACGGCTGCCATTCATTTTCAAGGTCTGATGATTTATGGACGAATTTCCACTCCCAATCTTTCATCAAGTCATACATTGAACGTTCTTTTGAAAATATAATAACGCTACAAAGTTTGTCATCTTTGATGATGAAACCTTGTATAGATGTTAAATAAACCCTTTCCGGTTCTGATTTATGGCGCATATACAATGAACCAAGCGCACCAAACGGAAGTTCTTCTACTGTTTCAAACGGTCTTAACTGTTTAACCGACTCTTTTAATAAATCATCAGGAAAGAAAAATCTATAAGTGATATTATCAGTGGCACGAAATGGATAATTGCCATCCGATAAAACATTTTTTAATCTTTTACGATAGCAGCATTCTTTAAGGTCTGAATAATCCTCAATAGAATCCGTGAAATAACCCATTTGTCCGACAAATTTTTCGCAATCATCCTTTTCAAAGCATGTGTACGGTAATCTACTCATTTTCTCATCTAATTTCATAATTCAAATTCTCCATTTTAAAAAACATATATATTTTATATAATAATATATTAATAAAGTCAATTATTTTTTCTATTTTTCTGCTCATTTTTAGCAATTTCGAGAAGTAACTCACAATATAGATGGTATCTCGAATCATTCTCAAAATCTTCTTTTGTGCAAATGCCGGAAAGATTCCTAGCAGTATATACAAATTCAAGATGCTCAATATCTGTTTTTAAGTCTTTGATGAGTTCATCTAAACCGTTGTCACTCAATTTTTGAATTGTAAATACCTTATTGCTCGTTTGCGATTTTTTCATCAGGTACATCTACCTCCCAAATCATTTTAGTATTTCCTTCTGTATGAATCATAGTTACAGAACCTTTCTGCATTAATTGATGGATTATGTATTTACCACCTTGAAGTTCACCTCTTTGGTATCCTATCCAAAAACCTAAGATTCCGCATACAAAAGCACCTATAATACAAAACCAAATAATATCGCATGTACTCATTTTTCAGCCTTTACTTTATAAATTTCAAATTCCTTACAACCAGCACCAAGAATCCACTGTGTGCATTTAGCGATATAATTTGTCCTTTCTAAAGTAGGATCAGACCTTATCTCTTCCTTTTCCTTATCAAAAGCATAGTAGAAAAGGAAAAGCAATCCGAAAGCTATTAAAAATAATAATGATGGTAGTTTCATTTTTATTCTCCAAAGGTACTATTTAAAAATTGAATTACTTGAACAAACGGTACTATTCATTCTTTACAAACCTTAATACTCACTTCACACATCGTATAATGCTCGTACCTTGTAGAATGAACACTATTTGTTTCCTTAAGACATACATCGCCACATTGCCCTTGCTCAAGATTATCAAGCAAATACTGTTTATCATTTTCAATTCTTTGCTTGTTTTGCTGTATTTTGCATTGTTCAATCGTATCAGAATCTAGTATAAGGTATACTGGAATTGAAAGCAATACAATCACTGCAATGACTGCATTTTTAAATGATTCTTTAAAAATAGCGATTATGAAAAGGATTGCTGCTATTCCTATGCAAATCGGAATATATGGAAATGTACATTCAATCATTTAAATAATTCCTTAATGCAAACAAAAATACTATACACACAATTAAGAAAAGCCCCATGAAAATGACACTTATGAATTATCATTTTTACTTCCTCTTACTGTACCAGCAAGGTCTTTTAAAGTTTGAGTGAGTTTATACTTTTCATAATCTGAAACGTTCATTTCACGTTCTATCTGTTTAAGTTTGTATTTTTCAAAATCTTCTTTTGAAATTTGTTGACTGTTTTTTAGTTGTTCCAGTTCAAAATCATCTATTTCAATATCCATTATCTACTCCTAGCAAATTTTTTCTTCAAATTGTATTATAATATTAATAAGTTCTTTTTCAAACTCAAAATATTCTAATGCTTTAAGTTTTAAATCTTCAGGAACACCGATTACTGCACCAAAAATAGTTTTAGTCATCAGGAAACTCATCTATATCAGTTTCAAACTCATAATCATTGACTTCACTCAAAGTCATATCGTTAATGCCAGTATAATCGGCAATAAAACGAGCATCAATCATCGGCGGTATTGTGGTACACTTATCATATGCAGAATCAAAATAAGATGCATTTTCTACAAGATAATCAAATTCTTTATCCGTCATTTGAATGTAGAAAACATCTTCTATATACTTTTTAATATCCTTGAGAATATATGTGAATGTGTAGCTATTCATTTCCTGCATGTAATCATCTGAATTATAACCATAGTTTAATCCGAATTCATCATAATTATGAAATGATGTATTATGAAAATTTAAATAATCATGGATTGTTGTTTCACTATATTTTACTGTATGATGCTTATATAGTTCACCAAGCTTTTCACGTTTCTTATCATAATCCTGATAATAAACGGTTATTTCAGAATCATCATCATCATCCAAATCACACCAAATCATGTATATCAGATATTCTTTGAAACGTACTTTGTTTGTTTCAACAGCTTGCTCAATTATTTTAGCAACTTCCGCTGCATGTTCGACTGCATAATCTGCATATAATTCAAGGTCTTCTTCTGAAATGTTTGTTTCCGGTTCGTACATATTTCAATCCTCTTTTAGACCCACAAATATCCGTATAATAATCAATGATTTTATTTTTGATTTTCTACCTTTAAATATTTTTTAAGTTCCAATTTTAATGCTTTGCATGTTACTTTAAATTTACTGTTTTCTATTTTTAAATTATTAACAAGGTTTCTTAATCTTTCGTTTTCTTTTTCGAGTTCTTCCTTAGTCATTCTTTAAATCCTCTTTCAAAGTAACTTCAAGAACATCATACCCAAAATCATCAATATAATAATCGGCAACTTCCTTTTTCAAACGACTTTCAAATTCATCAAGACTTTGCTCATCAAGATATATCTCATTGCGTATTCTGAACCTATCGGGCATATCAGGAAAGTGAACCCAAATCCCATCGGGATATTCTTTTAGCATTTTTAATGCTAATTCTTTAAAAGTCATTTTCTACTCCAAAAGGTTTCCACTCCCCATTTTCAAAAAGTTCAAAATCTTCAAACATGTCGCTAAGAGTATAAGTATATTCTCCAATTTCAACATAGAACTCATTTAAATTATAATCTCTTGAAGTTGATTCTATGGTTTCTTTATATATACGATTTTTCTCATCTTTTTTACGATATTCAATAACTGAACCTATATCGAAATGCTGTTCAAAGGTTGTGGGATCGAATGGTCTGTACTTCTTTTTCTCTATAAGCAATCTACTCTCTGGAATAAAGAGATCCCAAGAATGGTTATCATCATCCTTAAATAAGTAATTATCATCATCATTATCTTTAACATTTGTTAAAGTATCATGATAGCATGAAAGTACATCACTAAAGCGATACAGATCATTAGTAAAATAGCCTTTTTGACCTATAAAGGATTTTGCCTTTTCATTATCAAAGCATGTTAAAATGTCTGATAATGATTTAATTTTGCTGTCTAGTTTCATTCTTCAACTCCAAATGGGATAAATTTTTCTTCTCCGTCCCATAATTCAAACAATTCAAGCAATTCTTTAAAAGACCTCCGTAAACTTCCGAGTATTAACTCATTATCGGACCATCCAACAAGCATGAGATGTAATTCACTATTCTGCGATTTAGAATATACACGTATTATATCACCAGCATCAAAATTAGTTTTTATAAAAAATTCGTTTATATCTTTAAAAGGTCTGTGCTTCTTTTCTTTTGGTTTTGGTTTTAAAACACTCTCAGGGATAAATAAACCCCAATAACAACCATCATCGTCCTTAAATGGGTCGTTAGCGTCTTTAAAGACTTCTACTAAAGTATCATAATAACATGTTTCTACAACACTAAAACAATATAAGTCGTTCGCAAAATAACCTTTTTGCCCTACAAATTCTTTAGCTTTTTCGATATCAAAACATGATAAAATATCTGATTTTGATTTAATTCTACTGTCTAGTTTCATTTTTTACCTCTAATTCATTCACTTTGTCTATAAACCAATCAAAGTAATAATCAATACTTGTAATAACTTTGACAAGTTGCTCATTAGCATCACCTTTAAAATCTTCTTTGTGAGTTACCGTTCTTGCTATCCAAGCCCAAATATAACCCCTCAGTTCATCAAAATCCATGATATCATCAGGCAATTTTTCACTCATTCTTCAATCCCTATTTTAGTTAGGTATCTTCTGAGTTTTTCAGCAGCTAAACCTAATTGAAATTCAAGGTCATGAACAGCTTGCCAGTTATCTAGGTCTTGTATTTTTTCTTTGCATTCCATGCAGCACTCTATTAAATCATGCAAATTGCCATACAAATCTTTTAAATATTCTTCATCAGTTAAGTGTTCTTCAGTCATTTTTATTCTCCTTTCACTTTTGATTCAAGTCTGCTTTCAGGAATGAAAAAACTGTGATAGCAATAAGCAAGAGCAAGAATGTTATCATCATGTTTGCACCGATATGGATATTTTAATTTAATGTCATATCCACTAAGTTCACTATAAACACATTTTGCTAAATTAGCAAATGCCAGCATATCATCTGCGAAATAGCCTTTTTCATGTAATTTAAGTTTGGATGCAGTAAACGGTGTATAAATTAAAGACTTGTTTTCAATTCTTCTGTCTAATTTCATTTTTACTCTCCAGAGTTTCAAGTTTTTCTGTTAATTTTTGATATATACTATTCGCTTGTTTATTCGTGATTGGCATATCAGACACCGTATCTATAAGTAGTTCTAATTCTTTCTTTGACAATGAAACTGAAATTGTATCAGCATTAATTTTTTGATTTTCTAATAAAGTATCAATTTTTTTAGCAGTCATTCTTCAACTCCAAAAGGCAGCCAATTACCTAATGTATTTTTATACTCATATTCATCAGCAAGTGTTCCTAGCGAAATCCACTCCGCACCTAAACATACATCAATACAGATAATCCTAGTTCGATAAGCAGTAAAAGTACTAGTAATGATGCAGTCATTATCCCCCCTTTTTCTCACTGTAATGGTTGTAAGCAAAGGAAATTTAACCAAAAACTCCCTCAGAGTATAAGGTCTAAATTCCTTTTTCTTATCTTTAAGTAATCTGCTTTCAGGAATAAAGAATCTCCAAGAATTGTTATCTTCTTTAAATTGATAGTGACTATCCCTAATCTCAGTTAAAATACCATACTTTGTGCTATCTAAACATCTATAATGTTCAATGTCATTAGAAAAATAACCTTTTTGACCTATATATTGCTTTGATTCTTCAATATCAAAACATGTTAATATATCTGATATTGATTTAATTCTTGCATCTAATTTCATTCTTCAACCCTTAATAACTCATAAAAATATAAACACTTCTTTTTCCGTTTCTTGTTGTATCCGCAAATCGGCAAACTTTTTTCTCAAGTAATTTCCAATAATCGTAAAAATAAAATGTTTCAGGATCTTCAGAATCAAAAACCATATTTTCTGACTCATCATGGATAACAATTCTAGTAAAAGGGGAAACTTCTAACTTGCTTAAAAGTTTAGCGAGGGTTATATCTTCTTCAATAGGTTTAACATGATTTACATATTCATCTGGTAAAAAATATGTACAAAAATCGCTAACATGATTGACACCGTAATAAAATTCTCCATTGTATTCGTCTATACGAAGTAATTCGCCATGTTTTAATTTATCAAGGTGGAAAAAATCTTCAACACTATTACCAAAATAACCTGATTTGCCGATAAATTCTTGAGCGATTTTAAAATCAAAACCGGTTAAAGGATTTTTTAAAATTCTTGCATCTAATTTCATTCTTCTACTCCAAATATTTCCCATGTGTTAGAATCGCTATCATACCACTCATACTCATTAAAAAGATCTTCTAAGGTATAATAATTATTTCCTAATAATACGTTTACGCCGCCATTCTTTTTTCTATACCCCATGTATATAGTACAGATTTCAAAATTATGATCCTCTTTTTTCCTGAATCTTATCAAATCTCCGATATGAAGACCAAAATCATCTAATGTGCATGGTCTAAATACTTTTTCTTCCGGTTTAAGATAATCTTCTGGCAAAAAGAACGAATAATACTCTTTACGCACTTTTGCATTACCCACAATTGCATGGTATTTTTCACTAACAAAACTCTCATCTATTCCTGTTAATCTGCCTTTAGGTAGATTGTTTATATTTGCAAAGTTAGAATAAGTACTGGTGAAATAGCCTTGCTTACCTATATGCTGTTCTGCACGTTCAGTATCAAAACATGTGAAAATACTACTATGATTCGGTATTCTTTTATCAAGTTTTAACTTCATTTTTTACTCCTTAACTCCAAAAGTATTCCAACCGCCATCTTTATCAAGGTATTCAAAGTTTTCAAAAAGTTCTTTCAAGCTGTATTCCCTAGTACCTAGGCAAACAAACCAGTCTGAACCGTCTAAGATTTCCCCGACAAATTTTAATGAAAATTTAGCATCAGTTGCCTTATCCCTAAAATGTATTAAATCATCGGAAAACATCATCTTAGGCAGATTATCTTTGAATTCCTGCATTCCAAAAGGCCGTTTGTTATGCTTGGTAGGTTCAACCAAACATTCAGGAACAAAGAACCCATTGAACCCATTGAAGGTTATATTTTCTTTCATGTAATATGGGTGGAAGGTTACATTTTCTTTCATGTAATATGGGTGTTCTGTATCATCATGAATAGAACCTAAAGTCCCAAATTTGCATTTAGCCAAATCTGAAAAATCACCTAGATTATTTGAAAAGTAACCCATTTTGTCAATGTATCTTCTTGCTTGTTTTGAATCAAAACAGTTAAATGGTGAAATTTTTAATCTCTTATCTAACTTCATTCTTCAACTCCAAAAGGCTGGAAATCTTCTGTATCAGATGCTTGCCACTCATACTTGTTAAACAATTCATCGAGAGTATATGCCCCTCTTCCAATGTAAATATCTGTAGTTATTTCATCAAAGAGTTTACAATTTGAATAACCGTTCAAAATTAAATAACGCTCATTTCCTACCTCTCCCTTTTTCCTGAATTTAATCGGCAGTCCAACTGTGAATATATTCGTAAATTCCATAAGTGTATACGGTCTATACTGTTTTTCTTTTGGTTTTCTTGGTAACAGTTCGCAATCCGGTATAAAAAAGCTAAAACTTTCCTCAGTTTCACTCATATAAAAAGATTCTTGTTGATCGCCTAAAACACTTCCTAAAGTTCCATATTTACATATGTTTATATCACAAAAAGAACTTATCTCATTTGCAAAATACCCCTTTTGATCTACAAATACAAATTCTTTAGCGTTTTCGATATCAAAACATGATAAAATATCTGATTTTGATTTAATTCTTTTATCTAACTTCATACTGCAACTCCAAAAGGTTTCCAAACATTTGAATCATCCTGCCATTCATAATTTTCAAAAAGTTCCGGCAATGTATAAGTACTTTTTCCAATTAGAATCTGCTCATAATCGTGTTCACTTTCATCAAATGAATATCCAAGGTAGACCAGATAGCATTCACTTGTTTTATTATTTTTTCTTCTGAACTTAATCGGTTTCCCTACATCAAACTCAAGTGTAAATTCCTCAAGGGTATATGGTCTTAAAGTCTTTTCTTTAACACACATAGCCGGTATTACAAAATTGAAATAACATGTATTCTCAGAATCAATTTTTACAGAATACCCGTGAACGGGATCTAGGTATTCTACTTTGCCTTTTCTACATCTGTCTATATTATTAAAATCATCAATATCATTTGAAGCATAGACTTCAATTCCCAACAGATTATCATTGTTTCGACAATACAATGTATACACATCTCTTAAATCGAGACTTATTCTTTTATCAAATTTCATTCTTCAACTCCAAACGGACGCCATTCGCTATCAAGTCCGAATTTCCACTCGCAATTATTAAACAAATGTTCTGTATCAATTATCTCTGAACATCCGAAATTAATACCTGTTAATGTGCCGTTAGAATTGAAATTCAATGCAGTTACAATTGTATATACGTAAGTTTTCAAACCTTTTCCTTTAAAATAAACTTTATCACCTACCGTGAACGGTAATTCTTTAGCAGTTTTAAAAGGTCTTAACTGTTTTTTAATTGGTTTTTCCACAAATTCACTAGGTAAGCAGTATTTAAAACGACCATTTTCGGTTGCGAACTGATATTCCTTATTATATATTGGTCTATCAACTAATGTATCTACAATGCAGAGTTTGAGATCCCGGAAGTCATATAAATTATCTGTGCAATAGCATTCTTTTCCATAATAATCTTCCATACTTGATGAAAACGGTGTTAAAATTTTACTTGGATCTTTAATCCTCTTATCATATTCAATCATTTTTCAACCTCATTTAAAATATGTGTTTAATAATAACTTTTTATTATTTAAAAAGTCAATATAATTATTTTAAAAATGTTAAGTACATCACATTTTTCCATCTTCTGTGATTTCAACATAGTTATATGCATGAACATCATTGAAAATTTTTACTTTCTGTTCTAACTTACTTTCCATCTACTTCTCCGAAAGGTTTCCAGCTATCGGTTATTTTATCAAACCATTCAAAACGGTTAAACAGTTTTGATAATGTATAAGATTCAGTTCCAAAATATACAATGAAGTTATCTTCAAGTGTTTTATCCCCAAGATACAAAAATCTATATTGTAAGGCATCGGATTCATCGTTGATAAATCTATATAGAATTACATCACCGATTTGAAATTGTTTCTTAAATTCTTTAACGGTATATGGTCTGTATTTTAATGGTTTTTCTTCAGGAACTTCTTTTATGAAATCGCACGGCAGACAAAACCCGAAATCATCTGCATCTTCAGTACCATCATTGATCCTGAACGGATATCTATTCTCATTATAATCACCGAAAATGCATCTGTCAAGAATACCTTTTTTGCAGTATTGTTCAAGACTTTTAAAATCTGCTAAGTGATCTGCAAAATAACATTCTTTGCCGATATACGGTTCAATCTCTTTCATTGTACTAAAAGGGGTCAAAATCTTAAAATCTTTAATATGTTTATCTAATTTCACTCTTTTTCTCCAAAAGGTTTCCAGTCACCGGTTTCAGTAAATTTCCATCTGTAATTTTCAAAAAGTTCCTGTACAGAGTATGCAGTTGTTCCTAATGTGATAAGTGATATGCTGTCATTTATACATGTTATATTCGAACAAATGCATTTATTGATAGTCGGACTTTCTTTGTCTTTTATAAACAATACATCACCTACCGTAAACGGTAATTCTTTTACGGAATCATATGCTCTAAATTTTTTTTGTACTTTAGCCATACATTCAGGTAGAAAAAATTTATAAAATCCTTTTTCAGCCATAAACGGATAATTTGAATTTTTAACTTCCGTTAATGTATCAAATATAATGGTATCATTATCAAGGTTCGTAAAATCTTCTAAAAAATTAGTAAACCAACCTTTTGAGTACTGTGAAACTTCTTCAGCATTTGAAAAACAGTCATAAGGGCGTGCATTGCTAATTATTCTTTTATCAAGTTCTAACATATTTACTCCAAAAATGTTGCCGGAACAAAAAATCTATATTTATGTGATACTTTAGTTTTAAACGGCTTATCAGAACATAAGTCAATTTCATCAAGAACACTTTTGACGGTCTTTGACAAATCGCTATAATTTTCTAAGGAATTTGAAAAATATCCCCATTCCCCAAGAAAACAAGATGCATCATTACTGTCAAAACAGTGAAACGGTTGTTTTGAAATTCTTTTATCAAGTTTCATTCCAAGACTCCAAAAGTTTGCCAGTTATCATTATCATATAATTATTTAAAAAATCAAATGATTTTTCAAACATGAATTCGAGTTCATCAATTGCAGTCTGTTCAGAAAGGTTTTTATGTTTTAATCTATAATATTCAATCAAACGATCTGCATATTTTGGATTATGGGTTTTCAACTCTCTCAGCATTTTCTTCCTTCCTTAGTTTTTTGATTTCCAAAAGCTTAATATAGGTTTCGCAATAGGTATAACATCGTTTCAAGGCTTCTAAATCACGCTCAGAATACTCATCAAAAACACTGTTATGCAAAGGTCTGTTTACAACATCTGAAATCTCATCAATTTTCTTTTTCAAAAAATTCAAATCTGTTTTCGCTTGCGATAATTTACTCATTTTCTAAATTCCTTTTCCAGTTTTTGTGAATTTATCACCTATTTCAAGTGAAATCAAGACATGATAAGGCATTGTAAATAAATAACTTCCGAAATTTATCTACATTTACAACTTTAAAACTTGTTTAAGGCTTTAAAATTGAAGGAATCGCCCGACCCCACTAGACCCGATGATTGCTGTTACACAGCATCTTAGGGCTTACCTTTAATACATTTTTAAAATGATTTATACTCAAATTAGCTGTTTCACAGCTAAACTCTGGAAATACTTTTCTGATTATGTTTAAAGCAGCATTCAAATCGGCATTTATAAACCCTAAAGAACTCTTAAACAATCCTCTTTTCACTCTTTCTCCTTTATAATTTTCGTGATAACACGGAAATTCATTATCAAAGAAAGAGCATATAGAAGTATAAGATTCCTCAGTTTCTATAACCGTAATACCATATAATGCGGCTTTATACTTAATCATCTTGATTAACAGATTATGAGGTATACAAACAAAATTTTGATTGTTTTGATCACCAAGTTTGACCTCTTGTTTCCAACCTTTATTTTTACCGATAACGATAACACTAAAATCGTTAGAAACTGCTTGATTAATCAAATCGTTGACTATTTTATGAAAACAATCATCGATTTTGTTTTCTCGATTTCTATAAATTGAACATATACGTTCAGTTATTACATTTTTAGATAAACTTTTATATTTAGCAACATATTTATTACAAAACTGGTTGATCTCCTTAATTGGTCTTCCATCATAAATTATTGGCTTAAAATCATTAGTATTTGATACTACTGCCATCAAATTATTAACACCTACATCAATTCCTAAAATTCTATTGTTGTTCTTTTTCATTTCAACTTTAGGAACTGCATAAATGATTATAACTTTTATGGTTCTATTATCTGTTTTAATAATATCAATTTGCTGAACTGATTCACAATCTATATATTCTGGAAGTTTAAATGTGATATCTGATTTAGCAAGCTTTATGATTCCCTTTTCTAATTTAGATGCTGATATTCCATTCTTTGCAAAAGAAAGTTTATTACGACCTTTTACTTTATCTAAGTATTTTGGTAGTTCTGGGGTTAAACCCTCTTTACATGCTGCAAAATATGCCTTGAAAGCTTCATCAACTTGCTTGCAAACTTGCTGCGCTGCAGCAGCAGGCAAGGCTCTATAATCAACATTATCTTCATCTTGAAGCATTTTTGACAACTCAAATCCAGTCATATATCCTTTCATGCTAGATTTTAAAACTGGATCTGTGCAATCACGCTTTTTAAAGATAAGTTGACGTATTATATATACACATGTATTATATAGATTTTTAGACAAAAACAATTCATGATCCAATTCTTCATAAATTGAATCAAACGGTGTTACTTGAATAATACAAGATAATAATGTTTTTGTTTCATCTTTCATATTTGTTATAATACTATACTATATATAATAATGCAATAAAAAATTTAATTATTTTTTATAAATATTTATATACATTAAATTTCGGAAGTTATTTATTTACAGTTCCTAATAGATTTTGCAAGGAATATCACAAAATTGATTAAATATTGTAAAATGTGATTTATATCACAGTTTTAAATTTTGAAAAGGTTGATAATCATAATTGTCCGATAAGGGCATTGTCATATTTTCTTCCTCACGCACGGGTGGATGCGTTATTCCACCCATCGATTACAGCAAATTAACTCCTTAGTAAGTGAACGACCAAAGCCTGTGAAAACAGGCTTTTTCGTTTTGATTTTGAAATAAAATATAAATACTATATAATATCAAAAACATCTCCCCATGTGGGTGAATTTAATTCAAGAAAGGAAAAATAAAAATGCTCAGAAGAACCCCAAGATTTTCAAGAACACAAATGAACGAAAGTTCATATACTGGACGTGCTGATTACGGCAGATTATCATATTATTGGTCTATGACCGATGAATTTGAAATGACCGATGAACTGAATAATAAAATTCAAAAAATGATGTTTAATTATTCAGATGCATTCTATATTGAAAAACTTGAAGATTTGTTATCAGATATTTTTGATACTAAAGTGGAACATAGAACGTGTAGCATTCGCTCAAAATCATTTGCATTATCTTTTACCGGCAGAAAGGTATTTTTAGTAATAATTGTGAATTTTTAAATAATAAAATCTGCAGCACATATCGCAATTCTTATATTTAACAAAAATTTCAATCCACTTTTAAAATCTGTGTTCAAGAACACAGATTTTTTATTATTTTTATAGTATAAATATAACCACAATAAAGTAAACACTCCCCCATGGGGTGAATTCAATTAAAAGGAAATTTAAAATGTTAAATTATTCTGGTTATCCAACTTTTGGCGAGATAAAATATTATGGGGTAGTAGAATTCAATACTGAAGATCATAAATTGCTAGAGTATATCGCTGCTATTTTTGAAACTTTCTCAATCAACTATGATAATGTAGACTCTTTGATGGAAGGTGAGATGTGCTATCAATGTGATGGTTCATGTGGTTATCATCATTTCACAAATTTTGCTGATTTAGAAGAATTGGAAGACTATGTTAATAGATATTATAAGTTGAATTCAAAATCATTATCACTTCTTAAAAAGTATTTCAATAAGCCTAAGATTTATGCATTTTTAATCTTAGATGACAATTTATTTATTATTGATATTAAATCTGCTCAAAATGCACTTGAGTATTTTAGGGATAACTACGATGATGAAGATGAAAATGAATAATTAACAAAATTTTTCAATCCACTTTTAAAATCTGTGTTCTTGAACACAGATTTTTTATTATTTTTAATGTATAAATATAAATATATAATAAACAGACATCTCCCCCATGTGGGTGAATTTAATTCAAGAAAGGAAAAATAAAAATGTTAAGAAGAACCCCAAGATTTTCAAGAACACGAATGAACGAAAGTGCAAAGGTAAGAAGTGTAGAATACAATACTGGAAGTGCTGATTACGGCAGAATATCATATCTTTGGTCTATGGATGATGAATTTGAAATGACCGATGGATTGAATAAGCAAATTCAAAAAGTTATGCTCAGTTCTCCAAAAGCATTCTATATTGAAAAACTTGAAAAATTGTTATCTGATGAATTTGATACTACAGTAAAACTTTATACTTGCAATATTCGCTCAGATTCATTCACATTATCATTCATTGGTAAAAAAGTATTTTTATCAATAGTTGTGAATTATTAAATATTAAAAAATCTGCAACACATATTGTAGTTATTATTTTTAACAATTTTCAATCCACTTTCAAAATCTGTGTTCTAGGACACAGATTTTTTATTATTTTTATAGTATAAATATAAATATAATAAAACATTTCAAATAGAGGAAATTCAAATGTATACAATTAAGAAAGCATTTATTGAAATTGATATTAATGAGTATCTTGAAAAACTTGTAAAGTATCAAGGTTATATCGATGCTGCAGATTCCATGCGTGAACCTACCGATACTTACAAAGTAGAATCTTTCGATTCACTTAAACAGGCTGAACGTGAAATTGATACCGATGTAGTTCTTACAATCGAGTTAGACCAAGTAACGATTGAATATTACTATATCGAAGGAAGTGATAAAGTTTATTTCACACATGTATTATATGAAAATAAACGTTATCCTGTTGATGAAGATTTGTATTCAAAATCATGCTGTCTTGCAATTTGGAACAATACAGATTTCAATGATAAAGCAGTTGTTGCATTAAAAAAGTATGAACGTGAATTTGATGTGAAGTTTGATGATGATGATCCAATATATGTCAGATCATACATCAATTCAAAAGGTCATAGAGTTGTTGAAGTCTCTGAACGCGATGCTGATGGCATTCTTTGTGATGTACGTGACTTGAAAAATATCGATGACTGGTGGGAACAAGACTGGAATTATTAAATATTAAAAAATCTGTGACATACGTCACAGATTTTAAAAATATTTTTAAGAATTTTCAAGGGATTGCAATCGCTTTTCGATATTTGAAAAATATTCATCATGCTGTTGCAGTCTTTCTTTCAAACGTGCATTTTCACGTCTTAAATATGCACATTCAACCACTAAGGTTTCGGTATATCGTAATGAATAATGCTCTCTAGCTGGTTCTATGACTTTAGTTTCTTTAGATGTAGTTCCATCTTCATTTTCAATAGTGACTTCTTCTGTCCTTTCTGGGTATTCTTCATGACAATATAGACCGTATTCAGATATATCTATGTTATGTTTTTGACATGCTTCATCAATTTGCTGAACAACATAACCGGTATGAAGTCTTGCATTGTCACCTTTTTGATCAACAGCATCGTTATATTTAAATTGACATGGGGTTACATCTTCCCAAGCATCTAATAAAGCGTTATCTATTTGTGTTATTTGTTGTTTTAAGCGTTTATCTGAAGTGTATTGAATTGCTGTCCCATCCCATGCGAGTGTACCATCATACCCACCTAAAAAGCTTTTAGTTAAGTTTGAGCCGTTGGTTGTTCTTAGCAACCAGTTAGCATTAGTATATCCCTTACTGTGTAAAGCTAAGAATGCACCGCCTTGCTGACCATAACCTCCACAAATGGTAACATAAGCCGAAGAATCCGGTCGGCTAAACTCAGTCCCATTAAGCACATACCCACCGCTTCTCGGTACAACATCTTCTTGCATAGCAACGTATTTTGAAGTACCGTTAGTAACAAGTGCGAATATTCCATTCGGCCTAAGCAAAAGATCACTTGTATCTGTACCATCTGAAGTATGTAATGTTGCTAATCCTGTTGACCCTGGTCTATCTTTGCCGGAAAGTGCTAAAGATGCACCTTGACCCCACGTTGTACCACCGTCAAGCCTAAATTCGCTATCATTTACTGTTCTGCTGAATATTGGACCTGTTATCACCGCACCGCCAGACCTAGGCACAGTATCCTCTTGCATAGCAAGATTTTTATTGCCCCATGTAGCAGTACCATTAGGTCTTAATACGAAATCTGAAACGTTTGAATTGCCTTTTGTTCTGATTATAACGTCACCGTTATCATTAGTTCGGTCTTTACCGCTTAAAGTAATAGATGCACCGCCGTCCCAATCTGTGCCACCGCACAATGTTACGGAAGAATCATTAACAGTTCGATTAAAGGTTGTGCCAGTAATTACATTCCCACCGCTTCTAGGAACATATCCACTTAAATCTTGATGTGATGTTAAGAAACCACTATCATTAGTCAAATCAGAAGTTTTAGTTGGAACTGTAATGTTACAAGTAACATCTGAACTAGCATTAGCAGTAAACGTCTTAACGTCAGTTCCATTCTTTTGAATTTTAAGAGTAGCATTATTGACAGTTGGAATTGTAGGTTTGTTACTCAAATCGTTATAACTTCCACTTGTAGCTACTGTTGATAAACTAGGAAAATCCGTTATTTCACTTTTAGTATGAGTGTGTGATGTAGGGGTTCTAGCATCACTCAATCTTGAGTCATTTCCCTCGCAAATAGTATTTGCAGTTGTTCCGTATGACGGAAAATCTGTTATTTGTGATTTAGTATGAGTATGTGAAGTATCTGCTTTACCAGTTAAAAGGGTATCTACTTCACTTTTAGTGTACCCCCCCCCAATTGAGATGCAAGATTATCAATTTCGGAGATTGAATGTGTATGCACAGATGCAGCTTTTGTGTTTAATTGAGATGCTATAAAACTTTTAATGCGTTGCATAAGTTTTAAAACACCATTTTCGGTTAAAATCATAATTTTATTCCTTTTTATATAAGATTTTTATTAATTTATTATAATTATTATATTAGTATTTATATAAATATAATAAAAAACTAAAAAGGATTAAACTATGCCGTTGAAGTGGAAATTGGAAAATGAATGGTTTTCCTCAGAAGATATTGGAATTGTTAAAGATAAACAGATTTTAACAAATACTAACAAATATAAAAATTTTGAGTTAACTGCAGTAACAACACCTAAGAAAATCGTTACTACTGTTATAGTAGGATATTCATGGGGTGATCCTATTTATGGTCAGCAAGTCACCTATGAATATGAAGACCCCGGTGAAATCTTATTAAAAGATGATAAATACGTATTTCGTTCAAATACAAATTACGGCTCTGTATATGATTCTCATTATCTGTATTTTCATTTTGATGTTAATACCTCGGTAACATATAATCAGCCGTATGTTCTAAGTTTCAATGTGGAACTGAACGAATATGATGATAACTTTGAATGCGGATTTATTAAATGTAATAATTCTTATATACAGATTAAAGATATAAAAAGAGATGGTTCGCATGGATTGGCTATTGTTGATTCAACTAATACTATAGATTATAGATTAACTAAAACATCATTTAAAATTTATTTAGAGTTTTATAATAAAACAATATGTAATATAAAAATCGATGATGTAATCATCGGCAGTATTCCATTCCCTGATATATACGAGAATGATTTAAGGATTTATACATCATCTGTTAGTGAGGGGGGAATTGACATATCAGATATCAATATTGAAAGAATTATTGAAACTCAGACCCCTTTGAAACCTTTAGTTAAGATTGAGGAATCAATCCAGAACGGTGAAAAGTATCTTACTGCAAGAACCTTAATCCCGAATATTGTATTTGATGAAGAAGAAAAGAACCTTGTTCAAAACTTTAAGATAGTTTTAACGGCTGCATCGAGTGTTAATCGTTATCCTTACCTTACAATGCTCTCTAGGGGCAAATTTGAGCATCTACATTATGAGAGATGTTTATCCCCACGTAACCCATCTGCAACGTCAGAAACGGTTGTTTTCAGCGATATAGACGCAAACGAATACAAGTGTCAAATATCCGTTAGTTCAAGATGGTCGGATAACGGAAATGATGATTATGCACCGCATAACTTATTTGCCTTAGCGCAATTTCAAAGAATATCACATGATGCATGTATATTCCCAGCCAGCGGTTATTTAACCTTGACCATCGAATTCCTTGACAAAGTTAATATAAACCTCTTACAAGATTTAAGAATTTATATGGGAAACTTTGGTCAAACAACTACTTACAAAGTTGACTTCTATACCTTTGAATTGTACGATGAAAATAACACACTCATTTACACTATAAGCGGTGATAATCAAAATGTTCCTAACCCTATCTTATATATTGTAGATTTTTTGACATCTTTGGACGATGTACGAATTTAATCCATTAAGAATTTTGTGATATATATCACAAAATTCTTCTTGAAATGTCTTTTACAACGTAACAGAATTCATCATCTTGAACAATGTTCTTAAAATGTTTTCTGGTATATTCAAATGGATTCTCATTGCAGTAGCAGAGCCTTGCAATCTTGCGGAACATCTGTGCTGTTTCACTTTCCGAGGCTACCTTGTAGCCTTGTTCTTTGCAGTGGTTATTCCATTCTTTAGCATAGTTATAAAAGTCAGTTAATATTAACATACTTACTCCTTTAAAACCTCGATGATTTTAAATTTTTGTTCTTCCGAAAGATTATCAAGTTTTTCTTTCAGCATTGAAACGATTTCATTTTTCCAAGCAATTTGCCCGGTTGTTATGCAGATTTTCTGCTTTGAAAGCATGATTGAATGTTTAAGTTCTTTTGTTTGTTCAGTACTTAAATTATACACACTTATTATATGATCTGCAAGCGATTGAGGAATATCTTTATGACTGGTTTCCATGCCGGAAAGATATGCTGGACTTATTCCTAAGTCTTTTGCCATATCTCTCAATAATACCCCTCTATCAAGTCTGAACTTTCTAATGAATATGCCAAATTTTGTCATTCAAATGTCATTTCCCTTTTACTTGTATTGAATTTTTTATAAATGAGATTAGTTTCGTCATCATTTGATGGCTTTCTAAACTTTAGTTGTTCAATATTCTTTGAGATGTAATCTACAATCCGATCATTACGTTCATTAAGCATCTTACTAAGACTGCCTTTTGTTATATATACGTCATACAGTTTTAAACCTTTATACATAATGCAGTGCATTGTAATTGTATCATCATACATCAACTTGTATGTTGCCGTATAGCCGGAATGCAGACTAGCATCATAGAACATCTGCTCAATGAGCATTCTTACAATATCTTTGCTGAAATTTTTAGAAACTATAGAATTTAAAATCCTTAAATCCTCTTTCAAACGGAGAAGTTCTTCAGCAAGGCTGTGAAATTTTAAAGAATTGAAAAATAAAATATTATCTTTTATTATATATAAATCATTAATATTATCATCATACCTTAATGTTTCAAAATTTTCAATCTGTTTAAGGTAATCAAAATACTGCAGTTCAAGCTGGCTTTTTCTGTAGTTTATGAAATTTGCATCAATTGCAACTTTTAACATTAGATGCGCTCTGTCCTGCTCAGACAAATCATGCATATCAATTTCGGCATAGAAACGCTCATCTCGTTCATACGGAAAATCAATCAAATCCATTTATTACTCCTTCACATCTAAGAATACAATATTATTATTGCCATGTATGCCATAAGCATGAAACTCTTCAAAATCGTTCTGAATTACAACTTCAACGTTTTTTCCTTCATTCTCGCACCTTGTTTGTATATCTTTGAGTTTTTCGATCAACGTGTATAAATCCATTTTGAAGGGAATTTTTTTATCCATCTCTCTAAATGTTTCTTTTTCTTTAGATATAAAATCATTAACAAATTTTTCAAGTTTTGCTGCACACTTTCTACCACATTCAATAATTTCAGAATGGTCATACTCATCTTCATAAATCAGATAACAATGTTCTTGATATAAGTCATACTCCAAAACAAAGTTTTCTGGGCTATGTTTGTTTTGGAATTTTGAGTTTATTGATATTCTGATAATATTATCATCAAAACTGTCAGTATAAACATTAACACTTTTAACATTTTCTTGAAACGGCTTATGAACAAAGAAAAATTCTTCTTTATTCGGTAAATCAAAAATCAATTCTTTTATAACTTTTTTAGTCATTTTTTCATTTCCTTTTTCAAATCTTCCATTTTTCCCTCATTCTGTAAGCATCTTTATGACCAAGTTTTTCAAAATATTCAATCAATTTCGGTAAAACCTCTTTTACTCTTTCTATGTTATCCATGTTAGGATTTGTGAAATTATACCTGAAATTATACGATTCTATATCGTGACTGTTCAATGTGATTGTTATGTTAGCACATCGATATCTGATTGTCAACTGGTAGAATGAATCATCTGTATTCAGTACAATGGATTCATAATTACCAAGTAAATCAAAGGGTATTTGGATGTTCATTTTTTAACCTCAAATTGTTGGAATAAACGTCTTGACTTCTGAATCTCGTTCTAAAATAGATTGTCTTATTTTTAAAACTTTAAGATAAATATTAAACAATTCCGGCTTGTTTTCAAGTTCTTTAATGAGTTTATCTAAATCATTTTGAACTTGAAACAGAGTATCTTCTGCATTTTTTAATCGGTTTTCTAAAAAGTTCATTCCAATTTCCTTTTAAGATATTCGAAAGCATTTTTATCAATAAACTTATTTTGAGTATAACCATGAATGATATTATCAACTATTCTGTTCTTTTCAGAATCTGTAAGTTTATCTGAACTGTAAATCAAATCTACAGCTTCAGGATAATAATCAAACTTGATATTTTTTCCCATCTCAGCAATTTCAATTCCTGAGTACATTTTAGGACAAAAGAATTCTTTAATAACTTTTAAAATATTCATTCGTCTTCCTTTATTCCAAGAAAATCCTTCAAATCTTTCAATGCTTTTATATAGCCGCACCAATAATTAACTTTTGGGATATTAGTAGTGTCTATAGTATTTTCTACATATTTTTTATTTTTTCATTTATATAATTTTTAAGAATTTCAAGATTTTCTTCATTATTCATTTTTATCTCCCGCTTTCAAAGAGTTTTCAAAAGGTTCTATAACATCGTCAGCAATTTCAAGACCTGAATGGATTTTTGGGAATAGGAATTATTTGAAAGCCTTCAATATCTTCAATATTCTCATTCTTTGTTTTATCATTTTCAAGGTCACGTTTCATCAATTCTAGAAGATGATTATCAGTCCAATCAGAATATGTTTTATCCATATACTCTTTAATGTTTTCTCGAATCGCTTCATCACTGCTTGAGTATAATCCCATACAACACAATAAAGTATATGCTTCCTCACAGTTTTTAACGTATTCTTCATCACTTTCATGCTCGGAACGTTTGAACAATGGTGCATACAAACCCTTTTTAAATGGCATAGCTTCATAATTTTTCTGCCATCGTTCAGCTTCTTTCTTATAATCCAATGTTATTCCTCATCGTTTAAAGTGTTTTTGTTCAGTTTATTCATCTAGTTATGATTCTAATTCCACAAACAGACAACCATCTTCATAATAAGCATAACAAACCTTAGAATTCATGTCAATGCTTGTTAATGACGGTATTTCAGAAAGCTTTGTGTATGCTTTGAACTCTGATGATATATAGTCAGCACCATCGTACTTAATAACGCACATATCAGTATTAAGTTTCCCGTATTCACTAAAAATTTGTATAAAAACTTCTAAGGTTGATGCCATTTTTATAATCCATTTTGAACCGTATCTTTCAAACTTTCTTCTAGCTGATGCTCAAAGTATTCCTGCTGTTGTTCAGCACGTTTATAATCTTTTTCGGCATCGCAAGTCTTTTCAAATGGGTCTATAACATCATCGGCAAGTTCATACATTGCCTGCAAAACCTTGTTTGTGATTTTTCCAAGTTTTAAAAACATCTCATTACTTTCAGTGTTTGCTGAAATTTTTGTGAGTTTATTTGCTGCATTATTTAAATCATTGTAGATATCTTTAAGGTCTTTTAAATCAAAATCTGACTTATAGATAGTAGTAGTTAGAACCCACTTATTTTCAAACCATGTGTAAAGTTTAAACTTATCTTTCTCTTCTGCCGGAATTGCTATTACAGTGTTTTCTTCTACTTTTAGATCTTTCGATGGCAATTCTGGCAAATAAGTGATGCTGTAACTTTTTAAAGTTTTTGCAAAATCGTTATTCATTATTAATTTCCTTGCATTGTTTATTTTTTATTAAATCGTTTAAACATTGTTCGGTCGAATTTGCACGATATTTTAATTCTTTTAATTTTATCCATTCTGCTGGTAAGCAATATCTAAAATTACTGTTAATGAAAAATCCCATACCGCAAAACGGACAATCTTTTTCGTCTTTTTCGTTAATAGAACTTAATTGATAAAAATCAATTCTCGGATCTACTAAATCAAGATTTTCAAAATATGAAGCGTAATTTGAGAATAAACATATTTTCCCTATAAATTCATATGCCTTTTCAAGATCTAAAGGTGTTAAAGGTTTTTTACCTCTTTTTATTCTTTTATCTAACTTCATTTTTTAATCCTTTGTAGTATATATTTTTGTATTCGGATTGATATCATCCTGCAAAAATATGATATTATCCCCGATATCCCTAGGTGAATTATCACCTACACTTAAGTCATAAAAGCAAACAAAAATATGTGTATTGCCGATTGAACAAACATATTTATTTACCTCATAATATTCTTCAAGAATATCCCAAGCTTGTTCATCGGTTTTCGCATTTACTGCAAAAAGTGCATAACTCATAATTAATCCCTCACTCCAAAAGTTTTTGACCAAATCAGTTTTTCTGCATATTGTTTATGAAATTCAATCTGCCTGTCAAGACGGTTTCTAGCTTCAACAAGAATCGGTGAAATGTTTGAAAGTTTATCGTACATTTCAGAATCGCTGACTTCCTTATTTTTAACTTTGTTCACAATCCAGTCTATGTTATTGCGAAGTTCAATAAGCTTTTCCTTGCTCATTTTTTATTCCCCGGAAGTTGAAGTCAAGTCTTGAATATCATCGTTTTCATATATTTTTTCAGTTCGAGCAATCATGTCAAGGATTTTTAATTTTTGATTTAAATTTTGTCTTAACAAAAATAACAGATCTAAACTTGAATGACTGAACTCAGTATTAGTATCAAAATTTGAAATCAGCTTTGAAAGTTCAGATCTTTTTTGAATGGTTTCCTCGTATTCCTTTACGATTGTTTCTTTATTCATTTTTTAAATCCTCTTTTTTAAAATCGCTTAAAGTAATAAATGATGTTTTCTCATATAACATAGTAAACCATCTAAGTTTTAAAAGATATTCTAAATATTGAAGTTTATCTTCAGATGGATTTTCTAAAATTTCCTTCCTTAAATTATCAATATCATCATTCAGATATCTAGGTTTTTTCCAACTCATTTTAATCCCCAGAAGTTGAAGTCAATTTATCAAAATGCTTTCTTTGAATATCAGCAATTTCATAAAGTTTTTCATTTAAAGCAATCATTTCAAGGATTTTTAATTTTTGGTTTAAATTTTGTTGTAGTAAAAGTAAAAGATTATAACTTGTATGACTGCTAGAATGACTGAACTCGGTATTATTATCAAAATTTGAAAGCAGCATTGAAAGTTCAAATTCTTTTTCAATAGTTTCCTCATATTCCTTTAAAATTGTTTGCTTGTTCATTTAATTTTCCTTAAATTTAAATTTAATTTCAAGAACATTAATTCCCTCAGTATATTCCAACGGCAGAAAATATTTTAAACCATCTCTTTGATTGAAAAAGAACGGTGCATTAACATTATCGCTGACTTTTTTCAAAGTGCCGAAACCAATTCTCCATGCGTTATAATTCAAATCATGGAAAACATCTAAATCATCGTGAAAAAATCCTTGCTTGCCGATGAACTCTTTTGCAGCATCGGTATCAAACATTGTAAAGGGTCTGCAACCTTGCTTAATTCTTGGGTCTAGTTTCATAATGCACCTACCATGGTTTAGTTTTCCTATTGTCTAAAATGATTATTCTGCAGTCAATCGGTGGTAATGAGCAGTATTGCTCACAACGCACATCATACACCTCATAATTTTTATACTTTTCTAAAGTTTTGATAATATTATCATCTATTTTATCAGTATAGAATGAAATCTCAAAGGAATCATCGTAATTATCTTTTAAAGTTTTGACGGTGATCTCACCATAGAAGTCTTTTAGAGTTTTCATGTACTCGGAAAGTTTCTGATTTACGGTTTCAACTTTCTTTTTGTTGTCTTTAATAGCATTTAAAGTATCTTGAAAATCCGTATCTATATTGTTTTCAGATTTTACTCTATCAATAAGATTTTCAAGTTTGTCATGAAAATCTATATAATAATAGTCTTTAACTTTTATAAATGGATTTGCAGTATTGTACATGGCTAAACAGTTTTGAAGTTTTCTAGCTGCAGTGATAACATCATTTGCAATCTGTTTCTCATTTCCGATCATTTTGTTTATTCCTTTTTAAAATCCACATCATCAAGATTATTCTCGATAGTGGATAAAAATCAACTGTTTTCAAGGATAATCTCCCGGTGTTTTTCAAGACTTCCACATTCTTTAATTGTATAAACGAATCTATCTAAATGTTTATAATAAGCATCTTTTAAAAAATCAATTCTTTCTTTCCGATTAGGAAAATCTTTATCAAGTTTGATTTTTAATTCATCATTTAAAGATTTTATTACAATAGGGCCTCTATAATTCCTTATTAAGGAAAAACAACCTCGTAAGGTCAATCTTGCCAAAGCGTTAGGATCTTTAATATTATTGTTATTATATCTTATATAATAATCATGCTGTTTTCTATAATCAACTGTTAAAATTTTAATGCTCATTTTAACTTGATTTTCAACTATCTCAGGTTCAATATCAACTTTTTCAATCTCACTTGTAGTTGAAATGATATGTTCCGTTTCATAGTCAAAATCATCAATAAAAATCTGGCAGTTCTTTCTTGTTTCCGGTGAAAGTTTACAGATAAAATCTAAAGCATCCATTTTTAATCTTTTGTTTTAATTATCTTAAAAATTTTTATATTCTTTATATAATAACATAAAGAAAAAATTTAAATACTTAAAAATTACGTATAATATAGAATTATTCGTATTCCTCAAAAAAGTATGGTTCATAATCTACCGTGTAGATCCTTAAAGTCAGTTGGAAAAATCTTTCACAAATGCCGTAATCCAGTTCCCATTTGTGAAGTTGCGAATTTAAGTGTTCTGGAATGTTTTCTGTATCATCCTCATTGTATTCATTGCCGTCAATGATGATATCCCAGAGATTTGCTTTGGTATTCGAGCCAAGCTTTTCAATAAGTTCTTTCGCTGTCATTTTTTATAATCCTCACAAAACCACACATCTTTATGCATAAGGCAGCTTACAATTTGCGGTATATATTTTTAAAACCAGTTTAAAAAACTGATTATCAAGACAATATTCAAAACTCCATGTTTTGACTTCGCTATTGAGCGTTTTAGTTTTACTCGCATCATAATTGCAACAATCTACCATGATTTCCCAGAGATTTGCTTTTGTATTCGGATCAAGTTTATCAATCAGTTCTTTAGCAGTCATCATCATCCTCTTCTTTACTATCATGCAGCCACCAAAAACTTTTTTCGTTATAGGTTGTTGGTAATTCCATCACTTCAAGTATGCCGCATTCTAAGGACTGATAAGGGGTATCATAAACATGCGGTTTCTCGTATTTAGTTTTGAATGTATTTGCTTCTTCTTCAGTATCAAAGATGCAGATAATCTCTTTTTGAGCGATTGCATCTCCAAACCCACCATCAACGTCAAAAATGTGGAATACAGCAAATTTACTCATTTTAATTTACCTCATCAAGGTTACATGAATGCAAATCTTATGTTTTTCATCATCAAGAAAGCCGTTTTCAAAATATATTGTTTTGCTTTTAACAACTCTAAAATTATCAAACTTATTAGAATCCACATAATGAACATCATCCATAATCAATCTGCGGTTATAAGTTTCGAGGTCTTCTATATCAATAATATAGAAGTCTGCAGTGGTTAAATCTAAAAATTCTGATAATTTAGTCATATTTTTAATCTCATACAACCCCCACACATTTATTGTGTGAGGTAGTTCACACTAAGCTATATTCCTAAAGCAGTTAGTTCATCGGAAGATAGTATATGTCCTTCATTTAGAATAGGAATTAATTTAACCGGTTCTAATCCCAATGTATCTGCATCAGGTGAACCTAGTATTTCAACTACTTCACTACCACCGATATCACTATTGAACTTTCGGCGAACATATTCGTAATATTCCTGTTGTTTAAGAACATCCATAAATTCACGTATATTATCAGCACTGCTTGCTGGAGCACACTTCCAATAATGTATCGCTACACTTTCGAAAAAGTAACGATCATCTTTTGTTTTAGTTATTGTAGTTCGGGCAATTTTCTTTTTAAAAAGTTCGGTTTTAGCCAATTCACACAAACCTTGTAAATTTGTTAACACGTAAACGTGACTTACGTTATTCCTATCCATTTTCACCTCATTAATTATTTTACTTAAAATTAAATACCTCAGTAGCAAATTGTTTTGCTGATATATCTTTATTTTGAGCAAGCAATTTATCATATACTGCATTGAGATTGTCTTTCCATATGAATATTTTACTACTCTTAGGTAAATAGGATTTTATCTCACATGTTATTATATCAACCGATTTGTATGGACCATGTACACCTTGTTGTTCGTCCCAAGCATGTTCAGTCCAATAGTAATCTTTTCTATCTTTAGCTATAATTGTATCTTTAGCTATAATTGTAGTATGCGTTGTAATCTTATTATGTGCATCAGTATACGCATAACCTATAGCACGTACATTAGCTGTACCTAGATCTTTCTTTAATCTAGCATATGTGTATAACGACTGATCCCAACAAGTACCAACCTTATACTTCATTAATTGGTCAGGTTTACATACCAATATAGCATCATCACTAACTTTATCTTTAATAGGTTTCTTAGTATATATGTCTAACTGACCATATTTTACATCAACTAGAGCATCATAAGCTTCAATTATTTTACGATAACATTCACTATAATTTTCATATTCTTCATATGCAGGAAATAGAGAACTTATATTCACATTAACTGTCTCCTATATGTTAAATGGTTTATCGTTATCTATACATTTATAGATAGTAGATATTGTACCATACAAATCTATAACACAATACACATCTTTATTAGTACCAACTATCTCGTAGTCACCATCATCATCATTAAATGATGATAAAAACTTTATAATAAAGTCATTAACTTCATTTTCTTTTCTGTTAACTGTAAGCATATATACATCATTTCTCCATATACTTACTTCTATAGTCCCCAACATTGTTCCATCTCTTCATAATTCCTATCCATTTTTATGTTAATATACCCTTAATATGACATTATATGTCATAGTTAATCTTAAAATCGTTTAACTTTTTTAATTCTCTCTCAAGAATGACATCACAATGCATTTTAGTATCTTCTTGAAACTTACCATCATTTGCACGAAGCCGTGAAATGCATACTGCACTAAGGAATTTTTCCTCATCATCAGGGGTTTCAAAAGTTATTTGATCATTTTTCCAAAGATTATAATAATAATTAAATTGATTTGCAATAGCTTTATATTCCATATTTGTTGTACTCCACACTTGATTTTTTAAACAAAAAGAGCCGTATTCTTTTGAACTCTTTGCTATGAACATTCTGAAACCGTGTTTCTCATTTTCAATAACCGGCTGCATATGAAAGATTTGAAAATCTTTATACTGTTTAATATTACTATCTGTAGGCAGATTTAAAACATTTGAAACAAGTTCACCAACTTTTTCTGTAATGACATTTATTACAGCAAAATCATATCGTGTATTGATATAGAATTCAGAAAATTTCATTTAAACTCCTTAAACATTATCAAAAATGTTTTTAGGTTTTAAATAATCGCATAACGAACCGTTCTTTCTCAATTCGAGTTCAAGAAAAATCTGATTAATATAATAGATCTCAGCACTCAAATGAAACAGTACATCAAGGGCAACATCGATATTGAAAATCTCATTTAGTACAAAATCCCTTATTTCAGTATGCATAGGTTCTGGATTCTGGTATTGAATTGTTAAAGTGTCTAAAAGATATTTTAAAGTACCTTCAATATCTTCCTTGGTTTTCCATATGCCACTATCATATTTTTTAAGTACTTCTAATGTTTTTGAATATCTCAAAACTTTGTATTCGCTTTCCGTCATCGCAACCACCTCTCAGGGATTATGAACTGTGCATCAATAATCTGTCTTTCGTTTCTGATTTTAAACCGATAATTTGAATAAGGGCAATCATTCACATCAATTAAAATCCCTTTTGGACATTCATCAAGATTGCAAAAACCGTATGCGACATCCGTGTAGTACACGGTTTCACCTCGCAAAGTCTTTGCAACAAAATAAGTGAACGGTGTCAGAATATCACTGGTTCTTTTAATCCGGCAATCAAGTTGCAAATTTTTATCTATTATCATTCAAGATACATCTTGTATTCAATTAACCCATCTTTTCTAAAAAATGAATAATGGAAACGAATCCATTCAACACATTGACCGTATACATACGGAAAGTTTGAACCTACCGACCCTACAGCTTGGGAATATGGATTTATTTCAAATTCAAAACCATACTTTTTGCGTATCTCATGAAACAGTTCTGTACAATCATATGCAGTATGAAGTTCCTTGCAGAATTCTTTCAAACGCTGGTTTATTTCAACAATTGCGTTTTGTAGATCATTCATTTAGCATACCTCTTCAAAAAATTCAGACAATTTTTCAATGATTGTATAATATCCAGTATCAGAACGCAATAGTTCTTCTGTTTCATCGGCAGTGAAACAACTAAGATTTGCCATGATTGCTTTCTTTGCATTATGCACGGCTTTGTCGTATTCTTTTGCAGCCATTTGAACTCCGGCAATACGGTCTGGGGTGGTATCATGCATTGCAAGTTTTAATGTGAAATCTGCAATCATTCTTGCAAGAACAACATGGCTGATCGTTTGAATAATATCGGTGCATATTTCAGCTTTGAAGCTTGATGCACGTTCTTCAAGGTCAATATTTTCAGATAAATCATTCTCAACTTCAAAATCCATCTTTTCAATCCTTTCTCAAATTCATAGAATGATATTATTGCAAAACTTATCAAAATGTCAAGTGTTTTCTAAAGAAAATACTTTGTTATTCCTCATCATCCTCGCACAGACTGCTCATATATTCAAGTTCTTTGTACTCGTTATAGCTGATTGCAGTACCGTTATCATCGGTGTACCCATGATAATAATCTTTAAGTGCATTCTGAATGCACATGCGTTCATATACGGAACGTCTTGCAACAGGTCTTTGATGGTGGCAAATGAACTCGTATTTGCTTTCATAATAATTATAATAATAAACATCAGCAATAAGTTCCTTGTAACCGTTTAATTCTGTCCATAAAGTATTAATCAATACATTGTTATCAGCAGTTCTTATAGTTCTCATTTTTCAATCCTCTCTCAAATCTATGCGTATATAGTATTATAAAAATTATTAAATGTCAAGTATTTTATAAAAGAATAACCGTGATATACATCACGGTTTATGAAAACATGTTAAAAACGGTTAAAAACGGTTAAAAACTTTAAAAACACCCTCAAACATGCAATAAACCTTTAAGGATTCTAAATAGTTTATCGCTATTTTGAGCCACTTTTTAGAAGTCTGTATCAGTCATGAACTTAGTTCTAGTACCATGCAAACGGTTAAAAACTTCAAAACCACCCTCAAACATGTAATAAACTTTTAACGATTTCAAATAGTTTATATGCATTTTGAGCATATTTGGGGTTCTTTAAGACTAAAGAGCCTTGCTCTATACAGTTAAAAATCATAGAAACCACCCTCAAACATGCGATAAACTTTTACAAATCTTAAATAGTTTATTAACACTTTCAGCACTTTTTAAGTCATTTCACCCATCGAAACCCATCAAACATGCAATAAACTTTCTGCAAACTCAAATAGTTTATTAACACTTTCAGCACTTTTAGACCCCCTTGCAGTACATTCAAAATCCATATATTTGATATACATCACATTATTTAATCAAGTATTTAAGTATATATTGACATTTCAAATACAAATAAGTATTATTTTAACGAGTTTTGAAGAAGAGGAAGTGAGTGATGTTTGAACAAAGATTTGGTGTTGAAGTTGAAATGAATGCAATAACTAGAAGACGTGCATCTAAGCTTGCATCTATATTCTTTGGTACTGGGGATTATGATGTAGTAGATTTACAGCATAATGGAAGTGTATGGGCTGCATGGGATAGTCTAGGCAGAGAATGGAAATTTGCAAAGGATGCAAGTATCTTAGGTGATGATACTCATAAGGTTGAACTTATAACCCCAGTCTTAACATATAAAAATGATATCGAAACATTACAGGAACTTTGCAGAACCTTACGTAAAGCCGGTGCTAAAAGCGATGCATCGAGGAATTGCGGTGTGCATGTTCATGTAGAATCCTGCGGTCAGACCGCAACTTCTTTAAGAAACTTAAGCAATATGATAGCTATGCATGAAAAGCTATTGATTAAAGCTTTAGATATTGACCCAAGCAGATTACACCGTTATTGTAAACCTACCGATAAACTGTTCCTAAAGGAATTAAATGCGGATAAACCATTGTCTTTAGATAACTTCAAAGACATATGGTATAAAACCCAGTGTGACCCCTTGCAGTCAAGAACTGAAAAATATAATCCATCAAGATATCATATGTTAAACTTGCATTCTACCTTTATTATGAATACAATAGAGTTTAGAATGTTTCAGTTTGATAAACCCGATGAAACCAAATTGAACGGTATTCATGCCGGACAGTTAAAAGCTTTTATCCAGCTTTGTTTAGCTATCTGTAATAAAGCAAAACACTTAAAATATACCAAGTGTAATACAGAGTGCGAAATAAGCAAGGATGCAATGCTTAAATGGCTTACATATCTAGGTATGAAAGGAACGGAATTCGATACCGCAAGAATGATTTTAACCAAGAGATTGTGAATATGGATATACAGTTTGCAAAAGCAAAATACTCAAACAATTTAAATTTTATACCTCAAAAGGAAAGTGAAATGACTCAATCTGTAATAAGTTATGCTGTAGAAAATGCAGAAGATTTGATTTATTTAAATAAGGGAATGCTATATAAATTTAACGAATTCCTTTTTAAATATCGTGATACCGTTGAACGGTTTTTAGCTGAAATTGCAAAGGAACATTCATTTGAAAAGTATGATTTAAGTAACAGCAACGGATTGAATATCCGTGTAATTTCCGATGATTTCACACTCTTAATCATTTATGACGATGAAATGATTCGAGGTTACGGAAAAGCTAAAAGTTTAGAATTAATTAATAAGTTTAATATTATATATAATAATATTATAAAAAATGAATTATCAGAATTAAATATCACGATGTTTTCATATTATTTGAACGGTATGGGCGGCTGTGAATATGTACGTTCATTCTTTAAAAATGATTTTAAGCCTAAGAAAAACTATATTCCTTATATTGATACCGATGAGATGTTTAAACAGTTCTTTACCGGTGATGAAAACATTTTATTGCTTGTTGGGAAAAGCGGTACTGGTAAATCTAAACTAACTTCTATAGCCATTGAATACCTTGCAAGCAATAAGGTAAATTCATATAATCGAACCGTTGCAACTATCAGCGATGCTAATATCTTGCTGAATGACTTTTTCTGGTATCAAATCCGTGATAACAAGATAGATTTAGTAATCTTGGATGATTTCGATTTCATGCTAGGTAGCAGAGATAGTGAAGATACAAAACATAATAAATTCCTTTCAAAGTTCCTTACCTTTACCGATGGGGTACGCAAGAACAAGATTAAGTTCATTGTTACCACCAATCAGGAATACCGTGATATGGATAAGGCTATTCTTAGAAAAGGTAGATTGTTTGATGTTATTGAAATGCGTGAATTAAGCCTTGAAGAAGGTCTTGAAATATGGAAATCAGAGGGTATTACTGAACCATATCCTTTTGAAAATTCCGTAACTATTGCAGATTTAGTATATTGTATCAATAATCTAAAAGGTACTGAACCTAAAAAAGAATATTTGAAAGATTTATCGGTTAGAAAGACAAATATCGGCAAAAGAATAGGATTCTAAAAAAAAAAGAAGTGACATTTTATGTCACTTCTATAAATTTATCAATATATTTTATTATTCTGAATAACGATTAAGAAATTTTTTGACTTCTCTATCAATTAGTTTCAGGTCTTTGATAAAATCATCGCTTAAATCAAATACGTCAAAATTTAACATAACATTTAAAGTTCCAGATGCAGAATATTCATCATTCCGTATTGATTTGCATATTTCGTTTTCAATCATATCATAGATATTATTGTAATCATCCATAATATCTTCAATATATGTTTCATTAAAAATTTCAAAACCATCAAAGATTTTTAAAAATGCATCAACCGGTTTATTCTCAAAGAAACTATTGATCTGGAAAATGTCTTGACCCCTAGATACAACTAAATGACCGTTGCTTCTTCCGGCAAGTTCAACCACAGTTCCGCCGATGTTAAACAGTTTATCATTTAAATCATCTACGGCTTGCTCTGCAACTTCCTCATCAAAATTGCTTGTTGGATTAGGGATTTTAACATCCCATGAAATCATGCCGTTATACAGTTTCTTTTCAATACCAATCTTTTCAGATTTAATACGCTTGATGATGAACATGTCAGCAACTTCCGGCTCAATATATGTTCGGTCAAAATTATCTGTATTAAATGTGACGTTTAACTGATATACAATTTCATCAAGTGCCGCTTGACACTTTTTAGCATCGAGATTATGAAGAATTTCATTAAGATTATCATAGATGAATTCTATTTTGTTTTCTCTTAATGGTCTTCTTAAATGTCTACGTATCATTTTATCTCCTTTTATTGAAAAATGACCCCATTTAGGGTTTGCTTTTTATAATATTTATATTTTTTTTATTTTTATTAATATATTATATATATAATATATAAAAAATAATTAATTTTTTCGTATTTTCACTCAATTTTGATATTTTAAGTGGCTTTCTGCATTAAAAATCCGTATTTCCACTCAATTTTGATATATTAAATGCCTTTTTAAGCCTTTAAAATACCTTAAATGCTAGATTCTAGTCAAAAATTATGATTTTAGAATGATTTTTTATGATTTTTTTATTAATATATTATATATAATATATAAAAAAAATAATTTTTCATCATGGATTTTTAATAAAAAATAAAAAAAATCTGTGTTTTTCAACACAGATTTGAGGACAATATCATGCTTTTTAAAATGTTAAATTATCTATCAATTCTTCTTGAAATGCGAGGATTACGGCACATTCTGCGTGAACGGTTTTCAGTTAATCTCTTGGATTCCCTTGAAAATCTCTTTTCACCGATACGTGCATTACGATCAACTTCTCTAGCTTCTACTTTGTCATCTTCAACATCATCGATAACAGGCTGATTCAGATGTGCCATAAGTCTATCAAGGTGATTTTTAGATTTGTTATCCGTTGTAACAGCATAAACCATGATTACATCATCAAGTCTATTAAATAACTGTCTAAAGGTAGTTGCACCATCATCAAGGAAACTAATATCACGGATTCCGGCTTCATGGTCTGTAATTATACCGTTGTTATCAACCTCAAACCAGAATGAGTATTTTTCAGTCTTAATAACAAAACCTTTGAAGTTTTCAATCTGATTGAAATACTTGAACTTCTGCTTGTTTACTTTTAAGAGATCAATAATCTCGATAGGCAGACGGGTTAATCTAGTCTGTGCATCATTTGGATCAAAAGGTGCATTTTCTAAATTTCCTGCACTCTTTCTAATGTTTCTAAACATTCTTGATGAATCGTTACGACCGAATTCATCACGAAACTCAGGCGTAACTCTTTCATTCAAATGCTGTTTTTGGTTTAAAAATTCTGAAAATTTCATGTTTTTAATCCTTTAAAACCTAGCACCCTTGCGATCTTTAAGTTTTGCCAATCTATTGCTGCGTTCCAACTCTTTATTGTATCCTTTTTTGAAATCTCTGCTTATTTCTTCAAATTTATCATTTTGAATTTGACGCAATCTTTGTGTAGCATTTGGATCAGAAGTAACACCATAAATGCATAAAATGTTAGCACGTTTAAATAAATCTTTAAATCTTGTCTTGCCATCAACAATAAATCTAGCACCTCTAATACCAGTTTCATGGTCTTCAATAAAACCATTATTGTCTACTGTAATCCATACAGAAAATTCATCAGCTTTAACTAAAAAACCTTCAAAGTTTTCAATTTTATTAAGTAGCTTGAAAGGACTATAGCTGCTTCTTAGTTTACTAACAAAATCATCTGATAATCTTGTAAATTTAGTCATAGGATCATTTGGATCAAATGGTGCATCGCTGTCCAAAGCGTTACTCAAATGCAATGTTTTGTTGTTTATACGTGCATCCATTGCCCTGCGATGATTTGAAATTTTTGACATTAACTTTCTAGTTTCCTGCTTGCCAAATTCGTCACGAAACTCTGGTGTAACTCTTTCATTTAATTGTTTTTGGTTTAAAAATTCTGAAAATTTCATGCTTTTAATCCTTTAAAATCCCCCACAAAATTATGGGGGTAATCAGTTTACATTACGAGATGTGATGCTGTTTCAGCATTTTCTTCATCTTCGTATACCTTTTCATACCATTTAGATTGTGATATTGCAGTTGGTGTATCATCTTCATCACCGAGATCAAAACCACCAACATCTGCACCACCTGCATTTATGTCTGTACCGATTTCATCACCGCCATCTTCGGCAAAACCACCAGCACCGCCAATAATCTCTTCTTCTTCTAAATCTGGCATTTTAAACTCCTATTGTTAAAAATTGTTTTACTATTATATTTATATTTTAATTATAGATTTTACTTAAATATATAATATTCTGATTGCTTGAACCTTTGAAGTTATCAATACACTTCTTGCTTTCCACATATTTTCCGTCAACAAGAACATCAATGTATTTAAGCAGTTCCTTTGCATTTTTAACATGCTCAGTATTTAAAAGTTCTTTATAGGTATATCCTGTATAGCACCATACATTCAAGTTATGCTCTTTACAGAATTTACCGATTTCAATTAGTTCCTCTGCATGGATAAAAGGTTCACCACCGGAAAAGGTAACACCGTCAAGCAGCGGATCTTCGATTATCTCAGCAAGTATTTCATTTATCGGTTTTTCAAATCCTTTGTCATAGTCCCATGTTTCGGGATTATGGCAACCTTTACAGTGATGTGGACATCCTTGAACAAAGATTACATAACGTAATCCATCACCGTCAACAACTGACTGTTTAATAATTCCAGCAATTCTCATTTTTAAATATTCGTTAAAAGTGATAAAAACTTACGCAGATCACTCGCTAATTCTGCATCATCAAGATTTATCTCTCTAAGATTTGTAACTTCAACATCCGGCTCTGAAAGAAGATTTGTAATTCCTATTCTACAGAATGGGTTGTTTTTAGGAACATCAAATGTTAAATCTACTAATGAGCAATCATCAGGGTCTTCATCGTTTACATCAAAATTTGCAGCAATTACATTAATTGATTTATATAACAGTTTTGATGTATTCCTCATTACTGTAAACAGTACAAATTCATCACGTATATACTGTTTGTTTAAATCTTTATAACTTATGGATTCATTTAATGTATTATAAAATTCTTTGTATGTATCGTAAGAATCCAGCAAATCAAGTTTTGAAGTTGCATTTGCAAAATCTGTCTTATGCTGTAATAAAGATTTAATCTGTTCATCCGAAATTGCAAGCCTTTTTGAAAGGATATTAAGTTCTTTCATTGTCTTGACAGTTTTCTTCTTTTCAGGAAACTTCTCATATTTTGAAATTGCATCGGTTAATAAATCTTTAACAGTATATGCTGACAGTTCACATTGTAAGTTTTTAATGTCTGCAGTAGGATATGTTTCATATATTCTTAATATAATATCTGGAATATATGAAACATACTTTTTAGCACCAGCAGAAGTTAAATCATTCACAAAAGGTTTAACAATTACGATTTTAGACTTTTTCAAAAGTTTTAATTTTTGAAATGCTGTAAATCTAACCTCTATTAGCGGCAAGGTTTCCTGTGATACTGTAAAATATATAAAGGTTCTACCTTTAGTATTATTTACAATATCAAGAATACCGTCAACAAGTTCATCTGTTAACAGCTTGAACTTGCCTATTATAAGAGTATCACCGTTTAAGGTTTCCTCATTAACAAAATTGTATAAACCTTTTATTCCAAACATTTTTTAATCCGTTTCCGCTGTATTCAAAGAATCCTCAATACGTTTGGTAACATCATCTAATGAGTCATCATTCATAATCATACACTGTTTCAACCAGCTTGCAAGATTTTCTTCTTCCTCTTTGAAATCATCATCGGTGAAGTTAGGAAATAATTCACGGTTATTCATTGATAACTTTGTTACATTCTGAGCAAATTTATCAATCAGTGTATTTAACTTATTATTAAACTTAATGATTTTATTTTCAATTTTCTTAGACATATAGAAACCTCAAAATCAGCACTGTATTAAACAGTGCTGAAACATGTTAGATGAATTTATTCCAAACGTCATTCTTTCTCATACCGTCTTTCTTTGATACGATGGTATCATTTTCAAGATAGTAATCATCATCATCGGATTCAACAACTCGTTCACGGTCTTTGATTCTGTCTTTTACAGTAGGTTTCTTTGCAATCTCAGCCGGAACAACCTGAATGTTTTCTTTGATTGATTTCAGCTTATTGATGAAGTTTTCATCTCTGGTAAAATCAATGGTTTCTGCAATCTTTTCAAACTTCTGAGCCTGCAGAATAGTTAAACCATCTTTCATTTCATTGATAATACCGGCTTTAATCAGATTGTTGTTTTCTTTACGCAGTCTGATGTTTTCGTTCACTTCCTTATTGTATCTTTCAAGTAAATCTGCATCTTCCTCTTTCTTTGCATTGTCTTTTTCGGCTTTGGCTTCGTTAATCTCTTTTAAGCCGATACCGGTTTTCAGACACAAAGTAGAAAACATATCAAGGATAACATTGGTATTAGATTCGTTAACTTTCATATCAAGCTTATCTTTATAATCATTGATAAATTCATTGATTACATTTTCAGCATACATATCAAGATTTTCAATGATTTCCTTGCATGTCAAATCAACATATTCCTCTGCAAGTTCATTCAATTTATTGATATGCTCATTGATAGCCTTGCGTTCTTCTTCACGCACATATTTAGCATATTCCTCGCCTTGCTGGATAAGCTGTTCAGTATGCTCATTAAGTTCTTCTTTGAACTTTGCTTTAAGTTCCTTAACTTTTTCATTAACTTTTTCATCTGCATACAGTTTAGCATATTCTTCAGCCTGAGTAATAAGATTTTCTGTTTTTTCGTTAAGTTCATTTTTGAACTTTTCGTTAAGTTCAGTTTCTTTTTCGTTAACCTTTTCATCGGCAACAACGCTGGCATATTCTTCAGCCTGTTCAATCAATGATTCAGTATGTTCGCTTAATTCATTTTTGAAACGCTTAGTCATTGATTTAATTTCGGCTTTATATTTGTTTTCAAGATTTGCAGCAGCAGTATCAACTTCCTGAGATGCATAATCCTCTGCATCTTCTTCAAGTTTTGAGATTTGTTCCTCATGCTGTTCGGTCAGTTCCTTAATTTCCTGTTCGTGTTCCTCGGTTAATTCTTTAATTTTAGAATCAACGGTTTCCTGAACACGCTCATTAACTTTCTGATCGAAAGTTTCTTCAAGTTCTTTCTGAAATTCGGGGGTGAAAGCTTCCCCGATGCTTTCCTGTAATTTATCCAACATTTTAAAAGCCTCTATTAAAGTTTTGAAATAAAATCATTAAATCTTTTCTTAAATTCTGATTGAATCATTTTTATATTATCACCAGAACTCTTTTTGGATTCTCTGAGGAATCTCTGAGTAACATTATTCTTATTACTAACAACACGGTTGCTGTTTTCATCAATCTGTATAATGTTACCGTAATTATCTATCATATAATATTTATCTTGAACAATTCCCTCATTCAAAATACTTGATTCACATACACCGTTCATAGTTGCATTGAAGTCTGACGGATTAGGAACAATATCATATGTAATCAATTCATAATCGGTAACAACACCGTTTACCACATCTCCAACCCCTCTTGAAGATACGGAAATCTTAATACCGTTTTTAATCAATGATTTTAACTGATTTGCCTGCGGGTTGTCAAGCAAAACAGCTTCACCCATTACATAATTTCCCTGAATATATAATGATGTGATTTTAGCAACAGCTTTCATCAAATCAACTTCGGTTCTGTCAGGATGCTCATATTCCATCAATGAACGTGTAGAACCGTTTGAGATATACGGCTGGTACTTTCTAACCTGTTCTTCCCAAACTTCTCTAGGGTAGACTCTGCCATTTCGGTTCTTTTCCCCGATTGTAGAAAAGATACCTTTAATCTTATAAACTTTTTCTTTATTTCCAGATTCAGTTAAGAACTCTTCATTTAAAATTTGAAGTTCTCTCGAATCATCATCAAAAAACAGTTGCATAGTTGTTCCTTTTTATAATGCTGCAGTATTATTAACTATTTATATTTATATTCAAAAAATATTAAAAAGTTCTTGATTTTTAGTGAAATCTTTAAAAAGTGGCTCAAAGTGCATATAAACTATTTAAGATTTGTAAAAGTTTATTGCATGTTTGAGGGGGTTTCCAGTAGTTCTTTACCGACCTTTAGACTATAAAACCCCCTCAAAGTGTGCATAAACTATTTCAGTTTGCCAATAGTTTATTAGCAGTTTGGGGACTTTTGATTACTTTTTAACCGTTTGCAAGGTACTAGAACACGGTTCTTGATGGTTACAGAATCCTAAAAACATGCTCAAAGTGTGCATAAACTATTTCAGTTTGCCAATAGTTTATTAGCAGTTTGGGGACTTTTGATTACTTTTTAACCAACTGTATGAACATAGAGCAAGGCTCTGAACTGTTGCAGAATCCTAAAAACATGCTCAAAGTATCAATAAACTATTGGCATTTGCCAATAGTTTATTGCATGCTTGGGGACTGTTTGGGGGTGGGTAATGATTATTTGAAACTTGTTGAAGAACAACTGCATTTAAAAAAATCTGTGACATTTGTCACAGATTATAAAGAATCTTATTCTTCACAGTTTGAAAGTTGACGGTGGATATCTTCACGCTTCATATGTCTGCCAACGGCAAGTTCTTTTGCCCTTGCATACAGTTTTCCGGGGAGATATCCATGGTATTTGTACATTGTATCAAGCAAATCGTGGATTTCCCAGTATAAGTCAGCATTCGGTGAAATCCCCTGTGGGTGTACTTCATCAATCAGCGAAATCAAGTTGAACTGTATGAATTCCCTTGATACAGGGTATAACTTCTGTCCGGTTTTCTTATCAATTTTAGTCATTTTCTCAATCCTCTCATTCGTTTCGATGTATATATAATACTATAAAATAAATAAAAAATCTGTGACAAATGTCACAGATTTTGAGATTGATTGAAAATAAATGATTAAAACGCATGTCTTTCAAATCTTTTAATAAATCTAAGATTTTTACCATTCAAGTAACTCAATCGGGCTGTATTTTAAGGTTGAATAAAGTTTTTCAAGTTTTTTAGATACCTTTTGACCGTTAAATGTACACGTTTTATCTTTAGAATATACTTCAAAAAAGTCATCCGGCATTTGATATTCGGAAATGAAAACTTGTTGATTTTTCTCTCTGCATTTCCTTAACCATTCATAGAATTTTTCATGATTGAAATCATCAAGATATGTACCAGTATTGATATAAGGTGGGTCACAATAGATTACTGAATCATTCTCAATAGGAACTTGTTCATAACTTAAATTAGATAAAAGTACCCCCCCCCCATTATTGATGCTTGAAAGGCTCTGAAGTCTTTCAAGCCTTTCAACGCTTTCGATAACACTTCTTGCATGATTATTCTCAGTATTAAAATGTTTGCGAACTGTGTCAACGATTTTATTTTCATTCAATAGAACTGTTAAAAATCTTTGAAGTTCTAATCTTCTTTCTTTAATATTATTAGAACTATATTTAAAATCTTTCAAATCTATATACTTATTAAGTAAAGAATTATCATTAAAGAAAATAGTGTAATGAACTGCTTTTTTGAAAGGTTCAGTTTCAGAATTATAAGCATATGTTCTAAAGCTGTTTCCAAAAGAAAAACAACAAGCAACATACGGATCTGTATCCTTTAATCTTTCAAAATCCTCTTTTGAAATCCATCGGTTTTCATTCTTAAATTCTCCATTAATAGCCATTTTAAATGCTTTAAAAACTAATGGATTGAACTCATTATAATGAACAAACTCATATTTCCCACTTAATAAAGCGCAATGGGTCATAGCACCGCCACCGCCAAACAGATCATAAAAATGTTTTGCCGGTGGCAATTGTGCTATGATGTTTTCTGCTATTTTATTCTTTGAACCTTTGTATGGAATACCGTAATTCATTGTTTAAAAACTTTCTCTTTTATAATCCCCCCGAAACCCCACACCGTAAATGTGTGGGTGGGGTAGTTTACAGTTCTTTATATTTTTTAATAACTTTTTCTAAATACCACTTGGCATTTTCTAAATCTTCACAACCGTTTTTGTGTTTAAATCGCCAAATGTATTTTATAACATTTCCTATACAAAATCCGTCAAATCCATCAAGATCTGAAGATAAATCTTCAATAATATCGATATAATGATTCGGATTTACTTTATCTTCACTCTCGTTCATAGTTCCTCTTTTTCAATGATTCTTTTAAAATCTTAGTTAAAAATACTTTCAACTCTTGAAACGAAATTTTAGGGTATTTGAATTTAAACACTATATTGGCGACTTCTTCTTTGATGAACTCACTTATAAGCATGTTGCAATACTTATCATAAATGAATTTTTCAGTAGGTTCAATACTTTCTGTGAATTCCACCGGAAATTTTTCAACGTATTTAATAGTTTCTTTCTCAATCCATGCATCGGTAAAGAATTTATTACGGATTTCACTGAATAAATCCTTGCCTTGAATTGATGGCTTTTCATTCAGAATTTTCGCCCATACCTGTCTGCCGTATTTATTAACAGCATCATAGTTCTTGATAACATACCCCTCACCGTATTCAAATGAATCCTCAAGTAAGAACTTTCCAAAATCCGAGTTGAAACTTTTAACGGTTTCTTCAACATTTTCATTTGAAATCACTTTGCTAGGAACAAAGTTTATACCGCATTCGGCAAGTGCAGTAACATCGATAGGTATATACTTATTAATCTTAGTATCATATCTATCAAAAACATAAAAAGTATTATGATATTCCGGTTTTACCCTAAATATATGATTGATTAGAAACTCACCATATAAAATATCATCAGGATGTTTTCTAAAGTATTTAAGATATTTTTCCCGATTTTCTTCTATATACTGTGCAAACCCTTGATTATCATTGTTAACACTTAAAACACGGTTTCTTGAACCTACTACAAGTTCGTCATATTCTTTAACATATGTAACAACACCGTTAGTTCCATCAAGTTTAGGTTGCACAATAAGTTCTTTACAGTCTTTAAGATAAAGAACTTCATCGGTATCCCAACGTTCTACATGTTGATATTTAATTGCGTAATCTGACATTTTTACACCTCTTTTTTAAAAAATCAAATTTATTTATATAAATATATATAAAAGACACTTTTTAGAGGGTTCAAAAGATGGAAAATATTATTATCAATGCTGTTTCACTTGCAGTAATCGTATTATCTGTAATCTATATCATAAGGGATTACAGAGCATCAAAACGTTTAAACAATATTAAATCTGAGGTTGATTTATGTTCAGAACAAATCAAGGATTTTAATAACAATGTATTGAACATACATGAAAAGCTTGAATTCATCGAACAGCGTTTAACTAATATCGAGCAGACCGTTTCTGCAGAATCAAAATATACCAAGCTGGATTAAGATGTTAACATTACAGGAAAAGATGATTTCAATACTTGGGGACGGTGCAAGAAGTACCAAGTATGATATCGAGTTTTATCATAATGACACAAAAATAACCTCTGAAAATGTGGGTATTCTGTGCCGGACGGCATCTGTGCCAAACCGTCAGTTAATCTCTATACCTATAAAATACAAGGGCAGAGAGGTTTATATCCCCGGACAGACCAAATACACCGGAGTATTTGACTGTGAGTTTTATTGTACAGAAAATCATAATGTAAGAGATTATTTTGAAAAGTGGCAGCAAAGTATTGAAATGCGTTCCAAAGTAGTTGCATTTAATCCGAACGATGCACAAAGCAGACTTGCAAATTTAAACGGACTTGAAACCATAACCGTATATCAGACTTCTTTCTTATCTAATGATTTAGATAATAAGAGTCAGCGTTCAAAAGGATATAAGTTCTATGGCGTATATCCGATGGAAATATCACCGATGCAATACGATTCAAGCGGTCCCGGTAATGTATTGACATTTACCGTCACATTTCAGTATACTTTTTATTCAGTACTTTAAGGATTTAGAAAATGCTAATAAACACTAGAAAACTTTTAACTGCATATATCCGTGAGCAGTTAGGTGAACCGGTAATCAATGTAGAAGTACCTGATTCAGCCATTTCACAGATAATTGATGATACTATTCAAAAGTTTACTGAATATGCATACGGTACGCTTGAAGGTGTTGTATTATGCGAATTAAAAGGCATGGGGGAATATGATTTACCCCCAAGGGTAACAAATATTAAAAAGGTTGCTAAAGGAACTGGAAGTAATATGTTCAGTTTCGATACAAATTTCGGTGCTGGGTATGTGCCGGATATATGGACTGAATTTTATACAAGTACCTTAACGAGTTCCGCTGTTAATGCGATTTGTGCAATCTCTGCAATACAGTCAATTCTTGATAACTATTTTGGTGATGATATCAATTACAATTTCAATGCATGGAAGAAAACCTTACAGGTATTTGAAAACTATAGTGGAAAGGTTTTAATCTGGTATCAGTATGAATACGAGCCGGATGAGCAGGATTACATATTTAATCAAGAATGGGTTAAACGGTATTGCATTGCAAAAACAAAACTTTTATGGGGAACTATTACAGGAAAGTATTCACAAAGCTTGATTGGCGGCGCACAGATTAATTATTCTGATATGAAATCCGAAGCACAAACAGAGATTGATGCCCTTGAAGAAGAATTAAAGAGCAAATGGTGTGATCCGTGTCCGATACTTATCAGCTAATATGACATCTATTGACGTATTTAGACCTATTTAAAATTTTAAAAAGCGAAATCGTTTGAAGAAGGTCTTGACCGATGTAATCAACGAATACAAGATCTCCATCTTTCAAATATACAAAATTCGCTTTCTTAAACGGTTCTTTGTAGTACGTATGGACGTAGTATTTGATCCCTTCAAATTCAAAATCCATAATTTTTCGTCTTTTAAGTTATTATATATAAATATTTATAATAATTTGTAAAAAATTAAGGATTTTTCTATATGCCTACTTTTTCATCTGCAACAAGTTTATATGAGGATTTTGCAAATCCTGAAGAAACAGTATTTGATGAAAATGCGATTTCAAATGCGTTGCATAACATATTAAATACAAGAATAGGTTCAATGCCGGGAAGACCTACTTTCGGTTCAAGAATTTATGAAGTTCCTTTTGAGCCTAACGATGACAGCACTAAACTGTTTTTGATTACTGTTATCCGTGAAGCAATCTCAAAATGGGAAAAGAGAATAGTAATAAAGAATATATCTATAATAACATCAAAAGAAAATACATTAGCTGCTTTGATTGATTATTACTTTAAGGATGCATCTATCAATGCAAGGGCAAAAGTAACATTATTGATTTAGAGGAAAATATGGAACTTTCACAGGCTTTTAACAAGATTGTAAATACAAAATGGTCTTTTGCCAATAATTTTAAAATTCACTTTCAAGGTGAACATGCAAACATGTTTGACTTTCTGCCGAATCATGGTGAACTTCATGTAATAAATTTCAGTCTGGATGCATTGATGGCAGAGGATTTGTCAATCTTTGCCGGTGGCAGACATTTACAGATCTTAGGTGTTGAAGAAGTGCATAGTGGTTCATTTAAAATACGTGATTATAATCAGTTAAGTATTTATAAACAGTTTATAAAAATATGGAGAACCCAGTTATACAAGTATTATGATGATTACAAATTCAGTATTGTAGTAATCAAAGAGCCGGATTATCCCGATGAAAGTGAGAAAGTTATATTAACCGCTAAAGAATGTTATATCCATACAGTAGATGTATTGCAGTTAGATAATGAGAATGAGAATCAGATTTTTGAATTTACTGTTAACTTTAGAACACCGAACGTGAGCATTGACAATTTTGATCAGTATGCATTGTTTAGATAAAGCTATTCTATTGTATAATACGTTGTCCCGTGTGGATAATCGAATTCAAAAGTATTTGATTCCCTAAACAATTCATATCTAATTGTGTGCGGTGGAAGTGCATCAATAACGCTAAGGCATTTCCACTCTAAGTCATAAAGGAAATCGACATAATCATTTATGTTTTCTAACGTGATGTTTCTGACGGTTTCCGCATCATCATACCAGCCAGCTAGATATAAAAGAGTTGGTACGTTTGATAGATTAGATTTTACCAAATCATCCGGTGTGGCAAATTCGTCATCGTTTCTCGCTCTGCAGTCTAAAACGCAAATCATATATTCAGCAAGATAGATTAATTCATCAATACTCAAATCCTTAATATTCGTATTCATAGGTCATACCTCTCTAAAATCTTTATTTAAAATATAAAACATTTTTCAACAAAAATCAATAATATATTATAATAAGTATGAAACATATCACAAATTAAGTGATATACGTCAAACTTATAATCCCTGAATGTTGATTTTTACTTTGTAATTATATATAATATATAATGAATTATAGAAAGTATTAGAGGTTTGAAATGAAAAAGAAGAATAATAAGGCTGTAAAAATTGAAAAAATAACAGATCTAACCAAACCGGAACTTGCTTTTATAGCAGAAGATCTATTATGTGAAGTTTTAGACAGAGCATCGTATAATAATGAAGAATATAATGCAACGGATGAAGATATTATTAAGGATTTGAATAGATCTCAAATTGTATTAAAGTTAATAGGTTGGAGAGATTTTGCTGAAACTATCAGCAAAATCACATTGGAAAATATTTGCAATTATGAAAAAGAGATCACAGTTATATATTATAATTGCATGAGAATCATGGATTCTGGAAGATATGAATTGTACTGTAATCTATGCCTTGAAGATAAATTCTACTTGCTTAAATGAAAAGATATCTCATGAAGAATAATTTGATTATCCTCAATCTTGATGTATCTTTCTTTTTCTATGTTTGGATTGTTTTTATTATTGCGTTTGTGTATTGTTGGTCCGCAATAACGATTGATGTTTGCATCCGTATCAATTTGATCATAATCTGTATTTTTGTTTTCTAAGTTATCAATTTTGTATATAAATGCAAACTTGATATACAAATTTTTAGGTCTTATACTGCTTGGATTTGCTAAATCTGTATTACATACATTTAGGAAATTTTTAATTTTGAATACATAAGCCGGGCAATTCTTATTTGTATTAAGCGTTTCTATAAAATCGTTAGGTGTTAATTTTAACAGGTAATTTTTAATCAATTGCTCAATACAATTCTCATCTTTTAAATCTATGTCAAGCAAAGAGAATGTGACTAGATTCTTGTTTCGTTCTTCAATCTGCAGTTTTGCTTGCTTATGCAAACATTGATTTAGCATATGCATAATAACATTGTATACTTCTTCTACCTTATACCATCTGTTAATTCTTTCTTCTTCACTGACACATTTTGATTCTCTAGGTATGATAACTGGTAGCAAAAAGCAATTATGACCTCGTTCTTTAACATGCATCTCATTCATTTTTAAAAACTGTCTAAAATTCATATATTCAATCCTTAATTTTAGTGAACTATCTTTATTTATTTATATTATATAAATATAAATAATATATAAAAAGTTTTCATGAAGGATTAAAAAATGCCTAATTTAACACAAACCGTTCCTTATGATTTTGATGAATTGTTTGAAGAAGCACGTAAAATACTGTATGAGTCCGGCTTTGATGTTTCTGACGGTTCAAATACCACCCAGCTTGCATCTTTAATGGCTTATTTTATCAATGCTTTAAACGTTAATACATCAGCAAATATCAATGAAACATTGTTGCCGTATGCAACAATCCGCAGGAACGTTTTGCAGGATGCAAGAGTATTAGGTTATGAATCAAGACATATAACATCGTATCAGTACCGTATAACAATGAAACTTGAAATACCCGATGCCGTTATTGAGGAATTTAATAATCTTTCTAATGATAAGAAACTGCAGTTTACTACTATAAATAATGAGACAAATTCAATAAAACCGTTTAAGATTTATCATTTTAACCGGTATGATTATTTTACTGCCGGTTCTAAGTCTTATTATTATTTCGGTGAACCGATTGCTATTTCGGTTTACTATGATATTGAAAATTCATGCCTTGCATTATCTCAAGACACTTTAGATTTGACTTTTAAAGAGGGTGAACTGATTACCTATGAGGATGATGTAGCGTCACTTGAACAGACTATCGGCTCTGTTACTGTAAACGGGACAAATATTGTCCGTAATTATATAGATATTCCATATACAAATGTGGAAGAAAACGGAATTGAATGTTTTGTGACATATTTCGATGATTCCGGTCATCTGCAACAGTGTGTTGAATTTTATCGTTCTAACGATACATTCCTTGAAACCGAAACTTTACTTGACGGAACTTATAAACATAAATTCTTACGTCAGGATGATTTGGATATGGAAACACCTAGAATATATTTCAAATATGCCGGATGCGGCGAGGGTGTCCCATACGGCTCTTTAGTACAGTTAAATATTTTAATCAGTTCCGGCTTGAACGGTTCGTTTGATGGTGAACCATCATCGGTTAACTTTTCAGGTATTGAACTTGAAGATTTTATTAGTGTTGATAACGTTGAACTGATTTCAAATGCTACAAATCCTGAATCATTACAGTCAATTAAGGATAATGCACCTAGGGTTTATAACTCTGCACACCGTCTTGTAAGTGTAATTGATTATGAAAGTGCATGTAAACGTAATGAGCATGTAAAAGATGCATCGGTATGGGGCGGCGATGAAGAATTTCCTAAATCTCCGGGGCATATCTGGTTTTCATTCTTTCCAGAAAAGAGCGATACAAGAATTTTAGTTGACGTTGACGGTAATTCATCCCATTATCATTATAACAATGCCGATACCGGCACATATAACTATCTTTATAAAATCAAGGAAGATGGTTTATGGTTACTTTACGGTATTAACAGATATACTGAAAACGGTCAAATCAAGTATAAAAAAGTAACAGACAATTCAGTACCTAACGATTCTGAATTGCAGCGTATTCAAACCTTGATTGACAACTTAAAAGAAAAGGAAGTACTTGATAATAAAAATCTTAAGAAAGTATATAATAATAATTATATATTAGATTCTGAAATCAAGTATAAAAACAACATCTATAACAGTGATACCGGAAAAGTATTAACTCATTATTCAGGTGTATGGGGCGATTTAGAGGGTCAGAGAATCCCTAGTCTGATATTCCATCACAGACACCCTATATACATCAACTTTGATTATGAGTTTGATATTTTAAAGTATAATAAGAATACCGATATATCGGTAATACATCAGAATTTATTCCAGTGTCTTGATAATTGTTTCACCGGTAAAGATGAAACATATTATCTTGAGCATTTCAACTCTGAATATTTCCATACTAATATCATTAAAAGACTTGATTATAGAATATCAGATTTGTTCGGTTTCAATTCATGGCTGAATACATACCTTGTATTGAATGAGAAAACATGCTCAGTTGAGCAGTGGGATAATGCTTATAAAGACATTTACATTCCTTTAGCTATGCCGTATGAAACCATTTTTGATGATGGCAATCTTGATGTAACTAGAATTCCATCAATAGATACTGAGAATTTTATATCTTATGATATATCACAAGTTGACGAAAAAGATGCATTTGAGAGAGATAGTTTAAGTGATAATGAAAGCTATCTAATCAATAAAAACACTATCAATCTGTTAACAGTTGGGATCTATACAGACTGGGATGAGATTAAAACGGATATTATCGGTAATAACACTATTGATAATGATACCGGATTGGCAGATACCACTAAACAGCAGGACAGACTTGCATTAGTTGCACCGGTACGTGCAAAGATTACAAGAACCTTTGATGCACCTTATACAAACACTTTACAGACTGTTTCATTAGTTGGATTAGACCGTATTGAAGATACCTATTATGTTCTTGAACTTGGAACAAATGTGGTAGAAGAAGGCTGGCAGAAACATGAAGATGAAAATCTGTATAAACGTTTTGAAATCTTAAAGATTAAGAATATCAAGATGCGTAACGATAACGGCACATACAGCATTGTAAGTGAAACCCCTTATGATTACTGTGACTGCGGTTATAACTGTGAAAATCAGAATGATTTAGATGATTTTTATCAGAATATCGCATTTTACAAAGATTCTAAAACTGTAACCTATACTCATATGGCAGGAATTGCACAGATCCAAGGTGAAGTAATTCATGATAAAATTGAATACAATACCTATAAACTGTGTGTGCGTAAATCATGGTATGATCGAAAGATTAAACATACAGATTTAGATTTAGATGTTATACAGATTTCATTCAGCACCTTATGCGGATGGTATTATATTTTCAATGGATTCAAGAAAGAGATTTTAATTCATCTGTTTGTCAATGGGTATGATGAAAGCTTTTCGAGGGCTTTAGAGGGATTTTCAAAGAACAAAGAGGGCAAACGGCAGCTTGAAGAATTTTCTGATACATGGGCTACAGATGAAGTTGATATAACCGAGGTAACAAAGTATATTGACCGAACCTATACCACACCGGCAGCCTATCTGTATTCAAAAGATGAAAGGTACTTTAAGACATATGAAAACACTTCAAATCCTTTAACCTTTAAAAAGGCAAAGAACAATTCTTATGATGTGATGTTTGAAGATGGTTCAAATCTTAATTATAAGTATTATTTAACTTTTGAGGGATATCTGGTAGACCCTGAGAATGAGGAAAACCAGCAATACATAGATCAACTGGTTAGAGCATTTGACCCTTGTATGTATCTGCATTCACCTTTAACTTATGATATGTTCAAGGTTGATAGATATTTGAATCTTAAATATCCGTCAAACAATTTCAGAGTTATAAAGAATGTAATCCCTAGACTGCATGATGTAACCTTTAAAAATGCGTCTAAAATACATTAAAATATTTGACATATATATTATAATATTATAATATAATGTTTTGAATATAGTTCATTTAATCCAAAAATTTTGTCGGGCAGCTTGGTTTGCCCGGCTTTCAAAAGGTTTTCATAATGGAAAAAGTTAATTTAAACGCTGAATTCTCAGAAGATGGCACATACATAAGAAAAAACAGTCTTCCTACCAAAAAAGTTAAACCGGTTGAAGTTAAAGAACCTGTAGAAGTACAGGAAGTTCAAAAGCCTTTAAATGTTAAATTCATAAGTGATAATGAATTCTACCTTAATGGAAAGCATATAATATTTGATAAATGGAAAGTAAAAACGAGGTCTGAACTTGCAAACTGCAAGACATTCATTGACCGCCGAAATGTTCTAGTTTATAACAATCTTAAAGAAAAAGTGCCGTTGGATTCTGAAGAATTCAATTATGTATTATATAAGATTAGAGATTATTCATTTAAGCAACCGATTAAATACACTTTTACATGCTCTGAATGTGGAAAGGAATATGAAGTTGCTTATGATTTAGCTGATTTATACCGTGGCTGCAACGGTTATTCGGAAGATCGTGAGTTCACCCATGAAATTGACGGTAAAACTGTTAAGATGGTATTTACCCATCTTTCCGAGAAAGATTTTCCAGAATACGAAAATGTAATTGCCAATGAGGGTGATGAGTTTAATATATTACTGATTGATTTTATATATCATATTAAATCTATAAATGATGTTATTATAGAAGACCGTAATAAATTAAGAGATGAACTTGAAAACTGGAACTCAGATGTTTTTGAGATATTTTTTAATGATTATAATTCAATCAAATTCTATGTAGATACAGTAAACAAGGTTAAATGCCCTCACTGTTTGAAATCTGAGATATTTAACTTTGATGAATTTCCTAACTTCTATCCTAATTCGTGGAGTTTGTGATTCTTGAATAGATTAAGGAAAGGCGATTAAATTGAAACGGATTTTGAAAATTATTGAATGTATCGAATTTGACGAACACAGTAAAACTGTGTCGTTTTCAAAATATTGACCATATGTGTTTTAAAGTAATCGTTCACGAAGGATTAACAATGGAAAATATTGAATCACAAGATGTTACAGCATACTCTCTATACAGCGTTCAGCAAAAAGAGAGGACAAAAATTAATCCGTTAAAGGATTTGTACCCGGATTTACCTTGTAAAAAATATGCTGTTATATATGCAGATCCGCCATGGGATTATGGTGGCAAAATGCAATATGACAAAACTATCATAAAAGATGAGAATGTGGGTTTTAAGAAAAAAATTTTTATCAGTTCCGCGGAATTTAAATATCCAACGTTGAAGTTAAAACAACTAAAGGAACTTAATATCTTGTCAATAGCTGAGGACGATTGCATCCTTTTTATGTGGACAACCGGACCTCAAATGGCGAACGCAATTGAGTTAGGTGAATCGTGGGGTTTTGAATACAAAACTATTGCTTTTGTTTGGGATAAAATGGTTCATAATCCCGGACGTTATACGTTAAGTCAGACAGAATTTGTACTAGCCTTTAAGAGAGGAAAGTTTCCTCAACCGAGAGGGGCAAGAAACATAAGACAAATGGTGCAAGTTCATCGTGGAGAACATAGTGTAAAGCCAGCTGAGGTTATTGATGGTATAACTAAAATGTTTCCTGAACAAAATAAAATAGAATTGTTTGCAAGAAATAATTATATCGGTTGGGATAATTGGGGGCTAGAGATTCCTGAAAGTAAAATAGAAATTATAACCGGGGTACTAAGTGCGGCTAGTGTAAGCTAAATTTATTCTAGGCATGATGAGAACGCAAGTGACTTCCTTGCCATTGCATCAAGATATACAAAATTGCAAATGCTAAATGAGGAATAACAATTTTGACGTTGCTCTCAAAATTATGATTTTTTATTTAAAAAATATAAATATAATAAAAAAGGTTTTTTAAATATGAAAAATTGTAATTGTGACTGTCATGAGATTCCGGCGGACAGAAAATATATTTTAATGAAACCGCTGAATTTAAAACATCGGACATTACCGGTTGGAACTATTATCACAGGACCGATAAATCCAATCTGGTTTGAAGATAATATTGTTAAAGTCTATAAAGGAAATGTAAAACCTTTATCGCTGGAAGATATTATACAGACTTCGGTTGATTATGATATCAGAATCGAAAACGATAAAGATATTATAATTTCGGAATACATGGAAGATGCAAATAACATCGAAATTGAAACTGAAAAACCTTATAATAAATGCCATAATCATAAAAAGTGTGATTGCTGTAACAAAAAATGCTGCTGCAAAGCTAAAAATATTGACAACTCGAATGCAATTATATACGATGTAGGTGAAGCATCGAGAGTGGCACTTGAAGAAAAGGCATTTATCGAAAAATTGCGTATGAATACTGAGCATCCCGGCGGCAGTATTCTTAAGAAGAAAAGTTTGTATTAAATAGAGGAAACATTAAAATGCGTAAAAATTTTGGCGAATTCGGCAACACAAAGGGTTATCGTGATACTATGTCTATGCGCCGTAAGGCAAGACTTCATGAAGAAGAACTGACCTTGCAGGAAAAGATTGAAAAAATCTGTAATGATAAAAAACTGTTCAAGGAAAACTTCTGGAATCTCCGTCTTTCTGAAGTATATATTGAATGCGGTCAGGATTTAAAAGAATATGCCGATGACACTGAATGGTGGGGTGAAAAATTCTTCCAGTTCGTTTTAAAATCATTAAAAGACAATAATGAAAATAACGAACCATTAACACATGGCGATATAGACTGTTATTATCTGTTTGATAATGAAGATTACGATGCATCACTGTATACATTCTATAATGAAAACGATTGGATTGAAGCAGTTCGTGAAATGTGCTGTGATAAGGAAATCTGGGATTACGACAATGAGTACATTGTTGATGATGAAGATGAACTGATTCTTGAATAAGATTTTTGTCCCTCTCTCATTTTTATATGGGGGGGGGTATTAAATTATAAAAAAGGAAAAATACAATGAAAAAGAGAAACGGAATTAATATTGATGATGAATTAGAAAACATCATCGATACGTTAGATGGTCTTGATGCAGATGAGTTAGTAGTTATTGCTGATCATATATATGTTTTGCTTGATGATGAATCTATAGCATTTTATGCATCTTTTACTGAATATCTAGCAAACTATATTGACAGATTAGATAAGAGAGCAATCGACTTCATTTGGAGTAGTTTATTTGGTTCACCAGATCCAATTGGTAAATACTGGGATGACCCTTGTTATCAAGATGATGAGAAAGATCTTGGTTTACGATATGCAGATGAAGAAACATTGATTAAAATCATAACTAAACGTATTAAAAAATTCGTTAATAGCAGAGAATTTAACGAAAAAACGTTTAAAGAGATTGTTGATTATTTGCGAAATTATTAAAAATCACAAATCAATAACTTCTAAAAAATCACTTTTCAAATGCTTACACGGAATTCAAAAATTCCGTGTATGTTACTTTATGCTTTCCCGAAATTCCCCCTTTTGCACAAATTTAATTATACCGAGATTTTTAGCGGTGTTCCCAACACTTCAAACATTCTGGCTAAATCGTTTAATGATGTTGTTTTATTTAATTTTAATTTATTAGACAAATTTGCGAAAGATATATTTAACTTATTTGCAAGATCTGTTTTTGTAATTTTTAAATCATACATTAAATTATTAAGCATAAATTTAAGTGCTAAATCATAATCAAGTTTAAGATTATAGTTACCATGTTCATAAGCTTTTGAAACAGGTACTTTTCTTTTTAATGCTATATCTGCTTTGAACATATCAATAATACAACTTTTCGCCATTTTTTCAGCGTCTTCTAAAGAGTCTCCTTCTGTAAAGTAATAATCATCGGTTTCCAGATCTTCAATAGTTGCTGAATAACCGCCATCATCCAAAGCTTCATATTTCACGTTAAAATACAAAAAACTATTCAATTCCATTTTGACAAACTCCAACTTTCAGAAAAAGTATTAATTTTCAGGTTTCACCCCAAAATTCACTAATTGTATTGAGATTGCACATGAACCACAACAAAAATCATTAAATATATTTAACTTACACGGAATTTAAATATTCTGTGTATGTTACTTTATGATTTCCCGAAATTCCCCCTTTTGCAGCATTGAAGTCTAGTTTGATTGCTTTATCATTGAATGCATAACCCTCGGAAATGTACAAAGGCACGTTGAAACGTTCTTTAAACATTTTGATAAACTTATCATAATCTAAACTGTGTTGATATTTTGCGGTGTTCTTATATGGTGGGTCAATATATACTACAGAATTAGAATCTATATCAAGATTGAGCATTTCAAATACATCGGAATGATAGCATTTCAAGCCTTTCATGCAAAATGCAAGGGCATTGACACGGCTAAACAACTCATTTGGTGATGGTTGCATCGGATTAACTGGGCTTTTACGGTTGCTTGTTTCAGTTGGTTGCCAGTATGAACGGAAAGAACTCGTTATCCAATGTTCAGAGTTTCTTGTTATCTGTTTTCCCCCGAAAGATGCTGCTTGCAATATTGTATATAATTCCGCTTCATGCTCGATAGGCTTTTTAATCAGATTTTCAAAATATTCTTTATATTCAAATTTATCTTCCGGCAAATCATCAATATACTGTCTAAACAGTTCAATATTGAATGTTCCAGAGCCTATTGCATTCCAGAAAACACCCCAAGAACTTGCATCACACATAATAATATTTTCAGGTTTCACCCCAAAATTCGCCAATTGTATTGAAATTGCGCCCGAACCGCAACAAAAATCATAGAACTTTGTTCTATCATCTGCATTTTCAATCAAAATTTCACAAATTTGCTTTGCAAGACGCTGTTTTCCGCCTTGATATGAGCATGGTGGCAGTAATTTCATTAAAAATTCCTAAAAATATTAATTATTAATATATATTATATATATAAAACTATAAAAATAAAATTTTCTATTAAAAAATATCTGTTTTCAAGTACATTTCAGTGGGGAAAAGTGGGTTTAAGTGGAAAACTGCTCAAAATGGCAATAAACTTTTGAGGTTTTGAAATAGTTTATTGCTAGTTTGAGGGGGTTTCTAGGGTTTTAACTGCATAGAGCAAGGCTCTTTAGTCTTAAAGAACCACAAAAAGTTCTGAAACATGCTCAAAGTGTTAATAAACTTTTGAGGTTTTGGAATAGTTTATTGCTAGTTTGAGGGGGTTTTTGAATGATTTTAACCACTTGTAAGATACTAGAACATGGTTCTTGATGGTTACAGACCTTAAAAGTGGCTCAAAATAGCGATAAACTATTTAAGAATCGCAAAGGTTTATTGCATGTTTGGGGGTGTTTTTGAAGTTTTGTTGATTTTGAATGCTGTTTTGAGGTCTTGAACCGGTTCAAAGTGATTACAGATTGATGTTAATACTGCTTGAAAACATTCAAATGTGCATGAAAAATAATTTTTTGTATAAATACTATATATAATAATTATAATAAATTAATAAAAATCTTATATAAAAAGGAATAAAAATTATGATTTTAACAAATACTGGTGTATTAAAACTTATGCAACGCATTAAAAGTTTTATAACATCTCAACTCAATACAAAAGCTAATAGTGTTCATACGCATTCAATCTCTGAAATAGATGATTTATCCAGCCTACAAATGGGGGGGGGGTACACTAAAAGTGAAGTTGATACCCTTTTAAACGGTAAATCAGATACTTCTCATACTCATACTAAATCTCAAATAACAGATTTTCCGTCATACGGAACAACTGCAAATACAATTTGTGAAGGTAATGATTCAAGATTAAGTGATGCTAGAACCCCTACATCACATACCCATACGAAAAGTGAAATAACGGATTTTCCTAGTTTAGCTACAGTAGCTACATCTGGAAGTTATAATGATTTAAGTAACAAACCTACAATTCCAACTGTCAATAATGCTACTCTTAAAATTCAAAAGAATGGAACTGACGTTAAGACGTTTACTGCTAATGCTAGTTCAGATGTTACTTGTAACATAACTGTCCCTACTAAAGTTTCTGAATTGACAAATGATAGCGGATTTTTAACCTCACATCAATCGTTATCAAATTATTCCACTTTAGCTAATACAATTAAATCATTATCAATAAGTGGAAAAACAATAACTTACACAAAGGGTGATAATACTACAGGTACTTTAACAACTCAAGATACAACTTATAGTAATTTTGTTAAATCCGGTAGCGGTGCTAAAGCCGGTCTTGTACCAGCACCTAGCACAACCGCCGGAACAACAAAGTATTTAAGGGAAGATGGTACATGGCAAGTACCACCTGATCACACTTATACAGTTAATAACGCTACTTTAACTATTCAGAAAAACGGAACGACAGTTAAGACATTTACAGCTAATGCTAGTTCAGATGTTACTTGTAACATTACAGTTCCAACTAAAACATCGGAATTGACAAATAATTCAGGATTCCTAACATCACATCAAAGTTTATCTAATTATTCCACTTTAGCTAATACAATTAAATCATTATCTATAAGTGGAAAAACAATAACTTACACAAAGGGTGATAATACTACCGGAACTTTAACAACTCAAGATAATAATACTTGGACTGCGATGAAAGGTGCCACTAGTTCATCCAATGGTTCAGTAGGTTATGTTAATGCTGTCCCACCTAAAGATGGTTATAACACTAAATATTTAAGGGCAGATGGTACATGGCAAGTACCACCTGATCACACTTATACAGTTAATAATGCAACTTTAACAATTCAGAAAAACGGAACGACAGTTAAGACATTTACTGCTAATGCTAGTTCAGATGTTACTTGTAATATTACAGTACCAACAAACACAAATCAATTAACTAATGGTGCAGGATTTATAACAAGCGCAATAAAAGAGGGTAGTATTAGTGACTCTGGTTGGTGTTTGTTATATGGAGATTTACTAATCCAGTGGGGGTCAGTGGTTTTTGATGGTCAGGGTACGCATACTTTTAGTAAACCTTTTTCCAACAAACCTTTTGTTGTTATGAATTATGGGGACACCTCTGCTTATGATGCACCATGTACAATAATGAACGAATCGACAACTAAAACTTATTTCTCCGCTCGTAATCACAACGCAGCAGGAGGATGGCGATGCAATTGGATAGCTATTGGTAAAAAGGGGTATTGATAAATGTATTCAATAAATCAAATATTTACAAATGATGAAGATTACACTAATAAAGCAAATTGGTGTAATGAAAATGGTTGTTATATCGACGAAATTGAACCATTAGAAGATGGAACTAGACAATTTCAAATTAAAGCACCTCAAGAACCTACACAAGAAGAACTTGTAAGGCGGAGAATTGATGAAATTAAAGTTAAAGTTCAGAATGTGTTAGATGCTAAAGCACGAGAATTGGAATACGACGATGGTTTTACTTTAGCAACATATGCAACATCTACTAACGAAAGGTATAGGAATCAAGCAAATCAATTTATCGCATGGAGAGATAATATGTGGGATAAATGCTATGAAATTTTAAATGCATTTAAAGCTGGTGAAATTGAAATGCCTACTGTTGAATATGTGTTAGAAAGATTACCTAATTTGGAGTGGGAAGAATGACAGATTAACAGTACTTGAAGAACTTTTTAAACAATATATTACTAAATAATTAAAAACGCCGACATAAATTGTCGGCTTAAATATGTCAGAAAGTCAAATCTATAGACACGTCATCAATTCAACCAGACATGCACTCATATTAAGGTATTTATCCCTTGCGAATGCAGATTGATATTGATATTTAGATAATACACAGATTGCTTGAGGAACATTCTTAAACATATCAATTCTTTTATAAAGATATTCAATCATAGATTCAGGATTTGAAAGACTGTTAACTTCCTGTAACATCTGCATATAATCTTTATTGCGTAAGGTATTCATTACGGATTCAAAGTTAGATGATTGTATTTTACCATCAAAAGACTTTTCCTGAATAAACTGCTGTAACATTTGAATCATACCACGGATTGACGGATATTGCGCTCTTATAATCTCAGCAAGGTTTCTATCGGTGTTTTCCGTAAGTGGAATGTTTTCAGATGTTAGAATGAACTTCATCTTTTTAAGGATTTCAGGAACAATCTCACGTTTATCAAAAGCGGCAAAGTCAAAATTCTGCAAACGGTTCAATAACGGTTCGATGATTTTAGTTTTATAGTTGCCGGTGAAAATGAATGAGCAGTTAGATGAAAATTCATCAAGAAAACCACGGAATGCGGCCTGTGCATCGGGTGTTATGTGATCACAGTTATGAGTTACAATACCGTTTCTGGTTAAAAAGGTATGATTCTTATCAACACAAAGATTTATAACATGTTTTTCTTCAAGTTTTATAATAGATTTAATCTTTATATGATCATAAAAGTCTAAATCATCTTTCCATCGGCAGATAACTTCATCATTTAATGATAAACCGTTATCAATACTTAATTCTTTAAATTTATTACCACCGATAACAATAAACGGATGATTTGAAGTAGCATGGATTTTTCTACCGTCAACGAGCGTTACTTCATATACAGTGTCATACTTATCACTTATAATCTGACATGTATCATGTTCAAGTTTACCATTTTTTAAATTGAATGATAAACAGTCATATTTTGTCGCTTTTTCTAAATCTTTTAATGCTACATACTTTTCTTTGCCGTTTTCGAGTAAAATCACTTCTTCATTTTCCTCAAGGCATTCATCCATAACCACAATCTTAGGGTTGCCGGACAATGAACATGTACTTGCAAACTGAAATATTTTAGTTCTAAGAACTTCAATACCTTTTTCAAGTGATGCATTTAAGAACATGGCTTCTGCATTCATACTCTCTATAATAGCTTTTGCAGTACATGATTTACCTAATCCGGGGGTACATGACCAAAAGCCTAGATTCGGTAATTGCTGTTTTTGAATAGCATCAATTAAAAACTGTTTTGTTGATGATGGCAGTATAACATCTTCAATTGTTTTCGGTGTATACTTTTCAAACCAAACGCTAGATTCCATAAAAATTCCTTATCAAAAATTCACAAATTGAATTGTACTTGTTTTTTGAATAATTGTCAATCACTGGAATGTAAAATATGTCTACGAATAAAGATATCCTTATCACAGATTTCATTTTTACATTTTTCGATAACCTTTTTCGTTTCCTCTATAATATCAGATAAACCGCAATCATTGCAAAGTTCTTTAATGCTTTTATCAGCAATCTCAAAATCTTTAAAGAGTTTAATAACAATTGCAGTATCAAGGTATTTAACATAATCATAAGGTATTCCGGTAGGCTTAAAATCAGTACTGAAATCATAAGCATAGATTGAACTCAAATCATTACATGTATAGTTTGCACATACTGTATTGTCTAAATACTGTATTTTATTCTTGAAATACCAGTTGATAAAATCTAATTCTGGATTTAATAGATCATCTGGGCATGTTTCAAGGAACTGTTTAAATTCATGTCTATATATATGAAATCCCTTTGTAAATATAATACTTGAAGAAAGATATGTTTCAGCACGTATAGATAGATATTTTCTAGCATAAAGTCTATAGTATTCTGAGCATTGTTCGCCTTGATAATCTCGAACTCCGGCAAGAACAATGCCGTTTTGAATCTTTTCAGATGTTTTATCGGATATTTTCAAGGTTTCAAATACAGGTTTTAAAGATTTTAAACAGAATAATGAATATGATATATAGCATATATAAGAATTTTTAAATTTTTTACTGAACTCAAAGAATTTGAAAATCATAAGATAACGATTGCAGTTTAGTTTATATTTTGAGGATTTCAAGTCTTTTAAATCTTTAATTATGAATCTGGGATCATGTTCTAAAAAATCGATCTTATAATAAGAATAGATGTAAAACTTGAAATCATAAACATTGACTTTTGAAAACTGCAGTATCGAGAGTTTGAAAAAGTTAAAATCATCATCCGGCAATACCACACTAAAATATATTATATTCATATATTATTCCGTATTGTTAAAGAACAAAAAAGGCTCTCTGCAAAGCAAAGAGCCTTAAACTAAAGGTATTATGTTAACGTTTCAATATTAACACATTATTTTAAAAAATCAAATACTTTTTATAAAAAAAAAATGGGATTCTAAAAGAATCCCCAAAAACTAAAAGACGAAAAATTGTACATTTCATATAGTATCAACTTTAAAACAGTATGTCAACAAAAAAGGTTCTTAAAAATTAAAAAATTTTTAAGAACCAAAGACATTTAAATATGAAAGAAAGTATTATATATTATATATAAAATTTTCTACTTTGCAAGCAAAAATGCAATACATATTGAGCATAAATCAACTACAGTCTGTTTATTGATATTTCCAGTCAATAATGATTTACCTTTCATTACTCCGTTTGATAAAAGTTTCTGTTTTGAATGTTTTTCATTCATTAACTCAATACAGTTTCCTCTTATATGATTTATAATATTATCCATATCATATATAGAATTTTCTAAATCATTCATGTGCTTCTCCTAATTTAGATAAATCAATATCCGGTTCAATCACAGTCTGTTCATTTTTAACAAGCGGTTGAACACGGTCGTTCAGATCTGCATATCTGCATAATGCTTTCAATTTTGAAATTCTTGAATCTGTTATAGTAGATGTATATACATTTGCTCTATGCCATTCATTCATTGAGATCATTGATGGATTGAAAGTAGGACATTGAGTAGTACTGAACCATTGATACAGCACACATACCGGCTTTTCAGAATCAACTCTAGGTCTTTTAATTCCTTCAACTACATAAATGAATACTTTATTATCCGAGTTTGGAAATTCATGATTCCAGCAATCAGTTACTTGAACAAACTGAGGGTCGGGAATTTCAACACTTGCATCATTTGCAGATTTAACAAGTTTCCATTCTTTGCCGTTTGAATCATGAAATGATGATAGCATTTCAAAATCTTTTAACTGCCTTAAACCAAGTCCAGATACATTTTTCTTTTCCTGAGGTGCAGCAACAGGATTCTTTTGAATATCGTTTGATGCCATAGGTGCAGGAATTTGATTGTTCATACCGGTACTAAGATTTTGTGAAATGCCGTATGCATAAGGATTATAATATGGATTTGTATTTATCATTTTTTAAAATTCCTTAAAAAATTAAAAACTTAAAAACTTAAAAACTTAAACTTTCTGTGTCATTTCATGTATTTTGTAAAACATACATTTACATGCGCATGCAAGGTGACATAGATTCATTTTACATTCATTGTATTTTTTATTCTGCAGATCTGTATTAACTTCGATAAACTCCATATTTAAAATTCTAAACCATTCAGATAATGAATCCCCATAACTTTTCCAAGTTTCCGGCTTATGTTCGCAAACATCGTTAAGGCATTTAATGAAATCATCTGTTTCATGTTCATGTTCCGGTGATATAATCAAACCCTCATTTAAAATGAGTTCTTTGTTGTTGCTTTTTGATTCAGGTACTTTAAATGTATAGATAACCATTTTAATCTCCTATTGAAAAGATGACCCTTTCGAGCCATCTAAAATCCATATTATAATTCTGTATTAACCGGCTGCAGCGGTTGTTTTAAGCTGTTCAATCAAGTATGCAGTCTGTGCATTCTGTGAGTTCTGGAAACCGATTTGTGCAGTTAAGGCGGCATTCTGTGCCTTTGCATCTGCGAGAGCCATGGTAATAGCTTCAGTTTGGATCTGACGCTGTAATTCACGGTTCTTGCAACCTTCCTGTTCAATCTGTCTTGACAGTTCACAGCACTGATTCTGCATCTGTGCGGCAAGTCTTTGTGTATTTAACTGATTTTCATAACCCTGTGTGGTTATAGAATTATTCAATACTCCTACACCGCTATTAATTGCATTTGTGGTAACACAGAAACCTTGCTGAACGGTATTACCAACATCTTTAATGCTGTTCTGCAAGCCGAAAGTATTCTGCATATTATTGATATTGGCTGCATTGATGGATTCAGCAAGCTTGCCGGTGGAATTGCAGATTGAACTCTGAATACCAAACGTATTCTGCATCTCATTAACACTTGCAGCATTTACTGCATCGGTAATTCTTGCACCGGTTGCCCCGATTGCAGACTGCAGTCCGAAACTGTTTTGAAGATTTGAGATGTTTGCACCGTTGATTGCATTGATAGTATTTGAATCGTTTTCATGAATTGCATTGGTAATTGCATCACCTGTTGAATTGATCAGATTGCCCATGAACATATTCTGATTTGAGGCATTCTGCAATACACTCATATTCGTTGCGGTTACAGCATCATTTAAATGACTGATATCATTATCAATGCCTTGTAACACACCGGTATCATATCCTATACCGCTTGGATAGTTTCGGTTATTTCCCCATCCCCAGTTGCCGTTCCACATGTTTCCGATAATCAGACCCCCAAGAAAGCCAGCACCTAAACCTAAACCGGGAACCCCATTATCATCAATTATTGTTCTTGAAATATCATCAGACATTTTTTAATCTCCTAGTTTTTAAAATAAAAATGAATTGCTAAAACTCTGTTTTTAGCTGTTTGTAATTATTGAAAAAACATGGATTTTAAAGGGTGAAATGTATGATGTAGATCACACAATTTAAGGTGTTTTTGCCAAAATTAAAATTCTTTGAGCCGCATCATGGATTTTTCATTATTTTTGATGTATAAATATAAATATAATAAAGTGAACACTCCCCAAGGTGGGGTGTGATAAGTTAAAAGGAAATTTTAAAATGCTTAGAAGAACCCCAAGATTTTTAAGAGAATCAAAACGTACAGCACAGCCTAAAAATGCAAGAGGATTGAGAAGAATCATTTTAAATACTATTAAAAAAGAAGGTCCAGAATGTGATTTAAACTTCATTGATACATCTCTTGTTACGGATATGAGTTATCTCTTTTATGATATAGATGATTTTAATTGTGATATTAGCGAATGGGATGTTTCAAATGTTAAAGATATGAATCATATGTTTGACAATGCAGATTCATTTAATGGTGATATCAGCAAGTGGGATGTTTCAAACGTTAGAGATATGAGTTACATGTTTTATGGTGCAAAATCTTTCAATCAACCTTTAAATGATTGGGATGTTTCAAACGTTAGAGATATGAGTTATATGTTTGACGGTGCAAAATCTTTCAATCAACCTTTAAATGATTGGGATGTTTCAAACGTTAGAGATATGAGTTATATGTTTTGTGATGCACGTTCATTTAATCAACCTTTAAATGATTGGGATGTTTCAAATACTATAGAGAAAAATAGTACAATACATATGATTAATATGTTCCTCGGTGCAAAATCTTTCAAGCAGTCGTTAGATGACTGGGCAATTTATAAAGAAGTTGAAGGTGCATCCACATGGAGCATAGATAGAATTCTTTCATTATAGTATTAGTAACTGTCTATAAATAACTTGTTCATAACAAGTAAATTATAGCTTTTGCATAGTCTAAGTGATTTCATTGAAAGATGAATGAACTACGTTATGAGAGAATGATTTTATGAAAATAAAATTAAATAGTTACCTTCGGATGTTCATCTAGTCTGAAGCTCTAAGGTGTATGATTAAACAGTCGGTATTGCTGACAGTGTTGTACACAACAAACCTCTCAATAACTTTGACGAAGGTGTTTTAACCAGTTTTGTAGTATCTGAATGTGTGCCAATTTAAAAACTACAACCCTTTTAATAAGGAAATTTTAATGGATTATATTGTATATGTAATAAGTAAAGATGGTAAACCACTTATGCCGATTACTCGGCGTGGTAAGGTAAGACATTTATTGCGTGATAAAGCCGCAAAAATCGTTAATTATCGACCTTTTACTATTCAATTAACAACGGAGACACGACATGAAGTAGATGAGGTTACTTTAGGTATTGATACTGGATATATGCATGTTGGATTATCAGCTACAACAAAAAATCATGTTCTTTATGAAAGTAAAAATGAATTAAGGAATGATTTAGTTCAAAACATAAAAGCTAAAAAACGTGCTAGAGTGTTTAGACGTTCAAGAAAATTAAGATATAGAAAACCTAGATTCTTAAATCGTAAACGTCATAAAGGATGGTTGCCGCCATCAATTAAAAGTCGTTTAGATTGCCATTTGAATTTGGTTGCAAAAGTACACAAGATTTTGCCGATTAGCAAAGTTGTTGTAGAAGTTGCAAAATTTGATATTCAGAAAATAAAAAATCCTGATATAAAAGGTGTTGAATATCAACAAGGGGAACAATTAGGTTTCTGGAATGTACGTGAATACGTTTTAGATAGAGATAATCATACATGTCAATGCTGTAAAGGAAAATCGGGAAGTGATATATTAGAAACTCATCATATAACCCCAAGGAAAAATGGTGGTTCTAATGCACCTAGCAATTTAGTTACTTTATGTAAACCATGTCATGACGATCTTCATGCACATAATAAAACTTTAAATATTGAAATAGATAATACATCATATAAAGCTGAAACTTTTATGAGTATTTTAAGAAAGTATCTAGTTATAGGACTTAGAGAAAAGTATGATAATGTAAAATGCACTTATGGTTTTATAACTAAATATACAAGGATTAAAAATCACTTAGAGAAAGATCATAATATCGATGCTAGATGTATTTCGGGGAATCCATTGGCAAAGCCAAATGGCGAAGTTTATATAGTTAAAAAAGTAAGATGTCATAACAGACAGTTACATAAGTTTAAAACATCAAAAGGTGGAAAAAGAAAGGTTAATCAATCACCTTATATAGTACATGGGTATAGACTGTTTGACACTGTTATTTTTAATGGTAAAATATGTTTTGTTTATAGTAGAAGAACAAGTGGTTCTTTCCTTATTAAAGATATTGATGGTAATACAATTTCCGAAAATATTACTTATAAAAAGTTAAAACTCGTTGAAAAACGAAAAGGGTGGATTTTTGATGTCAAAAAATCTTAAGTTATGAACAAGTTATTTATAGACTATTCCTTATGTTCATAAAGATTAAATTTTAACAAATATTTTAACTCAATTTCAAAATCTGTGTTCTTGAACACAGATTTTTCATTATTTTTGATGTATAAATATAAATACAATAAAGTGAACACTTCCCCAAGGTGGGGTGTGATAGATTAAAAGGAAAAATTTAAAATGCTCAGAAGAAGAACCCCAAGATCCTTAAGAGAACGTATGAACGAAAGCAGATTTGATAATTACAGAAACCGCAGACGCATCTATGAGTCATCTGAGGTTGATGATTTCATTGAAGATATTGAAAAATCATACAAAAAGTATTTCCCTAAATCATTAATAAATATACGCAAAACAGACATTCTTGGTAGTAAAGATATAACTGTTGCTTGCTATCTTGCAAAAGATGAATCAGAAGTTCCGCATAGGATTCTTGATAATGATACATTCCATATAAAGTTTTGCATTGAAAATTTAAAAAATTTTAATGATTTACCAGATGTTATGATGTTAGAATGGTATCATAAGTCAATTATGTTAAAGCCATCTGATGATTTCTATTATTGTGATTTTAAACAGTTGCCGTTCAGAAAAACTAAAGGTGATGCAGTTAAGATTCTCAAAACTCTCGATAGATATTTCAAGTTGTTGAAAGATACTTTAATCAAAGAACTTGAAAACGATAATATACATGATGATCGTATTGATATAGTAAAATCAAAAATCTAAAATATTTTTAACTCAATTTCAAAATCTGTGTTCTAGGACACGGATTTTTTATTATTTTTGATGTATAAATATAAATAATAAAAACATTCATCGCTATTGATTAATTAAAAGGAAAAATTTATGTTACGTAAAAGAAACCCTCGCAGAATTTGCGAATCTGAAAAGTTGTACTACTGTGTGAATAGATACGAAACCCGCAATCGTATTAAAGAATATGATCTGCTTGATGCTATTGAAAAACACAAAGCATGTGATAACGGTTCAAGCAGTGTAACTGTTGAAGAAGGCAACGTTAAAAGTTTAAATAGACTTATCAATGGTTTCAAAAAGCAGTATTCGTCTGAATATGAAAAAGGCACTTTGTACGAGTATGAACTTGATATTTTCACTCTTGATGAAAATGACGAACCCGATGAGTGCATTGAAACATATCTTTCAGATTTCAAAGTTGAAAATCTTCCTGATTCTTGCATCGTTGAATTGATGCTCCGTGACAGAAAGATTTCAAATGTTTATGACAGATATGATTTAGAAACCGATTTAAACATCGAATATCCAGACGGACTTCCTCAGAAAATTGAGGATGAGTTCGATGATAATCCTGATGCTGAATACTTCTACTATGATGGACGCAGAATTCAGGCAATCGATGATGTTTATGATTATTATGTTAACTTTGCCGGAAGTCCGGTTATTAAACTGTAAACAAATTTTTAATTTGAATTAAAAAATCTGTGACGTATGCCACAGATTTTAATATTATAGTAATATATAATAAAAGCATTAAACAACATTGAAGGAACAATCATGTATAGACGGATTTATGAAAGCAACACCATAGCAGAATATTTGAAAGATCATGGGTACAATAGAACAAAAGTAACCGTTCGCAAAAAAGGCGATGCTTATTATTGCACCATTAAAGATATCAATATTGAAGAAAAAACAATTATTGATTTAGTGAAACGTTTTGAAAAAATTCACTATGATGAATATTCCGGTGAAATTTTAAGCGGTGGCAATACATATGTATTCGTTGATTATGATGATAAACTCATTGACAAAATATATGACAAATATGGTGATAAGGCTCTTAAAGCTATCAAATCAGCATTAAAGAACTTAGGACATTATGTTTCAGTTGGTGATGGTTTAGAGATTGCATATCCTATAGATCCAAAGCTTGAAAGACTTGATGCAGATGATGTACATTTAGGAACTGTATATGGTCGTGGCACTTTAGCCAATAATTATTTGATGAAATATAAAGGCAAAGAAAAAGACCTAAATTCCGGTCTAAATGATGAATTGCCTATTTTAATGGCTAAACTCGGTATCAGTGAAAAGAGATTTTCAAGGGAATCAACGAGTTTAACTGAAAGCCGTTCACGCAGATTGTGTCGTAATCCACGTATTTCAAGAAGAATTGATAGATAATTTATCATTTTAAAGCATGATATTGTCCTCAAATCTGTGTTGAAAAACACAGATTTTTATTTTCTATTAAAAATCCATGTTAAAAATTATTTTTATATATTATATATATAATATATTAATAAAAATAATAAAAATCATTCTTAAATCATCATTTTTGGCTAAAAACCGGAATTTTAATGTGTTTTTAATGCTAGAAAGGCATTTAATATATCAAAATTGAGTGAAAATACGGATTTTTAATGTGTTTTTAATGCAGATATCAATGAGAGTAGTTCAACTATGACTGAACTTCTTAAAAATGCCATTGAGTCATTCAATTTCACAAATTTAGATAAAATCTGTGACGTATGCCACAGATTTTATTTTTCAATTATTTAGAAGTCTGTTCCAAGGCTTTCAAACGTTCTTCAAGTTTGTTTAAACTTTCAGTGTATTGCTGCATTTGCTGTTTGAGCCGTGCGTTTTCTCTGCGGAGATATGCACATTCAATCGCATAAACTTCTGTGTATCTTAGGCTGTAATGTTCAGATGCATCTCTTATGACTTTTGTTTCTTTAGTTGTTGTTCCATCATCTTGAGTTACTTCGACTTCTTCTGTCCTTTCAGGGTATTCTTTATAAAGAAAAACAACGTTATAAGATTTTTAAATTTTCTTATAACGTTGTTTTAGGTATTTTAAAATATTTAATCTTCCCAGTTTAAAATTGTCTTTAATATGTTTTAGCATTTTATTTATCATATAAATAAATATATATTAAAAATAATTTTTAAACAATTTCTAATACAAGGTTAAAAACATGGAAAAGTCTGAAGAATTACAAAATCTCATCGACAATAACAATGTTTATTTTTATGATAAAATTCGTGAAGATAAACGTATAGTGAAATTTACCGAATCATATGAAGTAGCAGAGCAACTAGGCTGGGCTGATAATTATGTCGCAATTTCGGAAACAGAAGAAGGATATGACGGTGTATATCTTAAAGGTTATGCGGCAGAAAAACCATTAAATATATCTATAGACGAAAAACACGCCGAGTTAAAAAATGAATTAAAGAGACGCAGAGAATCTTTAAAAGTTTCGTATAATAATGATTTATTTGATGCAAGTGAAAGCGCTCAAAATAATATGAATACCTTAATGGGATTATTTAATTTAGGTGCTAAAACTGTCCGGATAAGATCTTCTAACGAAGCAACACACACTTTAAATCAGGAACAGTGTACAGAATTGTCTTTAATAATGGTTAATGCCGTTCAAAATTTATATTCACAATATTGGAATATAAAAGACGCTTTGTATAAATGCGAAACTCTAGAAGAAATTGAAAAATTAGATTGGTAATGTAAGGAATAGTCGATAAATAACTTGTGCATAGAGTATTAAAAGTTTCTTAAAACATGGTAGCTTGCATTGTTAAAAATATAAATAATATTTAGAAAATGTGATATATATCACATTTTAATGCTTGACATAACATCTTAAATGTTTTAAGATTATACTAATAATATTAAACGGTGTTAAACTGTTTAACGGTGAAATAAACAGTATAATTGATAGTAATAGTGGAATCACTGGAAGAAAGAAACTGTGAAGTTTTCGGTTATGCTAATTATTTCATTGAAAAAAGAACTCAGGGTGTAGGGACTGAGTTCCTCTGTGAAAATAGAGTCTTTAGGTTAAGTTCGCATTTAATGTTTAATTAATTGCCCGCTTAAATATATGCTGGATGGCAGATTGTTTACAACTTTTTGTGCTATGCACAAGTTATTTGTAGACAGTTCCTAATAATTGAAAATGCAATCCGATAGCGCAATCTTGAAATTTTCTTCGCTCATCACATTCGAAAAGATATACAGGGAATATGGAATTTGCTAAAGTTGTGAACTACCCCACCCCATGAAGGGGTGTGGCTTTCATTAAATAACAGTTTACCAGACTAAGTTTAGAGAAATCTAAGCTACGATGTTAAGGTCATGCTACCTTTGGTTGACGCATCAGATCAATGCTCTAGCATCTTAAAAAACTGATAAGGTTGATGTAATAAATGCCTTACGATAAGATATGTTAAGCCTTAACGTCATTGTCGAGATGAAGTCGGATTTTAATTGTGGTAACAGCAATTAAATACGCACAACTAAGTTTTAGGACTTTGGATTATATTCTTAAGGAATAATTATGTATTTAGTATACGTAAAATCTAAAAATGGAAAACCCTTAATGCCTACAAAAAGGTTTGGTAGGGTTAGAAAGCTGTTAAAAGAGGGAAAAGCAAAAGTGATATGTAAATGTCCTTTTACGATTAAACTTCTTTATGACAGTACTGAGTACACTCAAAAACTGTCTTTGGGTATTGATGTTGGTTCATCACATATCGGCTCTGCCGTTGTTAATGAAAACGGTGATAGTGTTTATATGGCTGAAACAACAATCAAAAATGACATAAAAGATAAAATGGAACAAAGACAGATGTATAGGAGAAACAGACGTTCAAGAAAAACTCGTTATAGAAAAGCTAGGTTTCTGAATAGAAAGAATAGTACTAAAAAAGGTAGATTGCCACCTACTTTAATTAGTAAAATTCATTCTCATGTAAAGGAGATTGAATTTGTTAAATCTATTCTTCCAGTAACAGATAATGATCTAATTTTTGAAACAGCTAAATTCGATATGCATTTATTGAAAAATCCTAAATTGCATAATGAAAAATATAGACATTTTGGTTATCAAAAAGGTATACTTTATGGGTATGCTAATGCTCGTGAATACGTTTTAGAAAGAGATAATCATGAATGTCAAATATGCTGTAAAAAAGAAGGTTATAAACGTAAAAAGCATTTACGATTAGAAACACATCATATTGTTTATAGAAGTCGGGGTGGAAGTGACGATCCAGAGAATTTAATTACTGTATGTCCAGTATGCCATCCAAAAATACATGCTGGTAAAATAGCAATAGACCTTAAAGGAATGCCTTTTGGTGTTTTAAAGCATGATACACACATGAATATAATCTCAAAACGATTAGTTGACCGTTATCCTAACGCAATTGAAACATACGGTTATATAACTAAACAAAATCGGTTTGAAGCTAAATTGCCTAAACGACATTATATAGATGCATGTATAATAGCTAATGGCGGTCCTGATGTTAATTTTAAATCTGATATAGTATATATTAAAAGAACCATTACTAAAGGGGATTATAGACAGACTACTGGAAAACGGTCTGAAAAGCGACTTACTAAAGGTAAAGTATGTGGATTAAAACGTTATGATAAGGTTCAGTATAAAGGTAATATATACTTTATAAAAGGTATTGATAGTAAAGGTTATGCGGCTTTAATGGATATAAATAACAAAACAATAACGTTTCCTGATGCACCTAAAGGCGATAAAACACCTAAATTATCTAAAATAAAAAGGATAACTGCAAGAAACACATGTCTAATAGATATAGAAAAGGTTCACATTGTAAATACTCGTTAAAGGCACATGTAATTTTAGTTACTAAATACCGTAAGAAAATATTATATGATAAAATATCAGATGTTCTTAAACAGATTATATATAAAGTATCTGAATTAAAAGGGTATGATATAATAAGAATGGAAACTGACAAAGATCATATACATATTTTGATTGAGTATAATGCTAGTGATTCAATATCAAATATTGTTAAAATATTAAAGCAATATACTACATATATATTATGGAAATTGTATAATGATATATTACTAAAGTTCTATTGGAAAAGAAAAATTATATGGCCAGAAGGGTATTTTGCATGTAGTATAGGTCAAGTATCTCAATCAATAATTGAGAAGTATATAGAATCTCAAGGTTAATTTATTGCCTTGATCCCCACACCGTAAAGGTGTGGGGTTTTGTGGGGATTATAAATTTTTGTGCTTCTCTCAAAGAATTTAATACTGCTTTAGCCTCACCACCTATCAACCAACGTTCAAAGTCGGAAGTTCCTTTATATCCAAAATTTCTATATACCAAATTTGTTATTTCTTTTCTCATTTTATAAAAATGATGAAAAACTTCAAATTTACTTTCTTTTCTTTGCGATTTTAAAACACTCATAATATTTAGGCTCTGTTATACAATAGTGTTGACACTAAAGTTTAACAGTTTGTAAGCTCCGAATATTTAATTGATTAAAACTCATTCTTACGGGATTAGCCATATCCTCTACACCCAAATTTGCTGTTATACAGCATCTTAGG
>Ga0256407_10000622_pt1 | contig 81621 bp, 52 predicted proteins | sample RumenRJG_04DNA_FD_193489 | JGI IMG/M metagenome (GOLD analysis project Ga0256407, IMG submission 193489) | Bovine rumen microbial communities from Lethbridge, Alberta, Canada - RJG_04 | ecosystem: Host-associated > Mammals > Digestive system > Stomach > Rumen | place: Canada: Alberta... | reverse complement strand
CCGAGGCCGTGAAAGACTCCATCCCCCTCATCAACATCGGTAAGGGCGATGTCGACTTCGCCGTAGAGGTAGAGAGCGACCCAGCCGGATACATCACCAGCAACTCGGGCGGAACGATTCCAGGACTCTCCTATACTTATGCCACCTTTGAGTTGGCTGGTCCAGAGCCTACCGACGAGATTGAGGCCAATGCCCTGATCAACTACGACACCGGTGCCGACGACGGCAGTTTGCTCGTTGGCATCACGGGCAAGATCGTACCCATCCCCGACTATTCGGCCATTGTGAAGAAAGGTGAGTTTACCTTCAACACCAGTCTCGACTATCCATTCGAAATGGGAGAGTATAATGGTGTTCCCGCTGCCGTTTCCGGCACCAAGGGAGCCTCCGGCATCTCCGACCTGTGGGTGCGTTTCAGCGTGCCCGAGGGCAAACTTGGAAAATTCTCCTATGAAGGATTCTACAAGAACGACCCGACCTTCCGCTACGCATGGCTGTTGCTTACCGGATACTTTGTCGACAGCGACGCAGCCGCCTATGCCACAAGCGACGAGGGCGACTTCAATGGCACCATCGAGATGGCTCCAGGCGAGCACTTTGTCAGGTTCCAACACCAGTGCAGCTACTACTCAGGCATTGAGAGCAACGGTCTCTACCTCACCGGCCTGACCCTCGACCTTGAGGACCTGCCAGCCGACGCTGCAGAACTGAAGACCGAGAGCATCGACTTCGGTAACTTCCTCGTGGAGGACGGCTACAACGTGAGCGGCACGCAGAACATCGAAATCCAGAACCGTGGCGCCAATCCTCTGACCCTGGTGAACCTCACCTCCGACAACGATGAGTTCAAGGCCGACCTGGCCGATGTGCAACCCGCCACATCACTCCAAAACCTCGTGATTCCCATCACCTTCTCATCGACCACTTCCGGCGTGAAGACCGCCAACATCACCGTGGAGACCTCGGCAGGCACCTACACCGTCGCTACCAAAGCCAAGGTCTTCGACATGCCCGACTTCAGTCAAGTTGTCAGCGAAGGTCTCGAATATATGGAAATCAGCACCGACCCCAGCTATCCATTTATAGTGGAGAACGGTGTGGCCTATAACGCCAACTGCGACGACGGCGACCTCGTGGAAGCCACTGCCTCACTCAACATCAAACTCAACATTCCCGAGGGCAAGATTGGTTACCTAACATGGGAAGGCCGCACATGGGGTGCTCCAAAAGTTGGCCAGGAAATCGATTATTGGTACGACGACAAGGCTCAGGTCGAATTCCAATGCAATAACAACTCTGGATGGGTTTACCTTTTCGGTCAGGATGAGGACGCCAGTTCGGATGCTTTCTGCACCTACAGCGATGGCTACTATGCCAAGTTCCTTACCTTCATCCATCCGACACAGGAATGGTTTGGCAACCATGTCAATTTCCAATTCTACCAAAATGGCGATGGCGTCACCCACGGCAAGCACCGCTTCGAGGTGAAGAACATCCGCCTGCATGTGGAAGACTTCCAGGAGCATAACGTGGAGCTCGTCACCGAGGGCACAGTGGCATTCGAGCCTACCTACGCTGGCCCACAGCGCCATGCTACCGCCACCGTGCAACTGAAGAACACCGGCAGCGCCACGCTGAGCGTTGAGTCGATTGAGGCTGAGACCGAGGGCGACCCGTTCTATGGCGTGGTGCCCGAGGGCTGGTACAACCAGGTGGAGTTCGGCAACACGATGAACGTGGAACTCTGGTTCGCTCCTCAGGAAGTGCTTGACGAAGACAAGACCTACACTGGCAACATCATCATTCACACCACTGGTGGTGATGTGAAAGTGCCCGTCGAGGCTGTAGCTCTAGGCCAGAAAGGCATCATCTATCCAGGTGACTTCGAGGACGATGGCTACGGATGGATCGTATTCGACAACGACCGCGACGGCGACACCTGGAAACTGGGTTGGAACCTCTGGGGTGACAGACCTGAGTATGTGCTGAGTGGACATGAGTGTCTGGGCTCTGCCTCTGCCGATCCCTACGGTGGCTCTTATGCTCCCGACAACTGGACCTTCTCGCCCGCATTCCAGATTCCTGCCGAGGGTGCCAAGCTGAGTTACTACATCAGTGCCTTCCACCCCGTGCGCTATGCCGAGCACTACAGCTTATACATCGTGGAGGACCTCACTGGTGTGGCCGATGGTAGCGTCGACTACATTATCAACGGCTACCAGCCTGTCATCGAGGAGACTATTGACGAGCCCGCCGATTATGGTGAGGACCAAACCAAGGTGGGAGGATGGATCAACCACATTGTCGACCTCGACAGCTATGCCGGCAAGACCATCTACCTGGCCTACCGTCACCATGGTTGCGAAGGCCAGTATGTGCTCCGTCTCGACGACGCGTTCATCTACACCAACGACAAGTACAACGAACTGGGAATCAGCACCCTCTCTCACAGCCGCAACGTGGAGAGCGAGGAGATTTACAACCTCAGCGGCACACGTCTCGACGCTCCTGCCAAAGGTGTGAACATCATCCGCACCACCACGAAAGATGGCAACGTGAAGACACAGAAAATCATTATCAAATAATGTTGTAAATGAGGAAATTCCTTTTTTCGATTTTTGCATTGCTCGCTGTCTGCACAGCGGGCAATGCTCAAATCTCAGGACTGAACATAGGCTACTGCAATGGCGAAGTGAGCACCACCCCTCATAGGGAGTTCTGCTCTACCGAAAAAGACATCTGGGTAAGCGGGGCCATCTGGTTGCCTGCCAGCGACATCAATGTGAACAAAGGCAATGAGATAGGAGCCATACGTGCCGGTCTGGCACAGAAAATCGGCATCGACACCTTGTGTGTGTGGCTGCGCGAAAAGCTCGACGGGGCCAACCTTGCCGAGGGAGGCATTCCCAAAGCCGACATTGTGAAGGGTTGGAACGAGATCAAGCTCAACACACCACTGCCGCTCGACGGCACCAACACCGACGGACTGTATATCGGATTCTCCTACCACCAGTCGTCCGTCAACCAGGGCGTGTCGGTATTGCTTACCCCCACCCCCAACGCGCTCTTCCTGAAGCATGGCGACGGCGAGTGGACCGACCGCTCCGATGAGGGTATGCTCTGTGTGGAAGGTCTCGTCTATGGTGACAACCTTCCCAAACTGAACCTGAGGCTGGTATCGATCGACGCACCCGAATATTACATCATCGACAAGGGCAAGATGACCATCACCGGCGAGGTGAGGAACATTGCTGTGCAGACCATTACCGGATTCGACGTGGAGGCCCGCATCGATGGCATCGATGAGGTGTACACCGCCCACATCGACGGCGAACTCGCCTATCAGGATAGCAAGACCTTTGAGTTTGAGATAGCCCCTGCCATCCAGACCACTGGTCCTGGCAAGGTGACCGTCACCATCAGCAAACTCAATGAGGGCGACGACCTGAATATGGAAGACAACGTGGCAAGCGACGTGTTCGACATCGTGAACCACGACTACACACGCGTCATGCTGCTCGAGGAATTCACCACCGAGCAATGCTCCAACTGCCCGCGCGTGGCCTCCTACATCCACGACATGCTCGAGAAAGACAAGTACAAGGATGTGGTTTTGGCCGTATGCCACCATTCGGCCTACTACACCGACTGGCTCACGGTGCCCTGCGCCTACAATTACCTCTGGTATTTCAACGCCGGTGGCTCCACCTACGCTCCCGCGCTCATGTTAGACCGCTGGACACCTAACGGTGCATCGACACCGGTGTTCAATCCCTCATCGCTGGCCGATCTCGAGGCAAGTGCCAACTACCGTCTGTCGAGACCTGCGTTCGTGTCGCTCAACATCAAGACCGAGGCCGACATGGAGGCCAACAAGCTGAACATCAACGTCAGTGGCAGCCGCTCGAAAGAGGACTTCTGCGTCAATCCGCCACGCATCACCGTATACCTGGTAGAGAACAACATCGCCGCGCACAGCCAGGCTGGCGCCTCTGGCTCGTTCATCCACCAGCATGTGGTGCGCAAGGTAAACAGCGACTGGGGTGAGGTCATCGAGTGGAACGGCGACGACTACAGCTACGACTGCACGCTCGACCTGAGGGCCGACTATGTGTTCGACAACCTGCAGGTGATTGCCATGATCTACGACTACGATGCCAACGACGCCACGAAAAGCGAGGTGGCCAACGCCGGCACCCAGTATGCCAGCGACTTCAGTGTGGTCAACGGCATATCCTCAGTTGTTGGCAACGACAGCACCGAGGGTATTGTTTACGACCTTCAAGGACGTCGCATCCAGAGCGAGACGCTGCGTCCCGGACTCTACATCATCAACGGCAAGAAGCAGGTGGTGAAGTAGCAACCGGCTACGCTTCATATTCATCAGGCTCAAGGGGCTCCTCAAAGAATCCCCTTGAGCCTGATTTTTTGTCCGACGCCCGCATTTTCAAATTTGTGCCATTATTGTGCTCATAACTCGGATAAAATCCTTAATTTTGCATCCAATTGCATCAAAATCGAATTGTAAAATGGCACAATCAGCGCGTTTTGGGAATGTGACTTTTCACGAAAAGGCACAAGCTGCCTTACTTGTCCGTATGATATGGCTGGTGCTGTTCCTCCTCTTTGCGCCACACCACGTTTTGGCCCAGGGAACAGCATTCGAGGCATCGTCGGTATACAAGAAATACGCCAATACCCCTATTTCCGAAACCTATCGTAAAGGCATGGACTACCTGTCGAAAGGCAGCCTCGACAGTGCCCTGGCTTGCCTCACCGTGGTCACAAGCCAGTTTCGGCCCAATATGGACGAAGAGGAGAAACGCATCTACACCTACGCCCTCAACAATGCCGGAGCCATAGCGATGATGCGCTCCGACTACTCTGTGGCCTTCTCCTATTTCATGAAGGTCATCGATGTGGCCGACGACTCCATCGCCTACCGCACCTACAACAACGTCGCGGGCATTTACATCTATTACAACGACTATGCCAATGCCCGCAAATTCCTCAACATGGCCTACAACATCAGCGAGCAACGGCACGACTGGGGGTCACTCCTCAACACGCTCCACAATCTGCTCGACCTCGACTGGGACATGGACAGCCTGCAGCACTCGCAGGAACTCATCAGACGGTTCCGCCACACGACCATCACGCCCAAGGATGCCCAGTACCAATTTGTCAGCAAAATCTGTGATGGTATGGAGCAGTCGTACAACCACCGTTACCAAGAAGCCATCGCGTCGTTCCGCCAGGCCATCGACATCGCACAACCACTGCCCTTCGTTGCCTCTCACGAGGTACCGGCCTATATGTATATTGCCAAAGCCTACATGCAGATGGGCGAATACGGAAAGGCCGCCGAGTGCCTCGATATCTGCGAGAGAAAATCGCGCGAGAGCCACAGCCTCGACATGCTCATCAACACCTACAAGTATCAAGTGCTGTGCTATAACCAGAAAGGCGACCTGCCACATGCCCGCGAGGCCAAATACCGATATATGGAACTCAAGGACTCGGTAAACATCGCCAACGAATATGGGAAGATCAAGGACATGCAGTTCCTTCACGAGTCGGCGAAATATGAGAACCAACTGTCGGAACTGCGTACGGAGAAACGTCTCCGCAACATCGCCACCATGGCCATCCTCACCGGACTGCTCCTTGCCTTGGCCTTCCTCGGACTCATGATATGGCAGAACCGGCGCTTGGCCCGAAGCAACAAAGACCTGTTCAAGAAAAACGTGGCCCTCATCAAACAGGAGGAACACGAGCAGCAACTTCACCAGCAATATGCCACCCTCCTCGACCAATACCAGAGCAAGGAGCGCGGCAACGAGCGCTACCGCTCGTCGGGCCTCACCGACGAGAGCCGGCAACAGCTGCTTCAAAGCATCCGTGAGGTGATGCACGACCCCGCACAATTCTGCCAGGACGACTTCACCATCGACAAGCTGGCATCCTTGGTAGGGTCGAACACCAAATATGTGTCGCAGGTCATCAACGAGACCATTGGCAAGAATTTCAACACCCTGCTCAATGAGCAACGCATCACCGAGGTGTGCAAACGACTCGTCGACACCAAGAACTACGGCTCGAAGACCAACGAGGCCATCGCCGAGGAGGTGGGATTCAAATCAAGGAGCCACTTCATCCGTACTTTCAAGAAAATCACCGGACTCACCCCTTCACAATACCAGCGAATGGCCAAGGAGCAATCAACATAACCAAGGGGAGGGCGGCAAAGTGAGGCGGCACCTATCATATAACAAAGGTAGCGGCGGGCTGACACCCAGGCGTTTGCCGGCATTGCATACTATCCTGCTTTTGCCAGTCTCTCATTGAGTTTTTGCAACTGTCTCTGTGTTCTGGCTATCCTCCTCTCCAGGAGTTCCCTTTCGTCGCACCCCACCATCCTTGGGTCGTATTCCCGTTTGTATTTCACCATCGTGTAGATGATGCGCGCAATCTTGTGAGCCGTGGCGACTATAGCCTGCATGTGCCCGTTCCTCGACTTCATCCTCCTGAAGTAGGTTCCGAGTTCGCCTTTCTCGTCCTTCACAGTGTTGGCACACTGGCGGAGTATCTGCCCGACGGGGTTCTTCCTCCTCGGGATGCGGCTGGATATGAGCTTGCCTCCCGTGATCTTGTTGTTGGGCGAGAGGTTGCACCACTTGCAGAACTTGCTGCAGGTGTCGAACTTGCTGGCGAAGTCGTGCCCGAGCTCGCCGACCAGCTGCAGAAGCGAGCCCGCCGCCACGCCGGGGACGGCCATCAGATTCACCCCCCACAGGGCATGTGCATACTTCTCGGTGTCAATGTCCGGCGCGTTCTTGTAGTTGCTTCGCTTGTTGGTGCGGACGAGTTCCCCAGCTCCATCCATGTCCACCTGGGCGGCATACTGCATCATCAGCTTCTCTATCTCCTGCTCGCAGGCGGCCACCTTTTCCTGGCAGGTGTCGTACAGCTCGACACTCTGCGTGAGGATGAACAGCAAATCCTCGTCCCAGGTGCCCTCGAGCGACTTGGCGATAACCTCCTTCGGTTTCCTGCAACGCCCGTCGGCCAGCTGGGCGAGCGACTTCGGGTCGTGGTCGCCGGCAACGATGGCGCGGATGATGGCCTGCCCCGACTTCCCGAGGATGTCGCTGATGACGGTCGAGAGCTTGACGTTCATCTGCTCCATGGCCTTCTGCATGTGCTGCACCTCGCGGCCGGCCGTGGCAATCAAATTCGAGCGGTGGCGCGTCAGGTTGCGTATCCGCCTGGCGACGTTGTCGGGCTGGAAGCAGGGCTTCACCATGCCGTAGCTGTGCAGGAGCATCAGCCACTCGGCGTCGGCCTCGTCCGTCTTCTCGTCCATAAGGTTCTTCACCTGGAGAGGGTTGGCCAGCACCACGTCGAAACCCTCCTCCTGGAGCATCAGGAAGATGTTGAGCCAGTAGACACCGGTGGCCTCCATCGCCACCGTCGTGATGCGGCAGGCCTTCAGCCACGCACATATCTCGCGCAGGTCGCAGGTGAAGCTGTCGAAGCGGCGGTTATTCTCGCCGTCGCGGTCCTCGGGTACACACACTTGCATCTCGCCGTCGGCGACGTCGATGCCTGCAGCGTCGGGATTGACTATTTTCAGACGCAATCCCTTGCTCGTCTTGATTTTTCTTGCTACTTTTGCCATGGCATTGAGTGGTTTTGTAAGTTCAGGCAAGCCTGCGGTCTCAGGAATATGCAATCTATCATACGGCATCCAACGGCCAATCTTCGTTCCACAGACACGCAGGACCATACTTCCATTTGGATTGTGGATCCATTGCGCTGACGGTCTACCTGCTTGCCGACTGCAAAACTACTCTTTTAAGTGCAAATAAAACGGTCTTCGGCCGAACAAATATGCAGGGAAGGAGGGCGCACTCCGGCAAACGCCTGGGTGTCTGCCCGCCGCCCTTGTTATTTTCGCTTCGCTTCGGTTTGCCGCCCCGAATCGTTACTTCCATATAAAAAACATTTGATGTACCACAACTACTTTGAATTTCAACCTCCCCCATCCCCTCCTGAGAGGAGGGGGGACTGATTAGCCAAGCATACTATCCCCCCTCCTCTCAGGAGGGGACGGGGGAGGTCACCTTTTTACTCGGGACTTCATTTTGTACGTTGCCCAATTCGTTACTCAGGAAAGAAAATAATTCTGGCGATTTGTTTTGCTTTCCATTCGGTTTGCACTAACTTTGCAATCACAAAGCAATAAATATGATTATGGACAACCTGAAAAAAGACTTTGCAAGGCGTTTGTTGAAAATCAAAGCCATCAAACTGCAACCCAACAACCCGTTCACATGGGCCTCGGGATGGAAATCACCCTTCTACTGCGACAACCGCAAGACCCTCTCCTACCCCGACCTTCGCACCTATGTGAAACTCGAACTCACCCATACCATCCTCGCACACTTCCCCGAAGTGGAGGCCGTGGCTGGCGTGGCCACAGGTGCCATCCCACAGGGAGCGCTCGTCGCCGATGCCCTGGGACTTCCCTTCGTCTATATCCGTAACAAACCCAAAGACCACGGACTGGAGAACCTCATCGAGGGCGAGTTGCGCCCCGGCATGAAAGTGGTGGTGGTGGAAGACCTCATCTCTACCGGCGGCAGCAGTCTGAAAGCCGTGGAGGCCATCCGCAAGAATGCCTGCGAGGTCATTGGTATGGTGGCCTCCTACTCCTATGGTTTCCCCGTGGCCAAGCAAGCCTTCGAGGATGCCAAGGTAGAGCTGGTGACCCTCACCGACTACGACCATGTGGTGGAAGAGGCCCTGGAGACAGGATACATCGCCAACGAGGATGTGGAACTGCTCAACGAATGGAGAAAAGACCCCGCCAACTGGAAACAATAGTAGATTCGACAAACCCCTATAGAATGGAAACTAAATTTGAAAGCAGCGTGAGGGAAATCCCCTACGCACAAGCATCGGTATACCACCGCCTGAGCGACCTCGCCTTGAGTGAGGAGGTGCGCGACCAGTTGCCCGAGGACAAGCGCGAGGACATCGTCTTCAGCAGCGACAGCATCACGATGAACGTGCCTCCTGTAGGCAACATCTCTATCCAGATTTGCGACCGCGAGGAGCCGAAGACCATCAAATACGAGACCGTAAGCTCGCCGCTGCCCTTCAATCTCTGGGTGCAACTGCTGCCCATCACCGAGACCACATGCAAGATGAAACTCACCATCAAGGCCGACCTCAACCCCTTCGTGAAGGGAATGATATCCAAACCTCTCCAGGCAGGGTTGGAGAAATTGGCCGATGCCATCGCCGCTGGCAAATACGAATAGCGTGGAGCTGACTCCACCCAAACCATCACACACATGGCAAGCAAACTTTGGGAGAAAGACTTTGAGATCAACAGCGAGATAGAGCGGTTCACCGTGGGCCGCGACCGTGAGATGGACCTCAACCTGGCACCCTACGACGTGCTGGGGTCGATGGCCCACATCACCATGCTCGAGTCGATAGGATTGTTGACAAGTGAGGAACTGAGCCGGCTACTGGCCGCGCTGAAAGAGATTTACACGCTCTGCCAGCGGGGCGAGTTCGTCATTGAGGAGGGAGTGGAAGACGTGCACTCGCAGGTGGAGCTGATGCTCACCCGCCAACTGGGCGACATGGGCAAGAAAATCCACAGCGGACGGTCGCGCAACGACCAGGTGCTCGTCGACCTGAAACTCTTCACCCGCCAACAGCTGAAAGACATCGCCGAGGACGTGAAAACCCTTTTCGACGAACTCATCGCCAAGAGCAACCAGTACAAAGACGTACTCATGCCCGGCTACACCCATCTGCAGATTGCCATGCCCAGTTCGTTCGGACTATGGTTCGGCGCCTATGCCGAGAGTCTTGCCGACGACATGCTCTTCCTGCAGGCCGCCTACCGCATGACCAACCGCAACCCTCTGGGCAGTGCCGCCGGCTATGGCAGTTCGTTCCCCCTCGACCGCAGCATGACCACCCGTCTGCTGGGATTCGACTCAATGGACTACAATGTGGTCTATGCGCAGATGGGACGCGGAAAGATGGAGCGCAACGTGGCCTTCGCCATCGCCACCATCGCCGGCACCATGGCCAAACTCGCCTTCGACGCCTGCCTCTTCAACAGCCAGAATTTCTCGTTCGTGCGACTGCCCAAGGAGTGCACCACAGGCAGCAGCATCATGCCTCACAAGAAGAACCCCGACGTGTTCGAACTCATACGCGCCAAGAGCAATAAGTTGCAGGCCCTGCCCCAGCAGGTGACATTGATCATGAACAACCTGCCGTGTGGTTATTTCCGCGACCTGCAGATCATCAAGGAGGTGTTCCTGCCTGCTTTCGACGAACTGAAAGACTGCCTGCGCATGACGGCATATATCATCAACCGTATGAGCGTCGACGAACACATCCTCGACAACCCGCTCTACGACCCCATCTTCTCCGTCGAGGAGGTCAACCGCTTGGCTGCCTCGGGCATGCCTTTCCGCGATGCCTACAAGAAAGTGGGGCTCGACATCGAGTCGGGACAGTTCAAGGCCGACAAGCATATCCACCACACCCACGAGGGCAGCATTGGCAACCTCTGCAACGACCGCATCGAGGAGTTGATGCAGCAGACGCTCGACGGATTCCACTTCGAGCGGATGACCAATGCCGAGAAAGCACTGTTGGCATGAGACGCACTATATTCTTGATGGCCTGGCTATGTGCGTTGATGCTCTCGGCCTGTAACGAGTCTGAAAACGAATACACTATAGGTGCCTGCCTTTTCGTCTTCGACAACAGCGTGCATCAGGACCCTACGCTGGCCAGTGCGATGAACGTCAATGCCCCGGGCGTGTTCTGCACCATCACCCGAGGTATGGAGAAGGGTGCCGATATGTTCCTCTTCTCCAATAATGCCGGACAGCACAGCAGCGCCGTCCTCAATGCGCTCGATTCGCGCCGCACACTGATACTGGGCTACAACGACGGCATCATCGTAGGCTTTGGCAATATGGACTATCCCGCCGTATTCGTTGCCTACGACAGGGAGTGCCCCAACTGCTTCGACCCACAGGCCATCCCCGTCCGCAGCCACCCGCTGAGCGTGAGCGGCAACGGCATGGCCACCTGTGCCACCTGCAAGCGCCAGTACAACCTCAACAACAACGGTTTCGTGACGTCGGGCGACAATGGCAAACGTCTCACCCGCTACCGTGCACAGACCACTGGCTCTTACGGCGTGCTCTCGGTGAACTGAAGAATATTAAAATGTGTGAATTTGTTGGATGTTCGGATAAAACCCTTTATCTTTGCACCCAATTGTTCGGAAACCCCTATGCCCAGTCATAGGCCGACACACCAGCCGCAATGGTGGAATTGGTAGACACGAGGGACTTAAAATCCCTTGGCCAGGAATGGCCGTGCGGGTTCGAGTCCCGCTCGCGGCACATAGCCTTCCCCACATGAAACATCTTCTATGTATCATTACCACGCTCATGTTGCTCACCGCATGTGGTGTGGAGAGCGACCATTTCAAATTATCGGGCCGTTTTCTCAACATGAGCCAAGGCGAATTCTACGTCTATAGCCCTGAAGGGGGTATCGACGGCATCGACACCATCCATGTGGTGGGTGGCCGCTTCACCTATGAGCGTCCGCTTGAGCACGAGGCCACCCTCATGCTCGTCTTCCCCAATTTCTCCGAACATCCTGTCTTTGCCCAACCGGGCAAGAGCGTCGACATCAATGCCGATGCCTCGCACATGAAGGAGATGGAGGTGAAAGGCACCAAGGCCAACGAACTGATGACGAAATTCCGCAAACAGACGGCGAAGGCCTCGCCTCCCGAGACGGTGGCCAAGGCCGAGGAGTTCATCAAGGCCAATCCGGAGTCGCCCGTGGGCCTTTTCCTGCTCCGGAAATATTTCGTGCAAACCCTCACGCCCGACTATGCCAAAGCCAGCCAACTGGTAAGTCTGCTGCTGGAGAAGCAGCCCAAGAACGGACAGCTGGTGATGCTCAAGAAACAACTCTCACTGCTGAAGAACAGCGCCAAGGGCTCTTCCATGGTCAAATTCTCGGCACAGACGATGAAAGGTGATGTGGTGACCGATGCCGACCTGGGCGACGACGTGGCCGTGGTGGCCACATGGAGCTGCTGGAATTTCGAAAGCCAGGAGCAGCAGCGCCAATTGCGCCGCAAGGTACGTTCCTCGGGTGGCCGCATCAAGGTAGTGAGCATCAGCGTGGATGCCGACAAGGTACAAGTGGAGCACACCCTCGAGCGCGACTCCATCAGTTGGCCTGTGATTTTCGATAAGCAATTGTTCGACAGTCCGGTCCTCCAACAACTGGGAATGAGCGACGTGCCCGACAATATCGTATACCATCACCGCCGGGTGGTGGCCAGCAGCCTCAGCACCCCACTGCTGATGGACAAACTTGACGAACTGCTGAAATAGCCGTTCAGACTCCCTTGTCATTGGCCATTGGCAAAACAATATCATTTCATTAAAATGAAATCAAACTATGACCACAGACTGACAACCTGCATTAGGAATAAAGAAAATGAAGTGTAAACCAACTTAGTTTTAACAAACAAAACTGTCAACCAAAATCAATACAGGGCAGGGAAAATGTATAGCAGATTTTACACCATTACGTTTTTTATTATTCATTTTTTTGTACTTTGTTTTTTTTTCTCTATTTTTGCGGAAGCATTATTTGATAAACTTCAGCAACAAACATTTTTGCAGGAGGAGGATACTCACTTTTATTGAAGGAGTGAATTACTTTATTCTAAAGATATTGAATACCTAGATATTTCTTTATAAATTACAATCAAGTCAGAGAGACTAACCTTTATTACTTCACGTGACTATAATATTATTACCATGAATAAGAAATCGCTTTTTATCATTTTAATATTGTTTAATGTATTATTAAACAATGCATGGGGTGGAACCATAATATTCGCAGACTTAGGCCTCGAGAACGGCGTGCAGTATAGCAATCCATTCGATGGAGGCGACTTCACCGTGACCTTCTTAGGTGGTCCCAATGACGGCAAATACTTTAACACCGGCGAGGCTATACGCTTATATGGTAACGGACAGATGGTGGTGGAAGCCAAATCAGGTAACCTGACCAAGATCGTGGTGACCTTCGCCTCTGGCAACGACTACAGGCCCGCAGCGGGCGACGTGGTAGACACCGGCACCTTCGATCCCGAATCGGGCATATGGACAGGCAATGCATCGAAAGTTACTTTCACACGTCCTTCAGGAAGCGGTCACTGGAGAGTGCAGAAAGTGAAAACCGATGACATCATTGAATTCGCTGATCCCAAGACAAAGGAGATATGCGTCGCAAATTTCGACACCAATGGTGACGGGGAACTATCTACAAGTGAAGCGGCAGCTGTGGAAGGGATTGGTCAAATCTTTGAAGGTACAGATATCACTTCTTTTGATGAATTCCAATATTTTACAGGAATAATAGAAGTTGTTTATGATGGAATGGCTTCTTTCTGTGGATGTGCCAACCTTAAAAGCATCATAATACCTAATTCTGTAGAATTAATTTCTGGAGTACCTTTTGGCGATGGTGATGGTTTAAAAATAGGAGGTCCGTTTGAGGGCTGTTCAAGCCTAACTAATATTGTATTGCCTAATTCACTTTTAGAAATAGGAAGCGGTGCTTTTTATGGTTGTACAGGTTTGCAAGAAATCAGCATTCCTTCTTCAGTAAAACAATTGGGAACTGATGATTTTTTTGATTATGTTGGTCATGAAGACAACTTAGGAGTATTTCAAGGATGTTCCAACTTAACGAAAGTAAACTTGCCAACGTCTGGAATAATTATTGGAGACAACACATTCAAAGATTGTACAAGCCTGCAAACCATCTACCTCCCCGGAGGGGTAGCACTATCCGGAGATTTCATTTTTTCAGGATGCAAAAACCTAAAGAGTGTGAATCTTGACGGTATTATCGGGCTGAATGCTGGTACTTTCTATGGCTGTAAAAGCCTGACATCTATCAATCTACCCTCTTCTTTGAAATACTTGGAAAGTGTTAGTTATAGTAATCATTATAATATAAATAGGATAGTTGGGGTATTTGAAGGGTGCTCCGGACTGAAATCTGTTGTCATTCCAAATTCTATGGAAAATATTGGTGTCTCTGCTTTTAAGGACTGTACTGGCCTAACAAGCGTCACTATTCCTAACTCTGTTACAAGAATAGAGGATTACGCTTTTTATGGATGTTCAAACCTTACGGCTATCGATCTTCCCAATTCCATCAACACAATTTGCATAGGGGCTTTTGCAAAGTCAGGACTGAAGAGCATTTCACTTCCAAATTCCTTAACAAGCATATGTACAACTTCATTTGATTGTTATGATTTATATATTAACGAAAGAATACCTGAAGGTTATGGTCTTTTTCATTATTTACCAGAAGAATGTGGATCTTTCGAAAGCTGTAAAGATTTGGAATCTGTCACAGGAGGCGACAATTTGAAGAATATTAATTTTTTTGCTTTTAGTAATACAGGACTAAAGAATATTGATTTTACAAAAAATGCAAAAACAATAGGTCAAGCAGCTTTCAGCTATTGCAAAAATCTTACCATTTTAGACATCCCAAGTTCTATAGAGAAGATTGGTGAAGGTGCTTTTTATGAATGTGAGAATTTAACATCAGTCACAATACCTTCTTCTGTCAAATATCTCGATTCAAGAGATGAAGATTGGGATGTTTATGAAGATTTTGTTTTATATGGTCCACGCGGTACACTTCCCCCAAGTTTCTCCGAATGTCCCAAACTTACTAACGTAACCGTTGATATTGCTGAACCTCTGATTTTAAATGAATACAACTTCTCCAACCGTGCCAATGCCTACCTTCATGTTCCTAAAGGAAGCGTGGCCTCGTACCAGAAAGCGGATTATTGGAAAGAGTTCAAGCAAATCATGGAGATTTCGGAAAACATCGTCTTCGAGGATGACAAGACGAAGGCGTTGTGTGTAGAGAACTGGGACGTCGACGGCAATGGAGAACTGTCTGAATATGAAGCGACCACTGTGACTTCTATTGGGACTGTGTTCAAAGGAGCACAAATCTCATCGTTCAATGAACTGAGATACTTCACGGGTCTGACGGTCATTGGTAATGACGCTTTTAATGCCTGTTCGTTGAAATCCGTTACCTTACCAGAAAATATTACCGCATTGGGGGATTATGCTTTCCTCAAATGTAACAACCTGACAAGCATACACTTGCCTGCCAAAGTGAAAACATTAGGGAAGAGTGCCTTTTCGAGTTGCTCGTCAATAACATCTATCACGGTTGATGAGAGCAATGAGACTTTTTGCTCAATCGATGGCGTGCTATTCACTAAAGACAAGACCACGCTCATCCAGTTCCCTCTGGCAAAAACTGACAAATATACCGTGCCTGATGGAACCATTGTTATTGACCGCGACGCATTCTACAAAAGTAAATTGGTAACGTTAACACTACCCACATCCCTTAAAGAAATAGGATACGATGCCTTTGGATATAGCAGCAACCTAACTGAATTGATTATCCCTGAGGGAGTGACAACAATAGGCGACTATATCGCCGACCACTGCACCAGTCTAACAACACTCCGCATACCAAGTACTGTAACAAGCATCGGACAGAGAATATGCAATTCCTGTAACTCGATAACCGATGTTTATAGCGACATCACCATTCCGTATGATATTAATTCCAATAACTTCACATCTACGGTTTATTCCAATGCGACGCTCCATATACCTTTCGGTACAAGAAAAGCCTACGCCAATGCAACTGGATGGAAGGAATTCAAGATTCTTGAAGAGATGGAGGGCGAATATCCTGCTTACGCCATCCTTTCAACAGACAAGACAACGCTGACGTTCTACAAAGACGGGGAGATGGAAAATCGAGAGGGTACTAACTATGGCATCAGTTTGGAAAATGAACTTCCAGAATGGTACAGCATGCGTACATCTGTCAAAAATGTGGTCTTTGATATGTCCTTCTCCGACGCTAGGCCGTCGTCATTGAGCAGGTGGTTCTATGGAATGAGCAAACTGGAGACCATAGAGGGAATCGAATACCTCAACACCTCGGAGGTCACAGACATGTCGGAAATGTTCCAGGACTGTGGCAAGCTAAGACGCGTTGACCTGACACACTTCGACACATCTATAGTGCAAGACATCAGCTATATGTTCAATGGTTGTACCTCAATGGCATCATTGGACTTTTCAAATTTCACGCTTGCTGACGGAACCGCGACGACCGCACTGATGCGCAACTGCTCTTCATTGAAGACATTGAAAGTGTCGAAGAGCTTTGCAAATATTGATGCTGCCTCTTGTAAGGGCGTGGGAACAAGCATCGATCCTTGTATCCTTATTGCTCCAGAAGGATTCAATTTCGGGGTCAACTCCACAGGGACCTTCATCTGGAAATCCGGGTATTTCCGCACTATCGATGAGCCTGTAGTGTATGCGCCCGAGACCACTTTCAGCAGTGGCATGTCAAAGGACATCAACATTTGCTTGAAAAACGGCAGTGAGCCTTATAATGGTTACCAATTCGACATTGTCTTGCCTGATGGCTTCGAATTTATCACCAACCAGCTCGGAACAATTGACTATACCTTGGGCGGAAGATATACCGACAGCCCCAATGTGACAACTTCCAAAATCGGTGACAACACTTACCGGATCATTGCGTACTTGCAACCAGACCAATATATCACAGGCTCCGATGGTACAATCATATCTTTGAAAGTAAAAGCCAATGACGAGTTGTCAGAGGGAACATGGGTGGCAAAACTGACCAATATTTTTGCAAGTTTGATGAACAATACAAGTATCATGTGTGTGGACAATACTTTCAACCTGGTAATAGATAATGAGGAACATTTCATCTTGGGTGATGCTAACCACGACGGCTATATCAACATGTCGGACGTAACCACCATCATAAATTATATCCTTGGTAAGCGACCTACACCATTCTATTTCAACGAGGCTGACGTCAACAAGGACGGATTTATCAACGTGAGCGACGTGACTACAATCATCAACATCATCCTAGGTAAACACGTCTCCTCGACTCCAGCAAACTGCATGAAATCCATTCTAGACCAAATGCTCATCCAACAGTCAAAAGATGGTTATGATATAATCCTTAAGAACGACACGGAGTATACGGCTTGTGAGATAACACTCAAACTACCTGAAGGCAGCGAACTGAGAGCCGTAAGCATGGATTACGAACGTATGGAAGCGCACAAAGTGTTACTTAACGATTTAGGTAACGGCTTCTACCGCATCGTGATCTACTCCTCCGACAACGCTACGATGGGAATAGGTTGTTCAAGAATGATGCATCTTAGGGTAGATGGACCACTTGGCGAGGACGTAAGACTACTTGACAACCTATACGTGGATACCCAAATGAATACCATCATACTGCCCGACATCATTGGTACGACCACGGGCATCGCGGAAATTACTAGCGACAAAAAGGATGAACCTTCATATAATTTGCAGGGTATTCCCATAAGAGAAAACACACGGGGCATTCATGTACGAAAAGGTAGCAAGTTCGTGGTGAAGTAAGCAAAAAAACTTTGTTTTATTTTGCTTTCCGCTTGGTTTGCACTACCTTTGCAGCAAACCATCAAACTACGTTTTCTCTATGTTGGTGAAAACCTTTTGCGCCGCCGTAACGGGGCTCGAAGCCACCACCATCACCATCGAGGTGAATATCAGCCGTGGCGTGATGTTCCATCTCTCGGGCATGGCCGACACTGCCGTGCGTGAGAGTTACGACCGTATACAGGTGGCACTGCCCCATGTGGGGTTCAAGGTACCCGTGTCGAACATCACCGTGAACCTCTCGCCTGCCGACATCCGAAAGGAAGGCAGCAGCTACGACCTGCCCATGGCCATCGGCATCCTTGCCGCCAACGGCAACCTCAAGACCGACAACCTGAAGGGCTACATGATGGTGGGCGAACTGGGCCTCGACGGCAAACTCAAGCCCATACGCGCCGCCCTGCCCATCTCCATCCTTGCCCGAAAGGAGCATTTCAAGGGACTCATCGTGCCGCGTGAGAATGCACGCGAGGCGGCCGTGGTGAACAACCTCGAGGTATATGGCATGAACGACCTGAAAGAGGTCATCGACTTCCTCAACGACCCATCCACGGCCACTCCAGAGTTTGTAGACACACGCAAGGAATTCTACGAGCAGCAATACAGCTTCGACCTCGACTATGCCGACGTGCGCGGTCAGGAGAACGTGAAACGGGCACTCGAGGTGGCGGCTGCCGGAGGCCACAACATCATCATGATAGGTCCGCCGGGCAGTGGCAAGTCGATGATGGCGAAGCGTCTACCCAGCATCCTACCCCCACTGTCGCTTGCCGAGAGTCTGGAAACCACGCAAATCCACTCCGTGGCGGGGAAACTGGGCAGCGGCACATCGCTCATCTCCCAGCGCCCGTTCCGCAGTCCGCACCACACCATCTCCCAGGTGGGCCTTTGTGGCGGCACGGCCAACGTACAGCCAGGCGAGGTGTCATTGGCGCATAATGGCGTGCTCTTCCTCGACGAGCTCACAGAGTTCTCCAAGCAGACGCTCGAGGTGCTCCGCCAACCGCTCGAAGACCGTTTCATCACCATCTCACGGGCCAAGTACACCGTACAGTATCCCTGCTCTTTCATGTTTGTGGCCTCTACCAACCCCTGTCCTTGTGGTTACTATGGCGACCCCACCCACACCTGCGTCTGCACGCCCGGACAAATTCAGCGCTATATGGGCAAGATTTCCGGTCCGCTGCTCGACCGTATCGATATTCAATGCGAAATCTCTGCCCTCTCGTTCGACGACATCTCCAAGTCGGCTCCCGGTGAGCCTTCCGCTGCCATCCGCGAGCGGGTCATTGCGGCCCGTGCCATCCAAGAGGAGCGGTTCAAGGGCATCAAGGGCGTGCACTGCAATGCCCAGATGAGCGAGCGCATGATACACCAGTTTGCCGAACCCGATGCCAAGTCACTCCAATTGCTCCGCATGGGTATGGAACGTCTGAAACTCTCTGCCCGCGCCTACAACCGCATTCTCAAGGTGGCCCGCACCATTGCCGATCTCGACCACTCCGAGCAAGTGGAGAGCCGCCACATTGCCGAGGCCATCGGATACAGGAACCTTGACCGGGGAGACTGGGCGGAAAGAGGAGTGTAACACCTATATTTTGATACCTATCCTCGCATATGAACAACGGTGACTATTTCAGCGACCCCGACTACGACGACTTTGAGTTCAGGGAGCAACATCCCTATGTGTATGGCGATGATGACGACAATGACGATTACAATGTCAGGCCACGCCCCAATAGTCGCTACACGCCAAGCCGCCCTACCACCGAGTCCGACGTGCAGTTCCATTACCAATACCTGGCGTGGAAAGCCAGAAACAAGGAGAGGATAGAGCAACTCAACCAACCTTCTGGACGCAAGCCACGACCTCGGGCCAACCAAAATCAGGACATTGAGCAATTGATTATCGTCATCTGCATATTGATATTCGTCGTCTTCATGTGTATATGTTTAGGCACTTGTGAATGATACCACATCAAAGAATCAATTTTTAAATCCTATGACAGAAGAACTGGAGAAACGGGTCGACCAAGCCGTCGACAACTTCATGCAAGGCTATGGCTGCTGCCAGAGCGTGGTGGCCGCCTTCGCCGACCTCTACGGACTCGACGAGACGATGGCCAAGCGCATTGCCGCCGGATTTGGTGGTGGTGTGGGCAGGATGCGCATGATGTGCGGTGCCGTGTCGGGCATCGTGATGCTCGTGGGACTCGACTGCGGCCAGACCGAGGGCAACGACCGAGAGGGGAAGTCGGCCTGCTACAAAGTGGTGCAGGAACTCCTGGCCCAGTCGAAAGCCGACAATGGCTCCATCATCTGTGCCGAACTCCTCGGTCTGAAGGGTCCCGTTCCCCCTGGCCAATATGTCGCATCGGAGCGTACCGCCGAATACTACAAGAGCCGTCCCTGCGCGGCCAAGGTGGAGAGCGCCGCCAGAATCTTCGCCCAATACCTGGACGAAAAACAGACAAAGCCCCATTGCCCGGCTACCGACGATTAACCTTTATTAACCCTTTTTCATCGCCGAAGGCCATAGAATCGAAGATTTATTTGCTACTTTTGCAAATCATTTTCAAAAAATACAACACAACACATATCAACAGATTACATCACTTTAACCAATTCTTGAAAAAATGAAAAGATCTTTAGTTTTATTTGGTCTCATCGTATGTTTCGCCATGGGTCTCTCAGCACAGAGCATCTTGGGTAAATGGCGTGCCCAGCACACCGAGGAGGATGGCACCAAGATGACCGTTGAAATGACCTTCAATGCTGACAAGACCCTGTTGATGGGCATATTCGTCAACATGGGCAACTCCGAAGAGGTGGAAATGCAGTTTCATGTGAATATAGACGGAACCTATGGAGAGAAGAATGGCAACTTCCTCCCCTTCAAGATCAACTCCGACAATGCTAGTGTCGTTGTTGACAAACTGGAATTCAAGGGCGAGATGGCTGAGCAGATGAAAGGCAACAAAGAGTTGGAGAACGGCTTTAGGAAACTCATACAAGACCAGATCAATGCGTCGAAGGGTGACTTGACAAACGAAATCCCCTCAGAAGGCGAAATGACCATTACCGATCTGACCGCCACCACGATGAAAGTTCAGATGGACGAGAAAGACGACGAAATACTCGAGTTCGTAAAGGTTGACTGATTTTCCTTTCAGGCAGTCTTATCTACCTTCTTATACAACATCCCCTCCCCCGACAAAGTCAGGAGAGGGGATGTCGCATAATAGACCTATCAGGCGATGCAGGTCAGAAAATCTTGTCGAGCAGGATATCCCATGCCGACTTGTTGTTGAACTCTCTGTCGGCGGCATGATAATGGCTGCGCATATCAGAGCGGAGGTCACCCACCGCCATATAATGGCCATAGACAGCGCGGGCAGAGTCGGCGAAAAGGCTCACCTCTCGCCCTACCCCATCATAACGTTCCTGAAAAGCCTCCCAGCTCGTCCCAGGGTTGGCCAAAGACGCCACACAACGCTCCAGGTAGCGGTAATGGGCCTCTTGGAGCCGTGTGGGCACCGAGTCGAGCTCATGCATCAGATGGGTGTTCTTGCTCAAGTAGGCGTCTGACTGATAGCGCCGTGCCTCACGGATACGGTCTTTTGAGTCGGCTATCGACTTGAAGTCCCTCCTTTCGGCAAGGTCGCAAGCCTGCCTGTACCTATTGAGTACGCCCAACACACGGTCGAGTTGTCCGTTGACCGAAGGCCTGAGGTCTACGATGGCATGCTTGTCGCTGTTCTCTATCCCCTTCAGGAGCTGGATACGCTGCCGCATTTTCTTCAAGTCGCTGTCTTCCCAAACCGACCAGCCAAACTTCAGTTCGCATTTTCTCACGAAAGCCGGCACGTATTTCTCCATGAGCATCACCTTCAGCGTGTCGCTCTCGCCAGGCCGTAGCAGTTGGTTGTCGGTGAGAAAACCGATGAGGTGATGGGCGGCAAACCACCGTTGGTCGAGCGTATCGGAGTCGAGCCCTTGGTGGACGTTGTCAATCATCCGCCGCACCAGAGCGGCCTGTTCGCCATCATGCGAGACAGCCCTTGGAGGGTCGAGTCGCAACTTGGCAAAGAACAGGAGCGACCCGGCCACCGCGGCGATGGCCAGCGACAGAAGAAACACTTTAAGCGATGTCTTCATTTTTTCTCGTCCTTGGTTTCGGGTTTCACAGCTTCGGCAGCACCTTTTTCAGGGATATATCCTGCCGTCTGGTCGAGCACCGAGATGTATTTCTCCAGCGTGATGGAACCATCCTTGCTATATGGCGACCTTGTGGTCTTGAGCACAGTGAGCACATCGGGCTTCTTGGCCCTGTCTACGGCCGCTTTCAGTGTTTGCCACTGTTTGCTGCCTGTGAGATGGAGCGAGTCGGTCTTGGCATCGAAGGTATCGAAGTCGTACTCATTAAGGGCATCGAAGATACCAGCGAGGGCACCGTCGAAGAGCGAGTCGGCCTCGGCCTTCACCCATTTATCCGTCTTGTCGATATAGCCCACCAGCTCGGCTTGCCTCAAGGAGTCGGCACGCTGTTTCTCGGCCTTTATCCTCATAGCGGTTTCTTCCTCGGCTTTCTTGTTCATGGCACGTTCCTTCATCCACTGACCGGCCATCCAACCGAAGAGGACTCCTAACACAAGTCCTATACCCAGTGCATAGAAGAATTTCTTTGAGATTTTGGGTTTGGAGGCTTTATTGGTCGTACGGCCACCCCGTGGCGCTCCTGCCACCTTGCTCACAACACCCTTCTTCTGCACGTCGGTCTTGTCGCGTTCCAAAGTCACCTGCTGCCCTCTCCTGCTGTTTACCCTATACCCAGGCAAGGGCGACCTATCGGCATCGAGTTCGGGCCAGTCGAGGTCGAATTTCACGCGTGTGTTCCTAGGAGTGCCGTTTACCGAGTAGCTCATCCTCTTCAATGCCTTTTGCAGGACAATGGTCACTTTCTTGTCTTTAGTGAGGTCCACCACCTCGTCTTTGTCCTGATAGCCGTCGCACTTCACGATAATATGGGCCTGGGTGAGTTCGCTCTCTGGCAAGACGCGGCAATCCTTTCCCGCTATCCTCACCATTTCGGAACCTCTTACCGACACATCCTTTTTGCCATTGACGACGGGGTTGCCTTCCTCGTCAACCAGGTTCACGGTCACGCCACTGATGATACGTCGCCAGCGGATGTCGGCGGGCAATGTGGCCTCGCAGCGGCTCTTCTGCACCAAGAAGTCAAAGGCGAAAGGTGCGCAGTTGTCCTTGCGCAGTTCCAGGGACAGGCGGTCGCCTACCCTGCTGAGCACGGGTTTCTCGAAGGCCCTGTCGGTGCCCCGATGATAGATTTTCCCATTATTGGCCAGGGTTTTCTTCTTGGGTGGTGCCACAAGGGCAGGGATGCCCAAAAGATGGTTGGTGAGGTCGGCCATCTTCTCTGTGCGGGCCAATGAGGCCTGGGTCCTGTCGAGCAGGAACACCCCCTCGTATTGCGTATACTCGGGTTGCAGCAAGGCTGGTCCGAGCAGGTCGGCTGCGGTATGTTTCTCTCCCGTTCCATATATGCGGAAAGCATAGTTGTTATCGTTTCTGGGCACGTTCCACTCAAAATCGAGCTCTTGGTAATCCCGGCTGAACCATCCACTCAGTTCAGCGGTGTCGCCTCCCTTGGCCAACACATCGGCGGCAGCGTCGACGATGGTGGGCAGGTCGGCCAAAGCAGCTATCAGCGCCTTCCGGGGCACGAAGATGGCGAGCGCGCGATAGTCGCCCACCCTGGAGAAGAGGGGCTTGATGACATACACCATGCATCCGCCTTGCCGTAGCGCTATCATCCTCAGGATGCCGTTGAAGTCGACGGGGAGCGAGAGCATGCCTCCCGTCCTGACATCGAATATCCGACCGTTGTCGGTACCATTATCGAACACCAGTTCATGGTCCTCGCCATTCTTGATCAGTTGCGAATATAAACTTAGTCTCATGGTCTTGATATGTTGTTTTTATTATTTTCTTCTGAGGATTCTATCCCAAAGACTTTTCTTCTTCTGCGCTGCAAGCAGGATTTTGGTCACCACCTCGCTGGCTTGGTCGGTGTTCATCCGGCAGAAGTTCTTGAAGCACACGTCGCCGATGTCGAACATGAACGGCGGGGGCAGCTTCCCTCCATTGATTTTGTAATCGCGGCAGCATCTGTCGAGCAGTCCCATGAAGTTGGAGTAGTTGTGGTGGATGAAATCCTCGATATGGTTCATCTCATACTCCCCTTCCTTCAGGTTATGGGCCACCTTGTCGGTCTTGGTCACCAACACATAGATGCCGTCGGTGTGGTTCTCCAGCACCCCGTTGTTCTTCAAGTAGGTAAGACCCGTGGTGAGGTATTGGTCTTGCAGCGTGCCTTTGTAGGCCTTGCGCTCTGCACCGTACTCGATGATGAAGATATGTATCTTGCGATTCTCAGAAGGGTTGTTGACAAGGATTTTGTTGAGCGAGCCCAGGGCATCCTGGTGGCGCTCGTCGTATTTGTCGTAACTGCCGGCGGGCAACCATTGCAGGTAGCAGAAAAGCTCGCCTGCCATATCGATAAGTGTCACTGGGTGCACCTCGTTTTTCAAGTCCTCGAGTTGGAGTCCGATGGCGAAATTGGTCTTCACGGGTGTACGTCCTGGCAGCACGCAGAAGTCGCCGTTGTTGGTGAAGATGCTCTCGAGTTTCGACTCATAGCCGAAGTCGTGCGCATTGTTGGTCACGGGCTCCACGCTGAGCACGACATTCCGGTTGGTCTTCGCCGCGCACAGGATGCTGCCCAGGGCACAGGTCTTTCCCGAGGAGGGAATACCCCAGAGATATACCTCGAGCGAACCTTCGTCGATATGGTCGATAGAGCCTTCTACATCGATCATCTCGGTGATGGGCGTACCGAGCATATCGACGAATCCGCGGTCGATGCCGCAGTCGTTCTCCAATTCGCTCTCACTGATAATCTTGTTGCTCACGAGATAGTTCACCGTTGCCGCATCGAGCAGGTTGTGGTCGTCGGCAATAAGCGCCTTCAGCTCATCGTGCGAGAGGTCGCCTTTGTCGATGGCCTCGGCAATGTAGATGGCAGGATTGTCTTGCAGGTCGATCTCCCTGCAAAACCGTCTCATGTTTTCCGTGAATTCTGTTTTTGGCATGTTATTTTGTTTTATTATATGCGATAGGTGGAATAATGCGTCAGTTGTCGAAGATTTGGGTGAGTTTTCTCACGAGGGGGTTCTTGCTGAATCCCTTCGACTCTCCCAATATGATTTCCCTAGCCACCACCTTGGCCGTGTCGGTGTTGAGGCGGCAGAAGTTCTGGAAGCACACGTCGCCGATGTCGAAGGGGAACACGGGAGGCAGACTGCCGCCACAGATCTCAAACTCACGGCAGTATCGACGCAACAGTCCGATGAAGTTGGGATAGTTGCCCTCGACGAATCTCGTCACATGCTCTTCCGGGGTCTCACCAGGCGCCAACGCCTGGTGCATCTTGTCGGTCTTGGTCACCAGCACATACACCCCATCGGTATGGTTCTGCAGCACCCCACAGTTCTTCAGGTAGGTAAGACCGGTGGTGAGATACTTGTCCTGCAGTGTGTCTTTGTATTTCTTTCCCTCACGGCCATACTCCACCACGAAGAGGTGTATCTTACGGTTCTCGGTGGGGTTGTCGACCAATATCCGGAGGAAGGTCTCGAGCGCCTTGCGGTGGTCCTCATAGTCACCCACCTTCCCCACAGCCATCCAATGGAGGTAGCAGAAGAGCTCGCCGGCCATATCGATGAGGGTGACGGGATGCACACGCCCGTTGCTGTCCTCCAACTCCAGTCCGATGGCGAAATTGGTCTTCGTGGGCGTTCGGCCTGGCAACTTGCAAACGGCATGATTGACGGGAAACACTTGCTCGAGCTGGGTCATATATCCATAACCCTGCGAGGTGGACTGAGGCACCATACGTGTGACCACGTCCTTGTCGGTGCGGAGCGAGCACAGGAGAGCGCCCAACGCACAGGTCTTGCCCGACGAGGGGATTCCCCAGAGATATATCTCGGTATTCCCGCCGTCGATAAGGCCAATATTTCCTCCGGCATCGTCCATCGACGTGAGCATCGAACCGAGCATCCCCACGAAACCAGGATCCACATGGCAGTCGGCCACCAACTCTTCCTTGGTGAGCACACCACTCCTTACCAGGGAGTGCACCACTCCGGCATCCACCAGATTATGGTCGTCGCGCAACAAGGTTTTCAAGTCGGCCACACTGATGTGTCGCTCATCGAGCAGACGCTGGATGAGGGGCAGTGCGTCGGCCTCCTGGTCCAAAGCCCTGCACAGGGCTTTCATCTCTATGGTATAGTTGTCTTTGGTCATAGGGTTGCGGTCTATGGGTTGGGTTGGGTGGCTGTTCCCTGTGGATTCGTCGTATTTGCAGGCGTCGTCATCGGTTGGCGGCGCACCACCACGCTCCAGTCGGGTTGGGGTCCTTTTTTCTTTCCTCTGAAGCGCTCCCACGATTTGGAATGTCGTGACTGGAGCCAATAGGGGAAGAACATCATGGCCATTGCTGCCAAAAGCAGGAGAATGGCAAAGAAGGGCGGTGCCGACCGTTTGGCACATGCTTTGGTGAGACGATTGAGTTTCTCCATGGCCATTGCGGCATGAGCACTCTCGAAACCAGTGGTGTCGGCCTTCTCCTCATTGTAGAGGTGCTGTCTCATGTCCTGGTCCATGGTCTTCTGCCATGAGTCAATGGCACCGGCGGTGAGGTTGGCGTTGCCCAAGAGGAACACGTTCCATGTCGAGGCACCAGCCTGTGCCTTCTCCACCCATCGTTGGGCATCATGGCGCAGGCTGTCGTGGGCAGCGGGTTTCAGCAGAGTGGTCATCGCCTTCAGCATATTGTCGCGCATCACGCCCAATCCGTTTTCAGTCATCCCTTCGTTGTGTTTGCCGAATCCATATTTGGAGTAGTTTTTCGACTGGGTGTTCTTCACGCTCCTCAGTCGTTTCCGGTAGTCGGCAATCCGCTTGTCGGCAATGCTGTCGTACTCATCAAACATCGGCATGATTTCGGCCAGGGCCTCATCAAACTGTCGTGTGACCTGCCGGTTGCGGGCTGCCACGGAGAAGAAGTGGAGAAAGGGAACGGCAGGAGCCAACAGCACGATGGCCAGTGCCACTACAGCGATCCTCTCCTTGGAGATGCTGCTTGCAAACTTGCTTTCGGTTCCCTTCATTTGCTGGGCCATGAAGCACAGCAGCACCCAGGCCATGCCGATGGCCAAGGCCGCCAAAGCCGACAGTTCCAGACGGCCATGGGTGAGATATACCAGTCCCATGAACGATATGTAGGCCACGAAGATGGCCGCCACCACAGCGACAATCTGTCCGAGCGCGGTCTTTTTTACCTTATGGTTGATGCTATTCATTGTTCTTTTTTCAAGTTTCGCATTCGCTCTCCTACAGATAAGGCTTGGCGAGTTGGTAGAACCGCCTGAGCCGGTCGGCATTCTGCGAGAAGAAGTTGCGGGCGTCTGACGACTGGATGCCGTTGCCCTTTTCATTCTTGTTGGCCATCACACGGGTCACCCTCACCACGCACATCAGTCCACGTCCACCCTTGCCTTGCAGCACTTGCTGGTAGGCGCTCTCGGGCATCAGGGCCATACAGTAGATGCCCACGTCGAGTTTGGAAAGTCTTCCGTCGATACGTTTCTGCTCCATTCGGGTATAGTTGTCGGGTGTGCCGGTCTTGGAGAAGAGCAGCAGCTTGTCGGTAATCTTCTGTGTACTGTTTAGGTCGTCTACAACCCGTTGCATGGGTGTGAGCAGTCGGGGCGACTCGTGCTGCGCAGCGAGCAGGGCCTTCAGCACGGCGTTCCAGGAGTTGTTGGTTGCGGTGTCGGTCACCAGACTGGCGGCCATGGCTGGGTGACGTGGGGTCACGAGCGAGGCCTCCACCTTTCGTTTGGTAAGCATCCTTGTCCAGGCCTCGGCCAGTTTCAGGCAGTTCCACTCATTGGTTCCCTGTCCGAGCACCCATGGCACGAGTTCGCGCTTCATCGTGGCCCCCTGACGGGTAAGGTTGTCGAAATAGAGCAGTGTGGGGTCAGGGGTGATGTTGTCGAGCCCGAAGTGCTCCACCTTGTCGAGTCCAAGATTGTTCCATGTATAATAGGCCATCTGCAGACTGTCGTGCTCGTTGTATGCCTTCATGTCGGGCAAGGTATAGAGATAATCGAGTTTTCGTATGAAGGGTGCGTTGGCCCACGTGAAATTGTCGTTGTTGCCCACATACACCTCCTTGCCCTTGAATGAGAACGGACTGCCTGTCTTGCTGCCGTAGTTGAGTGCCTTGGCCACCAAGGCCACGGGGTAAACATCGTCGGAGGCGGCGAGGAAACGGGTCATCGACGAGCATCCAGACCAGAAGCCGCTCGAGGTGGCGTCATTGGCCCATGCCGTGGTGGTGTGTCCGAGGAACATGGCTTTCTGTCCATCCAACCGATAGTCGGAAGCACCCGTTGAGAGTGTCGCCAGACTAGGTTTGGTGAGTACGGCGGCCAGTGCCACAAGGGGTTTGAACGACGATCCCACATACCTGCGCATGAGAGCTGGGTTCTTGCGCCCTATTGCCAGGTCATAGTCCAGATTCTTGTCGGCCGATCGGTAGTAAGGAGCGGCCACCACACATCCTGTGGCCATATCCATGACGGTGAACGAGAGTTCCCACTGGTCCTTGGCATTGAAACGGCTCTTCAGTTGGTTGGCGTAGTTCTCCAACTCCTTCTCCATCATCATCGAGAGCATAGGGTCGATGCTCAGCCTCACGGTGTCGCGGTATACCGAGTTGCGCAGCGTGGTGGAGAGTCCGCTCAGCAACTGTTGCGAGAACCTATCGGTGAGCGAGGGGTCGATGTTGTAGCGGGCCTTCCCGGCATTGGAGTGGATGAGTGACGAAAGGGTGAGCATGGGGTTCTGTCTGGTAACCATCAGTTCGGCCATCTTTCCTCCATCCGAGATACGGGTCACCATCAGTTTCACATTGCCTTTCAGGTTGTATACCACGCCGTCCATAGCCGACGAAGAGGATTTCTGCTTGGGCATGGCACCCTGCTCGTCGTATGCCGTCACATGACATCCCGTGGTCTTCAGCCGAAGTTGCTCTCCTTCCACATAGTCGAGATAGAGGGCAGCCTGCGACTCTTCGAACTTCACGCACATCGTGGTGTTGCCGGCCTCATAGTCTTGGTAGAGGCGCATGTAGTCGGTGGTCTTGCTGTTGTCGCGACGCAGCGAGTGGTTCTTGCTATCGGCCTTCACCACTACCTCATGGCCGCCATCAGTGGCGAGATGACCTTTCCCCGACATCCGCAACGGCATCACCGACTTGCCCCATACCACGAAACAATGGTTCGACATGGGGAAGAGCGCATTGTCGGCACAGGTCACCGTACCCACCCAAGGGTCTTTCACCAAGGCCAACTTGAACATGCCCGCCACCACCTCGATGCTCCGTATGCTGAGCGTGTCGGAGTCAGCGAAACGGATACGGAACATCCTGTCGCTCAATGAGGCGCGCTGTTTCTCCAGCAACGAGGGGATATCGCTGTTGTAATAGAACCGCTTGTCGTCCTCGTCGGTGATTTTCTCGGGCCGTATGCCCACCAGGCGCAGGTCGGCGGCCCGTGCCCCATCGATGTCGCTCTCGCCGTAGGGCAGTGCAAACACCAGAGCGGGATAGCGTTTCATCAGGTCTTCCAACGACTTGGGATTGGAGAGCTCTTTCGGACAGTCCTTGCCCTGATCGACCAAGTGCTGGAGCAAGAGGTTGGATTTCCTCACGAAGCCCTTGTCGCTGGCGGGCACAAAGATATCCGAGGCGGCCGAACTGCCAATCTCCGTACATCGCTTGCACAACGTGAAGACGGCCACGATGGCCACCAAAGTCACCACAAGCCATTTCACCAACTTCCCATAGCGGTCCCACCAACGGCGGTCGAGCCGGGGAGCAGCAGGAGCAGCAGATGCGCCAGTGCTGGCTGGTTTTCTAGGTGGTGTTACAGGTCGCACGGGGGCAGCAGGGGCAACGGGTTTTTCCGGTTCTATGATTTCTGGCTTTACCGTAACTTCTGGCTCTATGGGTTCTTTCGGCTCAACAGTTTCTGCTGGCGCTATAGATATTCCAGACTCTACTTGTTTTTCCCTTTCCACCGGTTCTGCCGGTTCTGCCGGTTTTTCCTGGAATGACTTTCTTCGCCAGTCTTCGACGATGGTGCTGGCGAGTTGGGGCCTCCATCCACTCAGGTCGTCGTGGTGGGCGATGATGCGCAGATAGGGTGCAAGAACCCGGCTTGCCGCACACTTGCCCGAGACATCATAGCCCAGTGTGGCCTGACGTCGGAGGTCGTCGGGCAAGGCATCGATGGCGTGCAGGATGGTAAGGAGTTGGCGCTTGTCGTCGCCCAACTGTATCATGAGCTTTTTGTTTTGCCTGATACACTGTCGGATGGTGCGCGAGAGCCTGTTCTCCTCGTCGGTAAGAGGTGCCGGAGTGTAATCGGGCACCATCAGGCGATTGTCCACCTGCAGGTTGGCTTCCTCTTGGTGGTTTTCTCCATCTTCAGCCATCAACGGAGGCATGGCCATGACCAGTGGGGTGAGCAACCTCCCGATACGGGCATGTTCCTCGTCATCGATTTCGTAGACCGAACGGGTGGTATAGGCGCGCGACGAACCGAAACGGATGGCAGCCCCCCTGGCAAAGGCAAGGGTGAGCAGCCCATTCTCTGGATGCACAAAAGCATAGAGGGCGGTAGTTTCGTCCTCTGCGCCCCTGTTGAGCCATGAGCAGATTACGTCGGCCTGCGGACTTACCCCAGGGGTATAGGCGAGCACGGTATCGCCAGGGGTGCTGGCGAGCGACCCCATCACCTTGCGTTCCACATGGAGCGAAAGAGCTCCGTTGCCATGGTCGTTAGACGGTTCGGAATATTGTGGGTTGGCCATTTTCAGATTTCTGTTCCGTAGAGATAATTCAATATTTTGCCCGCATGGTTGTACACATCCTTGATATCGTAGATGCCATGCATGAAGAGGATATTGGTAGTGAGCTGCAACGCGCCGAAATGCGCCCTGAGGTTATATTGCCGTGCATTGCCCACAAACGAGGTGGAGTCGCCTTTCAGGTGTGAGCAGAAGTTGAACCTGTTGTCGATGGGAGTGGCCGAGAAGTAGACCCTTCTGGGCAGACCGCAGAGCATGTCGCAGGTGGCGGAGTCGGAGGCACAACTCTTCTCGATGCGGCTGTCGGCCAGGAGAAAGGCCTCGATATGACTCTCCACATACTCGTCGAGGAGGGCTCCTCCTGGCACGGTGTACTTGCCGGTGTCGTTGAAGACCGTCGACAGCACCTCAGGCCAGTCAAGTTGCTGCTGTTGGTCGAAGAGGGTGTCGAGCAACTGCAGGGTCATCTCCTCGCCTTGCTCAGAGGCGTGCAACCGGCCCCCGGCACGTGAAGCCACTTCTGCCAACCGTTCATCCATCGTGAGCCATTGGGGCAGACCCGCATAATCGGTGGGAGGCTGATAGGTGCCCGGGGCATTCTGGCGCAACAGACCATGGGCACAAGCCTGCCTGAAGAGCAACGTGAAATGGCTGTACACCAAGTTGGCATCGGCACCAGAGAGTTCGTACACTTCCTTGAAGCCTTTCTGGGCCATCACGCCGTCGATGCCCTTGAACACCAAGTACCAGTTCTTGCGGCTCAGGTCGCTGTATCCCGTGAGGGTGGCGAGCGCACCCATCATGCTGGAGAAGGAGTTGGCATCGGTCACATTGTCGCCTGCCGACAGCGGCAGACAACACTGGTCGCACACCACGATATCAGTCGACTTGAACGTGAAGTAGTGGAAATAGAAATGGTTTTTCAACGACTGTCTGAACAGGTCGCGGCCTGGCTGTGGCAACGACTTGTCGACCTCGAGCAACATCCATGCGTCGCCGATGGCATTGAGTGCCGAGTCGGTATCGAACTCCAAAAAACGGTCGAAGAGTTGCTCGCCCGTGAGGCTGTGACTACGCCGGCAAGCCTTGTAACCATGTCGCACATAGTAGGCGATGCGGTTGGAGGTAGGCACATAACTCTCCATCGAATCCGACATCGAAGAGCCTTCTTTCTGGCGAATGGTGTTGCTCCATCCGCGCTCGGTCTTGCCCACCATCTCCACGATACGCACCATCTTGCCACTCTCACGGTTCTTGTATTCGGTATAGGCGAAAATCTTGTTCTTGCATGCCATCATCGACCGCATCACGGCCGTGAACATATTGATTGACTCCTCGGTCATCACCTCTCCGGGAACGTCGATGAACTCCACCTTCACCACTTTGCCAAACTGGCTCTTGAAGTGCGACACATAATGGTTCTCCTGACGGCAGGCATAGACGGGTGTCTTCTCCACGCCATTACCCACCCTCACGATATCCTTCGTCTGTCGGTGCAGAGTCTGGTCACGGTAGATGTCGACCACCTCGAGACCTAGTTTCTCAAGCGAGCCCACGATGTCTTGCAGCAGGTAGGTTTTACCTACCCCCACAGAACCCACGACGGCCAACCTGACGCGAGCCTCCACGCGGCGGTCGAAACGCCATTGCCGGAATATGCGGTAAAGTGTTGTGAAATAGCCAAACATGATCGATATTGTAATAGTTTTATGTTGTCAACGTGTATACTTGGTGTCGGACTGAGTGAGGCAGGTGGCTGTCATGAACGCCAGGAGCATCGTGCTCTCGAGCGCCTCGCCCACCGAGTCGATGCCAAAGCCCAGGTTCAGACGACCGGTAAAGGGGAAGTGGCCGGTGTAGGAGCAATAGAGGTAGACCGACGTGCCCACCCACATCATCATGGCCAGCAGACGCCACACCATGCGCACGTCGAGGGGCACACTGCCTCGCTGGGTGCTGCGGGGGATGCTATAGAGTATCACTGCTGCCGCCAGCAGGGCAAGCAGACCGAAATAGACGAGATAGGCGCCCAGACCATAGGTGCCCAGGAAGGCCGCCTGCAACGACACGTCGTTGAGCACCACGGGCGACTGCCCTGTCGACACCGAAGGATGGAGGATATGGTGCTCGGGCGACAAGGGGTCGGCACCCGAGGTGTTGTACATATAGTGCATCATCACCGTCATAAACTCGGTGTCGCTCACGGCATAGCGGTAGCCTGAGTCGCGGTATTTCTCAAACTGCGAGAACATATGGAAGCGGCGTGTAGAGCGGCTGTAGTCCACCTCATCGGCATCGGTGCAAGCCGAGACGATGTTGGGGGCAAGGATAGCCAGGGCAAGCACACCCACCACGGCTCCCGTCACCCATCGGCGCTCCTTGGTGTTGGCCTTGTAGTCGCCCACATTCGGACTCCCACTCTGGTATTTGTAGGTGATGAGGTAGAAGGCCATCGTGAGCACCACGATGCCCAGGTAGTTGGTGAAATAGCCTTTGTCGGCCGTAGGCATGATGAAGGCCGATATGAGGAACATGAGCGAGAGCAGCAACATCTTGGCAAAGGCCCATAGACGTCCCTTGGAGAAGTCGACCTGCATCAGCGACCAACTGAGTCCGAGCACCACCAGGAGGGTGATGAAGACGGTGGAGAAATTGCCGGGCAGCACCGACACCGCAGCCACCATCACGCAGAGCAGCACCACGAGGATGGCCTTGGGCAGGTTCACATACTGGCTCACCTTTTGCAGCCAGGTCCATTTTCCGGTAAGCCAGTCGCTCTGGCGCTGTGCCCATGCCATCGGACGCACACGCAGTCGTGGGCGCCACAGGTTTCTCACCACAAGGGTAGCGATGGCCAACAAGTTGAAGAGCAGCAGCGTGTAGGGCACACTTCGGTGCAGGTCGTTCACCCCACTCAGTTCCGACCAATGCAGCACATTGGCCGAGAACACCTCGCCAGGGAGATATGATGCCAGCACCTCGCGGCTGAATTGTTGGTCGAGGCCCCTCAATGTCAGCACGCTGACCGCCACCAGCACGATGGCGATGGCCACGGCGGCCCATCGCTGCCACTGGCTCTTGCGCACATGGGCCAGATGCTTCGGGGTGGTGAGGAAGTCGTGGTTGAAGATGAGCGAGAGGCTGAAGAGCAGGGTGAGCATGAGCATCACCGACGGCACGATCATGCCTGTGAGTTTCTCGAAATAAGGATAGGTCCAGGAGAGTTTGAGGGCTATCATCACCTTTCCCACGCCATAGGCGAAGGCGATGGCAGACACCATGCGGAATCCCCATGGCAGGCGGTCGGCCCACTCGCTCTTGCCCACGATGTTCACACGCTGCACGTTCACCAACCATGGATAGGCCATGAAGATGACCAGAAACACCAGCAGTGGGAGCCATAGGTAGGAAAGGACAAAGGCCATATTGATGACACCGGTCTGGAGCACCACTTTGGCCAGGCCACCATCCACCTCATAGCGGTGGAGTGTGGGCAACGGGGCGAGGCTGCCGCCCAGGGTCCTGTCCTCTACCATGATGCTGTCTTTCTTCACGCTCACATGGGCCACCTCCTGGCGCACAAGGGTGGAGAAAGCGGGGATATAGAGACTGCGGGCGAGGGGCATCGACCCGTCGCTCTGCTGCAGCGTGAGCAGACTGGAGTTATGCCCTGCCATGGCGGCCAGGGTGTCGCAGTCCTCGGTATAGGTGAGGGGCTTGGGAAAACGCACCGCGGTAGTGCCGCCCTGAGCCAGCAGCATCACATGACCTGCACCCCACGCAGTGGTGAGCAACACTGGCTTGGCCATATAACTCACGCCGTCAATGTCAAAGAAACTGCCGTCGCCATCCTCCTCGAAACAGTACTCGGCCATTCTGAAAAACTGTATCTTGCAGTGCCCGCTCACCTGTCCGTTGGTGGCGTAACCCACCTGCTGTCCATCGCCCATAAGCGTGGTGGAACGGTCGAGTATCACCAGTTGCCATGGTCCGTAACCCCAATGTTTCTTCTCACGGAAGAGGAAGGAGCGGAGAGTGCGGTTGTCGATAAAGCCTTTCCCGGGTTGCTCTTTCTCAAGCAGGTTGCGCAACAGCACATATTGCGAGTCGTGGTGCCCCATCAGCCCTTTGATCTTGGACACGGGAAGGCTCACCTTGCCGTCATTGGCCATCACCTCGATGGTCTGGCCATCATGCAGGTCGTGGCGGTTGGGATTGCTGTTGTTCACCCTGAAATAGCAGAGCGAGTCGCTGCGCAGGCATTCGTCGCTCACCTGCCATGTGAAGGTATCGCCCTCACGGCTCACGCGGAGGAAATGCCGTGGCACTTTGTCGAAACACACGCCCGACTCACGACCCACCGTCAACTCGGTGGCGGCAGGCAGGTCGAAACCCTCGAACGAGACGACAAGCCGGCGATGAACGCGCGAGAGCATCAGCAGGCACACTGCCACGAGGCAGAGCGTAAGGCCGACAACGATGCGATAGTTCTTATTCATTCTATTTTCGGTTGGTACGAATCTGTGCCAGCCAGAAGACGGCACGGTACAAGGATATGGTGGGCAAATTTATATATAATAATACACACGCGCTCTCAAATCTATCACATTTTTCGTTTTTTTTTCAAGAATTAACCCTTGATTCAAGTTTCGCATTCGCTCAATTTCTTGGAGTTCAGGAGTTCAGGAGTTGCAGGAGTTCAGACAATAGTCCGAATCCACCTAGCTAGACTCAATGGTTGTTTGCTGTGGTAATGCCTGAACTCCTGAACTTCTGTAACTCCTGAACTCCTCTCAACTTGCTAAAGTTGAGCTATTTACCTAATTCCCGGCACGATACTCGGCAGGCGTCAGACCGGTGATGCGACGGAAAAATTTCGCAAAGAAAGAGGGCGAGGGAAAATGGAGTTCGTCGGCCATCACGCTCATCGGCTTGTCGGAGTGGCGCAGCATCACCTTGGCCTCAGTCACGATGGCCCGGTCAATCCACTCCTTGGCCGTGGCGCCACTCACCTCGCGCACCACACTGCCCAGATAGCGCTGGGTGAGACACATGCGGTCGGCATAATAGGCCAACTTGTGCTCCTGCCGAGCATGGCCGTTCACCAACTGGATGAAGCGGTTGAAGATATCGGTGCCGTGTGTCGTTCCCTCTTGTTGCTCCATGTCCTGACTATGGAAATCATTATACAACTGCATCAGCGCTGCTGCCAGCGCATTGAACGCAGGCCGGCAAAAAGGTTGTGTATGCACGGTGAGCCATAGGCACTCGATGATCTGGCGGACGAGCGACAGTTGCTGTTCGCCCGGCACAATGCGGCAATCGCGCACACTCCCATTGAAAAGGGTTGGCACACGCCCTACGGAGAAAGGCAAGTCGCGAAACAATGCCAGTCCGATGACATGTACGTCGGGCGTAATGCTGATGGGTTCAACGATGGTTCCCGGACCGATAAAGACCATCGTTCCCGCCTTGATGCGATGCTCGATGAGGTTCATTCGCACATGCAACTCACCTTGCAGCACCACTCCCATGCGGTAGTCGTTGACCAGAAGTGGTGTATGCCGGCCAAGGAAGAAATGAAACAAATGTGTTCCCGGTCCGTGAAGCACCGCAAACTCATTGTTGAAGAAGAATCCCTCTTGCTGCACATCACTCTTGCTCACGGCATCATGGATCAGGGCCACATCAAACCTTTGAGGACGTTTGTTTTCCATATCTCACAGTTTTCCGACAAATTTATAAAATAAATGGTCATTTCGTACACTTCAAACATTCAAATCGTACAAAAAGCACATTATCCGCTCCTTTTTGATACCTATAGAGCGAAAAATATGTCCTAATTTTGCCCTCAGAAACCAAACCTCCCAAATATGAGACAAATCTTGATTGCATTGACGATGCTGCCACTTGGCCTCACCGCACAGACCATCGAAGAGTGCCAGCAAGCCGCCGAGCGCAACTACCCACTCATCAAGCAATACGACCTCATCGGCAAGACCACCCAACTCACCATCGACAACATCCAGAAAGGATGGCTGCCACAGGTGTCGGCCTCGGCACAGGCCACCTTGCAGAGCGATGTCGCAGCATGGCCCGCAGAGATGGAGAACATGATGAGGCAGATGGGCTTGGAACTTGAAGGACTGAAAAAAGACCAGTATCGCGTGGGGATCGATATCCAGCAGACCCTGTATGATGGTGGTGCCATCAGCAGCCAGAAAGAAATCGCCCGTCTGCAAGGCGACGTGGAGGCCGCACAGAACGAAGTGACCCTCTATGGTGTGCGCCAGCGCGTGAACGACCTGTTTTTCGGACTGCTGCTCATCGACGACCAGATACAGTTGAACCGCAATTTGCAGGAGGTGCTCCGTGCCAACGAAGAGAAGCTGGCCTCGATGTTCAAGCACGGCACCGCAGCCGAGAGCGACTACCTGGCCGTGAAAGCCGAGCGCCTCTCGGCCGAGCAAAACGGCATCAGCCTCTCGGCACAGCATGCCACGATGGCCCAACTGCTCAGTCTTTTCTGTGGCATCGAGGTGGACAAACCCGCTCGGCCCACCTATACCGAAGTCATCGGCACCACGTCCGCCGGAACAAGGCCCGAACTCAAGGCCATCGATGCCCAACTGCGGTTGGCCGATGCCCGTGAGAAAGCCCTCGACGCCGCCCTCATGCCCCGCCTCAGCGTGTTTGCCTCGGGCTTTTACGGCTATCCCGGTTACAATATGTTCGACGACATGATGCACCGCCGCTTCTCGCTCAATGGAATGGTGGGCATGCGGCTGCAGTGGAACATCGGTGCCCTATACACCCGCAAAAACGACAAGCAGCGTATCGCCATGCAACGCGACAGCTATCAGGTGCAGCGCGAGGTATTCCTCTTCAACAACAACCTGCAGGAGCAACAACAGTCGAAGGAGATGGCAAGATACCAGCAACTGATGTCGGGCGATGACGAGATCATAGCCTTGCGCGCGAAGGTGCGCACTGCAGCCGAGTCGAAACTCACCCACGGCATCATCGCCACCAACGACCTCATCAAGGAGATCAATAACGAGAACAATGCCCGTGTGCAGAAATCCATCCACGAGATAGAAATGCTGAAACAGGCCTACGACCTGAAAATCACAACCAACCAATAGAAGCCCAACAATATGAAAAAGACCCTACTGATAGCAAGCCTGGCCATCATCGTAGCCGCTTGCAGCAAGAAAGAGAAAGAATATGATGCCACCGGCACCTTCGAGGCCACCGAGGTGACCATCTCGGCAGAGGCCAACGGCCAACTCACCCTGCTCTCGGCCGACGAGGGACAGGAGGTGGCACGTGGCACGGTGATGGGCTACGTGGACAAGAAACAGCTCGAACTGAAGAAACAACAACTCGAGGCCTCGCTGCGCCAACTCGACGCCAGCCGCAAGCAGTTGGCTGCTACCCGCTCGTCGAACGACAGCCGCCAGCTCGACCTCGAGAAGCAACTGGCCTCCATCCGCCAGCAAATCGCCAACGCCCAGCGCGAGCGTCAACGCTTCAGCGAACTCTACAAAGACGGTGCCGTGGCAAGAAAACAAGTAGACGACATCGTCTACCAGATCAGCGTGCTCGAGAAACAACTCACTGCCACCGAGGACCAGATACGCAGCAACAATGCCGCCTTCGACGACCAGAACCGCGGCATCAGCGCACAGATTGAGGGCGTGAGCCGGCAAGCCGACGGCATAGAGGCACAAATCGCACAAATCGACGACCAGATTGCCAAGGCCGACATCGTCTCGCCCATTATGGGAACCATCCTTGAGAAATACGTGGAGAGCGGCGAACTGGTGACCGTAGGCAAGCCCTTGCTGAAACTGGCCGACACCCAGAATATGTTCATCCGCGCCTACGTCACATCGGCCCAGTTGCAGCAAGTCAAGGTAGGACAGAAGGTAAAGGTCTTCGCCGACTATGGCGACAACCAGAAGCACACCTACGACGGCACCGTGACCTGGATCAGCAACCGCTCGGAGTTCACGCCAAAGACCATCCTCACCGACGACGAGCGTGCCGACCTGGTGTATGCCATGAAGGTGGCCCTGAAGAACGATGGGTTTGTGAAGATTGGTATGTACGGAGAGGTGAAGTTCTGAAGACGCCAGCACCCTCTTAATTATTCGACAGCACTTATGATCGATATTGTCAATGCTATTGAGGTCAGCCACATCACCAAGTCGTACGGCAAGGTGAAAGCCCTCGACGATGTGTCGTTCACCGTCGGGAAAGGCGAGGTGTTCGGGCTCATCGGTCCCGATGGGGCAGGCAAGACATCGATGTTCCGCATCCTGTGCACACTGCTCTTGCCCGAGAATGGCACCGCCACCGTCGACGGCTACGACGTGGTGCGGCAGATGACCGACATCCGCCGGCGGGTGGGCTATATGCCCGGCAAGTTCTCGCTCTATCAAGACCTCACGGTGAGCGAGAACCTCGAGTTCTTCGCCACCCTCTTCGGCACCACCGTCGACGAGGGCTACGACAGCATCAAGGCCATCTACTCGCAGATAGAACGTTTCAAGGACCGCAAGGCCGGGGCCCTCTCTGGCGGCATGAAACAGAAACTGGCCCTCTCGTGCGCACTTGTGCACCAACCCTCGGTCCTCTTCCTCGACGAGCCCACCACCGGAGTCGACCCCGTGAGCCGGAAGGAGTTCTGGGAGATGCTCTCCATGCTCAAGGAGCGCGACATCACCATCGTGGCCTCCACCCCCTATCTCGACGAGGTGCGCCGTTGCGAGCGTGTGGCCTTCCTCGACCATGGACAGCTGCGCGGCATCGACAAGCCCGAGGTGATTCTCGACCGTTTCGCCGACATCTTCAACCCTCCGGGCATCGACCATAGCAAGACCACCGAAACCGCAGAGGAGAACGTCATCGAGGTGGAACACCTGGTGAAAGCCTTCGGCAGTTTCCATGCTGTAGACGACATTTCGTTCACCGTGAAACGGGGAGAGATTTTCGGCTTCCTCGGTGCCAATGGTGCCGGAAAGACCACCGCCATGCACATGCTCACCGGACTCAACCAGCCCACAAGTGGCACAGGGCGCGTGGCAGGCTACGACATCCGCACCCAATACGAGGAGGTGAAGAAGCACATCGGCTATATGTCGCAGAAATTCTCTCTCTACGAAGACCTGACCGTGGCCGAGAACATCCGTCTCTTTGCCGGCATATACGGCATGAACGACAACGACATCCGTCGCAAGACCGACGAGTTGCTGCAACAACTGCAGTTTGCCGACCACAAGAACGACCTCGTAGGGTCGCTCCCCCTGGGATGGAAGCAGAAACTCGCCTTCTCGGTTTCCATCTTCCACGAGCCCGCCATTGTCTTCCTCGATGAGCCCACCGGCGGCGTAGACCCTGCCACCCGCCGACAGTTCTGGGAACTCATCTACAAGGCCGCCTCGCGGGGCATCACCGTGTTTGTGACCACCCACTATATGGACGAGGCCGAATATTGCGACCGCATCTCGATTATGGTCGACGGCAAGATCAGCGCCATCGGCACGCCCGACGAACTGAAGAAGCAGTTCGGCCAGCCCGACATGGACCATGTATTCACCTACCTGGCCCGACAAGCCACCCGAAGCAGCGACTAGCCTATGAAACAGTTCATCTCTTTCGTCATCAAGGAAGGCCGTCACATCTTGCGCGACAAGCGCACGATGCTGATTCTCTTCGGCATGCCCGTCGTGCTGATGCTCATCTTCGGCTACGCCATCACCACCGACGTGAAGAACGTGCGCACCATCGTGGTCACCTCATCCACCGACCACCTCACCCAGCAGGCCGTGGAAAGGCTTGCCGCCTCCGAATACTTCACCATCACCGCCGCGGTGGCCACACCCAAGGAAGCCGAACAGCTGATACGCAACCAAAAGGCCGATATGGCCGTCGTTTTCTCAAACGACTTCGCCTCGAAGCGCGGCGACGTGCAACTCATCGTCGACGGAGCCGACCCCAACATGGCACAGCAATGGGCCAACTATGCCACAGGAGTGATGACCAACCTCTCGGGCTCGATGGTCAACGCCAAGATGCTCTACAACCCACAGATGAAATCGGCCTACAACTTCGTGCCCGCCATCATGGGCATGCTGCTCATGCTCGTGTGCGCCATGATGACCTCCATCTCCATCGTGCGCGAGAAGGAGCGTGGCACCATGGAGGTGCTCCTCGTGTCGCCCGTCCGACCACTGATGATCATCATCGCCAAGGCCATCCCCTACCTGGCGCTTGCCTTCGTCATCCTCACCGTCATCCTGCTTATGGGCCACTTTGTGCTTGGCGTGCCACTCCATGGCTCCATCATCTGGATCTACCTCGTGAGCACCATCTACATCATGCTCGCACTCTCACTCGGTCTGCTCATCTCCAACATCGCCACCACCCAACTCATGGCACTCCTCCTCTCGGCTATGGTGCTGCTCGTGCCCATCGTCATGCTGTCGGGCATGCTGTTCCCCATAGAGTCGATGCCACGAATACTGCAATGGATAGCCCTTGTCGTACCGCCCCGCTACTATATCGAGGCCATGCGCAAACTCATGATCATGGGCGTGGGACTGGGCGAGGTGATTCGCGAGACCATCATCCTCACCACCTTCACCGTGGTGCTGCTCGCCGTGGCACTGGCCAAGTTCAACAAACGACTGGAATAACCTATGACACTGAAATACCTCATACAAAAAGAGTTTCTGCAGATACGCCGCAATGCGTTTCTGCCCCGACTCATCGTGGTATTCCCCATCATGATGATGTGCGTGATGCCATGGGTGATGAACATGGAAGTGAAGAACGTGGTGGTAGATGTGGTGGACAACGACCGCACCACGCAATCGCAACAACTCGTGCACAGCATCGAGGCCTCCAACTACTTCATCTTCAACGGGCAGAAGCCCACCTATCAGATGGCTCTCGACGAGATAGAGCGTAGCAAGGCCGATGTGGTGCTCGTCATCCCCCAGCACTACAGCCGCGACCTGACGTTGGGCAAACAGCCACAGGTGCTCATCGCCGCCAATGCCGTGAATGGCACCAAAGGCGCCATGGGAAGCGCCTACCTCACGCAAATCGTCACCGCCAATGCCCTTCCCAATGCCACCGCCATCCAGTCGCGCATCTCCACGCTGTTCCTCTACAACAAGCACCTCAACTACAAGGTGTTCATGATACCAGCCCTTTTTGCCTTAGTGATGATGCTGATGTGCGGCTTCCTGCCCACCCTCAACATTGTAGGAGAGAAGGAGGCGGGCACCATCGAGCAAATCAATGTCACCCCCGTATCCAAGTGGGCGTTCATCCTCGCCAAACTTATCCCCTACTGGATCATCGCCCTCTTCATCATCACCATCTGCCTGCTCCTCTCCTGGCTCATCTACGGCATCACCTGCCAGGGTCCCATCTGGCTTATCTTCTTGCTCGCCATGCCTCTGGCCCTCTTCTGGAGCAGTTTCGGACTCATCATCTCCAATTACTCCGACACTATGCAGCAGGCCATCTTCGTGATGTGGTTCTTCGTTGTGATGATGCTCCTGCTGAGCGGTCTCTTCACCCCCACCCGCTCCATGCCCTCGTTGGCCTATGCCACCACCTACATCAACCCCATGCACTACTTCATCGACGGCATACGCACCGTCTTCGTGCGGGGCGGGTCGTTTCACAGCATCGCACACCAAGTGCTTGCCTTGGTTGGCATCTCATCGGTCATGGGAGTATGGGCCGTGCATAGCTACAAGAAGAACCACTGAGCGCATTCGAGCAGACGGCACGCCACCCTCAAGGCAACGTTTTTTCGATTTTTTGGCACCCTTGCATGGGATTATGGCAAGAAAAAGGTATCTTTGCAATACTTTCATCATTTTGCCTTTCTCATGTCATGAAAAGAAACCTATACCTTACCTGTGCCCTATGGCTCTGCCTTGGCGCCATCCATACCCTCTCGGCACAGAACACCATCAACCTGCAGGGAGAGTGGCGCTTCGCCATCGACCGCACCACCGAAGGCATCATGCCACGGCAATATGCCGAGACCATCACGCTGCCCGGCTCGATGCTCACCAACGGGAAGGGCGACCCCGTGAGCATCAACACCCAATGGGTGGGGTCGCTCTACGACTCCTCCTACTTCCATAACCCCAAGATGGAACCCTACCGGAGACCCGGCAACACGAAATTCCCGTTCTTCCTCACACCTGCCCGCCACTATGTGGGCAATGCCTGGTATCAACGTACCACGGTGATACCCAAGGCATGGCGCCACCGGCGCGTGACGCTCTATCTCGAACGCCCCCATATCGAGACCACCGTCTATGTGAATGGCAAGGAGATAGGACACCAGATGTCGCTCAGCGTGCCCCACCAATACGATATCACCGATGCCGTGAGATTCGGGAAGAAAAACACCATCACCATCAAGGTGTATAATGGTATTGAGAACGTGTGCGTGGGCCAAGACTCACACAGCGTGACCGACCAGACCCAAGGCGACTGGAACGGTATCGCCGGACGTATCGAACTGCGCTCGGCTCCCATCATCCACCGCCTGCGCGTATCCACCGACATCCACGAAGGCACCGCACACATCCTGCTCAACGACACGACCTACAACATCCGCCTTGCACAGCCACTGAAGCTATGGAGCGAGTCGTCGCCCTATCTCTACACCGAGCGCCTGCCCTACCGCGGCGACACCATCGCTGTGACCTTCGGTGTGCGCGAAATCGCCACACGTGGAAACCAGCTGATGCTCAACGGCAGGGAGATCAAGCTGAGGGGAACGGTAGAGAACTGCTGCTTCCCCGAGACAGGATACCCACCCACCGACGTGGCAGCGTGGCTGCAGGTGCTGGGAAAATGTAAGGAATACGGAATCAACCACGTGCGCTTCCATAGCTTCTGTCCACCCGACGCAGCCTTCCAGGCAGCCGACCAACTGGGCATCTACCTGCAGCCCGAAGGTCCGTCGTGGCCCAACCATGGGGTGCGGCTCCGTCGGGGTATGGCCATCGACCAATACCTGACCGACGAGTGCAAGCGCATCGTCGACACCTATGGGCACCATCCCTCGTTCGTCATGCTCGCCGCAGGCAACGAGCCAGCCGGCGACTGGGTGGCATGGGGCAAGGACTTCGTGGCCGAGATGCGGCGCTACGACCCCTCACGACTCTATTGCACGGCAAGCGTGGGCGGCGGCTGGGCCTGGGACGAGGGGTCGGACTATCACGTGAAAGGTGGTGCCCGTGGACTGGGATGGGACCGCAGCGCTCCACAGAGCACCGACAACTTCGACGAGGGCATCCGACAGCCACGCAACTTCAAGCCCACCGACCAGAAACCCGTCAACACTGAGCCTTGTCTCAGCCATGAACTGGGACAGTGGTGCGCCTTCCCCGACCTCACGGAGACCGTCCAATATACCGGTGCCTACAAAGCCGCCAACTTCGAAATCTTCGCCGACCTGCTCAACGACAACGGAATGGGCAGTCAGGCACGAAAATTCCTCATGGCCAGTGGACGCTTGCAGACCCTGGCCTACAAATTCGACATCGAGCGCAACCTGCGCACCCATAACTATGCCGGATTCCAGATGCTCAGCCTGAACGACTATAGCGGGCAGGGCACCGCCCTCGTGGGCGTGCTCAACGTGCACTGGCGCGAGAAAGGCTACTGCACGGCCGACGACTGGCGGGAGTTCTGCTCACCCACCGTGCCCCTGGCGCTCTGGCCACGGTTTGTCTACACCACTGCCGACACCATCCGTATCGGCATCGACCTCTACGACACCACCGAATCGCCTGCCAACACCCTCTCTTACACCCTCTCTGATGGACGACAAACACTGAAGGAAGGACGCTGCCAGGTGGGTGACACCATCACCTATATCCCCACAGGTTTCAGTCAGCCCACCCGCCTCACCCTGCGCCTGAATGCAGGTGGCGGCAGCAACCATTATGAGTGCTGGGTATATCCCGAGGTGCCCGACCTCGCCCCTGGCGACATTCTCATCACCGACACCCTCGACGAACGTGCCCTCACCACCCTGCGCAGCGGTGGCAAGGTGCTCATCTGTGCCGGTGGGAAGATTCGCTATGGCAACGACGTGCGTCATTCCTTCCTGCCCGTGTTCTGGAACACCAGTTGGTTTAAGATGCGTCCACCACACACCACCGGGGCATATATCCAGAAAGAACATCCCGTGTTTGCCGACTTTCCCACCGACGACTGGCAGAACCTGAACTGGTGGGAACTCACCAACCGCACACAGGTGATGAACCTTGCACTATGGCCCACCGACTACCAGCCCATCGTGCAACCCATCGACACTTGGCATATCTCCCGCAAACTGGGTATGATGGCCGAGGCCAACGTCGGTGGCGGCCGATTGCTCATCACCACCCTCGACCTGCAGACCGACCTCGCACACCGGCCTGTGGCACGACAACTGCGCTACTCGGTGCTGCGCTATATGCAGTCTGAACGATTCCGCCCCACCATCACCATCCCGCGCGAAGTCATCACCCACCTCTTCGAGCACGAGGCACCTAAAGTCGACATGTTCACCAACGACTCGCCCGACGAGTTGAAACCCAAACTGAAATAAAACCAATCGCATAACACCATTTTTTTATGAAGACTTCATCACTATTCGCCCTCGTCATGGCCGCCTTTCTCCTCACGGCATGTCACGACAAACCTGCCACCATCAGCCAAATGCTGGTGCGGGGCGACATGACTAATGTGGGTGACACCCTTGTGGCCCTGACTTTGGAAAACCAAAACAACCCCGAGGAAATCATTGTGAGCAATGGCAAATTCGAGCACAGCCTCAACGTCTCCTCGCCCACACCGATGCTCCTCGTGGCGCCTGCCGTGCTTCGCGAGCAGCCCGGACCCGTCATCCAGATTATCGCCATGCCCGGCGACACCCTTGTGCTCACGGGCGATGCCATGGGCGACCACAACATGGGTGGCTCTACATTCTACAAACAATACGACGAAGTGGCAAAGGCCCTCAAAGGCACCAACGACCCCGACACGCTCCAACAACGGAGTCTCGACTTCATCAAGGCACATCCCGACTACGAGGCCTGCGTCGAGATGATTGGCGTGCTGAGCAGCATCGCTCCGGAAAAGATGAAAGAAGCCATCGACCTGCTATCGCCCAAAGTGAAAAACGGACGCCTAAGCAAACTGCTCAACGAAATCAAGGGCGCTGCCCAGGCCAGCGAACAACCCGAAGGCACGCTGACCAATGGCACAGAGGCTCCCGACTTCACCCTTACCGACATCAATGGCGGCCAACAAAGTCTGAAGGCCTTGCGTGGCAAGGTGGTGGTCATCGACTTCTGGGGCTCATGGTGCGGATGGTGCATCAAGGGATTCCCCAAGATGAAGGAATACTACGAGAAATACAAGGAGAAGATGGAAATTCTGGGCGTGGACTGCAACGACACCCAACAGGCATGGCGCAAGGCCGTGGCAGAGAACTCACTGCCCTGGCTGCAAGTTTACTGTCCGAAAGAGAGCCAACTGCTCAGCCAGTACCAGATACAAGGATTCCCCACCAAGGTCATCGTCTCGGCCGAGGGTAAGATTATCCGCACCGTCATTGGCGAAGACCCGAAGTTCTACAGTTTCCTCGACGAACTGTTCAAGTAAAAGTAAGAATTGCCTTGTTTTTGGACAGGAAAAACGTGTCTTTCGCCCGTTTGTCCGATATTTGTTTGACCGTCTGATGCACTTTCATTGTTTTTGAAAAAAAAATTTGGAAAGAGTTGAAACCCATGCTATCTTTGCAATGTCAGAAGACAAAAAATAAAACATCATAATAACTTAAAAAACGATACAACATGAAAAATATTAAATTCTTTGCAGTAGCACTGATGTGCATGATGGTTTCCACAGTATGTAACGCTGACGACAGAATGGTCCCAGTTAGCCAACTCCCAGCAGCAGCGAAGACCTTCGTTCAGCAGAACTTCAAAGGCAAGAGCATTGTCTATGTGGAGTTCGACCGTGAATTCAACGGAGGAAAATATGAGGTGACACTTAACGATGGTACACAAATCGACTTCGACAAGAAAGGTGTTTGGGACAAGATTGACTGCGAGGCAGGTGCGGTTCCTGCAGCCCTCATTCCCGGAACCATCGCCAACTATGTGAAGACCAACTTCGCCGGCGCGAAGGTGACGAAGATCGACAAAGAGCGTTATGGTTACGAAATCGAACTGTCGAACGGTCTGGAACTGAAGTTCAACAAGGCAGGTCAACTCCTCAGTATGGACGACTAAGAATAATCCCACATCATATCATCTCAAGGCGGAGGCACAAGCCCCCGCTTTTTTGTGGTTATCTACCTCTCTTCCACCTAACCGAAGTTTCGCATTCGCTCAGTGTCTTGTTGCTCAGGATGGAAATAAAAACCACCCAGCCTTTATATCAGACTGGGTGGTGAAGAATCAAACGAATAAAGATAGGTATTATAATTGTCTTTTTTGTTTGTAGTTGTTGACCTTTGCCGCTCGGTTCTTATTTCATTGCCTGGGTGCACTGGGGGTAAACCGGACTGATGAACATGAGGAACTTCACCATGCTGACAAGACCTTTCTTTGCGGCATTCATCACTTTCACTACTGTTGCGCTGCTCTCATACTGGGCAACTGTCATTGGGGTTGCATTCATTGTCTTCATAATCGTATATTTTTTGTTTTTTATTTTCTTGTTGTTTTGTTGTTTTCACTCCGACAGGCGGGCTGTCTTTGTTGTTTCTGATACAAAGATATAGCGGTTTTCATCCCCTGCAATCGTTTTCCGCGAATTCTTGCCGAAGAGCTTAAGACACAACACCGAATATGCGACAAATAGCACAAATCGATGAAAAATCTGTCGCAAAACCCTAAAAAATGATTCGAAAAGTGTGATTTTTGACAATCAACGGCATTCCGCTGATACTTTTCTTTTTTTGGAAGTAGTAAGCCATGTGCCGCGGTAGATGAAGAAGAGCACAACAAAAAAGGGAAATTGTTTTGTGATGCCGATGATTTTTACTATTTTTGAGCAAAAATAAAAATACTATGGCAACAGTAGACGACAAGAAAGTGATTTTCTCGATGGTGGGACTGAGCAAGACCATCCAGCAAAACCAGAAACAAGTGCTCAAGAACATTTACCTGAGTTTCTTCTATGGAGCCAAAATCGGCATCATCGGTCTCAATGGCGCAGGAAAGTCGACCCTGATGAAAATCATCGCAGGTATCGACCAACAGTACCAAGGCCATGTGGTATGGAGCCCCGGCTACACGGTGGGCTACTTGCCCCAGGATCCAAAACTCGATGAGAAGAAGACCGTGAAAGAGAACGTGATGGAAGGCGTGCAGCATATCTACGATGCCCTGGCCGAATACGACCAGATCAACGTGAAGTTCGGTCTGCCCGAGTACTACGAGGACCCCGACAAGATGGACAAGTTGATGAGCCGACAGGCCGAACTCCAAGACATCATCGACTCTACCGACGCCTGGAACATTGACTCCAAACTCGACCGTGCGATGGACGCACTCAACTGTCCCCCCGCCGACTGGGAGGTGACACACCTCTCGGGTGGCGAGCGCCGCCGCGTGGCCCTCTGCCGCCTGCTGCTGCAAAAACCCGACGTGCTGTTGCTCGACGAACCTACCAACCACCTCGACGCAGAGTCGATCGACTGGCTGGAACAACACCTGCAACAATACGAGGGAACGGTGATTGCCGTAACCCACGACCGCTACTTCCTCGACGACGTGGCCGAGTGGATACTTGAACTCGACCGTGGCGAGGGCATCCCTTGGAAGGGCAACTACTCCTCATGGCTGGAGCAGAAGAGCCAGCGCATGGCCCAGGAGGAGAAGACGGCCTCGAAACGACGCAAGACACTGGAACGCGAGCTCGAATGGGTGCGCATGGCACCCAAGGCACGCCATGCCAAGGGCAAGGCCCGTCTGAACTCCTACGACCGCATGCTCAACGAGGAACAGAAACAAAAAGAAGAAAAACTCGAAATCTTCATTCCCAACGGTCCACGCCTGGGCAACAAAGTGATCGAGGCCGAGCATGTGGCCAAGGCCTTCGGCGAGAAAACGCTCTTCAGCGACCTCAACTTCGTACTTCCTCCCAATGGCATCGTGGGTGTCATCGGACCCAATGGTGCGGGCAAGACCACCCTCTTCCGGCTCATCATGGGACTGGACCAACCCGACAGCGGCTCATTCGACGTGGGCGAGACTGTGAAACTGAGTTATGTGGACCAGCAACACCAGGACATCGTACCCGAGAAGACCGTCTACCAAGTGGTGAGCGGAGGCAATGAGACCATCCGCATGGGTGGCCGCGACGTGAACGTGAGGGCCTATCTCTCACGCTTCAACTTCAACGGAGCCGACCAGGAGAAGAAATGTGGCGTGCTCTCGGGAGGTGAGCGCAACCGCCTGCAACTGGCCATCGCCCTGAAGCAGGAAGGCAACGTGCTGCTGCTCGACGAGCCCACCAACGACATCGACGTGAACACCCTCCGTGCCCTTGAAGAGGGTCTCGAGGCCTTTGCCGGCTGTGCCGTGGTCATCAGTCACGACCGCTGGTTCCTCGACCGCATCTGCACGCATATCCTTGCTTTCGAGGGCGAGGGACAGGTGTTCTATTTCGAAGGAAGCTACACGGAGTATGAGGTGAACAAAGCCATGCGCCTGGGACTGGAAGAGCCCAAGCGCATCAGATACCGCAAACTAATGGAAGAGTGACACACAGCACCAAGCAGGTGGCCAAAACTATCTTCTCACTTTCTTTTGATTGTCGCTGATGACGACACCCCGTGTCTGTGGGGTGGCAGGAGTACCCGATAGCGTGTACTCGCGGTCATCACGCTCCATATTGCCCAATGGGGCTGTGGCATGGTCGTCGGGAAGTCCTTTCAACCGACGGAATTCGGCTTGGGCCTTGGCCATCTGAATACGAAACGCCTCGCTGGTGTGCATCAAAGCATAGGCAGCGGAGGCAGCCAGACGACCGGCATCCACATCGCTCTGCCAATGGACACCCGCAATCAGACGGCTATCGCCATACATCAGTCCGCGTGCCAGCAGTGTATCGGCTGCCTCGGGATTAATCTCCACCATCAACAGGGCAGCCCCCCACCCACGGATGGCATGTCCCGAGGGATACGAGCCGTTTAATGCGAGTAAGGACTCATCTTCGGGAACAAGCGTGGGTTCATGCAAACGCTCAAAAGGTCGCTTGCGCATATAGAATTCCTTGGGGAGTATGCAAATCAAGTCGATAGTGTTGAGTCCCCGCTCCAGAAGATTGTATATCTCGGGAGTACCCTCTTTGGATATGGGAAGGCCGAAAGGCACGCTGAAAGCCTCGCCTACCCCTTCGATGCTGAAATCGGCATCGCCGACGGCAATTTGGGCACGTTCGGAATCAAGGCGCTGGGTCTTTCCCCAAAAATAGCGCATCAAGTCGTGGGCGAAAGCCTCACTAATGGTATCGGGAGGTGCGGGCAACCATTTCAGCAGGTCGGATAGCTGACTGACATCAAGATAAAAGTCTGAATCGATGTCGGCATGTCTGGCATCGGTCGGAACAACGTTCTGTGCACCCGACTTCATGGGCGAAGCCCACACTAAGGCGAAAAGAAGGAAAGGAAGTATCCAAAGGGTCTTATTTCTCATTATTGAATCAAGTTGGTACGACATCTATATTGTCCGCAAAATTAGTCTCTTTTTAATAATCCACAAAGGGTAACATTGCTTTTCTCCGTATTTTGTTTTGTTTTGTATTCGGCTTTCACCCATTTGCGATTTCATCGCGAATATAGGAGGCGCCTCAACAAAGCAAAAACAAAAACTTTGGTTTTTGTTTTGTTTTGTATTCGGCTTTCACACATTTGCTGCGCAGCAGCGAATATAGGAGGCGCCTCAACAAAGCAATAACAAAAACTTTGGTTTTTGTTTTGTTTTGTATTCGGCTTTCACTATATTTGCCGCAACAAAAACCAACATCATGAAAAGAATACTATTAACCACCATCCTGACGATGCTCACACTCGTCGGAATCCAAGCCCAACGTATCGTAGAACGCCATGCCTTCCAAGGCACTCTGAATGGAAAGACCTCCGTTCGCATAGCTTTTGAGGTGAATAGTGACAACATCGTTGCCGGACACATCTATTACCCCAAGGCCGCACACCCCGCTCCCATCATGGTCGCCGGCTTCAAAAATGCTGACGGCAGTTATCATTTGAACGAATACCAAACCGATGGCGAGATTTCGGGATTAATAGACTTGACCATCAGCAAGGGTCGGCTCACCGGCATCTGGACCAACCCACGCACCGAGAAAGAGTTGAAATTCACCCAAATGAGCAGTATCGCCTTCCCCAAAGGCTTCGGCGGATTACTCACCCCCGAAGACCCTGGCCAACTAGGACATTACTATTGTTTCAACCTATACCACACAGGTATGAAGGAACTTATGGGTGGGCATGTCAGCCTGAAAGCCGCAGGCAAGAACAAGGTGCATTTCGACATTGGCAATGTGGCCACGGGAAACATTGCCGAGGGCAGTAGTGAAAAGGGCCGCCCCGCCGTGCTCAACGGCAACAAGTTCGTCTACAAAAACCTGAATGAGTGCGGATATGGTTTCAGTGCAGCCTTCTTCCCCCGCTTTGTGGTTTTGCGAACCATCACCGGCTGGGATACCACAGGATGCTTTGGTGCCCACTCCTCCTTCGACGGCATATATATCAAGACCAAGGATTAGCAAGCATCCGCATCCCCAAAAAGCAGGATATACACCGCACACATACCAATAGAGAAGCCATTTCTCCTCAGCATAAGAGGGAAATGGCTTCTCTTTGTATTTCGCAAGGAAGACAACCTTACTTCAGGCGTGCGGGCAGTTCGGGCATAGCACCGTTCTGGGTGCACACGTATGCACTCACCTCCACGGCACGACGATGGGCGTCGGTCACGGGCATGCCACTGAGGATAGCAGCACAGAACGACCCTGTGAACGAGTCGCCGGCTCCCACGGTGTCGGCCACCTCCACCTTCGGAGTCTCCTGGAACGACATCTGTCCGGGTGTGAACACATAACTGCCGTTGGTGCCACAAGTGAGCACCAGCATATCGAGATTGTACTTGCCAAGGATGAGCCAGCACTTGTTCTCGATATCCAGACCGGGATAGCCAAACATACGACCGATAATCACCAACTCCTCGTCGTTGATCTTCAATACGTTGCAACGGCGCAACGACTCCTGGATCACCTCCTTGGAATAGAAGTTCTGACGCAGGTTGATATCGAAAATCTTCATACAGTCGTCGGGGGTGAGGTCGAGGAAGCGCTGGATGGTCTCACGCGACACCACATTGCGCTGGGCCAGCGAACCGAAACATACGGCGCGGCACTGGCGGGCGATAGCCTGCACCTCGGTGTCGAGGGGGATGTTGTCCCATGCCACATTCTCCTTGATGTCGTAGGAGGGGATACCCTGCTCGTCGAGGGTCACCTGCACGGTGCCTGTGGGATAGGGCACACGAGGCATGAGGAAGGTAAGGCCATGGGCCTTGAGCGATTCTATGGTCTCCTCGGCCAGTTTGTCCTCACCAAGCGCACTCACTGCTATGGTGTTGTCTTGTCCGAGGAACTGTCCTGCGTGATAAGCGAAATTGGCGGGTGCACCACCCAGTTTCTTGCCTTCGGGAAGCACATCCCAGAGGGCCTCGCCGAGTCCGACGACATAACGTTTCTGTTGCATGATATTATTGTTTTTTAGTATATTATTAAAAGGTCAATGTTTCACTTGTGGAATATAGGAGAAGAGGTAGCACACGCCTATGGCCATGACGATGACAGCACCAATCTGTCCGATAGCGTCGCTGGCAAAGCCCATAAAGAGCGGGAACACGGTGCCTCCGAAGAGGCCCATAATCATCAGTCCCGACACCTCGTTCTGCTTCTCGGGCACGGAAAGGAGCGCCTCGGAGAAAGCCAGCGAGAACACGTTGGAGTTGCCATATCCTACCAGTGCGATGGCGATATAGAGCACCAGTTTCGACGTACCTACGGCCATTCCTATCATCGAGAGTGCCATCATCACGACACTGATAATGAAGAACACCTTGTGGTTCATCACGCGGAGGAAGAACGAGCCTGTGAGACAGCCGATAGTACGGAAGATGAAATAGAGCGATGTGGCGAAGGCAGCGTCGTTGAGCGACATGCCCAGGCGCTCTATCAGGATTTTCGGTGCGGTGGTGTTGGTGCCCACATCGATGCCCACATGGCACATGATGGCGAGGAACGAGAGCAGCACGATGGGCTTGCCCAACAGTTTGAAGCACTCGGCAAACGTTGAGGGTTTACCCTCGATACGTTCCTCCTCGATGGGAGTAATGCCCAGCAGCACGGCAGCCAGGATGCCCACCACAAAGTAGATGCCAAAGAGGATACGCCAGTCGAGACCGAGATGCGGAATGAGTCCTGTGGCTCCCCACATGGCGAGGTAGGGTGCGAGGAACGATGCGATGGCCTTCACGAACTGTCCGAAGGTGAGTGTGGAGGCAAGGTTGGTCCCACCGAGCACTGTCGACACCAGCGGGTTGAGCGAGGTCTGCATCAGTGCGTTGCCGATGCCCAGAAGCGAGAAGGCCACGAGCATCACGCCGAAGCTGTTGCCGAAGAGCGGGATAAACAACGACAGGATGGTGACGGCCAGTGACAGCAGCACGGTCTTCTTCCGTCCGATGCGGTTCATCAGCATGCCTGTGGGCACAGAGAAGATTAGGAACCAGAAGAACACCAGCGACGGGAATATATTGGCTGTGGAGTCATTCAGATTGAGATCTTCTTTCACATAGTTGGATGCGATGCCCACCAGGTCGACGAAACCCATGGCAAAGAAGCAAAGCATCAGCGGGAAGAGGGCGAGTTTGTTGATTTTGCTCATAGTAGGATAGGATAAAGGGTTGGAGTATGTGTGTGTGTGTTTATTCGGCTATGTTATAGTTGTAGATCTTGGCCTTTCCGCCTTTCACCTTCAACAGGCTGTAAGGTTCGGAGGGGAATACCAGGTTGGTCATGGCCATGCGGCCCTCAGCATCAATAGCCTCGATGCTGCTGCGGTCGATGAAGATGCGGAGCTGCTTCATATCGCCATAGACGGGAGCTGTGGTCACGCTGGCGAAGGCCTCGCTGAAGCTGGCATCGCCACTCTTCGTACGGTCCATAGCGAAGGTGTGCTTCTGGGCATCATAGGTCATCACCACGCACTCGCCCTTGGTGTTCGAGAGGGTGATCTCGGCCGATGACTTCATGTCGACCACAATCTCGCAAGCCTCCGTAGGCCGTTTCACGGTCTTTCCCCTGAGGGTGAGCATCTCGCGTGAGGGAGTGACACCACAGTAGGTCTCGCCCTCATACTCGAAGAGGTCGAGGTCGCGGGGGATGGAGTTGGCCGAACGGAACTGCTTGGTGGGCACTTGGTTGGCATACTGCCAGTTGCTCATCCATGCCAGTGCGATATGGCGTCCGTCGGGAGCGTTGTCGAAGGTCACGGTAGCATAGTGGTCCTTGCCATAGTCCATCCAGCGGGTGTCTTTCTGCTTGGTGGTGAAGCGGTGTCCGTCGAAGTCGCCCACGAAATACTGGGTAGCCGAACCGCCAAAGGGACCACCGGGATTGATATTGCAGATGAGCATCCAGCACTGTCGGTCGGTGCCACGCACCTGCAGTTTCACCAAGTCGGGGCATTCCCACACCCCCTCATGGCAGCCATAGCCTTTGCCGAAGGCACTCTCGAATGTCCAGTCCTTGAGATTGGGCGACGAGTAGATGCGCATCTCCTGTCCAACGGCCAGGATGAGGTTCCATTTCTGAATCTCCGGGTTCCAGAAGGCTTTCGGGTCGCGGAAGTCGGGCTCGTTGCTGGTGAGGATGGGATTGTCGGCCACTTTCTTGAATGTGGCGCCATTGTCGGTGCTGTAGGCCATTGACTGCACTTGGTTGTGCCCGGCCGATGTGTAGAAAGCGATCACGCTGCCAGCGCCATAACCCGAGGTGTTGTTCTTGTCGACCACGCACGAGCCGCTGAAGATGGTGCCGATGGCATCGGGCTCAATGGCCAGGCCTTGGTTCTCCCAATGCACGAGGTCGCGCGTGGTAGAATGGCCCCAGTTCATATTCTCCCACTGCGAACCATAGGGGTTCCACTGGAAGAAGAGGTGGTATACGCCATCCTTATAGAACATGCCGTTGGGGTCGTTCATCCATCCATAGAGCGGGGTATGATGGTAGAGCGGGCGGAAGCGCTCCTGGTTCTGGGTGTCGAAGGTGTCGCTCTGGCGCATGTCTTTCCAGCACAGGAAGTCCTTGACAGCTCCGGTGGAGCGGCGGTCGCCATGGAATGTGATATCGAGCAACAAGGATTTCGCGCCAAAACGCTTGATGTTGACGGGCACGTAATAATCCACCTTGTCGACGGCCAGTTTCACGTTGAACGACTGCCTCATCTGGTTGTCAACCACCACATCGATGTGAGCGTTCTCTTCTTTCTCCTGCACGGGCAGCAACAGATACTTACCTTGCACCTGCACACGCTGCAGGGCATGGTTGTCGTCAAGGATTTGCGGTGCCTGTGCATTGGCGGCCACAGTCATCAACAAGGCAGCCACGAGGGTTGTTATTTTCCTTTTTGTGCTCATAATAGTTTATATTCTTAGTTATTATTCTCTTATTTAAATAATGTTATCCTGAGCACAACCTCTCACCTTGTCTCACCTAAAAACCATAATCTATGCATTTTGAACCAATGTTTCAGTGGCAAAGATACTTTATTTATCTGTTACAAAACGATAAAAGTTGTTTCAATTAATAGCATAAATCGTTCATGTAACAAATCTTCATATCCATTTACCGCCAAACACTCTTCAACTGTCTTACCTGGGCCTTATAGTTGGCGCCAGAAACAGAGAGCGTATTGTATATGCTATTTGGGAACACAAGGTTGGTAATCGACATGCTGCCATCGCTGGTAAGCAATTCGACCGACGACTGGTCGACGAAGAAATCGAGTGTCACCGTGTTGCCCACGACGTTGAGCGGAGCCTGCATCGATGGAATGGAGAAAGCACCTGCGAAGTCGGTTTTTCCGGTTTGAGCATTGCGGTGTACAACAGCCAGACGCATACTGGCGATGACTTCTACCACAAATTTCTCACCCTGGCCATTGCTCAGCGTGATGGTGCTGTTCTGGTCAAGATTAAGCGACACGCTCAGCTGATAGGCATCGCTCACGTCGAGAGTGCCCGACGCAGGCTGCCATCCATTGGCAATGTTGTCGATTTCCTTGACAACGCCGCAGGTGAGCAGCGGTTTGCCATCATACTCCACGAGTTTCAGCTCACGAGGCAGTGTCATGGCCGAGCGCCATGGTGTGCAGGGCACTGCTCCGGCATACTGCCAGTTGTTCATCCAGCCGATGAGCAGCTTGCGGTCGCCCGTGTTGCTCCAGGTCACGCCAGCATAGTTGTCCATACCATAGTCGAGCCAGAGCGGGTATTCGCGTTCGTCGGCTGTGAAGGTTGTGCCATCAAACTGTCCCACGAAGTACATCGTACCCGATCCCACGATGGGGCCACCTGGGTTCACGCTCACAATGAGCACCCATTTCTTCTGTCCGTTATAGTCAAACGAGATCAGGTCGGGGCACTCCCATTGCAGGCTTGGTCTTCCAGACAGTGGTACGAAAAAATTGCTCTTGAAAGTCCAGTTCTTCATGTCGGTTGAGGTATAGAAGTCGATGCCCATTTTCCATCCTTTGGCCAAGGCCATCACCCATTGCTTCGACTCCTCATGCCAGAACACCTTGGGGTCGCGCAGATTGTCGTCGTTGTTGGGTATCACAGGATTCTGTGAATAGCGTGTGAACGTTTTGGCACCATCTGTGCTGTAGGCCATCGATTGCTGCTGCGCACCGCTGGCCGAGGTGTAGTAGATGACCATGGCATTGGCACCGAAGCCTGAGGTGTTGTTCTTGTCGATCACAGCCGAGCCCGAGAAGATATCGCCCAGCTCGTCGCGTGTCATGGCCACGGCCTGCTCTTTCCAGTGCAGCATATCGGTAGAGGTGGCATGTCCCCAAGACATGTTACCCCAGTCGTTGCCCTGAGGGTTGTACTGATAGAAGAGGTGGTAGGTGCCGTCGGCATATACCATGCCGTTGGGGTCGTTCATCCAGTTGCGTGCCGGAGTGAAGTGGATTTGTGGGCGATACTGCTCAGTGCGCTCACTCGCCGTCGGCTGCTGAGGATTGTCAGTGGGTTGTTCCTCTTTGGGGTCGTCGATGAGTGGGTTGTAGTCTTTCTTGTACTCATCATCCTTCGAGCATCCTGCAATGATAGCCGTCAGGGCGACGGCTATCATTAGAGGAGATCTGAAAAACCTTGTTTTCATGAATCTCAGTTTTAAAGGTAAGAATTATCTTGTCTTCAGGTATTCCAAGCAGTTCTTGGCAAGCGTGAGGACATTGTCCTGATAGATATTGTTCTTCGGACGAGCGCTCTTGTCGGGCGTGCCGTCGCGGTTCTTCATCGAGAACTCGCAACCGCCATTGCCGATACAGAGCACGGTGCCCTTGAACTCAGTGTTGCCTTGCTGTGCCTCGAACACGTTCATCTGGCTAACCCAGTCAATCTGCGAGTCCCAAGTGCCAAGCGGATAGATGCCGTAGGTCTGGGTGAGCTGGGTGTAGCAAGCCTCCTCCTGGTTGCCGATGCCTGTGAGCAGACTTGGCAGGTTGAAGAACAAGCAGTTGTGGTCTTCGGTCCAGCCCGGTCCCTTGAAGGCGATGAGCTTTGTACGGTCGGTCGACGTCACCTCCAGTCCCTTGTAGATGGGGTGCGAGGAGTGGTCTTTGGAGAAGCGGCTTCCAGGATTCAGCTGCACGGCCATTCTCCACACATCGTCGTTAATACCGCCCACACCTGTACCGATAGCATGGTCGTTGCCCTTCATATCATCGAGGTTGAGACGTCCAAGATGGCCAATATAGGTTGTGGCGTGACTCCAGAGCAAGAGGCTACCACCTTCCTTGTACCACTCCTTGATGATGGGTGTGGCACCAGCCACCACATCGGGAACGTTCCAGACAGCATCCTCACCCACACCCTCAAGGTCGCGCAGCCAGAAGAGCACACGGAAAGGATCCACGTCGCTTGCCTGCTTCACATCACCGAAGTAGACATATTGTGCGGTGGGATAGGTGTCGTGCAGCCACAGCCATGCCGAAGCCTCGTCGTCATCACCGTTCTCGATGAGTTCCTCGGGAGTGGGATAGATGCTGAGGAATCCGATGGCCGTCTTGCCAATGCGGAGCGACGACTTGGTAGCGAGCGACGTTCCTTTTTCATTGACAGCGGTAAGCACTACCTCCCAGGTATCACCTGTCAGCACGTCGCTAATGGTATAGTTGGTAGCAGAGCCTGGCAGTGTCTCGGTGATGGTGCGCTTGCCGTTGGTGGCATTGAACAGGATGCTTGTGGCATCGACTGCCCTGTTCCATTCTACAAGCGCATCATATCCACCGGTCTTGTCGAGCTGACTCATCATCAAGCCGCTGATGCTGGTGGCGCCCTCACGCATGTAACTCTTCACCACACCATTCGAGAAGTTGCTGCCGTCGGTAAGCTTGAACACATACTCGAAAGGCACGTTGGTAGGCACATTGGTCTGGGTGAAGCTGTTGCCCGATACAATCTCGTTGGAGGAGAGCGTACCGTTTCGGTAGATGGTCACCTGCATCTGTCCACCCTGTGAGGGCCAACTCCAAGTGTAGTCGTCGCCATTGAGCGCGCCAGTGATCTGGCTGGCGTCGGGAGCGCTGAGCGCCATGGCTTCGCGCTCATAGTCCTTGTCCTGGCACGATGTCAGCACCATGCCCACAATGCATTGACAAATGATAAATGAAAGACTTATCAGTGTTTGTCTGTTTATCTTCGTAGTCATAATATTCGATGATTAAAGTGTGATTCTAATAGCCTTTGTTCTGAGTATAGAGTCCGGGCACGTAGAAGAGCTGGATGTAAGGTATCGGGAAGTACTCGTTCTTGCCTGCCGTGTAATGTGCATCCTTGTAGTACTGTGCATAGGTCTGTCCGTCGTACTCGCTGTTTTGCTCGGTCTCGAAGAACTTGTTGAGGGTCTGCGAGGCGATGCCCCAACGACGGAGGTCGAAGTAGCGGCCATTCTCCATGGCGAGCTCAAGTCGGCGCTCCCACTGCAAGCACAGGCGGGCCTGCTCCTTGGTCTGGAAGTAGGAACTGGGATAGAGGGCAATGTCGCACTGGTCGGCAGCATAGCCAATGTGCTTGGCCACGGAGTTCTTGGCACGCTGGCGGATGTCGTTGATGATGGTGCGTGCCTCCTCGAGCGAACCTGTCTCGATGAGTGCCTCGGCACGCATCAGCATGACGTCGGTATAGCGGAGCACATAGTCGTTCATGGCAAAAGCCTGCCAGGGGTTGTCGAAGGTCTCGCCCTTGGAGCGCTGTGGCACTTCCTTCAGTGAGGCGTAATAGCCATAGGTGTTGGGAGTACGCGAGTTGTCCTTGGTCATGGTATACTCCACCTCATACTTGTAGGGGAAAGTAGGCATACCCACGGTGTGGAAGAGGCGCGGATCCCATTTCTGTGCTGTCGGCACGCCATTGATGGGATAGGCAATCTCCTTGTTGTAATCATTGAACATGGGCAGTCCGTCCTTGGTCTTGAAGGCATTGACCAGGTTCTGCGATGGTTTGTGGAAATCCCATCCGCACGACCACATACCCCAGCATCCGTTAAGCATGTTGCTCCAGTTGCCACGTCCGTAGAGGGTGTTGTCGTCCTGATAGTCGGAATGCTGCACGGCGAAGATGCTCTCTTTCGAGTTCTTGTACTCGGGCAGGAAGATGTCGCCAAAGTCCTCCAGATAGCCGTAGCTCGACTGCTGCACCTCCTGGGTGTACTTCAGCACTTCCTGCATATACTGGCTGTTGATGTGGCTCACGCCGGTGTTGGCCTCATAGCCGTCGCCCCAAGCCATGGTGAGATAGCACTTGGCCAGATAGGCAGCAGCTGCAATCTTGTTGGCCCTTCCACCTTCGGCCTGATTCACGGGAAGCACGTCGTAGGCAGCCTTGAAGTCGGCCACGATCTTGTCCATCAACTCCTCGTGAGTGAACGCATTGTTGGGCGTCTGCTCCTCGGTGTGGTTGCGGTAGACTTCCTCATCGACCCAGGGCACCTGGTACCAGAGTTGCACGAGCTTGAAGTAGAAGTGAGCGCGGAGGAATCTTACCTCACCCTCACGGATAGCGCGGGTGGCAGCACCCAGCTTGTCGTCACCATATTCCTCGAGCGACACCAGTGCGCGGTTGCAGCGGCTGATGGAGCAGTAGAGGTGATACCACATCTCGTCCATATGGTCGGGGGTGGAAGCGGTGAGTGTCGACCACACCTCGAAGGGATGGTAGTTGGTGTCGGTGGTTCCCGATCCGCCTTTCAGCGCGTCGTCGCTGGTAAGGTCGCCATAGGGCCAGAGGTTGAAGGGATAGGTATACCAGTCGTCGCCGAGTTTGGCATAAGCCGACGTCACCATCTCGTTGGGTTGACTCATGGCGAGTTCCTCGCTGATGACACCCTTTGGCTTTACGTCGATGAAATCGTCGCAAGAAGTCAGCGTACCGCAGAGCAGGAGTCCTGCACAGATTGCTTGATATATTGCTTTCATAATTGATTTCCTTTTTAGTGTGTTAGAACGATGTTTGGATTCCGAATGAGAACGAGGTGCTGTTAGGATAAGCCCAGTTGGGATTCTCAGGATCAGAGCAGGTCAGGCTGCTGCTCTTGATGGTGAGCAGGTTGTGACCCGAGATGTATATGCGTGCACTGCTCATCTTGAGCTTCTCGAGGAATGAGGTGGGCAGGTTGTAGCCAATCTGCACCTGGCGCAGTTTTGCGTATGAACCGTTCTCCACGAAGTAGCTGCTTGCCCTTCCTTCGTTGCCGGTGTTGTTGGTGGTGAGGGCCGGGATGGTAGAGCCGGTGTTGGCAGTGGTCCATGCATCAAGCATGCGGTTACCCTTGTTCGAGCCAGCATCGGTGATGCTATAGAAGTCGGTCTGGAATTTCTGGTTGTTGTAGACATCCTGTCCAGCGACACCTTGCCAGAACATGGAGAAGTCGAAGTTCTTGTAGCTCAGGTCGACATTGAGACCCCATGAGAAGTTGGGCACCGGATTGAAAATCCAAGTCTGGTCGTTCTCATTGATGACACCGTTTCCATCGAGGTCGGCATATTTCAGTCCACCAATACGGGCGTTCTCTTGTCCGCTGGCAAGCACTTCCTCGCGGTTCTGGTAGAGTCCGTCTACCACATAACCCACGATTGAGCCATAGGGCTTCTCTGCCTCTACGAGGTTCTGCTTCGAGGTGTGCACATACGAACCTGTGGTGGTCTCTGGCAAATAGGTCACCTTGTTGCGGAAGAAGTCGAGGTTGCCGTTGATGTTGTATTTCAGTCCGTAGGCCGTGGTGCCACGATAGCCGGCGGCGAACTCCATACCCCAGTTCTGCAGACTTGGTCCGTTGAGCCAGGAAGCACCGCCCTCACCCATCGATCCGAGGTAGGCGGGGTTGATAAGCATGTCTTTCACCTTCTTTATATAAGCATCGATGCTACCATAGAGGTGACTGTTGAATAAGGTGTAGTCAAGACCGACGTTCCACTGTGTGGTGGTCTCCCATTTCAGGTCGTTGTTCTGGGCTTGAGTGGCACGGAAGCCTGAGGGGAAGATACCCGAACCGGCCAGTGCGAGGTCGTAGGCGGTCGACTCGTTGCGGCCACCGCCATAAGTGGCGGCATAGAGTCCGTAGCGAGCATAGTTGGAAATAGCCTGGTTACCGGTGGCACCCCACGATGCGCGGACCTTCATGTCGTTGATCCAGTCTTGGTTGAGGTGCTGCGAAATACGGTAACCGAGAGTGAAGGCGGGGAAAGTACCATAGCGGTTGTTCTCACCGAAGCGTGAGGAACCGTCGTGACGGATGGTGAACGAGGCGAGGAGCAGGTCTTTCCAGTTGTAGTTCACTTTTCCGAAGAACGACACGAGGTGATAACCCTCCTCGATACCCGAAGCACGCTGTGTGCCAGTAGAGGCGTTGGGCCACATATAGTCGTAGTTCTCGATGGCATACATCTGAGCATAGCTGGCGAAGTCGTCGCGGGTCTGGCTATGAAGCTCTATACCGGCGAGCAGGTCGAAGGTGTGCTCCGGACCAATATTGAAGTTATAGTTGGCGGTGTTCGACCAAGTCCACTTCATGTCATTGGCCTGTGATACAGTAGCCGCTGGAGTGCTGTTGTTCACCACGTCGGAGTGCCAGGTATAGGTCACGCTGTGGATGAAGCCTGCGTCGTAGTCGATACCAAAGCTTGAGCGCAGCACCAAACCCTTAACCGGTGTGATGTTGACGTAGCCATTACCAAAGATACGCCAGATCTTCAGTCTGTTGTCGCGGTTGTGATAGAGCTCGCGCAGTGGGTTCTGGCGGTCGCTCATGCCACCCACAGGACCAGAGAAGGTCACGCCGTCTTCTTCATATACGGGCACGGTGGGCGCCATCTTCAGGGCGTTCTCCAGCGGTTGGCAGTCAACCTGATTGGAGTAGGTGATGGTAAGGTTCTCACCAATAGTGATGAGCTTGTTCACCTTGTAGCTGGTGTTGATACGTCCCGACAGACTTTCAAAGTCGGTGTACTTGAGGATACCGTTGGTTTTCTTGTAACCGAACGAAACCAGGGCCGAGGTCTTCTCGGTGGCGTTCGAGATGGAAATGTCATAGTTCTGCGAGAAGCCCGTGCGCGAGATTTGGTCGAGCCAGTCGGTGTCACTGAAGCGCATGGTTTTCTTCGAGTTGATGTAGCCATCGTAGAGTCCGTTCACCGTATAGTCAATATACTGACCAGTGGCAGGATCATAGGCGCGGATGGGCGTGCCTGCCGAAGCATTCAGATTCAGACCATAGTTGGAAGCGTAGGCCACGGGGTCGAGGCCATCGTTGAGGGCAGCCTGGGCCATCGAAGTGGCATACTCGGCGGTATTGGCCAGCTTCATCATGGTCTGCGAGTTGTAGAACTGGGCAGTGAGGTTGGCCGAGAAGTCCACCTTCACCTTGTCGCCCTTCTTGCCCGAGCGGGTGGTGATGATGATCACACCATTTGCAGCACGCGAACCATAGATAGATGCCGAGGCGGCATCCTTCAATACCTGCATCGACTCGATATCGTTCATGTTGAGCGTGTTGAGGTTGGTGGTCGTAGGCACGCCATCGATAATGAAGAGTGGGTCTTGCGACGTGTTGAACGAACCGATACCACGGATACGTACCCTACCGGCACCCACAGGCGAGCCATCGCTTGTGATGGTCATGCCGGGAACCTTTCCTTGCAAGGCACGCATGGGGTCGGTGTCGGAAGAGGTTTTCAGCTCATCGGTCTTCACCACAGCCACCGAACCTGTAAGGTCGGCCTTACGCTGTGTGGTATAACCGGTGACAACAACCTCGGCCAGTTCGCTGGCATTCTCTTTCAGCGAGATGTTGAGGTTGGGAGCGGCGGCCACCTCCACGGCATCGTAGCCGATATAGGTAATGACCAGTGTCTTTCCAGGCTCAACCTTCAGGGTGAAGTTACCATCCAAGTCGGTCACGGTACCGTTGGATGTACCTTTCTCCATAATGGTAGCGCCGATGACACCCTCTCCGGTCTCATCGACGACAGTGCCTGTAATCTCTGTTTGCGCATACGTCAAGGTACTTGCAAACACCAGCATTATGCCAAGAAGAAATCTTTTGCACAAATTGCTCATGTGGGGCCAATGGCTGATGAAGCCCATTGGCGCTTTACTCATCGCAATTTCCTGTTGTTTCATTGCTTTAACGTTTTGGTTAGTACTTTTGATTGAGAAATATCTGCCGCAAAAGTATTTACTTACTCCGCTTAAGCGATGTATTTATCGTTCCATAACTAATAAAAATGTTACATGAAACAATCGTTCACTATTAAGTCATTTTCGTTGAATAGTTCATTCCGACCGCAAATCGGAGGGTTGTTTGCCATATTGCTCCCTAAAACACTTGGAAAAATAGCCCGGCGTATTGAAGCCCACTTCATAGGCGATCTCGGCCACTGTCTTCGTGGTGCTGTTGAGCAAGGTAAAGGCTCGCTGAAGCCGCATCTGACGGAGCAACTCTACTGGCGAATAGCCTGTGAGCACCTTCACCTTGCGATACATCTGCACGCGGCTGAGACCTATCTCGTCGCCCAGTTCGTCCATCTTGAGGTTGGGGTTCGACATGTTTTTCCGAAACGCTTCCTTGAGCTGGTCGATGAAGAGTTTGTCCTGGGTTGCCAATTGCACCCTCTCTTCTTCCTCAGGCTTGCCATCGAAGATGTGCCGCAATTGTTTGCGGCTCCTCAGCAGATTGTTGATACGGGCGATGAGCAGTCCCACCTTGAAGGGCTTGGTGAGGTAGGCGTCGGCACCACACTCATATCCCTCCTGCTGCTGGGCCTCCTCGCTGCGGGCGGTGAGGAGGATGATGGGTATGTGGCTCGTGATGAGGTCTTCCTTCACCAACTTGCAGAACTGCAAACCATCCATGACAGGCATCATCACGTCGCTCACGATGAGGTCGGGCACGCTCTCGCGTGCCAGCTGCAGACCACTCTGTCCGTCGGCAGCTTCCAAGATGAAAAACTGATTGGCAAGCAGTGTGCGCAGGTATCGGCGCATGTCATCATTGTCGTCCACAATGAGGATGTTGGCCAAATCCTCGTTGTCGTCTTGCTTGAGCATCTCCATGCGCCCTTCCTGGATAATTTCTTTCGAAAGGTTTTTCTGCAGGGCATCCGAAGCGTTGGCATCGGCCACTGAGGTGGAGTCGACTTCCTTGCGGAAATTCAGCACGCTCGACGTTACGCTCTCGAGCTGGTCGACGTTGCGGCCAACGATTTCGAGCAGCTCACGCTGATCGGGCTTCAAGGAGCCTTCGTCGAGGAGTTTCCTCACGGGGCCGGCAATCAACGTGAGCGGTGTCTTCAGTTGATGGCTGGCATTGGTGTAGAAGAGCGTCTGCTCCTGGTTGAGGGCCTTCATACGCCTATGGGCACGTTTGGTCTGCTTCACGGCGCGCCAGATGAGGAAGAGGGCCACCAGCAACAGGACGATGCTGGCAAGGCTGGCGAACAGTTCTTTCTTCTGGGTGTCATAGAGGCCGAAGGCGTTTTCCAACTTGTCGTGAATAGTGATGAGGTGCTGGTTCTGCTCCATGATTTCACGGCTATTGAGGGCTATCAAATTCACATTGTCAGGAGTCACCATCATGCCCTGCAAGTAGTTGTCGCGGTCGTAAGGTTGACCTGTAAGGATATTGAGGGCCAGGCGAACCACCTCCTCACCACGGGTGGGATAGATATAGGTGCCCGACAACTGTCCTTTCTGCACATAGCTGATGCCTTCGTCGAGTAAGCCGTCGATGCCAAGGAGTTGCACGCGGCCCTCCTGCCCAGCCTCTTGGAGCGCACGGTATGCACCCGTTGTCATGCCGTCGTTGTGACAGAAAATAATATCAGGCAGTTGTCCCTCGGCCATTTTCTGTCGCACCACGTCGTAGACTTGTTCCGACGACCAGTCGCCTTCCATCCACTCAAAGCCTATCTCGCCATGCTTTTGCATAACCTTGGAAAATCCCTCATGCCGCTCACGTACAGGCGAGGTGGACATAAAACCTGTAATCTCAAGCACCTTTGGCTGATGACCGGTCACATTCTGGGCGAGGTCCACGGCATAGTAGGCCACCATTTCGCCCGCCTCCACATTGTTTCCTCCAATAAAGGCGGTATAATCCTGAGTCTCGGCCCTACGGTCGAAAAAGATGACCGGAATGCCCTTCTTCCTCGTCCTAACGATGGCTTCGGTGATGGGTTCCGACTCGTTGGGAGCCACCACAAGCAGGTCAATACCTGCATTGGCCAGACTGTCAATCTGCTGAATCTGACGTTGTGTGTCGTCATGGGCATTGACGATGACAACCTCTGCGTTCTGGTCATAAATGTGCTGGGCAGCGAGCATCTCCTGATTCACCATATCACGCCATTGTCCTCCTGCACACTGCGACACACCTATTTTATAGGTATCAGCACTGTCACTGCAAGATATCAGTAGAGAAATAAATGAAAGAAGTATAAATATCGTTTTCCTCATGGCTTAGTTTTCGTAGAATTCATAGATATCATGATTCAAACGCAAAAATAAGCAATCTTTTTAGAAAACGTATGGTTTATAGTCAAAAAAAGCGTAACTAATATATAAACACATCTATCGTGATGGATAGCGTGACGGTTTCATCTCCCACCTTGGTCTTCACAGGATAGCCGATATGCTGGAGCCCCTTCGGCATGTCGTTGCCCACAGTGAAGCTGATGGGTATGCGCTCCTGGCGGTTGTCCTCGTCGCGGTGGAGCACCACCACGCCACGCTCTTTGGTCTCGCCCACATGCATGCGGCCCAGGTCGAGACGATTGGCAGAGAGACGAAGCCGGTCGTCGACACGGATGGGAAACTGGCGGAGCAGTGTCTCCTCCGAAGTGACGCAAGTACCCACCATCGACATGGTGGCACGCTTCCGCCTGTCGCCATAGACCACCGTTCCCACCTCCTCGAACTCGCCGCCCTTACCCTGCGGGTTGAAGCGCAACACCACGGCGGTGGAGTCACCAGGCTGCACCTCGGCATCTTTGGCAAACTGTATGGTGGTGCATCCGCAAGAGGTGTAGCCCTGGCGGAGGGTTACGGCGGCGGTGCCGTCGTTGCGCAGCCAAAAAGTGCGCTCGACGACACCGTCGGCCTCGTGGATGGTACCCAACGAGGCAGAGGCCAGTCCGATGACTACTAAAGTATCAGCGAACAGCATATTTCTTTCCGTTCAAGATGAAAGTGCCATTTTGCGGAAGCGTATCAAGCCGTCGGCCTGCGAGGTCGTAGACAGCCTTATCCGTGGAGAGCTGCGATGAAACGACTTGATCCACGCCATCGGTAATACCAGGATCGAGCACCCATGCGCTCACCTGTGCAGGCGTGGATGCGGTGGCGAAGACCTCTACCTCGACCTGTGAGGCATCGGTTGGGAAAAGGCGCACGCTATAGGCCCAGCGGTCGTTGACGAAGATGTCGACGATGGAACCATCGAGGAACACATGGAGTTTGGTGAGTTTCTCGGGTACGCTGACGGAATAGACACCATTATATACACCTCCGTCGTTGGACTGACGGCTCAGCGTGCTCATATCGAGCGACAAGGTCTGGTGGTCGGCGTCATAGGTCAGCGAGGCCTGGTTGTCGCCCGACTTCAGGAACCTGAAACCACAGGTACCTGTGGTGGCGGAGAACTCACCGAGGAGCTCCACCTGCCTGCCATTGACGGGCGAGAGCGATTCAGAGCCTAGGAGGGTGAGGTCTTTCGTGATGGATGTGGCAGAACGCATGGCAGCCAGTCCGCTGTAAGGTTTTTGCACGATTTGATTGTTGGCATCGAGCGACACTTCACGGGGCAGCGAGAAGTTGTGTGCCCATCCCATCTCGAAGTTGGTCTGTGTGGGCAACTTGTCGGGCACGATGCCCAAGAGCAGGGTCTTGCCATCTTTCTGGTAGATGGTAGGCGAGAGCAATCCGTATCCATCACGGCTGATACCGCCCATCTCAAGATATTGCACCCCTTTGCCGTCGGGAGTGAACTTGCCATCAGCACCGATAGTGCCCACCCAGCAGAGTGTGCGCACCCCCACCCCTGTGTTCAGGGGTGTGCAGGTGAAGAGCCAGCGGCCGTCGCCCATGGGGGTGACGTTGGGCATCTCCCAGAACGTACCGTGCTGGTTGGCGTTGCCTCCTTGGAAGAAGAGGGTGCCGTCGTTTGTCCACGAGCCATTCTCGTATTTGTGCAGGGTGCAGGCTCCCACATTGTTCTTACTGGTGCCCACGATGATGTATTTCTGTCCGTTGGCGGTAAAGAAATAAGGGTCGCGGAAGTCATCGGAGAGTCCTGACGGACGGCCATTCACCACGATGCCCTTCTTCTCCCACCCGATAAGGGTGTTGTCGGTGGCCTGGGCCTGGGCAATGGTGGCCCTGGCATTGTCGACGGCGGTGTAAAGGATATTGGTGGTGCCCTCGTCGTCGTATACGCAGCCACTCCAACAGCCCTTGATGTCGTAGTTCTCACCAGGAGCGATGGCGATTAACTCCTCTCTCCAGTCATAGAGGTTCTCACTGGATATATGCCCCCAGTGCAGACGCGACATATAGGGCCCGTTGGCATTCTTCTGGAAGAACACGTGGTAACGGCCGTTGCTGTAGGTCATACCATGGCTCTCGTTGGTCCAAGAGCCCGAGGGCATGCCATGAAACAGCGGGCGCCAGAGGCTCCCCTCATAACGTGAGGAGGGGTAGTTGAAGTCGGGAGCGTCGTAACCTGCAAATGCAGAGGGTTGCCGCACCTCGTTGTAGAACACGATGTCGTCGATGAGTCCGCAGAAAGTATTGATAAGGAAGGGGCCCTCTTTCTTGTCTTGGGCATCCTTGCCGATGTAGAAGTCGGTGTCGCCATGGATGATATCGGCACGGCTCATGCGCCCCGAGCCTATCTGCTCGCCATTCAGGTAGAGGGTGGCACTGTTGCTGGCCTTGTCGAAGATGGCGGAGAGTTGGTTCCACTGGCCGCGCGGCAGTTTCTTGTCTCCATTCACAACGAGAAGGAAACCACTGGCCGAACCGTAACGGAGGCGAAGGTCGCCTTGTGAGGACAACTCGAAAGCTATGCCCTTCTTGCCCACTTCGTCCACATTGCCGCAAATCGTGGCGTAGGTGGGAGTGGTCTCGGCCACGTCGACTTGCATCATGGGATAGGTCTCGGGGGCCAGCACCACGTTGATGGTGAGTGTTGTTGTGCTGAGGTTGGCCACGGGGATGCCTGCCTTCACATAATTGGAATAGCCGTCGAAGCGCAGGGCCTGGCCGTCAATGCCTTTCGCTGTGCAAGCCGGCAGTTGCGAACTGACCGTATAGGCTACGCCAGTAGTGGTCTCGGTGATCTTTCCATTGTCGAGCGACATGTCGAAATGAACCACTGGGGTCTGGGCTTGAGCCACGCCCATTGAGGCAAGGGCAAACAAAATGGGAAGGTATTTCTTAGTTTTCATGTTTCCAGTATTTGTTTTCTGTGGCAAAATTAGTGTTTTTCCATTTTAAGAGATATAACAATTGATTCATTGGGTGCAAACAATCGTTCAGTTCGGCGAAAAGAGGCTGCGGCATCAGGATTTTATGCTTTTTGCGTCATGACGAGGTCAAAAGAAGCAAAAATGCAAACTTTTGATGACGCAGCCTCTGGTTATCGGTGTCTGGTTACTTCAGATAACCAATGCAGTTGCTGGTGAAGCGCTCGAGCTGACCTTGGCAGGTGTTGGCGCCACCGATGTTCCACTCATAGGCGGCCAGGCCCACGGCGAGGATGCGGCCAGCGAACGAAGACGTAGGCGCGAAGTCGATGATGCCGGCGCAGCAGTAGTCCACCACATGGTTCCATGTGCCGAGCACGGTAGAATTGGTGAGGTCCTCCCAGGCTTTCACCACATTAGGATTGGGAGCCAAACCATAGGAGTTGAGATCCCACATGCAATTGTGATCGCCCTTCACACCTGCACCCTCAAAGGTGTAGATGCTGCGCTCATAGAGACCGCTCACAAAGTCCATACCCCAGTAGATGTCGTGGCCCGAGTGGTCGTAAATCTGTCCCTCGGCATTGCCGATGATGGGCTGCGACCCCCAGATGTCGTTGTTGGGTCCACCCTCGCCACTGCCATAGATACCAGGAGCATAGGCGTCGGCTATGCGGCCCACGGCCACGGTGAGCTGGGTGGCGTGGTTGGTGAGGAAGAGGTTGCCGCCATCGGCGGTATAGGCTTTCAAAGCCTCAATGGTAGCGGTGGAGGCCAGGTTGCCAGGCAGGTTTTGCCATCCGCGGTCGATGCCAATGCGGTCGCACATCACCCAGCACATGGGGTTGGTCTCGATGTCGAGGTTGTCGATGGTAGCAGGGGTGAGGAGCACGCCTTTACCGGCATCCACATAGTTCCTCTGGAACCAAGCCACGGCGTCTTTCTCATCGTCGGAGGCGGTGTAGTCGTCGGGCACAAGCATGGCCACCTTGCTCTCTATGGGTGTGCTCACATAACTGAGACAGTTGGCTGTGAACTTCTCAAGTTGGTCTTGGCAAGAGTTGGCACCACCAATGTTCCACTCATAGGCAGCCAGACCCACGGCGAGGATACGACCAGCGAAAGCGCTGGTGGGATCGAAGTCGATGATACCGGCACAGCAGTAGTCCACCACATGGTTCCATGTGCCAAGCACATGGCTGTTGGTAAGGTCTTCCCAGGCTTTCACCACATTGGGGTTGGGTGCCAGGCCATAAGAGTTGAGGTCCCACATGCAATTGTGGTCGCCCTTCACGCCACTGCCGATGAAGGTATAGATACTGCGCTCATAGAGGCCACCCACGAAGTTCATGCCACGGTAGATATCATGACCGGAGTGGTCGTAGACCTGTCCCTCGGCGTTGCCAATGATGGGTTGTGAGCCCCAGATGTCACCGTTCTGACCACCCTCACCACTGCCATAGATGCCAGGAGCATAGGCGTCGGCAATGCGGCCCACGGCCACGGTGAGCTGGGTGGCGTGGTTGGTGAGGAAGAGGTTGCCACCGTCGTTGGCGAAGGCTTTCAGGGCCTCGATAGTGGCGGTGGAGGCCAAGTCGCCAGGCAGGTTCTGCCATCCGCGGTCGATGCCGATGCGGTCGCACATCACCCAGCAAGCCGACTGTTGCTCGATGTCGAGGTCGTCGATGGTGGCTGGAGTAAGCAGCACGCCCTTGTTGGTGCTGACGTAGTTTTTCTGGAACCATGCCACGGCGTCTTTCTCATCGTCGGAGGCGGTGTAGTCGTTGGGCACGAGCATGGCGATCTTCGAGGCACCCTTTTGTGCCTCATAAGCAATGTTGAACCGCACGGTCTGTCCTTCCGAAACCCGTCCGTCGGCATAGCGGGCCTTCACGGTATACGTCACGTCGACATTTGTTGGCGCCTTCTTGATAAAGTAGGAGCTTACCACCTCGTCGAGATTGATGATGTCTTTGTCGTCTTTGATAATCTGGATGCCCGACTGTCCACCCATTGTAGGATTATCCCAGCGGAGGGTCACCTGACGGCTGCCTTGCGTGTAATCGGCCACAAGGTTTTTCACTCCCTCTGAATAAGTGGCCTCATCGTATTCCACATCGGAGCAAGCGCCCAGCAGGGCCACTGCAACCATGCAGAGGGCGTATGGCACGAGGCTCTTCGACCTGCGCGCAATGCTGTTTATGCTATTTAAAATACGCGTTTTCATAATTGTCTTTATGTTTAATGACATGCATGTTGGATATCACCACTCTGCACTCGGTTAATACTGTTTGTAAAGCCCGTTGGAATTGTCGATCTCGGCCAGAGGCACAGGCAGGAAAATCTCGTTGTTGCTGATGGAGCGTCCGTTATAGTAGGGGCGCAGGGCCGACTCCTCGGTCATATAAGTGTTGATGGTCGAGGTGAGGTAGTCATTGCCCCAGCGCACCAAGTCGAACCAGCGGTTGCCCTCAAGGGCGAGTTCAAGACGGCGCTCGAAACGCAATGCCATACGGGCACGCTCACGGGTCCAATAGAGGTTGCCGTCCCAGTCGGTGGGATAAAGTCCCACATAGTAGTCGGCCTTCGACGGATCAAGGTCAACGGGCGAATAGTTGCCGTCGATACTGTTGGCGGCACGCTGGCGCACCTGGTTGACAAGGTCGCGGGCCTCGGCCAGTCCGGCATCCTCGGCAGCATTGTTGCCCGTAGCGAGTTCAATAAGGGCCTCAGCCTTCAGGAGCAGGATATCGGCATAGCGGATGAACATGAAGTTGAGCGAGTTGCATCCCCAGGGCCATGATGCCAGAGCCTCCTCGGGTGCAGGCCAGGCCTTCTTGTTGGAGAACTCTCCATAGACATCGTAGGCACGGCACCAGCCCTGTGTGTAGGCATGTCCACGCCATGGGAATCCGATGCGTCCGACAGTGAAGTCGAGGCGTGGGTCGAGTGTTCCACCATAGTTCTCTGTGACGTTCACCTTGTTGAACGTGCCATCAAGGTAAGGCAGTCCGGTATTGGGGTCGGTGCGGTAGGCGTTGACGAGGTTCTGTGAGCCATAGAAGAAGTCATCACCAGTACCATAAAGATTGCCGTCGCTGTAGGTGCAGTTGAGCAGGTTCGACCAGTTGATGTGTGCGTTGTCGTTGGCCGTGGAGCACTGCAGGGCAAAGATAGACTCCGAACCATTGTTCCTGCCGATTTTCGACAAGTCGCCGAAGTTCGGGTAGAGGCTATACTGTCCGCTGCTGATTACGGCATCAGCATAGGTCTTCACGTCTTGCCAACTGCTGGTGAAGGCGCACACCTTGGCCATGATGGCCTGTGCCGTGGTCTTGGTGATGCGTCCTGCACTGCTCTTCTGTGCAGGCAGCACATCGATGGCCTCGGTGAGGTCGCGCTTGATGAACGAGAATATCTCGTCGCGGCTGTACTCATCATTGGGCTTGGTGTTCACATCCTCGCCCTCGATGAAATAGGGGATGCGATTGAAGATACGGATAAGGTCGAAGTAATACCATGCCCGGAGGGTCTTCAGCTCACCGATAATCTGGGCGGAATTGCTGATTGAACTGGCCTGCTGCACGGCCAACATGGCATTGTGCACACGCGAGATGGCATAGTAGTTGTTCTGCCACTTGTTCAGGCAACTCACATTGTCGCTGGTAATCTCGCTCACCTCGAGCAGGTGGATGTTCTCCTCCATTCCCGTGCCGCCACCACCTTTGTAGGCATCGTCGCTGCGTACGTCGAAAATCCAGTTGGTAGACGGACCAGCAAAGGCCTCGTTATTGCCATAGAAGTGGGCCTCAAGTCCGGCGTAGGCCGAAGCCAGCAGTCCCTCCACGGAGTTCTCGTCCAATTGTTCTGCCGTGAACTGTCCCTGTGGAACGGTGTCGAGCATATCGCTGCAAGCTGTGAGACTACCCACAAACAAACCAGCACAAATGAAATGATATATTGCTTTCATAACTATTTTCTGAATATTATCGGTTATTAGAACTGAACGTTTAATCCTACAGAGAATGTACGTGCCCTTGGGTATGGGCCGTTGTCGATACGTGCTCCATATACAGCCAGTGGCACCTCGGGATCGAGCCCCTTGTAGTCGGTAATGGTGAAAACGTTCTCCACCTGTGCGTAAAGGTTCATGGCCGAGAGGCCAATGGTGCTCATCCAAGGTTGGTCGAAGCGGTAGGAGAGTTTGACATACTTGCATTTGAGATAGGAGCCGTCTTCTACGAAATAGGTCGACATACGGGTCTCGTTGTTGTCATCGATGGTGGTCAGCGCGGGAATCGAACTGCCGGTGTTGGTGGTGGTCCAGGCATTGAGCACGTCGGTACCACGGTTGGTGTAAAGGTTGCCGTAGGTCATGAACTCAAGTTGCTTGCGCGTGCCGTTATAGATGTCGAAGCCGAACTCTCCGGAGAAGAATGTGGAGAGCGACCAGTTCTTGTAGTTGGCGGTGAGGGTAAGACCCAGTCCGAAGTCGGGGTTGGGGTCACCGATGATGCAGCGGTCGGCCTCGTCGACCACGCCGTCGCCTGTGATGTCACGGTACTTCAGGCGTCCCACGCCTTTGCCTTCCTGGATAGCATGGTTGCTCACCTCGTCGGCATTCTGGAAGATGCCATCGGTCACATAGCCGTAGTAGACGCCCATGGGCTGTCCCTCGATGAGCCTGAAGTCGCCACCGATGACGTTTACCTCGTCGTTGAGGCGCACGAGTTCATTGCGGTACATCGACATGTTGAAGTTGCCGTCCCAGGAGAAGTCACCATACTGGGGTGAGCGGTAGGCGACGTTCATCTCGAAACCGTGGTTCTTCATTTCACCGGTGTTCATATACTTGGCGGCATTCTCGCCGGCCACGGAGAGCACTGGCGGAATGGTGATCATGTCCTTGGTGTTCTTCCAGTAGTAGTCCATCGAAAGGCTCACGGCATTGTTGAAGAGATAAGCATCAATACCGATGTTGGTCTGCGTGGTGGTCTCCCATTTCAGGTCGGGATTGCCGGTGGTGGCCACCTTGATACCGCTCACCACTCCGGTGTTGGTGCCGTTGAGGTCGTAGGCACCGTTGCCAAGGTCATAGGCGTAAGTGCTGTAGGCGGCATAGTTGTTGGCGATGGCGGAGTTACCGTTCTGTCCCCATGCCACACGGAACTTCACATTGTCGATAATCTTGTTCTTAGGCCAGAAGGCTTCCTCGCTCACGCGCCATGCCCCTGAGAAGGCGGGGAAGACACCCGAGTTGTTTTCACTCGACAGGCGCGAGGTCTGGTCGCGGCGCAGGGTGGCCGAGAAGAGGTAGCGGTCGGCGAAATTATAGTCAATCTTGCCGAAGAGCGAGAAGAGTGCCCACTCTTGTTTTCCACCGCCGTTGGTCATCGTACCCGAGCCTGAACCAATCTGCATGTAGTCGGCATCCTCGAAGGCATAGTCTTTACGGGTGGCGGCGAGGTCCTCAAACACATACTTGATGGCCTCGGTACCGAGCAGCACGCTGAAGTGGTGTTGGCCATGGATATCGAAGAGGTAGTTGGCGGTATTGGTCCATGTATAGGTGTCGCCCTGACCGTATCCGCTACTCACAGCACGGTTGGCAGGGTCGTCGGTTGCCCTCACGTTACGGGTGAGCGACTTGTTGAGGAACTGCACGTGCTCGATACCCACGTTGCTCTTCAAAGTAAGTCCCTTGATGGGCATGATGTCGACATAGGCATTGCCGAAGATGCGCCATGAGGTGTTGTTGTTGTCGCGCATATTGTAAAGGGTCTGCACAGGATTATCGATGTCAGAACCCAGCATGGCCACAGGGTCGGCATAGACACCGGGGGCCGAGAACACTGGAATCGCTGGATGCTGGCGCATGGCGGTATAGGGGATACCACGATCGCCATTGGTGTCGGCGCCACGGTTCTCCCAGCGTGCTATCATCAGGTTCTCGCCCACTCGCACATACTTGTTGAAGTTGTAGGTGGAGTTCACGCGACCACTGATACGCTTGTAGAAAGTGTTGGTCATCAGACCTTTCTGGTTGATATAGTTGGCTGAGAAGAGATACGATCCCTTGTCACTGGAATTCGAGATGCTGGCCGAGAGGTTGTGGGTCCAGGCGGCATCATAGACTTCCTTCTGCCAGTCGGTGTCGGTAGTCTTCACGCCATTCACCTGGTCGACAAGCTGTGGGGTGGCACCCGTGCCATAGAGCGATGAGGCGGCTGTGGGAGCGATACCATCATTGGCTGCAGCCTGCCAGTAGGCTTGTCCCCACTGTGCTGCGTTGAGGTTCTCATATTTCTTGGCGATGGTCTGCAAGGCGGCATTGTAGCCAAGATTGATGGACATCTTGCCACTCTTGCCTTTCTTGGTGGTAATAATGATCACACCATTGGCGGCACGCGAACCGTAAATAGAGGCCGAAGAGGCATCCTTGAGCACCTGGATGCTCTCGATGTCGGCGGCATTGAGTGAGTTGAGGTTCTCGTTGGTGGCCACACCATCGATGACATAGAGAGGGTCGCAGGCGTTCACCGTACTCATACCACGCACACGGATAGTGGAGCTGCCACCACCAGGAGCGGCATCGGTCACGATATCGACACCGGCAAGTTTTCCTTGCATCGAGTTGAGCATGTTGGGATCGCTCTCACTGATGGGACCTTTCATGTCCATCACAGCCACGGCACCAGTGAGGTCGGCCTTGCGCTGCACCTGATAACCGGTGACCACGACCTCGGCCAACTCTGCGGCATTCTCTTTCAGTTCTACCCTCATACCCGAGGCTGCCGAAACCTCCATGGCATCGTAGCCGATATAGGTAATGACCAGTGTCTTTCCAGGTTCTACCTTCAAGGTGAAGTTACCATCCAGATCGGTCACGGTGCCGTTGGATGTGCCTTTCTCCATGATCGTGGCGCCGATGACACCCTCTCCGGCCTCATCGACTACCGAACCCGTAATCTCTGTTTGCGCATACGCCAGAGTGCATACCAATGCAAGCATGGCGCTCAGAAGGATTCTCTTAAGTTCTTTCATGTTTTCAATATTTAGGTTGGTAAATTTGATTGCCGTTTTTCTGCCGCAAAAGTACCAACCTACATAAAAACAAGATAAAACAAATCGTTCATCGCAGTGGAGATTTGTTGCATGAAACAAATATTCTACTCGATGAACGATTTTTGCGAAAAAAGGAAATTCTCTGTAAACGCCTGAGGATTATCTACCCTCGCCAGGAAGGGTGCCAAACTCGTCTTTGTAACATTTGGTGAAGTAACTGGGTGCGGAGAAGCCTACCTCATAGGCCACTTCGGAGATGTTCTTGCTAGTGGTCTCGAGCAACTGCCGGCCACGGGTGAGGCGGGCCTTGCGCAGCAACTCCACGGGTGTGGCACCAGTGAGGGCCTTCACCTTGCGGTAGAGCTGCACGCGACTCAAGTGCATGTCGGAGGCGATGTCTTCCACACTGAGGTCGCTGTCGGCGAGGCGGTCGTCGACAACCTTTTTGAAACGTGCGATGAACTCGTTGTCGCGCAACTCGGATGGAGTGGGCTTTGCAACCACCTCCTGAGTATCCGTCGAATCGGGCAAGGCCGGTTCCTCTATTATTGCGGCAGGCTCCTTGGGCGAGAAGCCATTGCCCCAGATGTCCTTGAGTTTATGCCGGCTGCGTAGCAGGTTGCTGATGCGCGCCAGAAGCAGGTCGGCAGAGAAGGGCTTGGTGATATAGGCGTCGGCTCCACTCTCATAGCCTTCAATCTGGTGCTTGCTGAGCGCCCTTGCGGTGAGCAGGATGACGGGGATGTGCGAGGTGATGGTGTCGTTCTTCACACGCTGGCAGAACTCCAGGCCGTTCATCACAGGCATCATCACATCGCTCACGATGAGGTCGGGCACCTCCTCGCAGGCCACCTCAAGACCCTTCTGCCCATCGGGAGCCTCACTCACCTGATATTGCCCCTGCAGGATGGTGCGCAGATAGGTACGGATATCGGCATTGTCGTCGACGATGAGCAAGCGGGGCTGCTCACCATTGCCGGCTGGTACTGTGCCGGCTGTGGCCTCTGATGAAGAGTCTGCAGTAGCATTGGGTTGAGCAGTGTCCCCCACAGTGATGGCATCAAACTCGTCTTGGGAAAGGTCTTTCAAATTGGTGCCTGTCTGGGCATCAAGAATCTGGTTGACCAATCCAGAGAGTTGGGCGGTGTTGCGCCGAACAATGCCCAGCATCTGCACCGTCTCGTCGCTCGCCTGACGCATGTCGGGCGTGTCGGCCAACCGGTCGAGGGGACCCTCAATCAGCGTAAGGGGCGTGCGCAACTGATGGCTCACTTGGGTGTAGAAATCGAGTTGGGCGTGGGCCATCTGCTCGCGCTCCTGGGCAATTTTGGCCCGTTGCAGGTGATACATGTAAATGATGACGAGCACGACGAGCAGCAAGGCAACGATACCTATGGCAAAGAGCGTGAGCAGACGCTGGTTGCTGAGTTTCTTCAAATAACCATTGGCCATGTTGTGTAGCTGGTCGATATAGGCCGACTGGCGCACAATCTCCTCGTTCTCCATAAGCAGCACATTGGCATTGTCGCGCGTAACGAGGGCCGACATCAGCTGCACCTCCTTTTCGTAGGGCTTGCCGTCAAGAATGTCTACGGCGAGCTGCAGCAGTTGGTCACCACGGGTGGGATAGATATAGGTGGCGTCGAGGATGGAGTCGCGCACCAACTGTATGCCCCCGTCCTTGCCAGCCAGACCATCGATACCGCAGAACATCGGCAAGGGGGCCTGTTCGCCGCGCTGCTCGATAAGAGCCCGGCGCACGCCCATGGCCATGCGGTCGTTCTGGCCAAAGACGAAGTCGACAGTCGACAAATCACCATCATAGGCCTTCACGGCCTGATAGGCGCTCTCCTCAGTCCAGTCGCCCTGAAGGGTAGCGAGCAGATGGATGCCAGGATGTGCTTTCAGCGCGTCGACAAAGCCTTTGTGACGCTCGATGGCAGGCGAAGAACCTTTCAGCCCCATTACCTCCATCACCGTTCCCTTTCCGCCCATCCTATCCGCCACATAGTCGCCCATGATCTGACCCATCTCATAGTTGTCGGCACCAATGTAGGCGGTATACTTGTGCGAGTTGGTCTTCCGCTCGAACACGATGACAGGAATGCCCTTGTCGAAAGCACGGTCGATGGCGGGCGATATGGTCGACACCTGGTTGGGAGCCACAATGAGCAGGTGAATGCCCGTGGCCACCAGACTGTCGATCTGCTGCACCTGGCGCTCGTCGCTGTCGTAGGCCACGGCAAAGCGCAGTTCCACATTGTCGTGGAAATATGCGCCCAGGCGCAACTCCGCATTCTGTTTGTCGCGCCAGATATCTTCCGAGCACTGCGACACACCTATTACGTATTGGGGCTTGTCATGGCTGCAGGATGTAGCGAGGGGCATGAAGACCATCGTGGCCATCACCGCGAGCACCAATATCATTGAACGATAATTCATAGCATTTGCAACATTTGTTAAATTAGGTTTGCATCACAAGCCATAACTTTGCAACCGAAATTCATGCTTAGGAAAAAAGAGTGTGGCTCTGTCGTTTCCAAGTCCTACGCAACACCACATTGGGGGATACTTGAATCCGTCAGCCCACACTCTATACGTAAGTGCTCTCTGCCTCCGACATCCCCTTTGGTGGTTGTGGTGTTATGTAGGATCGGCAAGGCTGACGGCACTTTTTCTATTTCCACACAAGAACAGGCTGCTGGCCTGCATCTAGCTTTCATGTTAGGCAGTTGAAGACTTGATATCGTCTTTGCAACTTTTATTGCAAAGTTAATATTTTCTGGTGAGAAATTACGCATTTTTTCAGAAAAATGCTCTTTTTTCTTCAAATTAGACAGAAGATGCCCTTCCACAAAAAACAACAAATTGCAAATAAAACACCCATTTTTGCTTCTTTTTTGTCTAAAATAAACGGTTATTCAACTTTAATTCGTAACTTTGCCGCAATTTTCACAAACATATCATAGAAATATATGTCCGAGAACAGTACTATCGTTGGTTCCAAAATCAAAAGCATCAGGGAATCAAAACTCATCTCTGTTGAGGAAATCGCAGAGCGCACCGGCATGTCGGTCGACCAAATCAACTCCATCGAGAACGATGAATACCTGCCCTCTTTGGGGCCACTCATCAAGATTGCCAGGGCCTTGGGCGTACGCCTGGGCACATTCCTCGACGACAACGACGAACTGGGGCCCGTGGTATGCCGCGCCGAGGAGCGTGCCGACAGCATCAGTTTCTCAAACGGCACCACCGACGCACGCAAACACATGGAGTATCACTCGCTGGCCAAGCAGAAAATGGGGCGCCACATGGAACCCTTCGTCATCGACATCCAGCCCAGTGAGGACCGTCAGTTCAAACTCTCTGCCCACGAAGGCGAGGAATTCATCTTTGTGATGGACGGCGAGATAGAGATTGACTACGGCAAGGAGAAATACACGCTCGGCAAGGGCGACAGCATCTTCTACGACTCCATCGTGGAGCATCACGTGCACGGCAAGGCCGGCAAGGCAGCGCAGATTCTCGCCGTTGTCTACATCCCGTTCTAAACCCTACCAACGCCATGCAATTATCTGAGAGAACCTTGGGTGGCTGGCTCGAGTACTGGGCCGAGACCACCCCCGACAAAGAATACATCGTATACTCCGACCGCGACCTTCGCTTCACGTGGAAGGTGTTCAACCAGCGTGTCGACAACCTGGCGAAAGGCTTGCTGGCCATCGGCGTGAAGAAGGGCAGCAACGTGGGCATCTGGGCCACCAACGTGCCCGACTGGCTCACCTTCCTCTATGCCACGGCGAAAATCGGCGCGGTGCTCGTGACGGTAAACACCAACTACAAGCAGAGCGAGTTGGAATACCTGTGCGAGAACTCCGACATGCACACGCTGTGCATCACCGACGGCACTTGGGAATGCGACTATGTGGACATGACCTACAAGATGCTGCCTGAACTGAAGTTCTGCGAGCGCGGACACCTGAAGAGCGAGCGATTCCCCTGCATGAAGAACGTGGTGTTCATCGGCCGTGAGAAATACCGCGGTATGTACAACACCGCCGAACTGCTGCTCCTGGGAAAGAACATCGACGACGACCATCTGGAGGAGGTGAAGCGCAACGTGAGCTGCCACGACGTGGTGAACATGCAGTACACCTCGGGCACCACCGGCTTCCCCAAGGGCGTGATGCTCACCCACTACAACATCACCAACGACGGCTATATCACTGGCGAGAACATGGAGTTCACGCAGAACGACAAACTCTGCGTGTGCGTGCCGCTGTTCCACTGCTTCGGCGTGGTGCTCGCCACGATGAACTGCCTCACGCATGGCTGCACCCAGGTGATGGTAGAGAAATTCGACCCACTGGTGGTGCTGGCCTCGGTGCACAAGGAGCGGTGCACAGCCCTCTATGGCGTGCCCACGATGTTCATCGCCGAACTCACCCACCCCATGTTCGACATGTTCGACATGAGTTCGCTGCGCACGGGCATCATGGCAGGCTCGCTATGCCCCGTGGAACTGATGAAGCAGGTGAGCGAGAAGATGTTCATGACCATCACCAGCGTGTACGGACTCACGGAGTCGTCGCCAGGCATGACGCAGTCGAACATCCACGACACCTTTGAGCAGCGGTGCACCACGGTGGGCCGCGACTTCCCCTTCGTCGAGGTGAAAGTGCTCGACCCTGAGACGGGCGAGGAGTGCCCCGTGGGGGTGCAGGGCGAGATGTGCTGCCGTGGCTTCAACGTAATGAAGGGCTACTACAAGAACCCGGAGGCCACCGCCGAGGTCATCGACAAGAACGGATTCCTGCACTCGGGCGACCTGGGCGTGAAAGACGAACTGGGCTACTACCGCATCACGGGCCGCATCAAGGACATGATTATCCGTGGCGGCGAGAATGTCTACCCACGCGAGATAGAGGAGTTCCTCTACCACATGCCGGGCATCAAGGACGTGCAGGTGGCTGCCGTGCCATCGAAGAAATATGGCGAGCAGGTGGGCGCCTTCATCATCCTTCAAGAGGGGGTGAAGATGGAGCCTGAGGACGTGCAGGAGTTCTGCCGCGGCAAGATAGCACGCTACAAGACCCCGAAATACGTGTTCTTCATCGACGAGTTCCCCCTCACGGGCTCTGGAAAGATACAGAAGTTCAAACTCAAGGAACTGAGCCTGAAACTCTGCGAGAAAATGGGCATCGAGGTGGTGTAACGCCTGATGCCCCACTATTACCGGACGTATTTTCCCTATTGACCACCACCATAGGAAAAATACGTCCGGCTTTTTTCCAAGGCTGTGAGGATGACTTATTCAAAAGTCGCATTGCCTCATATGGGTACTCTTCATATTTTATCGCGTTATCATTATACCATGAAGAAGAACAAACACCTTTTTATCATACTCCTGGGACTGCTGTGCTGGCAACAGTA